>Ga0209753_1001228_pt1 | contig 10814 bp, 9 predicted proteins | sample METZYME_3_550m_FD_187550 | JGI IMG/M metagenome (GOLD analysis project Ga0209753, IMG submission 187550) | Marine microbial communities from oxygen minimum zone in mesopelagic equatorial Pacific - METZYME_3_550m (SPAdes) (version 2) | ecosystem: Environmental > Aquatic > Marine > Oceanic | place... | reverse complement strand
ACGCATACTAGATTATTAAATAAAGAAATAGCCCAAAGTCTTTCACTTTAAAAAAAATCACTTCTCTATTTTTAATTTTAAAATCTATTTATTTTGCTTTGTGATTTTTGCCCAAGTATCTCTTAATGTAACAGCCCGGTTGAATACAGGGCTATCGGGCGTAAATTCTTTTGAATCAGCGCAAAAGTAACCCATCCGTAAAAATTGAAACCGGTCCCCGGGTTTTGCCTCCTCTAACGAAGGCTCGACTCTACAATCCCGCAAAATTTCTAACGAATCTGTATTGAGCCCAGAATTTAAGGTGGGATGTCCTTGATCATTGGCTGGATTTTCATTTATGAACAGGTGATTGTACATCCGTACTTCCGCTTTTTTCGCGTGCTCGGCCGATACCCAGTGGAGCGTACCCTTAATCTTTCGCCCAGCTGTCGAGCCACCTGTTTTTGAATCCGGATCATAAGTACATTTTAATTCAGTGATATTTTCATTGCTATCTTTTATCACTTCTTCGCATTTAATAATGTAAGCGTGCTTGAGCCGTACTTCTTTTCCCGGCGCAAGACGAAAAAACTTTTTTGGCGGGTCTTCCATAAAGTCTTCCTGCTCAATATAAAGTTCTCGGCAAAATAGAATCTTCCTAGTACCAGAACCTGGATCTTCCGGATTGTTCTCGGCGGTGAGTTCTTCTATCTGCCCTTCAGGGTAATTTGTGATGGTTAATTTTAAGGGTCGTAAAACTACCATCACCCTTGTAGCCCGTTTGTTTAGGTCTTCTCGCAAGCAATACTCCAGTAACGCCATTTCAACCGTACTATTGGCTTTGGCAACTCCGATACGCTCGCAAAAATCGCGGATCGATTCGGGCGTGTATCCGCGGCGCCGCATCCCTGAGATGGTGGGCATGCGCGGATCATCCCAACCTGACACATGTTCTTCCTTTACTAATTGTAAAAGCTTACGTTTACTCAATAAGGTGTAACCAATGTTAAGACGTGCGAATTCTATCTGCTGTGGGTGATAAATCTCGAGTTTTTCGATGATCCAGTCATAAAGCGGTCGATGATCTTCAAACTCCAGCGTACAGATAGAGTGCGTAATTTTCTCAATAGAATCTGATTGACCATGTGCAAAGTCGTACATTGGATATATACACCACTTATCCCCCGTGCGGTGATGGTGTGCTCTTAGAATGCGGTAAAGAACAGGGTCCCGCATATTGAGATTGCCTGAAGCCATATCGATTTTTGCACGAAGAACTTTGGCACCATCAGGGAATTCACCACCTTTCATACGCTTAAAGAGATCTAGATTCTCTTCCACAGAGCGGTTTCGAAACGGACTGTTCTTCCCAGGCTGAGTCGGTGTACCGCGATACTCTCTTATCTTATCAGCGTCCAAGTCATCTACATACGCCACATCTTTTTTAATTAAATATATCGCCCAATCATACAATTGATCAAAGTATTCAGACGTGTAAAATATTTTATCCCCCCAACTAAAACCTAGCCACTTGATATCCTCTATAATGGATTGAACATAGATATCCTCCTCTTTAAGAGGATTGGTATCATCAAAGCGCAAGTTGCATGTTCCCCCATATTCGATGGCAAGACCAAAGTTGAGACAAATGGATTTAGCATGACCAATGTGGAGAAATCCGTTTGGTTCTGGCGGAAAACGAGTACAAATACGCCCCTCCCACTTATTCGATGCTATATCCTCTTTAACAATCTCTCGAATGAAATTGGAGGGAGTTGAGTCAGTGTCGTTTTCTTTATTCATCAAGGTTTTTTTATAGGTTTATCGGTTGCAAAGGAAGGGCATTCTATCATAACCAGAAGAATCAAATACTATGCTTCGCTCGCAAGCTCTGATATATCTTTGACCTTCACTGTGTCTTGAAGGTTTTTGGCCTTAAGAGCATCCTCAAGCATCAGAACACAGAACGGGCAGGACACAGCGATGGTATCTGGATTAGATTCCATAAGCTGATCAACGCGCTGGTGACTCATTCGTGCACCAGTTTTCTCTTCCAGTAAAAACCGCCCTCCACCTGCTCCGCAACAAGTCCCGCGTTCTCTGCTAGCATCAACCTCGAGCACTTTGCCAGACTTAGAACTATGAGCCACCATTTCTCGCGGCGCGTCATATATTTTGTTATGTCGTCCAAGATAACAGGAATCGTGGTACACCACATTGCCCGGGTCCTTCCCTTTACCAATTCCTTTCCCATCCTTTACCAGGTGCGCCAGCAGTTCGGAGTGGTGTATGACATCAAGCTCAACACCAAATTCAGAGTACTCATTCTTAAGCGAATTAAAACAATGTGGACAATGTGTAACAATTTTTATTATAGATTTTTCTTTAAATAGCTCAGCGTTTCTTGATGCAAGCAGGTCAAAAAGGTATTCGTTTCCTGCGCGTCGAGCCGGATCACCAGTACAACCTTCATCGTTCCCAAGAATAGAGAAATCAACTCCAGCAGATTGCAACGAATGAACAACTGCTTTGGCAATTTTTTTTCCTCGCTCATCAAATGCCCCGTTGCAACCTACAAAATAAAGATATTTGGTCGGATTGTCTTTATCCCAAATTTTGACATCCAGTTCTTTTGCCCAGTCAGAGCGGGTATTACGACCAAACCCCCATGGATTGGATTGGGTCTCTAGTGATTTGAAGGCATTGACAAACTCATCAGGGTATCGATTTTCCATGAGCACAAGTCCACGCCTCAAATCGACCACCTTATTAACGTACTCGATCATGACCGGACACTCCTCTTCACAAGCACCGCAAGTAGTACACGACCACAGCGTTTCATCGTTGATCACCCCACCTAGTAATACAGGGGCACTACTTTGTTCCAAATTATCGCTAAGCAAGTAGGGAGTTTGGCGATTCAACTGGTCGCGTAAATTAACGGTCAACTGTTTGGGTGAAAGCGGTTTACCGCTCGCCAGGGCTGGGCAAACAACATCGCATCTTCCGCACTCGGTGCAACTGTGTAAATCAAGAAGTTTTTTCCAGGAAAATTCATCGACTTGTGAGACACCAAAACTTTCCTGTTCTTCATCCTCAAAGTCAATACGGTGAAGCCCGTTACCTACTTCTGGAATTCGCGAAAAAAATACGTTTGGAATCGAAGTGATAATGTGTAAATGTTTAGAGTTTGGGAGCAACGTCAAAAAATACAAGACACAAACGATATGGGTCCAGTAGGCTAGGTTATGAATGTGCACCACAGCATCAGAACCCAAAATCTGCAACATTGGCGCAACTGATCTACCAATCCAAATTCCGCTAAGCGGTACTTGCGGGTTTCTCGCCTGCCATCCCGCATCAAAAAGGGCATCGCTAACCATTATCAAAAGAATAAGGGAAAGAATAACAATACCCTCCACCGACAAGGTGAGTCTTTCAGGTTTGGCTATCAATCTCCTATATAAAGCATAGGTAGCGGCTAGACTCACTAGAACAACAAATAAATCTTTTAACAAAGCGTAAGGTGTTGCCATTCCACCTGCACTAAACTCCACTGTTGGGAAAAAACCGATGAAAAAAAACCACAGCGCTCTTACAAGTAATACTAGAAATCCCCAGAAAATTAATGCGTGCATCCAACCTGACCTGGTTTCCTTCAGTATTCTTGTTTGGAAAATAGCAATTCGAACTGTATTCCATAATCTTGTTATGGGTTCATTAAATCTATCCTCACAGGCGACCCGTCCCAAGACTCTATACTTGGGCCATAAAAGGAAAAAAAAACGTGTGAGCGCCAGCACTACAAAAACACCTAGAATAAAAGGCTGTAAGTCCTGAGAAACCCACTCAAATGCACGGTTTTGGGCAGCGTTCATTTAAAAACTATCATCTTCAGTAGTTCATAGGCACAGGTAGAAACAAGAAACCTGCAGATCAAATCATAATACCGAAAGAAGGTATAAGAAACTAGTCTTTGATTTTTCAGGAATTACTGTCTAGCGAACCATTTCTTATGCTATATTGTTAATGGTCTTATCCAGTTTTGGAGGGCTATGATAGCTCTTGTTTTTTTTAATTTTGCCATTAACAGGAGGCCTTGCACATAGTGACACTTTTTTCTCGCGCAGTTCAGTTTCCCGTTCTTACAGGGGCTATTGGTAGCATTTTCATCCTACTCACTGCCAATGCCAATGCAATTCCAGTTGGCGATGCTTACGAAACTGGTCAGGCCGAGTTTCAGGGTTCCCCAGCATTTCAACCTAGAAACGAAGTTCCCCCTGTATTTCATCCGTCTTTACACCCAGGTTTAAACGATAAAATTAATGAAGAGCATCCCATTCCTGATTATATAAAAAAGATTTCTAAGAATCAGCTTTTCCCAACCCATTACCAACAATTGATTGAAATCAAACCAGTAAACCAGATACAAAGTAAAATTTTTGACGAGCAGGCCTTTCGTTCGATACAGAAAATAGGTGTTTTAGATTTTGAGAATAGGACTGTTAATCCATTCAAGGACGAAGAAGCCGGTCATGTGGTAGCAAAACAGATTTCGAGAGAACTTCAGTCCACGAAGGACTATTTTATCATTCCGCCTCTTATGACGAATGAGGATGCACGAATCAGAATAGTCGCACGAGTTCCCGGTAATAAGGCAGGACAAGTTGAATCATCTCATGTCGAGAGCAAACCGGCTATCCCTGTTCTACCCAACCCAAATAATAAGGTTGATGCAGTGATGATTGGGGCGGTCTCCAAATATATGAATTCGTACCAAGACCGAAACGGGAAAATAGAAAAAAGCCTTTCCAGTAAGGTTGAGTTTGGATCATTTTTGGTAAGCACACGTACGGGAGATGTGCTTTGGGGAGCCCGTTTTATTGGATCGCAACCTACAGGCCTTCTAAGCTCGGGTGCGAAGTGGCTCAGCAAGAAGCAACTATCCAAAAGAGCAATGAAAGAGGTATTAAAATCTTTTCGTGAGAACGCTAACCGTTCGAAATAAAAAATATTCAACATTACAAAACCATGCCAAAAACCGACCCATCTGAATCGTAGACTCATAACTCTATGCTAAAAGAAAAGCAGGCCTTGAAAAAAAAGAAGCTTTGGAAAAATTTATTTCTTCTAAATCTATGTATAAGTTTGCTACTAATCGGCCTTTACTGGGTTCCTGTTAAAATGGTTCAACTGGAAAATTTTGTAGACTCACCCAGCGTGAATCTTCCCAAAGAAGGCGTCGTTCCCATTAGCAACACCAGTTCAGTTCAGCCTGCAAAAAGTTCGACACCATCAAATCTTTTGGAAACCAAGTTAACAGTAATAAACGCATCGTCTGAAAAAAACTGGGTGTACTTCGATTTTTCGAGAGGAGGGGTGGTTGAAATTCATGACAAGACGTCGCTCGAATGGGATTTAGCATTTCGCAGAAGTAAGGTGATCTCCAATGGAGGCGCTACCAACAAGTTTGGCAAAGCGGGATTGATCAATTTAGGTTCGCCGAATTTTGATCAAGTGGTAGATGTGCCGACCAACAATTATACTCCGGACATGTCCACAAAAACAGAAACAGAAAACCCCATTCTTTTAAAATGGTACTCGTATAATTATCTGACTCATAAACTTTCAGCCAAGGCCAATACCTACGCTATGAAAACAGCTGACAGTAAATATGCAAAAGTTAAATTTCTTGATTTTTACTGCTCCAACAAGGAAACGGGATGCATCAAGATGCAATATGTCTATCAGAATAATGGTTCGAACCAATTCACCAAACCCGCTTCTGGCTAAACACCGCTACCAACATCCTTTTCCTCGTTGAAAAAGCAAACTGGGTATGTTCAAGAGGTGATGAACATGTTATTTTGTTCTACACAATTTTGGATGACTTGATTCTGATTTTCGGTGCAGATTGATTTTTATTATTGGAGGAAACTATGGCAACATTGAAGCAAATACTTTTTCGTAAATACACAGACAAAGGTCTCGACGCTATAGTAGAAGAGATGAAAAAAAAATACGACCAAAAAAAAGGCCGACGATTTAACTATGACAATATCACCTATGAGGTCAGTCGCGGCGGTGTGATTGATGAGAACATGCAGTTTGAGATAAGTTCGAAGATTCCTCAGGACGAACTCAAAGATCATAAGGACATGAAAAGCTATTTCGCTAAAATAAAAAACCTGGCATCCAAGTTTAAGAACAAACCCGTTTCCATAAAAATGGAAAACATTGTTCTGGATACAAAAAAAAATACTGAAAAAGAGAGAGACTACGTAAAGCTCCTTTACAGCTATCCATTGAATGACCTATACAGTGACAAGAAAATATCAGAAAAAATCAAAGAAATGAGTCAGCAAACCAAAGTAGAGAAGCCTACTTCGGAAGGAAGCGATGCGTTGACACGGCAAGGTAATTTAGCACTACAGCTAGTGAAAGAGTCCACCCAAAGTTTCGCCCGCCAAAATATTGAAGACTTGATTAGTGCCAATAAGCAGGCAAGGACGAAAAGAAGTGGCTAAATATTGATGAATCGATTAGCTTACTACCTAGGACGATCATTACAGTTATTGGGACTTGCCACCATTACTTCGGTAGTTCTACTTTTTTTTGGCCGGTGGAAAATGGAGCCTCTTCTCTATCTAGCCATACTAGGAATAGTTGAGTTTTACGGCGGGACCTGGCTTCTTGAAAGAAAACAATCCTGATGAAGAATTCAATCAAATCCTTGATGTCACCTTGAACGAGAAAGCTGCCCAACGTTTTCTATTTTATTTTTTTGCCTTCCATAAAACATGCAAAAATTACTAGCACAACCTGGTTTTTTGGCTCCTTCCGGCACGTTTGGTGCCGATCTTAGTTACCTGTTGGCAGTACTATTTACGGTAATGTTTCTTTTCGCCTGGGGGTTGGCAAAAAAAGGACTGGGCACTCAACACCACAAGTTGATCTTTTTATCCATGGTATCAATGTTGGTTTATTTTATCGGGTATTACTATGCTCGTCAGTTAGGCGTATTGTCTCTTGAGGGGAAAGAAGGTTTTGGTGGCCCACAGGATCTCTACGATAACGTATTTGTACCCATCCTAACCACGCATCTCATTCTAGTATGTCTGGGACTTATTTTATCTATATATATGATTTTTCAGGGGTTTCGTGCATGCGATAGAATCGATGGTAACTATATTCTCCAAAGCAGGGAATTAAAAGCAAACCCAAAAATTTTCAAATCGACCATGATAATCCTTGCCCTACTTTGGGCAGGAAATCAGTCAATCCTCACATTCATTCGGCACAAATCTTTCGCTGCAAGTCTCGCTTGGGCGATCATTTTTGGTGTTATAGCCCTCGTGATCTATCTAGAAAAATTTATAGAAAAATCCATACCTGATGGAGCTCAGCGCCACAGAAAATTGGGGCGAATCACTATGGTAATCTTCGCCCTGATTTTAGTAACTAGCACCTTAGTTTACCTTATGTTATATGTGGTTTATCCCAAAACATAGTTGTAAGAGATCGTGTTGCGCAGGACGAGATAAAGGCTCTTGAATGAAAAAGGACATAAAATAGGTCACTGTCCCAAGATCAACGGGTTTCTTCTTGACACTTTTTAAAACCCTGTGTTAAAGTTCGCGGATTAAATGATCTCGAAGTACATAAGAAGTAGGTAAAGGGCTGTGAGTCCGTTGACTCCGAGACCTATATAAACGATATTATCGAAGATTTTTCCATCTTTACTCGGCATGAACTTTCCTCATGTTGAGAGAACGAAGTTTTGGTTAAGCTAACATCCATAATTTATTGCTGTCAAGAGTAAATTGTTTTAAAATTTAACACTTTTATTTTAGGGGCGTTTTCAATGGACATAGAAAAACTTAAGGAGAAAGCCGGCCCGTGGATCTACATGGGAACTGTTGTGTTTTGTTTGTGGTTCTTTTACTGGTTCGCTTCAGTTTGGCGATAAACGAAGACGGCTCGAATAAAATTTGGTTTAGTAAATACTAAAAGGGGGTAATTGTGGAGTTTGAACAAAAAAAATTCATAACCGGAAAATCAATTACGTGGTTCATCATTGCGTTTATCGCGATGTCTTTCTATTACTTATTCATTAACTGGGGCCTTATGCAGGTTCAGGGTTTGGATTACTTCTACCTCTGGAACTCAGGTGGGTAGCGGTGGAGGTGGTCACTAGTCACTGACTAAAGTATTTGCAGAGAAAATGGCGAGCTCCTCAGGGCTTGCCATTTTTTTTTGATATCAGTAACGTCTGCCCATAATAAACAGCCATGAACGGCAAAACAACCTCTCGCATATACCTTATAAGACACGGTGAAACCGCAAATGCTGGAGAGGTTTGCTTTAATGGACACTTTGATGTCGACCTTTCAGACAAAGGAAGAAAACAAAGCATCCTTATTGCTAAAGCTTTAAAAAATCTCCCTATAAAAGCTGTGTACAGTAGCGACCTGAAAAGAACCCAGATAGGCGCCAAGTTTATAGCAGATGAATTAAATCTTTCGCACATCCCCTGCCAAGAATTACGTGAATTAGCCTTCGGTGACTGGGAAGGATTGAGTATAAGTGAAGTCAATCTAAGATATCCTGACAAACTAAAAGAGAGACTTCAAAACATAGAACTTTTCCAGGTTGAGGGAGGCGAATCATTTTTTCAACTTAAGGATAGAGTAATCCCAAAATTCAAGAGTATTTTAGCAAACCACCCTTCCGATAATATCGTTATACTTTGCCATGGTGGTGTAATCCGGACTATTTTGGCTTACATATTAGAAATTTCTGTTAAAAATCTTTTCCGTATCAACCAACCTTATGCGTCCGTGAATATTATTCAGTATTACGAGGATGGAGATCCAGTTGTTGATCTGATGGGAGGAAGTCATTGTAATATTGGTTCTCCTAATTCACCTGATAAAAATATTTCTATTCAGTAGAAAGGTTTTTTTATGAGTTGGCTTATCCGCATTCACAATGCAGATGTCTTTTTAAATGGTAAGCAAGTCCTCAACGCTATCGACTGGACCATGAAAAAAAAAGAAAATTGGGCAGTCGTGGGTGTTAATGGCGCAGGGAAAACATCATTTATGAAACTCATCTTTGGCGAGTTAATACCAATTGACGGTGGCGAAGTTCGTTGGTTTGGTAATGAACAACACGGACCACTTAGCAATGCTAGAAAACGCATTGGCTTTGTATCAGCAGATTTTCAAGAAAAGTATGCATCTACTACTCTTGGCAAAGATGTGGTCGTATCTGGTTTTTTTTCTTCAGTCGGGCTATACAAACAAGCGAGCCAAAAGCAAAGGGAAACAGCCGCCTATTGGATGGAGTTTTTAGGGATACGAAGCTTAAGCAATGAACCGATTGGGAGAATATCGTATGGTGAAGCCCGACGAATTCTTTTAGCTAGAGCTCTGGTCAACCAGCCTGACTTATTAATTCTAGATGAGCCTTGTGCAGGGTTGGACATTCCGACAAAGGAACTATTTTTACAAACTCTCAAAAAACTTGCCAAAACCAAAACTCAACTAATCTATGTCACCCACCATATTGACGAAATTCTTCCCCTGATAACTCATGTTCTATTTCTCAAAAACGGCACTATTTTTTCTAGAGGAACTAAAAGCAAAATGCTCACTGGACCCAATCTATCGGAGGCTTTCGATTGCCATATAGAATTGAAAAAAAAATCAGGCCGCTACTGGATTACGGAAAGTCGACCAAATAGTTCAGGGGACTCTATTAAATGTCTAAACTAAATAACCAGCCCCCCCTTTCACAAGCCCAAATAAATACTGTACAATCGAAATCATCTAACTACAGGAATCGAGGTTCACAATGAGTCAAAATGGTACTTTTTTACTCGTAGCAACCACATGGGTGCTTCTATTTGGCTTTGCTCCTGATACTTGGTCACAAGAAAAAGCTGAGGATTGGTTTTTGAAAGGAAACACGCTCCGTCTCCAAGGCCACTTTGAAGAGGCGGTTGACGCATATAAAAAATCAATTGAGCGTAACCCCAATGCGACCGTTGCCCATTTTAATCTTGCGCTGGCATATAAAAATCTAAACAAACCGAAAAAAGCTGCAGTCGCTTTCGAAAAAGCCGTCGAACTAGAACCCGGAAACCTTGATGCCCGCTATAGTTTGGGAAATGTCTATAATCACCTAGAACGTTGGGAAGACGCTATCGCCCAATTGAACATAGTCGTCCATCGACGACAAGACGATGCTGAAGCACATGGTAATCTTGGGTGGGCCTATTATAACTTCAGGAAGGGACCACCATTCAAGTACCTCGTAATTATCAACCTGAGAAAAGCCGTTGATTTATTTGAACTAAAAAATCAACATGAAGCCGCAAATTCAACACGAAAAGTTTTGGATGATGCTATGATCAAGTTTAACTTTAACAAGAAAAACTAATCCTCTCCCGATAAATATTTTATTCAAAACAATCAAAATCCAAAAATCTTTCCAAGTTTGGCCATCAGACGTTCAATATAAAATTGAACTAATCGATAATTTATTTTAGTATCACAAAACTATATATGCCGTAGTCGAACTCTTTACATGGGAAGAGAGGAATTATGGGAATACTTATCAAAGGGGATTTTCGAACCAAGCTAACATCAAAGCTTTCTAAATACAGATCCAAAGACAAAACCCCTGAGTACCAGAAAGAAATTTTCTCTGAGTTATTTTCTAAATTCCCTCAGTTCAAAGCACATGTGGCCGCCTATGTTGAAAGGAATTATTGCGGCGTGGTGATCAACGATGAGGACCACAGTAATCCGGACACATTGATTGATATG
>Ga0209753_1001220_pt1 | contig 10833 bp, 20 predicted proteins | sample METZYME_3_550m_FD_187550 | JGI IMG/M metagenome (GOLD analysis project Ga0209753, IMG submission 187550) | Marine microbial communities from oxygen minimum zone in mesopelagic equatorial Pacific - METZYME_3_550m (SPAdes) (version 2) | ecosystem: Environmental > Aquatic > Marine > Oceanic... | reverse complement strand
TATCATCTATAAGACCAGTTAATTTTGAGTGACGAAAAACAGAATTAAAACTTATTAAATCTGAATTATTAAAATTGGATAGTGTAGTAGAAACTAATGACTCTAAAGCTTCTTTTGAATTAGTCGTTGTACTCGAATCATATTGAAAGACTGTGTTAAGAATTAAATAAGTTGTAATCGGATCTACAATTACTGGAGTTATGGACGCAACCTTATAGGGTTTTAAATCTTTTTCAAGTTGAAATTTTTGAGCAGTAGTCATATTTTCACCAGTAGTAGTTTTAACTGATACGAAAACTTTTCCATATTCTGGTGTGGAACTTGTAAGTCCTGTTGCCGAATCAAAACTACCGTCTTCACCACCCCAAACAGAAACCGCTTGTGTATTTGCAAATAATTTTCTAACATATACTTTATAATCATCAGCCGTTACTGCTCGACCTTGTGATGCGTAATCTAATGGTGCGTTTAATTTAATAGAGGTAATTGATTCGCCTTCTGCACCACCTCTTGCAGTTACATTAACAACTACTCCAACATTTGTTACTCCATCAATTGCTGAAGGTGAAGTAAAGGAACTTGCACCATTGGCTGCACTCTTGTTAGTGACAACGTATTGTAGAACCACAATGTTATTGTCGGATAAAGCTTTACTTACATTACCATCGCCAAAGTAAATTTCAAATTTACCAGACTCCGCTTCTTGTAAATAATACACTTCACTCGTTGTTGATAACTGAGTTATGTCAGTTGCTTTCGTGAATGTCGTTGTCGTTGTATCCGATGCAGAATTTTGAACCTTAACTGTTAGTGTAGTAGTATCTGATCTAGGGTCAATTAACAAAAATCTTTGATCTACGTCAGAGATATCCACTACATACTTTGTGGTTACATACGTTCCCTCATAAATGTCAACTTCAGTAAATGGAATTGAGTTACCAATATTAGAAGCAGTTATATCTTTTATCGTAACAAACTGATAATCAACGTCATCTATTTTTGTTGTAAAGGCAGTTCCAGCAGGCATTGTCTTGTTTGCATCTGTGGTGTTTAAAGAAACAGTGATAACTGCCTTTGCAGCTCTTGGGGAAGTAACTTCATATCCCAACATTTTTGCGTGTGATACCGCACTAGACCGTAAGGATGTGCTATCAAGAAACATTTCGTTTGCAAGCATATTTGCATTGAAACCAAGATAGTGAGTGTTATACGCAAGAACATCCAGTAGGATACTCATACCCGAACCTTCAAAATCATAATCTCTGAATTGAGATTGTCCTTTAAGAAAGGTTTTTAGGTTGTCTTTTATCTCATCAAAGTCTAATTCTGTTACTCTAAGTCTTGAGGGGTTTGTAGCCATTATCGTAATCTCTCCAACATAACTGTTAAGTCAACTAATTCTGTGGGAGTATTCACAACATAAAATTCTATTGATACTTCATATTCATTGCGGTCGTAATCAGGATTTGCACGAACACTTACCAATCGTGCTCTTGGTTCAAAGTTATTAATTACATCTTCGACCTTCTTTGTTAACTGTGCAGCTACAAAGGGGGTCATCAATTCAAACAACATTCCCCTAACACCACTTGCTATTTCTGGGTGAAAGGGTTTTTCATAAGGATTCAATAGAACAAGATTACGAATTGACCTTTTGACTGCTTGTATGTCTGTTATTGTATTAACATCGCCACTAGGTATCTTTCTTTTTAAAAATAAATCTAAGTCTATATACCGTCTTGTATTACGACTAGAAGTATTCTGTGATTGTGCGTCATAGACCGCCATTTATAGGGAACTCCCACTTATTATTATATTATTTATACATCATATTGTAATTTAAGTTTCAAAGGTGTTCGTATTTTTCTTTACATAACCAATAGGTTCAAGAGCTGCTTCTTTTATTTTCTCAACTAATGCTTCCTGTTGTATCTCTTGACTTTCTAATGCAGCTTTCTTGAGTGCATCTACAATCTCTTGATTAACCTCATCACTGAGTATTTCTTCAATATCAGCATCATCTGCCTGCAAAACTTCTTTTGCTTTTTCAACAACGTCACCACCTGCAACGGGTATGGTGAAGTTAGGAATCTCAGCAGATATCTTTTTTCCAGATTCAAAAGCATCGGTTGCTTTAGAAACAAGGTCATCTAATTCAACTCCCTGTGCAGATAAACCACTTCCAAATTTTGATTTAAGTGATGCAAGGGCAGTATCACGACTTGAACCAGCCAATGACTGTAATGAAGTAAGTTCTGCTTGTAAATTAATATCAGGTAAGTCAGGCAACTCTGGAATCATTGGTTTCAGTTTGTCACCAAAATCCAATAAGTCAGATTTTAACGTGGATGTTAAAGTTGATGCGTCTACTTCCATGTTGGACTTCAACGTATCCTTTATTGTACTGAACTTATCTCTGGCCGTATTAAAAGATGCGTTCGCGCCTGGCAAGTTTGCAGTTGTAAAGTCAGCCATATTAATCTCCTACGTTTACGTTCGATGAACCATTAGATGTATGAGCACAAGTGGCTGCATCTCCAGCATTAACAACTGCGATACCACCGATGAATACATTATCAGAACCAGCAATCATTGTAGGTGCATTATGTGGAGAATCCCCATGCGATGTAACGGAATCACCATGCACAATTATGTTTTTACTATTTGCCTTTACAGTAGACTGCGATGATATAATCGCACCTCCTGCTGTATCTCCATGTCTCGTTGCGCCAGGCATTAGTTCTTCCTCTTTCGCAATTGTACGTCATGATTGGATATTGTCGAATTTAATGGGTGGACGTTTTCCCTCACCGCAGACTCCATGTCGCTTTCAAAATAACACTCATCACCGTTATCATCGATTGCACCAACAACAGCACCCCTAATCATTTTTGCCATTAACTCTGCATTTATCAAATTATCTGCAACCAAGTATCCTTTAAAGAAATTACCCCACTCTCTCCACTCTGGATTTGCTTTAGTAATGTCTTGAAAGACAATGATGTATTTAGTTCTGTCCATGTTAGTTCAAGTTGATTGTAGCTGCATCAATATCGACTTCAGTGGATGCATCTAAATCTAGTGTTCCTGTTATGTTAGTTGTCTGACCCGCACTGAAAGTTTCTGATACAGCAGCAGTAACAGTTGTCGTCAATGTACTACTAAATGTTTCTATGACTGCACCAATTGATATTACATTTAATCCGTCTGCTTCTGTCTTGATAGTCATTGCTTTTGCAGATCTCATGTCAAGTTTATCTCCAGCCTTGAATGAGACAATGCCAGATGCTGCACTGATTTGAAAATCTGTTTTTGCAAATGCAAAAATATCACTAGTGAGAGAAGTTATTGAAATTCTTTTGGTTGCAGCTAAATCATAAAGACCACCAATATTCCTTGTTTCATTTCCGTTGATTAAATAATCAACATCTTCTCCTACACGAGCCTTGATTGCTCTATCAATGTTAAACGCATAGTTGCCTAATATTTGTTCTGCTCGGTTCTTTCCAATCTTGACCTCATGTTCGCCATGTATGTTCTGACTATAGTTTCCCTCAACCTCTAATGCATAGTCTCCCTTAACTAACTCACGCACGTTACCATCGTAAGTAATGTTTGCATCACCAACTACCAGTATGCTTGACTTGCCTGCAATAATCTCGTAGTTGTCTCCTATGACTTTGACCATCTTAGTTCCGTCTGGATGTATCTCTTGGAAAGTTCCTGTGGAGTGTTGCTGCATTAGGCGTTCACCGCCAGGCGTATCGTCTATCTCATGGATATGTCCTGCTTCACTTTCATGAACATGGTTGTAAGGATATTTCGCAGAGGTGTATGGTGATTCGTCTGCGGTAACACTTTTGGGATGGGGTTCATTCCAAGTAGTGCGTTCTTCAAGAGTAGTGCTATCCGATACTTCTGGTATGTGCGGTTTAATTGCGATAGGAATATCATCTTGCTTAAGTTCCCTTCGCATCATGAGAGCTACGTGTGTTTCGGAATCTTCACCTCTTGCTAATCGACTAACATCACTCTCTTTGATTCCGTGGCCAGAATAGATACGGCACTCGGTAGGATAAGTGTTCGTTGGATCATTAAATCCTAGTTTGATATCGGGAAGATTTTCTGGGTAGCCGGGCAAGGTGCCCATGATAATCGGTTGTTGCTTCTCTCTTGCGTCACGAAAGAAACCGACAACCCAACTACCTTCAACAAGAAAAGAAGGAGTGTTACCTAACCCTTGCATTGAAGGATCAGTAACAGGATGCATGACATGGGCCCACGGCAGATCTGCCGTAGGTATAAGTGTTAAATCTTCGGTGTGGTATCCTAAACAGCGAACCTGTACTCGACCAAGTTCGGCGGGGTCATTACGATTCTCTACGACACCAACGAACCAGATGAAACCATCTAGTCCCATAAAATATTGTTCTGCCATGTGAACTCCTTATAATATAATATTTATAAGGAAGGTCAGATATAGAACGTAGTTAAGAGTCTTTGTTCTCCGGCTGCCGCGTGACGATGGCCCGATAAGGGCGATCTGCGGTCTGAATATTTCCAGCAATTATAATCCGTTCTCCATCACATTCCATTTTCGGAACGGAGTGTTTAAACCAACTAGGGAATATGAGAATATCATCATCTTCTGGATAGATATCAAAAGAAGTGACATCGTTTGTTCCTGATTGAAAAGTATTTTCAAACCGAAACGGTGGTGAATCATTTGGTATTTTAAGATAATAGCACCAACTCCATAGATTGCCCCAATGATTATGTATGACAGTCTCATCACCTTTACGATAAACCGCACCCCAGCAATCAAAATTAAACGTCGATATATGTTCTTCAGTCATTTGATTTGCAACAGCTCCTGCATGGATTGAAAGTTCTTCAAATTCTTTATACTTCTGATGCATGAACCAATCAGTCATGTCTGCTTTAACATTGGATACATGATTTTGTTCATCACCCCGATTGAGTATGATGTCCTTGAGAGATTGCCTCATGGTAGAACTTAACCCCAACTTTACTAATTGTATGGGATTCTGAATAACTGCGGGAATATTTAAAGGAAATTCTATCTTGTATTCCTTTCCATGCGTACCACACTTTCGGGTAGTTTTATTTTCCATAATTAATAAGATAGAACACAATACAGACACCAGCTAGTAACAGTACAATGTTGCTAGGGCCCATAGTAAATAATTCTTCCATTTTAAATTCCTTTTTAAAAGTCCGTATAGATATTTCCAGAAACCACGATACGGTCGTGGTCACATTCTTGCTCAGAAACTTTGTGGGTTAGCCATGCAGGCCACAATATAATTTGACCTGCCTTGTGTGCAACCAAGGTTTTTTCGGCAAGTCCGGTGCCTTCTATAGAAACATCTTCAGCCGTAGGAAACGATAACGGTGTGCAATTTTCACAGGACTTTACGCAGTAGCAGTAAGACCACAACGCAGGCCAATGGGTATGCGTATCAGTAGAATCACCTTTCTTGTAAATCAATCCCCAAGACTCCAGAACTTTCATCGGTACTTCTTCGGGGTTGCCTTGCTCATCAGTGCGACTTGCAAGGGGAAACTTTTTCGCAAAGTCCAGTACTGCATTATTTAATAAAGAAAAAGAATCGTATACTTCATGCATCTTCCAGTGCGTCCGATAGCACTTCGCAGCTGACAACGCACCCTGACCAGCACTCCGAATATCTTTTTCGAGATAATAATTAAGTGCGATCCAATCGTCACCTTCGATACTTCGTATTTTGACAGGAAACTTTTCGGTGAAGTAATCCCACATATTAGTGTGTCCACTCATAAAGTATAGGAATGCTCCATTCAAATATTGCAATCCCTATCATGACCATAACAATAAATAACCCAATACTGAGTATCGTCCAGAAGGAACCAAAAAACAACCATCGGAGTAATAGGGGCAGGGGTTCCTTTTTGAGAACCGCCCAGTTTGAAGGGGGGGTGGCTTCGGGTGGAAAGACTTTCATGGTCTACGAAAGGTCATGAAATATTCTGTAGTGCCCAATGCCTCCAGTACTCTTCATTCTTTTTGTCGTCGGCTTGACCTTCCTTATACCATTCATCAACAACCAGTAACGCAACTTCAATGGAAGACTCTTGAACATCACAACCGTCAAGCTCAAGTTTCAATCGGTTTTTTAATTCTTTTAGTTCTTTAGGCAGTTTCATAGCTAACAACCTCTATCTTCATAATCATATGCATCGCGTACATCTATGTGCTCGCCGTCTGCCCAACGCTTGGACTTACGCACTGGTTCATCATATGCATCGCGTACATCTACGCCCTTAACAAGTTTTTCTTTAATAAACTTAATATCAAATTGCTTATACCGTTCATCCATTTTTTTATAGATTAGTTTTAACTTTCGGACTTCTTTTCTCTGTGAGGCTAACTCTCCCAGCAACTCTGACGGAATTTCGCTGCCGAAACCCCATTTCTCCAGAGTCTTTTTTTCTTTCTCTATTTCCTTATACACTCTCTCAGCATCTCTGAGATCATGCCCGGCATCTTCTAAGTCCATGATTATCAAGTACTTACTTTTTGGTTCCATTGGTATCTCCTATAAGGCACCCTTATCTAAAAAATAAACTGCAGCAATTATAATTGCGTAAATAATAAGAAGCGTTTTTAAAAAATCTTTACTTTCCCTTTTCATAACCTATGGCCCAAATTCTAAATATTCACTTCCCGATCCGGTTGGTTGAAGTTGCATAGGGAGATTAGGTTTATCTGTCCATACGTTACACCAACCTTTTGCGTTCACCCTATTATTTGTAAAGATATTACATTTACCCCACTCATGGCCACCTTGGAAGTATACACAGTTTGAGCATTTACTGCCTGGTACATAGTTGGGATGTTTTGCTAGTAGAACTTGTGCAGGGATTGCATCAACATCATGCGTATACCCTAACGTAGTAGCTAGACCATCATCAGGATCTAATTTTGGTAGGACTAGTTTTACCGTTGACGCAGATACAGGAACGGCCGCAATTGCGACCAGAAGACCAGCACACCTTCGTGCAAACTCACGGCGATTCAAAAGTTTCTTCATAAAATTCTCTTTTTATATATGTCTATGAATGTTAAGATATTATCCCACAGTTTTAGGGGTAGTGTCAATACCTTATGGCGGAGTGTACGGGACTCGAACCCGTGACCCCTTGCGTGACAGGCAAGTATTCTAACCAGCTGAACTAACACTCCATTATTACCGTGCAGCCCATGCAAGTCCGATGTTGGAGATTGCGAATCCTGTGAAAACAAGTGCGAGTTGTATATTACCTTTCATGAATAGACTCACAGCAATATACGCATAGGTTACACCTACTATTGCGATTAAATGAAAACTCAATCTCTGAACCCCTCGCCTTTTAGTAAATGAGAAAATCTATGAACAAATATTTCATAGAGTAAACTCGGTAAACTGCTCGCAGTATATTCGCCTGCATCACAGTAGTATTTCCATTCGGGAGTGCTGTGAAATAATTGTGTGTGTGTTCCGTCTAACATAATAAAAAAATTCCTCTGGATACTTATTGCATTTATAGATTACAAACGGCGCCTCAGTTTTAACCCCCTAAGTGGCTTTGAGAGCTCTGAGAGTTTACTAAGGGAATGGGGGACTAGCCTTAACGACTAGCCCCCATTGAGCCTACGCTAGAGCGCGGAACCCTGCAGCAACAACAGAACGAGTTGGTGTGCCGAGGCGATACTTCACTGAAGTCGCTCCGTTACCATTCGTCCGTTGATTGCCATACACAGGATAACCCTGCATACGAATCGAGCTGATCAAAGCGCGAGCATTCTTAACGCCAAAACGTGCGTTAATCTGCTTGCCCGTGAGCTCAGCCCCATCCTCTAGTGCCGCAATAACTCTTGCGGTCTTAGTGGCGGTAGTCATAATATAATATTCTCCTTATGACGGTTGTGGATGCATAGTGCATCCGGTAAAAGGTGGAGTCAGACTTTACCTTCTAAGCACCGATATAAAAAATGTGCGGTGTGTGTGATCAGTAAAGCCCAACTCCTTTGCAACGAAGGCCTAACGTCCACTTAGAGCTTATGTAGGTCTTATGACCAACTCTAAGGCCCCCACCAAACTCGATGGGGGAGCTTCGCAGCTTTCAACGCCGGTACATTATCTAGTGAATGTACCTGTCGCATCGAAATCAAAAGATGGGAGTAACAGTGAGAGATAGTCCCGAAATGAAGATTTGGAGGCCTTCACACAACATCGCTGTTGAGGATTGTTCTATACTTCTCCTAGCTGTTTCGTGGGTACTTTAAGTGGGTATTAACCACCCGAATGTACATTCGGTTACCCTCGAAACTTGCGCCTGAACTCCCATTCTCGTTGTTCAATTCAGTACCGGGCCTTTTGGAGCTGCGTCCCTCCTGCCTTTGACCGCACTCCGGTTTCATTCAGTACGGCCCCCTATCATCAACTTCCTTCACCATAGTCTCTGTTTATATAGGGTAAACACAGACGGTTTTTGTGGTGGTCTTAAGCACCTATGGCATTATAGTATCCTTCGCACTTTACTAATTTAAAATTTCCTTCAGCACCTGTCTGGCCAGCATCTTCATTAATCACTTCAAGGTTTGCACCTGTGAAAAAGTAGGCAGCTCGATTATATATCTCGAAGATATTCTTTGCACGTTCTTTACCGCTGTCCAGTTGACACGTTATGTCATAGGCCGGAACTGTGGTCATAAACGGCATCTTCCAATCCTTCTCATTTCCGATTAACTTATTGAAAAACGGGAGAAGAAACTCTCGGTCATTGAACCATTTATCTTTAAGACGCATTTCCTTCCTCTCTAACCTCAACTATATAGCTATTATCTCATACTCAGAGGGCATTGTCAAGTCTCTAAGTCCTTGTTTTATATCAGTTTTTTAAATATTTCCGTAGGACTTCCAAACAAAGCCCTTTAAAGTCTTTGTTCGCTTACCGTTCGGGTCAATTTCTACCAAGGTCTTTTCACACTTGACTCTCTCACCGTCCTCGGCCCAGATGTATCCCTCACCCTCATGCCAAGTACTACCATCAGTCGGCCATCCCTTACCCTCGTAATTTTTTGATTTCGATGAGTTAAAAATTGCATCAACTGTGAAAAAGCTTTTGTAGCCGTTTTCCGTGATTGTCTTCCCTGCGTTCAAGCCACGATTAACCTTTTTTGCAATCGTAGCTTCAATCGACTCTACGTCCTCAGGCTGATACAGGAAAACTTCCAGAGTATTCCCGATTTGAATTGTGCGCTTGATGGCGGGTTTCATTCTCTTTAATCTCAACTATAGCTAGTATAGTCGATCTGTAGGGCATTGTCAAGGACTTTCTTCATCCCTAAGTCCTTGATATATAAGGGAATTGTTTTATGCACACTCCCTGAGTTTAAGCTCACGGTATTTGATATTATAATCTCCAGTGCTGACCCAATTCCTAAAGGCCCTACATTCAATCCCCTCGGTACGACATATGTCATACATTGGGCAGCCTTCGCATGGTATCTCCTTTTTGTTCAGAACACCGTAGTGGATATCTGATATATTATAGCGTTTCATCTTCACCTCTCTCTATACCCCTCTGGTACATATATTATTATACAGGAACTTAGAACCATTGTCAAGTTATTCTGTATATCCATTGAACTCAACCGCAAGATATTCATCAAGAAATGCATCAAACCATTCGTTACCATGCCATGCAGGTTCAGAACCATCAATAAAAGCTCCCCATGCACCAAGCAATGTCTTGATGGAATCGAGCTCGCCGGCGTTGTCGGCACGTTCCCATTCTTCATTACTCAGACTCAGCGCCTGGTTGACCTCTTCCTTAATTTTTTCCTTTAGAACTGTATTCATTAGTGCTCTCCTTCATTCATAAAGACTATTCCGGCCGTACCATTGTGGATAAAGGGCTATCAACTCATCGAGGCCCTTGAGCGCCAGAACGTCTAGTCGTCTACTGTACTCTGATTTCTCAATATCGTATTCATCGTTAATCGGCTCCTTGCGAACGGCCTTCGATGCAGCTCGTTTCAACTTCGGAGTGCCCGGGCGTCCCCAAGTATTGGCGCCTCGTTTTCCGATTTTCTTTGCAGCGTTACGGTTCATATGTCCTCCTAGATTCTCAACTATCGTGCCGCCCGATCACGGGCCCGAAGATTACCGCTTGGAAAACTGGCGGCCGGATAAGCTCTTTGAGCGTCCCTGTAAGAGCAGTTGATCTCAAAACCTATCACCTTATACAGTGGACTATCCCAGATATCACCCTCATAGGTGCGCCATATCTTAATACTTCCACCGACACCAGACCGCTCATTCATGCGAACGATTACCCAAGACTTGTTCATTTTACGATTCATTTCTTTCTCCGGCTATTCGTGCAGTTTCAAACGCCTCAGCGGCCTCTAACGACTTCCATCGATTCCTTTTGACAACCTCTTCTCCGATAGAGTCCCATCGATTCTCTCGGGAGGTTTCATTCGAGCGAGAAATCTCATCAATTACAACTGCGAGCTCTCGAGCGAGTCCCTGATTTTCGAGATTCAGAGTCTCAAAATCGTATCGCAGCTGGTCAATGAGTTCTTGCTGTCGCTGAACTCGTCGAGTCATCGCTCCAAGTATACCAGTTATTGCCATCGTGCCCATCTCATTTACCCTCAATTACAAGGCTATTGTCTCACACATCTGGGGGCATTGTCAAATCGGAGAATAATCCCTTATAAATCAATAGCTTACTGAGAGGGTGCTGAGAGGTTTCTCTGATAATGTACACTTGACAAAC
>Ga0209753_1001210_pt1 | contig 10884 bp, 7 predicted proteins | sample METZYME_3_550m_FD_187550 | JGI IMG/M metagenome (GOLD analysis project Ga0209753, IMG submission 187550) | Marine microbial communities from oxygen minimum zone in mesopelagic equatorial Pacific - METZYME_3_550m (SPAdes) (version 2) | ecosystem: Environmental > Aquatic > Marine > Oceanic | place... | reverse complement strand
GCGACTGCGGTAAGTGCTTTTTCGCCTCCAGAAAGTAAATGAATATTGCTGTTTCTTTTTCCAGGAGGACGTGCCATTACAAAGACTCCACCGTCTAAAGAATCATCTTTTTCTAATTCTAGGTATGCTTTACCACCATCAAATAATCTTGGGAAATGTTTTTTGAGACCGATGTTGACTTTTGCAAACGTTTCATTAAATCTTTTCATTGATTCATCGTCTATTTGCTTTATAGCACCATTCAATGTATCCAATGCTCTATTCAGATCATCAAATTGCGAGTCAAGATTGTCTTTTCTTTTGGCTTCTTCTTCGTATTCATTTGAAGCGGCAAGATTAATTGGTCCCAGCCTTTCTATTGATCGTAATATTTTCTCTAATTCTTGTTCAAGTTCGGTTTCATTTAGTGTTTCGACAACTTTCTCTTTAATTAATTCATACGAGTAGCCGTTTGCAGATAACTGGTCGTCCAATCCTTCTTTTCTAACTTCTAATTCCCTGATTGAAAGTTTGTATTTTTCAAGTATTTCTCTAGCCTGATTGACTTCTGCATTTTTGTTGGTTCGATCAATTTCATAATTCCTTAATGTCGTTTGAATAATCTCCAGTTGTTTCCTAAGAGTATTTAACGTCTGCTCAGATTCCAAGCTGTGGTTCAACAGAGATTCAAGTTGTTCCTTCACTTCAGCTGTTGGGTCTGATTTTTTCCTTGTCCCTTTAGTGATTTCCAGGGATTTTGCCTTAATTTGTGTTTTCTGAGACTCAAGACGGTTCATGGCATTTTTTAAGGCAGAAATTGTGGACCGGTTAGACTCGGCTTTTAATTCAAGTTTTTGCAATGAAGGTCTTTGGCTGTTAATTCTTTGTTTGTATGTGTTGATTTCATTGGATAAATCTATTTTTTGTTGATCCAATTTTTCTTTGTCGGTGGCTAACTCATCCAATTTTCCCTTGGCCAATTTAAGATTTTTCTTTGATGAGTCAATTTGACCTTCATTTTGAGTAATTTCTTGTTCTATGGTCTGAAATTTTAGACTTAGAGACACAAGTTTTTCCCCGAGCAGATCAAGTTTATTTGTAATAATTTCAAAACTCTGAGGATCGAAATAGATTTTTGAACTTTCTATTTCTTTTTCAAGTTGTTTAAAAATTGACTCCGCTTCATGAAGGTTCTTGATTGTTCTTTTTTGATCATCAATTTGCGTCATTTGTTTTGACAACACACTAATTTTAACTGACTCAGTTTCAACGACTGTATTTAGTTCATTGATTTCATTCGTGATAGATTCATTTTGTTCACTCACACCTTGGAGTGTCCCTTCAAGTGTGTTTAAGCTTTGTTCCAAGCCGTTGACAATAGAGCTTGCAGTAATAATTGTTTGTTCGAGTTTGGATAGAGTGGATGAAATTTGATTAATTTGAACGGAATCTTCTTTGTGTTCTTTGTTTATTCTCTCAAGTTCTTTTTGAATTTCTTGTACATTGATACTTTTTTGAGATTCTAGTTCTTTTTCATATTCGATTGATTGCTCTAACCTTGCAATTTTTGATTGCAATTCAAAATGCTCTTTTTGTGCGTTATTAAAGTTTTGGGTGGCCTCTGCATCTACCATTCTTTGTTCTTCAATATCCGCTTCTGTTTTTCTTAATTCTGTTAAATTCTGGTCAAAAGCGCTTTGATGTTGTTTTACTTCTTCTTGATTGTCTTTTAGCTTAGAAAGAATGCCGTTTATTTTAGTAAACAATACTTCTGCATGAATTTCTTTTTCCCGAGATTTATATTTTTTGTATCTTTTTGCAGCATTAGACTGAGTCTTTAACCGTCTGAGTTGTTTTTCAATTTCTTCTCTTAAATCATTTAAACGATTCAAGTTTTCTCTTGTATTCTTAATCCTGGATTCGGTTTCTTTTCTTTTTTGTTTGTATTTTGAAACACCAGCTGCTTCTTCCAAAAAAATTCTCATGTCATCAGGTTTGGCTTCAATTAATTTAGAAATTGTGTCCTGTTGGACGATTGCGTAACTTCTAGGTCCAAGACCAGTGCCTAAAAACAAGGTGGTGATATCTTTTCTTCGACATTTTGTTCCATTCAGAAAATATCGAGACTGGCCATCTCTGGTAATAACCCTTTTAGTTGAGATTTCGTTGTATTTTGAGTATTCACCACCTACTTTTTTGTCAGTGTTATCAAATAATAATTCTATAGTTGCAGTACTGACTGGTTTACGTGTTGAAGACCCATTGAATATGACGTCAGACATTGATTCACCTCTGAGATATTTTGCAGAAGACTCACCTAAAACCCAACGAACCGCGTCTATTACATTGGATTTCCCACAGCCATTTGGTCCAACAATACCAACGATAGTTGACGGAAGAGATAAGGTTGTAGGTTCAACGAAAGTCTTAAAACCTGAGAGTTTTATTTTACTTAATCGCATAAAAAAACTTAAAAAATATCATTGATTAGTTTAAATTAAATTACTGCTATATACATTAAAATATTTTATTAAATATTTAGGTTTCATTATCGAACAAAATGAGCAAAATAAATCAAATCCAGTTGCTTGATCATTTCAATAATCCAGAAAAGAAAAATGAATATTTAATCAAAATTAAAGTTCCAGAATTTACCTGCTTGTGCCCTAAAACTGGGCAACCTGATTTTGCCACTTTGTATATTAAATATATTCCAAATAAACTTTGCATTGAGCTAAAATCCCTTAAACTCTATGTTGCAAGTTTTCGACAAGTTGGAACTTTCCATGAAGCAGTGACAAATCAAATATGTAACGATCTATCAAAAATCATTGCCCCTTATTATCTAAAAGTTAGAGCAAAATTCAATGTTAGAGGCGGAATCTACACAACGGTTGAATGTTTTGTAACCGCAGACAATTGGCACGATCGTAACAATTTGATATAAATTCAATTTTTTTAATCTACTTGAAGTATTTAATCCTTCACAATTAAAGATTCATCGGTATAATTCATCATTTAAAATTCCAGCAACTATCAATGAAGGACACGTAGTGGCACGAAATAAAATAAACAATGTTAAAAATGATTTGTTGACCAGGTTTGGAATAAATACATACCAAGCCAAGGTTCGTGAAAAGTATATGTCTAAAAGACAACTTGGTCATTTCAAAAAAATACTCTTAACATGGAAAAGCCAACTTGAAACCGAAGCAGATAAAACTGTGAATCACATGAAAAATGAAAGCATTAGTTTTGCTGACCCTAACGACCGTGCTAGTCAGGAATCTGATTTTGGTCTTGAGCTTAGAACCAGAGACAGAGAAAGGAAATTACTTAAGAAAATCCAATTCTCATTGAAGAAAATAGAACATGGCAGTTATGGCTATTGCGAAGAAACTGGAGAAGAAATTGGGCTTGAAAGGTTAGAGGCTCGCCCAGTTGCAACACTATGCCTAGAAGCTCAAGAACGTAGAGAAATTAAAGACAAACAATACAGCGAAGGAGATGACTATCTAAGATGAGGTTGATTCATCAAGCTTTCTCATTGATAGTCTAATTCTTTTCTGTCTGTCTATTTCTATGACTTTGACATTGATTATTTGCCCTTCACTAAGTACATCATTTACAGATTTAACCCTGTCCTCAGAAATCTCTGAGATATGAACCAGGCCATCTTTACCAGGAAGAATAGTTACAAAAGCTCCAAAATCCATAATTTTTGCCACTCGACCCTCATAAATCTTGCCTACTTCAACGTCTGCAGTTAATAGTAATATTTTTTTCTTTGCGGCCTCACCTGAAGCTTGATCCACAGATGCTATAGTAATCAATCCCGTGTCGTTAATATCAACTTGAGCTCCAGTGACCTCAGTAATTGACCTTATGGTTGACCCACCTTTACCAATTACATCCCTGATTTTGTCTTTTGCAACGGTTAAAGTAATAATTGAGGGTGCATATTTTGAATATTGTTCGGATGGTTTATCTATGACATTATTCATCTCTGCCAAAATGCTTAAGCGTGCAGTCTTTGCTTGTTCTAAAGCATCTTTCATAATGGGTTCATTAATCCCTTGAATCTTGATATCCATCTGCAAGGCAGTGACCCCATCTTTTGTACCAGCAACTTTAAAATCCATATCACCCAAATGGTCTTCATCGCCCAAAATGTCTGTTAGAACTGTATATTTTTCGTCATCTTTAACCAAACCCATAGCAACACCAGCTACATGAGTCTTAATAGGGACACCCGCTTGCATGAGTGCCAAACTAGACCCACAAACTGTTGCCATAGAACTAGAGCCATTTGATTCCGTTATTTCAGAAACGAGTCTGATGGTATAGGGAAAAGATTCCATATCAGGTAAAACTGCTTCCAGTGCCCTTCGAGCTAATTTACCATGGCCAATTTCCCTTCTTTTCGGTGATCCCATGAAACCTGTTTCCCCAACTGAAAATGGAGGAAAGTTGTAATGGAGCATAAATTTGTCCTTATACTCACCTTCCAATGCATCAATGATTTGTGAATACCTTTCAGTTCCCAACGTTGCAGCCACAATTGCTTGCGTTTCTCCTCTGGTAAATAATGCAGAACCATGGGTCCTCTCCAATAACCCTACCTCTATATTAATGTCCCTAACAGTTTTACTGTCTCTCCCATCAATTCTTGGTTGGCCTTCTAATATTCTTTTTCTAACAATGTTTTTTTCTATTGATTTAAGCTCATTACTGATGTCTGATTCCTCAAATTCCTTTTCTGTATTTTCATCAAGAATTTTTGCTATGGTTTCAAGTTTTATTTCTTCTAATTGTCCTTGTCTAGTAGCTTTGTCTGAAATTTGATATGCCTCATTTAATTTACTTTCACTTAAATTAAGGATCTGAGTAGATAGATCAGGATCTGTTGGTATTGCTTCATATTTCCAAGCTTCTTTACCAATTTCTGTTTGCAGTTCATTGATCGCATTGATAACAGGTTGCATTTGTTCATGACCATAAAGAACAGCACCCAACATAACTTCTTCAGATAATTCATTGGCCTCAGATTCAACCATTAATATTGCTTCACTTGTTCCAGCAACAATCAAATTCAATTGTGAATCTGACATACTTGATAATTCTGGATTTAAGCAATATTTGTTGTCTATATACCCTACCCTTGCACCTGCTATGGGGCCATTGAAAGGAATGCCAGATATGGAAAGTGCAGCTGATGCTCCAATCATTGCAATGACATCTGTCTGTATTTCAGGGTCCATGCTCAACAATGTTGCAATCACTTGAACTTCGTTCATAAAACCTTTTGGGAAAAGTGGTCTGAGAGGTCTATCTATTAGTCTTGATACCAATGTTTCTTTTTCACTCGGTCTGCCTTCGCGTTTAAAAAAACCACCAGGAATTTTTCCTGCAGCATAAGTTTTTTCTTGATAATAAACTCCTAAAGGAAAGAAGCTTTGTCCTGGTTTTGGCTCTCTTTTAGCTACAACAGTAACCAATATTGATGTGCCCCCAGATGAAATTAGTACTGATCCATGTGCCTGTCTTGCTATTTTACCTGATTCTATAACTATGTTTTGGTCCCCAAATGGGATCGTTTTTGATATTACTTTCACTGTTAATCCTTTTTTTAAGAGAATACTAAGAAAACTTAGCTTCTTTTGTTTTTTACCTTACTTCCTTAAACCCAATTTAGAAATTAATTGTTGATATTGACTTACATCTTTATTTTTTAAGTAATCCAGCAGCTTTCTTCTCTTATTTACCATCATTAGAAGGCCTCGTCTCGAGTGATGGTCTTTTTTATGTAAATTAAAATGATCCATTAAAGAATTGATTCTCTCAGACAAAAGCGCCACTTGTACTTCGGTTGACCCAGTGTCTTGGTCAGATAGTTTGTATTTTTCGATTACTTCTTTTTTCGTTTCAACTGTTAAAGGCATATTTATTGCATCAATTATTATTTTCAGACGCTATTCTACATAGATTATTGATGACAACAACTAGATAATAATTAATTAATTAAAATTAAAAACTTTAATGGGTTTTAATAATCCATTTTTTTCAATGCACCCAAGCCCAACAATCTGATCATTATGATCATAGACCCTTATACTTTGATTCATCAAGGCATCTTCGGGCTGCAACATAACTTTTTGACCTTGACTAAAACAAGAGTGATATTCTTCGTTTATATTGACTTTGGGCAAAGATTGAATTGCTGCATCCAGTGGTAACAAGTAATTGTGCAATTCCTGATTTTTTTTTGCAATTTCTAGCTGTTTTGGTGTAATTAGACTTTGACAGTCAAGTAAATCAATTGAGATCCTTCTTAGTGCAGTAACATGAGCATACGAGTTCAGCTGGGCTCCTATATCTTCAATCAGAGTTCGGATATAAGTACCCTTGCCACAATGGACAACCAGTTCTAACAGGTCTTTATTGTAATTTTTCAAACAAATATTGTGTACGACTATTTCTCTACTTTTTCTGGGCAGTGTTAAGCCTTTTCTTGCATACTTATACAGTCTAATTCCATTAACTTTAATCGCTGAAAACATAGGTGGCACTTGTTCTGTTTTACCAATAAATAACTTCAGAACTTCTTCAATTTGTTCATTCCTTAATTGTTTTATTGATTTTTTTTCTAGTACTCTTCCTTCACAATCACCGGTTGTCGTTTTAATACCAAGTTTTGCAATTACGTGATAGGTTTTTGATGATTCAATCAAATATTTTGAAACTTTTGTTGCTTGACCAAAACAAATTGGTAGAACGCCAGTTGCAATTGGGTCTAAACTACCTGTATGTCCTGCTTTTTCTGCTGCAAAGAGCTTTTTGATTTTCTGCAGTACCTTATTTGAAGTTTCGCCTGATGGCTTATCCAGTAGTAATATTCCATTTATTTTATTTGTTTTTCTGGTCATTTATTATGGCTTTATCTATTAACTTGTTCATGTACAAAGCATCCTGCTCTTTTGTATCATAAATAAATATCAGATCTGGTAATTTTTTTAGATTTAACCGGGCACTCATTTCTTTTTTAAGAAAGCCAGTTGCTTTTCCCAAAATTGATTCAATTTGTTTGGTTTTATTTTGGTTATTTAAAATAAGAAAATAAACTTTTGCAGTGCTGATGTCCTTATTAACTCTAACTTCACTAATAATGACATTCTTTAACCTTGGGTCATTTACTTTTAATGAAAGTAATTCGCTGAGTATTCGTTGAATTTTGACTTCAACTTTTTTATTGATAGTAAATTCATTAGGCATTGATTACTGATCTATCTCAAACTCGGTATAACATTCAATTTGATCACCAATTTTAACGTCATTATAATTTTTAACACCAATTCCACATTCTGTTCCAGATTTTACTTTGTTGACCGAGTCTTTGAATCTCTTTAGTGATTCAAGTTCTCCTTCATAGATCACCGTGTTGTCTCTTAATACTCTGATAGGATTGGATTTGATGACCGTACCCTCGGTTACTAAACAGCCTGCTATTTTACCAAGTTTTGGTGAATCAAAAATATCCCTAACTTCTGCAAGCCCTGTTATTTCTTCTTTAACAATGGGTGTTGAATGACCTTCAATAATGTCTGAAACATCGTCTATTGTTTCATAAATCACACTATAGTATTTAATCTCAACATCGGATTCTTTTATAATCTTTCTAGCACCGGTGTCTGCTCTCACATTAAATCCTATAATGAATGCGTTGGAAGCAGTAGCTAAGTTAATATCAGATTCACTAATACCACCAACTCCTGAGGATATAATATCAACTTCAACCTCATCGGTTGACAGCTTCAGTAAAGAATCCCTTATTGCCTCAACACTGCCCTGCACATCAGCTTTAACTATCAGAGAAATTGTTTTCTTGGAACTGTCCATAGATTGCTCCATGAAGTTTTTCATTTTTAAGATTTTTTGATCGTTTAATTTGCTGACTCTGTTTCTGTCTTTCCTAAGAGTTGAAATTTCTTTTCCTTGTTTTTCATTTCTCACAACCCTTATTTCATCTCCAGCATTTGGGGTGGAAGATAATCCAAAAACCCTTACAGGCATGGAGGGAGTAACAAAATTAAGTTCCTTATTGTTTTCATTCATTAGAATTCTTGCTTTTCCAAATTGTTCACCAGCGATAATTAAATCCCCTTTGTTCAATCGCCCTTCAGTAATTAAAATTGTTGCCACTGCGCCTTTTCCACTTTCTATTCCAGATTCTATAACAACACCAACTGCTCTACCTTCCTTTGCTGTTTTTAAGTCTAGAATTTCAGATTGTAAAATGATGGTTTCTAATAAATTTTCAATACCATCACCGGTTTTTGCTGAAACATTAACAAATAAACAATCGCCGCCTAAATCATCAGGGACAATTTCATTTACAATCATTTCATTTCGTACTTTCTCAATATCCGATTCAGGCATATCAATTTTATTTATAGCAACGATGATAGGGACAGCAGATGCTCTGGCATGCTCAATAGATTCGACTGTTTGCGGTTTCACCCCATCGTTGGCTGCAACGACAAGAATAATAATATCGGTAACATTGGCACCGCGTGCTCTCATATTGCTAAAAGCGGCATGTCCTGGTGTATCTAGAAATGTGATGGAATGTGATTTATGTTCTATCGAGTAAGCGCCAATGTGTTGTGTAATTCCTCCGGCTTCTTTATCTACAACCTTACTGTTTCTAATGTAATCCAATAGTGATGTTTTTCCATGATCAACATGTCCCATAATAGTCACAACTGGGGGTCTATCGACTTTTTCGTACGTATTATCTTCATCATCAAACAAGGTGTCTTCAACTGTTCGTTCATCCATAGGAACTGCTTTATGTCCTATTTCTTGAACGATCAAAATTGCAGTTTCCTGATCAAGATTATCGTTTGCAGTAGCAATAACTCCCAAATTCATCATGCTGGTAACCACTTCATTAACCTTCATGGACAATTTTTGAGCAAGTTCCTGCGGTGTAATGGCTTCAGGTATCATCACCTCTTTTACTACGGGTGAGGTAGGTTTCTCGAATGTATGTGCTTGATCAAGTATTGTTGAACTGAGAGACCTCCTAATTTTCCTTTTTTTTCTTTTCTTTACTTTTCCTTTTACATGAAGTTGTTTAATACGATAGGGGTCTTCATCACCCTTGTTTTTTCTTTTTTTCTTTTTAAGTCCTTTATCTTTTTTATGAGAAGTGTCTTTGAGTTTTTCATCGGTTACAGAAATCTTGGGTTGGTCCTTATCGGTGATTTCAGTGGGTGCACTCTCCAGTTTTTGATTTTGAATTTCCTCTTCAATTTGTTTTAGTTTTTCCTGTTCCAGTTTTTTTTGTTCTTCAAGCTCTTCTTTTGCCTGATCAATCAAAGTTTCTTTTTTCAAATAGGTTCTTTTTTTTCTAACTTCAACGGTTACCGTTCTTGATCTGCCAAAACTTCCAGATAGTTTTAACTCACTCTGTGATCGTCTATTAATGGTTAATTTTTTTGGTGCCGATGAAGCAGTTGATTTCGTTCCATGACTTCCCCTTAAATGGTTTAACAACAACAGCTTTTGGTCATTTGAAACTACGTCGTCTTTATCTGCTACATCAATTCCAGCTTCATTTAATTGCAATATTAGTTTTTCACTGGATAACTTTAATGCTGTAGCTAATTTGGAAACAGTTGTTGTTGACATGTCTAACTACTCCTCATTCTTAAGTTTTTCTGTCTGGGTTTCTTCAGCTGCCTCAGGTTCGGTTTTAACTTTAGATTCCTCCGTGGGAGCATCTTCAATTACCTCTGTTTCAGCTTCTTCTTCTGGCTCTTCTTCATTAATATCTTCGGTAATAATCTCACCTGCTTTGAACCAATCTTCTCGTGCTTGAAGTATAACTTTTGCTGCTAAATCCTCATCCAATGAATCAATCTCCTGAAGGTCATCAACCGATTGTTCTGCCAACTTATTTTTGGTATTGACCCCTGTTCTTGCTAGTGAAAATGCAAGCTCTGGTGTCATTAATGGAAGTTCAAGGAGGTCATCGGAAGGTCCATGAACATCAAGATCCTCTTCTGTGCTGATTGCCTCAATGAGCAATTGGTCTTGGGCTCGTTCTCTAAGTTCAGCAACCAATTTCTCATCAAACCCCTCAATTTCTTCCAATTCACCAATGGGAACATAAGCAATGTCTTCAATAGTAGAAAACCCATCTTGTGCCAATAATGATGCAACATCTTCATCAACAGAAAGTTTATTTGTGAAAAGGTCGACAATCTTTTGCATCTCATGTTCATCTATTTCCTGTGCTTCAGCCTCGCTCATTACATTTAATTTCCATTGTGTAAGATCACTGGCCAGTCTTATATTTTGACCACCTCTTCCGATTGCCTGAGAAAGCTTAGACTCTTCTACTGCAAGATCCATCGAGTTAGTCTCTTCATCAACAATAATTGAGATAACATTTGCTGGTGACATAGAATTTATAACAAATTGAGCAGCATTATCTGACCACAAAATAATATCAATCCGTTCACCATTCAGTTCATTTGAAACAGCTTGAACTCTTGAACCCCTCATGCCAACACAAGCGCCAACAGGGTCGATTCTTTTATCCTCAGAAGTTACAGCTATTTTAGCTCTCAGACCAGGATCCCTCGACGCTCCAACGATGGAAATAAGATTTTGCCCTATTTCAGGAACTTCTATTTTAAATAATTCAATTAAGAAACTAGGCTGGACTCTGGACAATATTAAAGGAGGTCCTTTTAGGTCTATATTGATTTCTTTTAGTATTGCCTTTAACCGGTCTTGAGGTCTAATAGGTTCTTTGGGGATAGTTTCTCTTCTGGGTAAAAAAGCTTCTGCGTTGTTGCCAAGATCAAGATAGTAGCCGCTTCTGTCCAATCTTTT
>Ga0209753_1001203_pt1 | contig 10904 bp, 8 predicted proteins | sample METZYME_3_550m_FD_187550 | JGI IMG/M metagenome (GOLD analysis project Ga0209753, IMG submission 187550) | Marine microbial communities from oxygen minimum zone in mesopelagic equatorial Pacific - METZYME_3_550m (SPAdes) (version 2) | ecosystem: Environmental > Aquatic > Marine > Oceanic | place... | reverse complement strand
GGCGGAGTGCGTGGTGGTCTGCGCCAACGGCTCGATCAGGTACGAAGAATTTCCGGACAACGCAACCGATCTCTCGATGTGCGCGGTGACGGCCGTAACGACAAGCCACGTGGCGCGTCGTCTTGGCGCTGCGAGACGGTTGACGGCCCTTTCGCTGGCAGAGCAAGCGCAGTCGGGAGCGGAAGTCGCGCGGCTCGGGATGTTTGACCAGGGTTTCTATGACACCGTTGGATTTGGCACCGGAAATTACGTCAATCGATTCATGTTTGACCCATCGCAGTTAAAGGTGACTCACCCATTCAGGGCGCCGAAAAGACTGACGAAAGACGATTGGAGCGTGATGCGAAAGGCCATGATCGCTCGTAAACGTGGTCATGGATCGTGCGTTGTGTTGCCGGAAGGTTTTTCCAAGGGTGAAATTCAACACATGGAAAGTCCCTTCGGCCTTGGTTATTTTGATGGATCGGGCGGGGAGTTGACCCATTTCATTTGGGGTGAAGCCGAAGCCGAAAACGGGCCTTATAGCGTCGAGTGGATCGCGTATCAGACCACGGACCAGTTGTTTGAACTGCTTGCGTTGATCAGATCGCTAGGAGACCAGGTGTATTCGGTACACATGCAAGAACCCGCGGAACTTCAATTCCAGGATTTGATCGACAAGCCATTTCGAAATGAGAGGAGTCGAAGGGGGTCGAAGTTTGAAACGTACCAATCGGTGTTCGCAACCGAGCAGCTGCGGATTCTCAACCTCCAATCTTGTATCGAGAAAACGCGATTACAGATCGAGGACATCCGATTCAATTTAGTTCTTGACGATCCGGTTCGCGGGTTCGTTGATGACGATCACAATTGGCAGGGTATCTCTGGCGATTACGTCGTGACGTTGGGCGAGAGTTCTTTTGCTGAATCAGGAAACAGTCCTAATCTTCCAACGCTTAGCGCGTCCGTCGGGGCATTCAGTCGCATGTGGTTCGGCATTCGAGATGCGTCGAGTCTGGCGCTGACCGATACACTCGACGCTCCCGTTGATTTGCTCGAGGATCTTGATCGCGGGATTCGACTACCGACCGCGAACAGCGGCTGGGAATTCTAGGATTAATCGATGATTACGATTCTTGATGGGGGTATGGGGGCAGAACTGATTCGACGAGGTGCAGCCACGAGTGGCGGATTGTGGTCTGCACAAGCATTGCTCGATAACCCAGAGGCAGTGGTTGAGACCCATCACGACTTCATTCGTGCTGGCGCGCGGCTGATTATTACCAACAGTTATTCCAGTATCCCGAGTTATCTGGAGAAGGAAGGTCTAGAGGATAGGTACGAAGAACTTACGGCACTTGCGGGACAACTGGCACGGAAAGCAGCAGACGAGGCAAAGGAAGACGTGCAAGTGGCGGGATCACTGCCACCTTTGTCGGAGAGCTATCGCCCGGATTTGGTTCCCGATGACGGCGCGGCTCGATCGATCTACGATGCTATGACGTTGGCGCTGGAGCCGTACGTAGATCTCTTTATCTGCGAAACAATGTCCTCTATTCGTGAGTCGATGAATGCTTGTGAAGCAGCAAAAAAAGCGGCGCTTGTACGAAGTCTTCCGGTCTATGTTTCCTGGACACTGAACGAAAAACCCGGGGCCGGCCTCAGAAGTGGAGAGACTTTGAACGCCGCATATAAGGAATTATCTACCGTAGGAGTTGATGGGTTTCTATGCAATTGTACCGCGCCGGAAGCGATCGAAGCCGCGGTTAAAGAGCTGAGTGCCTGGACCGATAAGCCGATCGGCGGTTATCCAAACCGAGTTTCGGAGGTGCCTGAAGGGTGGACTTTGGACAATGATTTGGAAACGGAGCGGCGCGCAGACATAACGCCACCGGTATTTGTTGAATTCGCGCGGCGATGTGTTGATAACGGAGCGACAATGTTCGGTGGATGCTGTGGGGTGGGACCTGAATACATCGCGGCCCTCGCTAAAGCATTTGTGGATTAGTCTTCGTTGGAACTCGAACTCACTGGTCGACGCGCGCTTATCACGGGTGCCTCCCGAGGGATCGGAGCCGCGATCTCTGTCTGCCTAGCAAGTGAGGGTTGCGACGTCACTCTGGTTTCTCGAACAAGGACTGATTTAGAGGTGGTTGCGACCGAGATAACTGACGTTTCGAACGTGGCGGTATCGATCATTGACGCGGATCTTTCGGTAAGTGAGAACATCGATCGAGTCGTGGCTGAAGCGGGTCACGTTGATATTTTGGTCAACAACGCCGGTGCGATTCCCTCCGGATCGATTGAGGACATAGATGAGTCTTCTTGGAGAGAGGCGTGGGATCTCAAGGTGTTTGGTTACATCAATCTGATGCGCCGGGTTTTCAAGACTATGGAAAATCAAGGTGGCGGAGTCATTGTCAACGTGATTGGTGTGGCCGGTGAACGCCCAAATAGCAATTATGTCGTTGGAGGTGCGGGTAACGCCGCGTTAATGGCAGTGACCCGAGCACTAGGAGCTAGAAGTATTGCAAAAGGCATCCGCGTCGTCGGCATCAATCCCGGTCTGATCGTAACGGATCGAATGGAAGCGTTACTGAGGTCTCAGGCGGAAAATCGATTCGGAGACGGTGAGCGGTGGGGCGAGCTAATCGATCAACGGCTACCTCCCGGTAAACCAGAACATATTGCGGATATGGTGGCGTTCTTAGCATCAAACCGATCGGCTAATACGAGTGGAACCATTGTTACCGTCGACGGTGGTTCATCCGCGCGCTAGGGCATTATTTTCCTCCACCCCTCGCTGGATGATTGAGTCATTATGTTAAATGCTGGTGACGCGAGTTGACTAAGTTAGGGGTTCCGGAATAATCCTGGATCTTCGTTGCCTGGGTGGCGAAATTGGTAGACGCGCCAGACTCAAAATCTGGTATGGGTAACCATGTGTGGGTTCGAGTCCCACCCCAGGCACCACTATTGCGTGGCTTGATGGACGAGGCTAAATTGCCGGATGTCCAGTGAAGACATGTAGAGACAGAAAACGAGTTCTTCAGTCAAAAATACGTATCAAAGCCTCTTTAACGAGGTAGTCGGTCGTTATAGCTCGGACGAAAATGCTGCTGTTCTCAATGTCGGTCTGAACCTTAAGACACTGACTGTCCAGTCGCTGAAGGCAGAGATAAAAAAATATCGCGAAATCGCAGAGTCGTTGCTTGAAGGTTCGGGGGCAACGCAAACCGAATGGCTTGAGGGATTTGGCCATGAAAGTTGGTCGGATGTGTGGACTGGCGCCAAGCTAACCGGAGAACTCGCTGCTCTGGAGACGGCGCTAGCCAAAGGCGACACCAATAGTGCTGCCGCATCGGGGATGAATGTGGGTACCTTGATTGAACGGAAGCTACTGCGCGATCTTGAATCGGAGATCTTGATCGGGCTTCGTCTGCGGACGTCGGTTCGCGTGTTTGAAAGTGAGGGTCGAAGGCATTCCGCTGAAATTAAAACGCGTTGGCAACAGTTAGCGGACGCCATGTGGATCGTGAATCCTGAACTATCCAAACGTTCGGTCGCGAACGTTATTAGCGCGCTACTCGCGACCGATTCGATTCGTTATTCCGTGCACACGATTCGTCAGTCGATCGAGAAGAGGAAAAGCTGAGCGACGGTGCCACCTACAAACACCTATAAAGATCGCAATCGGTATTCTAACGACGCTTCTCACTATGGTTAGAGATCATCGGGACTAAACGACTTCTCCATTCTTATTCCATCAGCATTCAACGGTCATCCCCTGGCTCTGCAGAGTAATAAGGTTTGATAGGTACGTGTTTCTGCACGCATGAGTTATCGAAGATGGGGTTTTTGGTCGACATAATGACGCAGGGCCTATTAGCAGGCGCCTTAGGCATATTGCTCCTGTCGATGGCTATTCTTCGCCGTCGTAAGAATCTCGACGAAAAGAGCGAGTATTGAGGCTACGGGGCATCCTACCTAACGAATCAATCACCATTCGATTCGTGTTGACGATAAAAACCTAGGCAGCACCTGGTCCGAGTGGTTGGCCGTAGCTAAATTCGATGATGTTTCCATCCGGATCCGTCACCCCGCAGTAGTAACCTACGGGGTACGGCTCCTCTACCGGCTCCCAAGCCAAGATGCCTTCGACCTCGGCCCGGTCCGCTATTGCATCCACCTTCGCGCGACTCTCAAGCGCAAATCCTAGATGGGATAAATCGCGTTCGGCTTGGTCTCTGCCGGGACCACCAGGTAGCAATACGAGAATGAAGTCCTTTTCTCGACCATCTTCGGCAAGCCAAACGACTCGATAACCTTCGTTTGTGCGTTCGTGCACGACCCGCATTTCAGCGTAAGACTCGTAAAAGTCGATACATGAGTCGAGATCTCGGACGTGCAGTGCCAAATGCGTCAACGACGGCTTCATCGGTCGCGATGTCCTGACCTAATCATTGGTCGTCCATCGTACGCCTAACTCCCCGTCGCGATCCTCGCTTGGATATAGGTCTTGATCTCATTAGCCGTAGTGCGAGTGGCATCGGTACTAACCGCGCCTTCAATTAAGGTCGCTCCATCGAAGCCAAAGAGATAACGCAGTAACAGTAATCCGTCGGTTAACGCTTCGGTGGAGCCATCCCCATCGATGTCGACGTGTCCCGAGTTGGTATCCAGATAAGAAGCGATGGTATTGGCATCGGAACGTGTCGCCGACGATGTGACGGCTCCTTCTGTAAGCGTCACACCAGCGAAGCCAAAGAGATGCCGTAGCACCAGCAGTCCATCAGTTAACGCCGCAGTTTCCCCATCAATATCAATATCAAAGTCAAAGCAGCCATTGCAGTCATAACGATTTAGAGGGTCGGTCCCATCAACCGCCTCTTGGTCATCGGAAACGTCATCACCGTCGTCATCGGTATCGGTGTTGTTCCCAAGGCCGTCATCATCGGTATCGATTGTTTCCGCGGCGTCTAGCGGGAAGACGTCGGCGTTGTCCCCGACCCCGTCGGAATCGGAATCCATCTGCTCTGAGGCATCTAGGGGGAAGATGTCGCCCTTGTCGCCTACCCCATCAGAATCGGTATCAGTGATCAGCGGATCGGTACCGAGAACACTCTCTTCTTGGTCGGTTAAGCCGTCGTCATCGTCGTCGGTATCGGCGTTGTTGCCAATAGCATCACCATCAGTGTCTAGAGTCTCCGTCGCATCTAGGGGAAATGCATCTGGCCCGTCCAAGACCCCGTCGCCATCGGAATCGGCAACCAGTGGGTCGGTGCCATCAGCTTCTTCTTGTATATCCGTGACGGCATCATTGTCGTCGTCAGTATCAGCGTTGTTACCCGTACCATCGCTATCGGTATCTATGGTTTCGGTTGCATCGTCAGGAAATGTGTCGAGAAGACCCGTTCCCAAAACGGAGACAACTCCGAGATCAAAGCTAACATCTGAGCTCGCAGTCTGATTCTGGTGGACCTCCACCGCGATCACGTTCGTACCGGACGTCGTCGCAACCAGTTCCGCATCAAAACTGACATCGGAGCTCGTCGCAATCACCTGATGCACTTCAACCGCTAATACGTTTTCGGCCGTCGCTGTCCTCGACGCAATGAACTCGGGATCAAAACTCACGTCCGAGCTGCTGGCGCTGCTTTGATGGACTTCGACCGCCATCACGTTCTCGCCGGCGACCAAACTGTCCAGGGCAACGTCGTACATAAAGTTCGTGCTTTCACTCATGGCATCGCCCGATGTCGTCTGATACGTAATCGCGCCGTCTGGCATATTGATTGAACGGGCGACCTCTGTGCCATTGAGATACACAACGCACCCATCGTCGCGTTGGACTTTCATGTTGAGTGCGGTGATATCGGTGACATCCGCGACCGTAAACTTATGTCGAAAGTAGTAGGCGACATGACCGCTCGTGATCACCGTGTTCTCGTCGCCCTCGGTGAAGCCCAACTCGGCAGCACCCGTCGTCCAGCCGGAGTCGTCAAAATCGCTTGCGGTCCACGCCGTGCCTTGGTCGGTGCCGTCGTCGAGATAGCTCCAAGTCGCGCTCCTCGCGATCAGCGATTCCGTCGTCGGCGTCGCGTCGCTCGCCAACAAGAGGCTCTTATCAACCGTGAACACATGAAAGTTATTGCCGTCATCCGACGCATTTTCTGCATAATCTCCCGCCCCAATCGTTCCCGCGGCAAGTCCGTCCCGGGCTATCTCGGTACCATTGAGATAGACAATGGCCCCATCGTCCCGCTTGAGATTAAGTGTCAATGCCGAAACATCACCAAGGTCGGCGACCGAGAAGTCATGGCGGAAATAGTACGTTGTCGCGCCACTCTGGATGAGTGTGGCTTCATCCCCCTCGGTGAAACCAAGTTCCGCAGCACCCGTCGACCAACTTGAATCATCAAAGCTAGCCGCTCGCCATGCGGTACCTTGATCCGTGGCATCATCCAAGTAACTCCAGATCGAGCCTTTCGAAACAAGCACTCTGGACGGATCCGCAGACGAGATCAGCGATCCCATCGCGATTGAGGTATCGGTATAGCCTACGGGATCAGCTCCATCACTGTCCGCCAATGACGCATAAGAGATCGTGCCCGACGGCATCGCCGTCCTATGCACCTCGGTCCCGTTCAGATACACCACGGCCCCGTCATCAACTTCGAGCGATAGCGTCATTGCCGAAAGATCGGACGACGATAGATCTGTCGTGAATTCATGACGAAAGTAGTACGTGTTCGCGTCACTGTCAGAAATCAGTGTCGCCTCATCCCCCTCGTTAAAACCGAGTTCACCGGCTCCGGAAGACCAGCTCGAGTCATCGAAGCCAACCTGACGCCACGCGCTACCTTGATCGCTAGCGTCATCGAGATAGCTCCAGAGGGAACCTCTTACGACCAGATCAGCTTCGAGTGCATCAAAAGCCCCATCGCCATCATCGTCAGCATCGCACGCATTGCCTAGTCCATCCGAATCGATATCTAGCTGGTCTGCGTTGGCTAATGAAGCGCAGTTATCAGAGTCGTCCTCGGTACCGTCCCCGTCTGTATCCGCTGCATCCTTTTGCGCGCCGGCATCGATCCAGTCGCGAACGAGCTGGCGTAACGTCGTGCTCAACATAGGACTACCATTTGGCATCGTCGCTCCACTTTGGGCCGTGCCTTCGAGCTTCTGCATGAGGTAGCTATTGTCGGCATCGCCCGGTTCAACGAGGTCGAGTGAAACTACTTCAGTGCTCGGTACGTTCACGGTATTACCGTACGCCGCGCCTTCACTTAAATTCAGTCCCTGTGACGGAGAACTGCCGCTGTGACAACTGGTGCACGACGCGGTGAAGACTTGGTTTTGTACATCAGATAGCGTGGCGGAATGGACCACACCTCCGCTCAAGAGCATGAGTGCTGCGAGGATGATGTATGTCGGACGAGTCAACATTCGCAATAAGCGCATTAGGCTTGTCATAGAACCTACGCCGAGCGTCGGAGGGCGTCAAAGTGGAGAATACTGCTGCGAAAACTCAAAGGTACCGCGCGAAGTGGAGTGACTATGCCTTATGGCGGTCCTATGACGAGTAGTGCATTACGCTAGCTTGTTCGCGACTGGATTGAGGCGGGTGCCGCGAACAACCGATGGCGACAGGTTAGTATGCATCGACCAGTCCGACAAAGGACGCGAACGGAGCGAGAAAAACGTTGAAACTCGTTAAGATCTTTTCGATCGTATTTATCGTCTACGCGGCGCTTGTCGCCACATTTGAGTCGTTGCTTGGTTACTATCAGCCTAGCAGTCCAAGCTCAGTAGTCATCATCACTTCCGACGACGACGGGAAGAAGTATCGAAGGGTTCTTTCGCGTCTGGACAGTAATGGACAACTGTACGTCGCAAGAAACCACTGGCCACGAGCATGGCATCGACGGGCACTCAATAATCCAGAGGTCGAAGCCGTTGTGGATGGTGCGGAGGCAAACTATGTTGCGGTACCAGTGTCTAAGGTCGAACACCAACAATTGAGTGAGGCACATCCACGTGGCCTCGTGTTTCAATTCATGACGGGATTCCCTCCGCGCTACTTCATTCGACTCGACTCCCGTTAGACCGGACGCCGGGACGACGTGCGATAGACCTTAACTAAAAGGGAAAATCGGAATGGACAATCACGAGAAGACCTTTGCCAAGACTGTCGAGACTAAGAAGGATGTAGAAATTCCTTTTCGTACTTACTTTCCAAATGATTATTCGGAAGGCGGAGAGGAGCACCCTCTACTTCTCTTTCTTCATGGGGCGGGGGAAAGAGGATCCGATCTCAAGCGACTCGCAGCGACCGGGCTACCGAAGCATATTGAAGATGGTCTCGACATACCGTTTGTGACGGTCTGTCCGCAATGCCCAGAAAACGATTGGTGGGATCCGATAGCCTTGAAGGCCCTGTTTGAAAACGTTGTGACGACTTACAACGTGGATGAATCAAGGCTGTATTTGTCAGGCCTTAGTATGGGAGGTAGTGGCACATGGCAGTTGGCCAACATTCTGTACGAAAAGCTTGCTGCAATTGCGCCTGTGTGTCCGCCATTCGGCTTTGTGAATCCCGTCAATTTCAAGGATTTACCGGTATGGTGTTTTCACGGTGCCATGGATTCGGTGATACCCGTGTCCGACTCTGTGAAAATGGTTCGGCTGCTTCGTTCGGGTGGTTGTAACGTGAAGTTCACCGTATACCCGGACGCGGATCACGATAGTTGGACTGACACCTATACCAACACCGCACTGTACGATTGGTTTTTGGAGCACACCAATAACGGCCAATAGAAAATAGTTCTGATTGCTGATGAACGACCAGAAAGCTTCCTATGTGCTTGATTGAACCAAACACCCTTTGGGGCGATAGAACGTGAGAATCGACGCGAGAAAATGGGCGGTCATCTCTTTGTTGGCGGTGGGTATTAGCTGGTTTAGCAATGCCGAAAACTTCGACTTGGATATTGATTCAGATGGGCAAACGGGCGCATTGACTGATGGGTTGCTGATCTTGCGTCATCTTTTTGGCTTTTCAGGGACTACCCTTACCGATGGTGCCGTCGCCCTTGGCGCGTCGCGTTCGTCGCCAGAAACCGTGCGCGAATTTTTGCTAACAAATGCGACTGAACTCGACGTTGACGGTGATAGCGAAACCGATGCGTTAACAGACGGCCTCCTGATCCTTAGATACTTGTTCGGATTCCGAGGCGACACGCTCATCTCGGCGGCATTGAGTGGATCGGCGTCGCGTAGCGAGGCAAGCGACATCGAATCTTATCTCTCGAGTCGGATTGAGACGATTGCTTGCCCGATCGAAACGGAAGGGTTTCGGCTGAAGACCGGGAGTATCACTTGGACGGACTACGTCGACGGTAGTCCTAACGTGCATAAGTTATATCCGACGACTGCGGATGAGATTTTAACGGCCCATCTGATTGGTGGGGCTATCGATCTCAACAATCTGAATTTCCTTTTGTCGCCCGAAGACGATGGTGGCAAATCGCCGTCAATAAGTTTGGCGATTAACAGCATTCCCGCGGCTGGATCAACGGGTACTGCAAATATCAGTCTCAAACTGTACGACGGGACGGATGGCGTTCGTAGCCAAGGCGAACGCGTTGTCCAGACCGCGATAAACGTTGAATGGGAATCTTCGGGAACAGCAGTTCAATTCACGACACCGACACAGACCATTAACGTTACGCTGATCACGGCGGGAGGTACGGCGGTGGAAGGTACCCAGAACGAGTTTAGCGGCGAACTCCTCACATTTCAGGGCAGCAGCGCAACCGAATCAGCGCTTAATCTTCAGCTCGCGTCTTTCTTGACAGAAGGGGGAGCCAGCGCCGGAGTTGATCTGTCTGGCCATTTCATTGTTGGTGACTATTTTTTTCAAGTCGAGTTTGATGGCATCGAGATAAAGGATGCGAATAGTGCGGGGGTTACGACTATTCAAGGTTCGTTTTCAACGGCCGTTGCACCGGGAATAGCCGCGTATGTCGATGATGTATCGGCGGGAGAGAGCGATGGAACGGCCACCGTTCCGGTGACTCTCAGCCGCGCGCCGAGCGATGACGTCTCAGTAGAATATCGGACCGAGGCAGTAACCGCGCTGGCGGGCACCGATTACGTCGAGACCTCCGGTACGCTAACCATTAATTCAGGGAATACTCAGGCCGATATTTCGGTCGGGCTCATTGCCGACGCCAACGACGAAAATCCGGAAACGCTAAATATACGGCTGAGCGACCCTATGAACGCGGTGCTCGGTAGGTCGACGAGTACGATCACGCTCGTCGACGGGTCAGTTTCGACCTGTCAGTGATAAAAGAGCTACCGGACCTTGTTTGCTAACGGGGTTTTCCCGGGTAAGCGGGTAGATCTATGCTTGGAACAATCCGGTCAGTTCTTTATCGACCGTGATAGCACCCATCCCACCGGGTCCGATCACCTTGTGGACCATGAGTTCGGCAAAAGCTGTTTGGTCCCGTTTCAATAATTGGTCGATGATGGGTCCCTTCATGAACTGTTTATAGGGCATGCTAGTGTCGCCGAAGGGCATCAGGAAACTAGGGGTCATCGCTTGTAATATCGCAGCCCGACGTTGGTCGGTGCGGTTCACACCGGCTCTGTGCCACGTCCTTGCGTCGTACAGAATGATGCTCCCTGCGGGCGCCTCAATGATGTCTGCTTCGGGTCCATCATAAGGCAGTCCGTGAGCCGCGCGATGGCCTCGCTGAGCATATATTGAACCGGTCCCCCATTCTTCGGGCGGCCCTGAATTGAGGACGTGTGTACCGAGTTTGAAGCAGGTCGCTCCGTTCTCGCGTGTGAATTCTGAGACGCATATGTTCCGCTGCACGCCCATCGATAATTCGCCAGACATGCCGACTGGT
>Ga0209753_1001202_pt1 | contig 10910 bp, 8 predicted proteins | sample METZYME_3_550m_FD_187550 | JGI IMG/M metagenome (GOLD analysis project Ga0209753, IMG submission 187550) | Marine microbial communities from oxygen minimum zone in mesopelagic equatorial Pacific - METZYME_3_550m (SPAdes) (version 2) | ecosystem: Environmental > Aquatic > Marine > Oceanic | place... | reverse complement strand
TTCCACCAGTCGACGAAGGAGTCGCCACCGCAGACCCGCCGACACCCGACCAGCCGACCACGGGTCGCGCCAAGGCCGCGCCGGCCACCCGACGGCTGGCCATCGAGTCCGGCGTGGACCTGGCCACGGTCACGGGGTCCGGACCGGGTGGTCGGATCACCACAGACAACGTCCGGGCGGCCGCAGCAGCGGACCGCACCACTACCGCTGCAGGCGCGACGGCCCCACCCGCACCGACCGCTCCGCCCATCAGGCCGGACCTGGGACAGATGCCAGTAGGCAGGCACCCGCTGCGCGGCATCCGCGGCGTGGTGGCCAGGAACATGGCCGCCTCCTGGTCGGAGATCCCCCACATCCACACCATGGACGAGCTGGACGCCAGCCTCCTGGTCGACTTCCGGAACCGCATGCGGTCGATGGGCCGTCCCGGCGCGGAGCTGGTCACCCACCTGTCGGTCGCCGCGGTGGCCGCCGCCCGGGCACTCCGACGCTTCCCGATGGTCAACGGCCACGTGGAGGGCCACCCCGGCGAGGACATCGTCATCCCCGAATCGGTGAACCTGGGCATCGCCGTAGCCACCGACAGCGGGCTGATGGTGCCCGTCGTGGCCGACGCCGACCGACTCGACCTGTTCACAATGTCGTCGGCGATAGCGAGGGTGGCCGACCGGGCCCGACAGGGCGACCTCTCGGCCAGCGACCTCTCCGGTGCGACCTTCACGATCACCAACTACGGCTCGCTGGGGGGTCGGTTCGCCACCCCGATCATCCCACCGGGCCAGGGAGCCATCCTGGGGCTGGGAGCCGTCGCCGAGCGGCCGATCGTGGTGGACGGAGCCGTCGTGGCCAGGCCCACGCTTCCGGTCGTCCTCGGGGCCGACCACCGCCTGATCGACGGGGACCTCGCAGAGGCCTTCCGCCGCTCGATCGTCGACGACCTGTCCGAACCGCTGCACCTGCTCATGGGAAGCTGAGAACCGGTGGTGGTCGGCGAGATGGCCACGGTGGTCGACCTGCTGGTCATCGGCGGAGGACCAGGGGGATATGCGGCGGCACTGCACGGGGCGCGCATGGGACGCTCGGTCACGCTCGTGGAACGCGGGTCCGTGGGCGGCACCTGCCTGAACGTGGGCTGCATCCCGTCCAAGGCTCTGATCGAGGTGGCTGAGGCACACGCCCTGCCAGACCGGGCCCGATCCTGGGGCGTCGACGCCACTACGAGCGTGGACATGACCAGGGTCGCCGAGCACCTCGGTGAGGTCGTCGACGGCCTCACCAGAGGCGTGGCCCGCCTGTTGGCTGATGCCGGCGTTCGGGTCCTGGAGGGCCACGCCCGCTTCTCCCGACCGGGTCGCGTGGCCGTCGAACATGGCGACACCGTGGAGTTCCTCGACTATGCGCAGGCCGTCACAGCCACGGGCTCCCGGCCGATCCAGCTGCCAGACATCCCGGTCGACGGGAACCGTGTCGTCGGATCCGATTCTCTGCTGTTCACCGACCGGCTGCCCGAACACCTGGTGCTGGTCGGAGGGGGCTACATCGGCGTCGAGCTGGGCTGCGCCTTCGCCAAGCTGGGGAGCCGGGTGACCATCGTGGAGGCGGAGGACCGGATCCTCCCAGGCTTCGACGCCCGCACCGGTCGGCTCGTCGCCAGGGGGCTCCGCCGACTCGGCGTGGGCCTCTGCCTCGAGCATCGTGCGGTCGGAACCGACGAACACGGCCTGGTGGTGACCGGCCCGGATGGAGAGGCAACCCTTCCCGCCGACCGGATCGCCGTCGTGGTGGGTAGGCGTCCCAACTCCGACACCGTGGCCATCGAGATGGCGGGCGCCACGGTGGACGGGACCGGCCTGGTCTCCGTGGACCCGGGTAGGCGTGCGACAGACGCAGTGTTTGCCATCGGCGACCTGACCGAAGGGCCGGCGCTGGCCCACAAGGCCACCGCCGAGGCCGAGGTGGCCGCCGACGTGGCGTGCGGCCGCCCGGCGGCCTTCGACCCCACATGCGTCCCCATGGTGGTGTTCTCCGACCCTCAGGTGATGGTCGTCGGGATGGACCGCGACGAGGCCACCGAGGCGGGCCTCCGGCCGGCGGCGTTCAGGTTCCCGCTGGCCGCCTCGGGACGGGCCTGGACCCTCGGTGGGGCCGAGGGCACGGTGACGGTGGTAGCCGACGCGGAGGGAACCGTCGTCGGCGTACAGGCGGTCGGTCCGCACGTTGCGGAGTTGGCCGGCGAGGCCGCCCTCGCCGTCGAGACGGCGGCAACCGTCGAGGACCTGGCCGGCACCATCCACGCCCATCCCACCCTCGGAGAATCGCTCATGGAGGCGGCACTGGGGCTGGCGGGGAGGCCGGTCCACACCGGCCGGTAGGCGTACTCGGTTCAGGCAGCGGCTTCGCTTCCGGCCATCAGGAGGCCGATGCGCTGGATGGTCGCCTCGGAGCGGTCCATGACCGCCAGTATCCGGCCTTCGGACATCACGGCGATCCGGTCGCTGAGGGCAAGGACCTCGTCGAGGTCCTCGGAGATAACGAGCACCGCGGCACCTCGCATGCGTTCCTCGATGAGGCGGCGATGGATGTACTCGGCGGCACCGATGTCGACCCCCCGAGTCGGCTGGGAGGCCAGCAGGACACCTGGTTCGCTGGAAAGTTCCCTGGCCAGGATTAGCTTCTGGATGTTCCCGCCGGAGAGGTTGCCGGCAGGGGTTTCCAGCGTGGGCGTCTTCACCGTGAACCGCTCGACGAGGTCCCTGCAGCGGTCGGCGATCGCTCCGAGGCGAAGCAGTCCCCATCGGCAGAACGGCGGCCGATTGTGGTCCACCAGGATGAGGTTCTCGGCTACCGAGAACTCAGCGACCACGCCGTCTCGCATCCGCTCCTCGGGGACGTAGGCCAGGCCTGCAGCCCGCACCTCGCTCGGATGCAGGCCCGTCACGTCGACGTCGTCGATGTCCACCCGACCGGCAACGACCGGTCGCAGTCCTGCCACCGCCTCAGCCAGCTCCCGCTGCCCGTTTCCCGAGACCCCCGCGATCCCCACGACCTCTCCGGAACGGACCCGCAGGCTGCAGTCGGTTACCGCCTCGGTTCCCCGGTCGCCGTCGACACGGAGCCCGTCGATGGCCAGCCGAACGGGTCCCACCTCCACCGTCGGTCGGTCGGGAGCCAGCTGGACCGGGCGACCCACCATCATGTTGGCAAGCTCCTCCTTGGAGGTCGCCGACGGAGTCGTCTCGCCGGTGACCCGCCCGTCGCGCATCACGGTGATCCGGTCGGCCAGGGCCAGCACCTCGTCCAGCTTGTGGGAGATGAAGATCAGGCCCACGCCGTCGGTGGCCATGGTCCTCAGCGTGACGAACAGCTCATCCACCTCGATCGGGGTGAGGACGGCCGTCGGCTCGTCCAGGACCAGGAGTCGGCAGTCCCGGTAGAGGGCCTTCACGATCTCCACCCGCTGTCGCTCCCCCACCGCCAGCTGCCACACGTAAGCCGCCGGATCCACCGAGAGCCCGTACCGGGACGACAGCTCGCCGACCCGCTCCGCAACCCCACTGGTGTCCAGCAGGACGCCGTTGTCGGCCAGGCCAAGGGCCACGTTCTCGGCGACGGTCAGGGTGGGCACCAGCATGAAGTGCTGGTGGATCATCGCCACCCCTGCCCTGATGGCGTCGGCCGGCGCCGTGATCCCGCTCGGTTCCCCGTTCAGGCGCACCTCGCCCGCGTCGGGCCGGTACAGCCCGTACAGGACCTTCATGAGCGTGCTCTTGCCGGCTCCGTTCTCTCCCAGGAGCGCGTGGATCTCGCCGGCCGCGACCTCCAGATGGACGTCGTCGTTGGCAAGCACGCCGGGAAACCGCTTGGTGATCCCCGTCAGCTCTAACAGTGTCGTGGTGTCGACCATGGTTGCTGGATCGCTCCGTTGGTGCCGGGCGACCGACCCGGAGGCGGCCGCCCGGCACCGAGGGAGGAAATGGGATCAGGCTCCGGTGTCCACCATCCGGGCCTTGATGTCGGCGATCAGGCCCTCACCGATTGCCCGGGCGTCTCCGGCGTCCACGCCGTCGTTGAACTCGATGACGATGCCGCCGTTCTCGAGGTTGATGGTGTGTGAATTGCCGCCCAGGTCGCCGTTCTTCACGCCGTTCACGATGCCCTGGAGGGCCTTCTCCCACTTGTAGACCTGTGAGGCCACCACCATGTCCTCGCCCAGCGAGGTCTGGTTGGACTGGGTGCCGAACCACCTGGCGCCGTTCTCGGCCGCCACGCCCGTCGCACCGACCACCATCTGGGCCGTACCCGTCAGGATGTCGGCACCGTTGGCGATGTGGCCTTCGGCGGCCTCGGCGGCCAGCGCCACGTCGCTGAACGACTCGATGTAGTTGACGTTCACCGTCACGCCCGGATCCTGTGCCGCGGCGCCGTTGACGAAGCCGTCCACGTAGAGCTTGGCGTCGCCTACGGCGATCGGTCCGATGACGCCGATGACGCCGCTTGAGGTCATGGCGGCCGCCATGGCGCCCATCACGTAGCCACCCTGGTCGGAGGCAGCCGTGTAGGCCGACACGTTGTCGAGACCGAAGGTGTCATTCGAGGTGCCCCAGGCGAACGCCGTGTCCGGGAAGTCTCCGGCGATCTCCTGCAGCGACCCGCCGTACTGCGAGCCGTGGGCGATGACCAGGTCGTAGCCGTCCTTGGCGTAGCCGCGGACTGCCGCAGCGGCATCGTCCACGATGAACGTGCCGTCGGTGATGTCGATGGCGTCCACGCCGTCGAGTGCGTGGACTGCGTCCACGATGCTCTGGGTGAATGCCAGGTCGTTGCTGGCGCTGGGCGCCACGACGGCGATCTTGAACAGGCCGTCGTCGGCTGCCTCCTCATCGGAGCCGCAGGCTCCTGCGACAAAGGCCAGCACGGCCAGCATGGCCGTGAGGCCCAGCCACTTGCGGTTCCTACGTGTGTACATGGTGTCCCTCCCTAGGGGATTCTCCTCCGACCGGTGGTCCCGGCCGAGATCTGTGTTGTTCATAGTCGCTGTCACCGCCCACGGTCGAATGGGCGGGTTAGTGCCGCCGGCTGGCCGACGGTTCGGCTGATCACCACCAGGGCGACGATGGTCAGGACGGCCGGCGCCATGGCGGTAAGGCTGGACGTGGCGCCGGACACCAGGCCGAGGGTCTTCCACTGGAGCACGGTGGCCGAGACCATCCCGAACAGCAGGGCTCCGCCCATCACCCCCACGGGCCTCCACGCCCCGAAGTAGACGAGAGCGATGGCGATGAACCCCTGGCCGTTGGTGAGGTTCTGCTGGAAGATGCCCAACTCGATTGCCAGCACCGCACCGGCCAGGCCGGCCAGTCCGTTGGCGAGCAGGATCGTCGTGTAGCGCACCCGGGCGACGCTCACACCTAGGCTGTCGGCGGCCGCCGGGTTCTCGCCCACGGCCCTGACGTTCAACCCGAAGGTCGTCCGGTTCAGCAGGAATGCCACCACGGGCACCAGCAGGAATGCCAGGTACACCAGCACGGAATGCTGGAAGAACATCTCGCCGACCTTCGGGATGTCGGAAAGCACCGGCACGTGCCAGTCGGCGAAGCCCCGGATGGGGAGGGGCGTACCCACCTTCTTCTGGAAGAGCAGGTCGCTCATGCCCAGGCCGAAGAGGAAGATCCCGATACCGCTGACCCCCTGCTGGGCCCGCAGGGTCACCGTGACGACGCCGTACACGATGCCCATCACCAGTCCGACGGCCAGCCCGACCAGGACGCCGGCGACCGGACTCCCGGTCTCGAGGATGGTCCAGTAGGCGCCGAAGGCACCCAGCAGCATGACGCCGTCGACGCCGAGGTTCAGGACCCCGCTGCGCTGGCCGATCGTCTCACCCAGGCCCGCCAGCAGGAACGGGGTTGCCAGCCGGATCCCCGAGCCGACCACGAACACCAGGGAGGCCATGGTGAAGAAGTCGGTCATGACCGCGCCTCCACGTCCCCGCCGGCCGAGGACTCCCGCTCACGACCCAGGCTCTCCCCCACGGCCCGCCGGAGCCGATCGCTGCTGACCACGAACACGACCACCAGGCCGTTCAGGGCCACGATCAGGGCGGCCGGTACCTGCACCGCCCGCTGCATGGCGTTGGCTCCGAACAGGAGGCCACCGAAGAAGAACGAGGACGGGATGGTCCAGAGCGGATGGAGGCCGCCGAGCAGCGCGGTCACGATGCCGTTGAAGCCAGCCGAGCCTGTGAAGCCGACGCTGGAACCGTCGGTCACGAACCGGTGGGACTCGCTGCCGAAAACCAGGATCGCCCCGGCCAGGCCGCACATGGCGCCGCTGAACGTGAGAGCCGCCACGATGGTCCTCTTGACCGGCATACCGGCGTAGCGGGCGGCCGCCGAGCTGTGGCCCACGGCTCGGAGGCGAAAACCGAGCGAGGTCCTCCAGAGGAGCACCCACGCCAGGACCGCCATTGCCAGGGCGACCAGCACGCCGATGTGGAGGCGGGTGCCGCCGGGCAGGGCTGGAAGGTGGGAGTTGTCGGACAGCCTCTGGGTCTGGGGGATCCGGCCGTAAGCCTTCTCATAGGGGTCCATGATCATGTCCCTGAGCAGGAAGTTCATGAGCTGTACGGCGACGATGTTGAGCATGATCGTGGAGAGGATCTCGTTGACCCCGCTGTAGGCCTTCAACGCTCCCGGTATGGCCCCCCAGATGGCGCCGCCGACCAGGCCACCCAGCAGTACGAGCGGCACGAGGAGCACCCGGGGCAAGTCGGGTAGGCCCAGGGCGACCAGCGTGGACACGATCGCCCCCGCGATCATCTGTCCCTCGCCGCCGATGTTGATGACGGACGCCCGGAAGGCGATGCAGATTCCGATGCCCACCAGCAGGAGGGGCATGGACTTGAGCGCCGTGTCGGCCAGGGCATCGGCATCGCCGAATGCCCCGTCCAGGAGCGCGCCGTAGCCCTCGATCGGGTTGGCGCCGAGCATCAGGAGCATGACCCCGCCGACCAGGAAAGCCGCCATGACGGCCACGACGGGCACGAGCGGACCCGCCAACCGTGGTCCCGCGATCCGAGCCAGTCGAGGTCGCAGCCAGTCTCCCATCGGGGCGGCAGTCTCTCCCACACCCACAATGCCGTCAACAGTTTGTTGAACCGACGGGCCACCCGTGTAGGGGCAACGGGTAGCATCGGCGACCGTGCCGATCAGCCCCGACGACCTCGACTGCGTCGACGTCGCCAGGAAGGTCGCCGCAGGCGGCTACAAGTGGGTAGACCACGACGGATCCGTGTACCCGTCATTCGTCGCCGAGCACGACCTGGGTCCGGTGCCGGCCATGACCGAACGCCTGACCGATCTCGTGGAGCTGGGTGCCTTCGGTTACCACGACGCCGTAGCCCGCCTCGGCCCCGCCTTCTCCGGATGGATGACGCGCCGTCACGGGTGGACGCCGGATCCCGACCTGGTCCTCCCCACGGTGTCGGTCCTGCAGGGCGTCTGGGCGGTCGTCGAGGCATTCACCGACCCCGGCGACGGCGTGCTCCTCACCCCGCCCATCTACTTTCCGTTCAACGAGATCGGGTCCACCACCGGACGACGCACCGTCGACTGGCCCCTGGTCCGCGACGCCGACGGCTGGCACTACGACCTGGACCACCTGGCACGGCTGCTAGCCGACGACCGGGGCATCCGATTGCTGGTGCTCTGCCATCCCCACAATCCGACCGGCCGCGTCCTCACGGACGACCAGCTGGCCCGGATCGTTGATCTGGCCAACGAGCACGACCTGGTCATCGCATCGGACGAGATCCACTCGGACTTCGTGTACCCGGGCGCCACCCACCGTCCCCTGCCCCTTATCGACGACGCCGCCGAACGCACGGTGGTGCTGACGTCGGGGGTCAAGACGTTCGCCATGGGCGGCCTCAGGACCGCCGTGGCCTCGTTCGCCGACGAGCACCTCCACGCCAGGTTCGCCGAGGTCCCGGCGGAACTGCTTGGGGGCGTCAACCGCCTGGGCTGCGAGGCGGTGATAGCCGGCTGGGACACCGCCGACGACTGGGTCGACGCCCTGGTCGCCCTGTTCGACCGCCACCGCCACCATCTGGTGGAGCGTCTGGCCGACGAGCTGCCCGAGGTCCGGGTGCACCTTCCCGAGTCCACCTTCCTGGCGTGGTTGGACCTCTCGGCGTTCGGGCCCGGCGACCGGCCGGGCCGGTGGCTTCGGGAGCGGACCGGGGTGGCCTGCAAGGGTGGGCCCCCGTTCGGCGCGGGTGGCGGGGGCCACGTCCGCATGACCTTCGGAACCTCGACCGCCGTGCTCGACAAGATGCTGGACCGGCTCGTGGCCGGCCTGGCCCGGTAGCTTCCCCTCCACACAGGAAGGATCTGCGGGCCGCTGACAAGGTAGTCCGCTCGCCGTTTTGCCGTCCGCTGAAGGAGGCTCCGATGGACACTTCACACACCGATGACATGGTCCACGTCACCCGCTGGCACTGGGGTGAGAAGGAGTGGTCGCCGTTCTCGGCCGCCGAGATGGAGCGGCGCCAGGACGCCCTGCGGGCCCACATGGCGGTAGAGGGAATCGACGCCTGCCTCCTGACCTCGTACCACAACATCTGCTACCACTCCGGCTGGATCTTCTGCTACTTCGGCCGCAAGTACGGGATGGTCATAGACGCCGATCAGGCCACCACCATCTCGGCCGGCATCGACGGCGGCCAGCCGTGGCGCCGCACCCACGGAGACAACCTCGTCTACTCCGACTGGCGGCGGGACAACTACTACAGGGCCGTCCGGGACCTCACCGGCGGTGTATCGCGCCTGGGAGTCGAGCTCGACCACCTCACCGTCGACCAGTTCCGTGCGCTGGAGGCGGCGCTGCCAGGTGTGGATCTCGTGGACATCGGAGCGGCCACCATGTGGATGAGGAGCATCAAGTCCGCCGAGGAACACGACCTTATTCGACACGGCGCCAGGATCTGCGACCTAGGTGCCGAGGCCTGCGTTGCCGCGGTGGCCGCCGGCGTGCCCGAACACGAGGTCGCCCTGGCCACCACACGGGCAATGGTGCGTGAGATCGCCGCCAGCTTCCAGTTCGTGGAGCTCATGGACACCTGGACGTGGTTCCAGTCGGGCATCAACACCGACGGCGCCCACAACCCGGTCACCAACAAGGTGGTGGAGTCGGGTGACATCCTGTCGCTGAACACGTTCCCGATGATCTTCGGCTACTACACGGCCCTGGAGCGGACGCTGTTCTGCGACCACGTCACCTCCGACGAGCACCTCCGCCTCTGGGAGGTGAACGTCGAGGTCCACGAACGCGGCCTGGACCTGATCCGGCCCGGTGCCCGGTGCTGCGACATCGCCGCCGAGCTGAACGACATCTACCGGTCACACGGCCTGCTGGAATACCGGTCCTTCGGCTACGGGCACAGTTTCGGGGTGCTCAGCCACTACTACGGCCGGGAGGCCGGCGTGGAACTCCGCGAGGACGTCGAGACGGTGCTGGAGCCAGGGATGGTCGTGTCCATGGAGCCGATGATCGCCATCCCTGACGGACGTCCGGGTGCAGGCGGCTACCGGGAGCACGACATCCTGATCGTGGGCGACGACGGAGCCGAGAACATCACCGGCTTCCCGTACGGCCCCGAGCACAACATCATCGGCGGCTGAATCCCTGCACGGTCGGCGACTGGGCAGTCGACGCGGCGGCGGGACCGCTCTCGCCTCTCGCCGGGGTTATCCGCCGGCCGTCGTGGTCGTCTCGGCCGGAGCCTCGGTCGTGGTGGTCGTCTCGGCCGGAGCCTCGGTCGTGGTGGTCGTCTCGGCCGGAGCTTCTGTGGTGGTCGTGGCGTCGGTCGTTCCATCGTCGGCGGCGGGAGCCTCGGTTGTGGCCGTGGTATCGGCCGTTCCATCGTCGGCGGCGGGAGCCTCGGTGGTGGTGGCCTCTTCGGGTGCTGCCGTGGTGGTCGGCGGCGACGGCACGCCGTCGGTGGCCAGGCCTCGGGCATCGAGCTCGGCCAGGTGGGCGGCGCGGGTGCCGTTGCCGTACCAGCCGTCGGCCGTGATCCCCAGCATCTCCTGGAGGATGAGCGCCGGGTCACTCGGGCCCCAGTTGTAGGTGGCCGTCAGGATGGCATCCTCGTTCAGCCCGACCGGCACGGTGGCGGCCGGCGCATCGTCGGCCTCATCGGACGACGAACCGCCCGAGGAGGCCGCCTTGGACGTCGTGGTGGCCGGGGCCGCGGTCGTGGCCGTCGCAGACGAAGCCGAGGTGGTGGTCGCCGGCACCCGGGCCAGGAGGGACACCTCGGCCTCGAGGTCCATGAAGTCCTCGCGCAGCTGGATGATCTCGACCCTCAGGGTCTCCAGTTCGTCGTCGTTCGTCTCGAGCAGGCCACAGCCAGTTGCGGCGAGGGCGATGATGACGAGGGCGGCCGGGGCGAGGGTTCGCATATGCATGCCCGCAGTATTCCAGAGGAATAGCGTCAATGCGCGGCGCCTGCCCAGATCACCGCTCAGTTGCAGGTGGTGGAAGAGAAGTATGCGTTCAGCGAAGCCGTCGTGGTGGCCGCCCCGCCCTCGAGCGACACCGTGTAGTCCGTCGAGGAGGTCGCTATCGATGTCTTCAGGGTCCCATCCGCAGTGATCGTGTAGTTGCCCGTCGTGCACAGGACGAGCTTCAGGTATGAGTTGGTCCCTGCCGTGTTGTCGTTGTCGCCGATCAATTGTCCGGACGGGTCGTAGACGCGCAGGTGGACATCGAGGTCGGACGATGTCAGGCGGACAATCAGCTCGCCGCCTGCGACCCCCGCGAACGTCCAGGCATCCCTCTCTCCCACATTCAATGCGGCTGTGTAGGAGTTGTCGGTGGTGATAAGGCCCAGGGAACGGGAATAGAGC
>Ga0209753_1001196_pt1 | contig 10920 bp, 12 predicted proteins | sample METZYME_3_550m_FD_187550 | JGI IMG/M metagenome (GOLD analysis project Ga0209753, IMG submission 187550) | Marine microbial communities from oxygen minimum zone in mesopelagic equatorial Pacific - METZYME_3_550m (SPAdes) (version 2) | ecosystem: Environmental > Aquatic > Marine > Oceanic... | reverse complement strand
AAAATATCTAGGCATCTATCTATTATGGGGAATAGGTGCAGGGTTAATTCACGTCATGGGCGATACATCAACTGGAATTCCTGCGGTTGGTGCATCAGGTGCAATTTCTGGCGTACTAGGTGCTTATCTTGTAATATTTCCACGTGCAAGAGTTAAGACATTTTTGATGCTGGGATTTTTCTGGAGAATGCTTCACATTAAGGCCATGTACTTTCTTCCGTTCTGGCTGATTTTTCAAAACTTGTTACCATTTTTCATAGGAGGATTTGGTGTTGCAGGAGGTGGAGTTGCATATCTTGCCCACATTGGTGGATTCGGACTAGGAATTGCAGTTGGGTACATTTACAAAAAGACACACGGGTCTGAGTTTACCTATGGCACACGTTATGGCTATAGGGGAGACTACAGATGATAACCACTAAATTATCCATTGCAAAAAAACCTTCATGCCACTGATAACAATATCGATGTATCCAGGCAGAACTCAACAACAAAAAGATGATTTTGCAAACACAATAACAAAATCTGCCGTTGAGATTTTAAAGACCAAAGAGAAGGATGTAATCGTAGTCTTTAACGAAAACCCAAAAGGAAACTGGTTCTTAGCTGGAGAGCAGCTGTAACCTTTTTTTATTTATTTTATAGTGTATCTTTTTATTTTGAACTCATTAACATATGGCATGCCAAAAATTGCAATTATTCAGATGAGGGCATCTACTGATAAAAGTAAAAATCTAAAAAAAATTCTTGATTATATTGGTAAAGCTGCAAAACAAGGTGCAGCTTTATGCACATTTCCAGAATTTATGATGCTTTACACTAAAGCATCTCAGACATCAGAACAGCTTGCCAATATGGCTGAAAGCATACACGGAAATTTTGTTACTAAGATAGCAGATGCAGCTAAACAAAACTCAATTATGGTTATCGGAACACTTTATGAAAAAAGTGCAAAAAAAAATCGTGTGTACGATACTTGCTTTCTAGTAAACAAGGATGGAAAGGTAACAAGAACTTATAGAAAGATTCACCTATACGATGCGTTAGGATTCAAAGAATCAGACAAGATGATAGCTGGTACAAAGATTACACTTCCAGTAAAAACCAAAATTGGTACGTTGGGCATGCTTATCTGCTATGATCTAAGGTTTCCAGAAATAGCAAGAGGTTTAGCACTGGCAGGTTCAGAGATTCTAGTTGTTCCGTCTGCATGGGTAAAGGGTCCTGCTAAAGAAGAACATTGGCTTACATTCAATAAAACCCGTGCAATTGAAAATGGTTGCTATCTAATTGCACCAGATCAAGTAGGTAATATTTACTGTGGAAGGAGCATCGTAGTTGACCCGTTTGGTAAAATCCTACTTGATATGAAAAAGCGACGGGGCATCGGCATTGTTGACATTTCCGTTCAAAACGTACACAAAACACGAAAAAAGTTACCACTTCTCAAAAACCGAAGGTCTAAAATTTATTCCAACTTTAAGCAGTAGTTTTTCTGGTTTCACATCTTATGTTGGCACATTGTTCTGTCCACTTTTGTTTTCTAGAATATCTGTATAGGATTAGCGGCCAAAAGCATGTATTACATAGTTTCTTAGTTCTACGAATTGTCGCTTTTTGTAGAAGCGGAGAAGATGCAGTACAGCCATTGTTATAGTTTGAGCACCCAATAAACCTCTTTTTTGTTACTGGTGAGCGAATTATCATCAACTGTCCAACGTTGCACTGGGGACAGTTAGCAAGACCATTTTTGGGCGAATTGGTTCCTAAAATTATGTATTTTTTCTTTTTTGCAGAATAAGACAAATAACCATTTGAATCCAAATATTGTCTTAGCTCTGTTTTCAAGGTCACGATTTTCTTATTTGTAAGTCTGAGTGGCTTGCAATTTTTTTCTTTTTCCTTTGTTAGCTGTACGCCACAAGATCTTTTTTGCAACATAATATTGTAATAATTGTTACTTATCAAAATTGTTGAAGAATTTTTATAGGGAATTAGTCATGATTTTTTGTGGAAAGAGAAAGCGTTTGTGTTTTAGGTGCTGGTAGTACAAAATATGGCAAATTAGAAGATAGTATTTCTGATATTACTGTTCAAGCGTCAGTTGACGCAATTGAAAATGCTGGAATTGAACCTAAAGAAATTCAGGCAGGTTACATTTCAAACGTGTTTGGTGTTGCAGACAAGCAGGTACATTTGGGTCCCGTTGTTATGAGTAATCTAGGAATTTCTGAGTGTCCTTCACTTTCTATTGAATCTGCATGTGGAAGTGGTTCTGTTTCTTTTAGGGAAGCATTTGCTAATGTTGCTGCAGGATTTTATGATGCTGTTTTAGTTACTGGTACTGAAAAAGTAACACATACAGGTACTGACTGGACAACAACTTATTTTTCTTACTGTTCTGATTTCTTTTATGAAGGTCAAGCAGGTGCATCATTTCCTGGTTTGTTTGCATCAATGGCACGTGCATACCTACATGAATTTGATGCAACAGAAGAAGATCTTGCAAGTGTTGCAGTAAAAAATCATGAAAATGGTGTATTAAATCCTAAAGCACACTTGAGAAAAAAAATCACTATCGATGATGTCATGAATTCCCCAGTGGTTGCTAGTCCTTTGAAATTATATGATTGTTGTCCATTCTCTGATGGGGCAAGTTCTGTTATTTTATGTAATGAAAAATTTGCTAAGGAACATTCAAAAGATTATGTAAAAGTAATTGGTTCTGGGCGTGGTGGTTCTCCTGCAGCACTGCAAGGGCGTGAACATCTAACAACTATACCAAGTACAAAGATTGCAGCAGAAGCTGCATACAAGATGGCGGGTATTACAGCAAAAGATGTTAACTTTGCTGAGGTTCATGATTGCTTTACAGTTGCAGAAGTTGTTGACACTGAAGATCTAGGATTCTTCAAGAAAGGTACTGGCGCAACTGCTGCAAGAAATGGTGAAACTAAACTAAACGGTTCAATTTCTATTAATCCTTCTGGCGGTCTTAAATCCAAAGGACATCCAATTGGCGCAACTGGTGTTGGTCAAATAGTTGAAGCATTTGAGCAACTAACAGGTCGGTCTGGTGAGCGAACCGTTAATGACGCAAAAATTGGATTAACACAAAATTTTGGTGCAACAGGTGCAAGCTGTGCGGTCCATATCTTTCAGAGTGTGTAAATTGTCTGCAAAACCTGAATTTATTGACGCAGCAAAGGCTGGTAACGTTCTTGCTAGAAAGTGCACAAAATGTGGTGAATTACATCTTGCGACAGTATATTTTTGTAAAAAATGTGGCAGTAAAGGATTTTCCAATTCCACTATAAAGGGTGCTGGGAAAGTTGTTACATATACAATAATGACTGTTCCTCCTGCAGGATTTGAGGACTTGGTACCATACGCTTGGGTTGTTATGGAATTAGATGATACTTCTGAATTTATTAACCCAATAAGGATCTCAGGATTTTTACCAAATATCCAAAAGCCTGAAGATCTTCCGATTGGTACAGCAGTAAAAGTGATTGATTTTGATAATCATGGAATATTACTTGAGAAACAATAAACCAAATTTAGCACAACAATAATTTTTTAAATATTTAATACCAATTCTATTTCTAATAATTTAGAATGACAGTGGATATCAATTGTGCAAAATGCGGTGAAAAAATCTGTACTCTACGTATGCTTAAATCAATAAAAGATATCTTAAAAACTTACAACAACAAGTGTCCTCATTGTAGACAAAGACTTTCAACAACTGATTTTACTATGGATACAGAAAAAAAATGATCATCTTTTTGCTAAAGCATTTAAAATATCTCTAGAAACAAATCTTAAATACCAATTTTTTTAATAACGGTAATGGGGAGTGAGGAGAAATTAGATCCAGACGAAGATCTAAACCTTGATCTTGACACCGACTTGGACGATGATACAGATCTTGATAGCAATCTTGATTTAGATGGAGAGGACTCTGGGAGTACTGTTCTTCAGTCTACATCAAAACGTGTAAGAATGATCTTTTCTGTCATGGCAAGCCCTAATAGAATTGATATCCTAAGAATATTGAATTCAAAGGGACCTCTTACTTATTCTGAGCTTAAATCTCTTGCAGGCTTCAAATCAAAAAAAGAAAGTGGCAAGTTTGCATACCATTTAAGAAAATTACTAAGACAATCACTTGTGGCATTAAACAAATCAGAACGACGATATACAATTACTAATCTGGGCAAACTTGTTTTAAGTCTCGCAAGACAGATTGAAGAGAGATCAATCATAGAAAGCGGCAAAATGTATGTAAGAACATCACATGATTCTATTGAGGAATTTCAATCCAACAAAATAATCCAGTCATTGGTTCGTGAAGGAAGTATGCCACTAGAGCTGGCACAAAAAATAACCGAAGAGACTGAAAATCGTATTTACAAGTATCAGACTACATATCTAACAGGCTCACTTATTCGTGAGTTGGTTAATTCAATACTTTTAGAAAACGGTCATGAAGAATATAGGCATAAACTTGCACGACTTGGTCTTCCTGTATTTGAGGTTCAGGAGATAATCTCTAAAGCAGAAAATGTAGATAACGGCGTGGAAGGATTATTATTTAAAACAGGTCAAACTGTGTTTGCTGAACATCTTCTCACAAATTCCCTTCCAAAAGATGTAGCAGATTCACACCTATCCGGTGATCTTCATATAACTTATCCAGGGTTATGGCCACTTTTACCAGATACTGTATTCATAAATGTAAAAGAATTGATCGAAGACGGTCTTGAGCTGAAAGGAAAATCACTCGGTGTTAGCAGAATCCCATCGATTAAGACAATAGATAATTTGTCTTCTGCGGTATCTATGATAATCTCATTAATCTCGAAGGAATCTTCTCAGGAAGTAGTATTTGATGAATTAATTCCATTATTATCAAAACATTCAAAAAATTTAGCTGAAATAGAGCAGAAAATTTTCGATGCTTTCATCACGTCTTCTACTGCTCTAAAATATAATAACACACCAACGTTAGTTTCCTTTAGGATACCACTGGGTACAGATCAAAAAATTGTAAAGGCTGTGATTTCTGCATACAGATCCTATGCAAAGATTACACCAATTCCAAAAGTTGGACTTCTTATTGATTACAGGAAAGGAAGAATTAATGATGTGTCTGAATCATTGTCTGAAATTATCACTCTTGGTGGCAAGATAATGTTTGCAAAACATAGCACATCTCAACAAGGGGTTGCACAATCACAAAACACAAGTTCTGCTTCTCTACATTTGGGCTCGGTATCAATCAATCTTCCTCGACTTGCATTTGAATCAAACAAAGATGAAACTTATTTTAGAGCAAGACTTGCTTTGTTACTAAAGCCTACTATATCCTCTATGACTTTACGTAACAAGGGAGTATCTGATCTTATCAGACTTGGCATCAATCAGATTCTTGCTGGCAACACACAGTATATGCAGCGTAGTTCAGTTTCTTTTGTGGTTAACCTAGTAGGTTTACATAATGCGGTTTATGGTATATTAGGATACGATAATAATAAAGAAGGAAAAGAAATCATACATAAGGTAATTAAAACAGCAGTGGATGTTGCATCAGAACAAGGCAAAAAACTTGGAGTAAATGTTTTAATAAGTATGACTCAAAGTGATGGTTCTGATAGATTCATTTCTCTTGATGGAGAAAAATATGGAAAGGATTCTGTCCTTAACATAGCTAACAATGAAGAGTATTCTGAGGGAATTACACTTGATGCTGGTATAATAACAAAACTTACTGCAAAAAGTGATGAGATCACTGAATGTAATAAAATTGCGACAACTCTTAACGGTTCAATGCTGGTGCAGCTAAATATACCAAAAGGCACAAAGGCAAACGAGGTCAAGAAGGTCATTGAAAAAACATCTAGTCTTATATCTTCGTTCAAACCAGTCATGAAAGTGCCGATCTGTGGAAATTGTGGACTTAAAGATGAAAAACTAGCAGATAAATGCCCTGTATGTAAATCACCTTTCATAATCTAGATCTATCTCAAGTTTTTATCCCCATCTAGCAAGATCTATCCGATCTACATTTTGAAATTTTTTAAAACTTTGTCAGAAAAGTTTAGTTAAAAATAGATCTAGGATAATTAAATTTTGCCAGAGAAGTTATATGCCTTTCAATCCCAACCAGTATTGGGGAGACATTGGCAGACAATAAATCACAAATAGAGAATTCTATTGTTCGAATTCGTAAAAGAAACGGATCAGTTTCAGACTTTAACAGAGACAAAATATTAAATGCTATACATAAAGCATTTTCGGCATCGAACAAGCCAGATAAGGAACTTGCGTCTCAACTTACTGATAAGGTAATAGTCAAGCTAGTTGAGCATGGATTTTCGGTAGAAAATGCCCCAAGTGTAGAGGATATTCAGGATTTGGCTGAATCTACCCTTATTGATAATGGTCATAGTGATATTGCCAGAGCATACATACTGTATCGCCATGAGCGCCGCAAAATAAGAGACCAAAAGTTGAAAATCTTAAATGCCAAGACACTCGACCCAGTCGCAAAGGCATTTGATATTAACTGTCTAAGAGTTTTAGCGGCACGTTATCTTATTCGTGACAACAAGAATGAAATTATTGAGACACCATCCGAGTTATTTGAAAGGGTTGCGCTTTTAGTTGCAATTGCTGACATGTTAAGAGATAGTGAACTGTTTGCCAATGAGGGAAAGATTTCACAAGATGTAGAAGATGCAACAGCATATCTACAAAAACTGGATGACTTTAACTACAAATTCAAGTTAGGCACATTTTATCTCAACAAATGGCATTTTAGATGTCTAATTAACAGCTATGTTGAGCTGGCGAAGCAAGGAAAGATGAAAGTCTCATTCAAGGAATTATTAACAATGCTTGCTTCCAAAAAACTTGACAGTTATAGTGACAAAGTGTCAGAATACTATGAATTAATGGTATCTCAGGACTTTTTGCCAAACACACCAACTATGATGAACGCAGGTGGTCGTTTAGGTCAGCTTTCTGCTTGTTTCGTTCTGGCAATGCCTGATGATATGGCAGGAATAATGAAAACAACTTCTGACGCTGCTTTGATATTCAAGTCTGGTGGAGGTGTTGGAATAAATTATTCTGATCTGCGTGAAGAGGGAGAAATTGTAGCCTCTACATCTGGAGTAGCATCAGGACCGGTTTCTTTTATGAATATTATCAATACTGTAACAGATGTAATAAAACAGGGTGGTAAAAGAAGGGGTGCAAACATGGGTATTATGGAAGTTTGGCACCCAGATATTGAAAAATTCATTACAAATAAGACAAAGCCAGGAATTTTAGAGAATTTTAATGTAAGCGTTGGTGTTTGGAAGGATTTTTGGGATGTTCTTGTTAATACGGGCGACGGTAAATACACATTGCATTGTCCAAGAGATAATTCTCCGGCAAGGGAGTTAAGCCCACACCATCTAATTGATTTGATAGCTCAATCAGCATGGAAGAGTGCAGAGCCTGGTCTAATCTTCTTTGACAACATCAACAAATACAATGTATTTGCAAAAGCACGTGGAGGACCATTACGTGCAACCAATCCATGTGGTGAACAAAGTCTGTATCCATACGAATCTTGCAACTTGGGTTCAATCAATTTAGCAAATCTTGTAAAGAGAACTGCTGATGGTCAATACGAGTTTGACTGGCAAAGATATGAAGAAACTATTAGAAAGACTACAAGATTCTTAGATAACGTAATAGATGTAAATCTTTATCCTATACCAGAAATTGATAAGGCATCAAAAGATTCGCGCAGAATAGGGCTAGGGGTTATGGGTGTGGCTGATCTACTATACAAGCTACGAATTCCATACAACTCTAAAGAAGGATATGATTTCCAATCAAAACTGGCTGAAGCACTGACATATTATTCCATGGAAGAAAGTGTGGAACTTGCAAAGAACAGGAGTGAGTTTCCCTTATGTTCAAAGACTGAATACGTAGAAGGAAAGATTCCAGTTTCGGGATATTATGAAAAACCAAAAGAAGAACACTACTATGATTGGGATGCACTCATTGCAAAGATCAAAAATTATGGAATAAGAAATGTACTTAATACAACTGTAGCACCTACTGGCACCCTTTCTATGTTAGCTGATTGCTCTAATGGAATGGAGCCAACATTTGCACTAGTTTTTGAAAAAAGGGTCACGGTAGGTCGATTCTTCTACACTAACAAGATCTTTGAACAAGTCTTAAAAGAAAATAATCTATACAGTGAAGAACTGCTTACCAAGATTGCAGATAATTATGGTTCTGTTAGGGGAATGTCTGAAATTCCAGAATGGATTCAAAATATTTTTGTCACTGCAATGGACATACATTGGTCTGATCACCTTCTGGCACAGGCTGTATGGCAGGATTGGATTGGAAATGCAATTGCCAAGACAATTAACATGCCTAATGACGTAACTGTTGAGGACGTTAAGGCTTCATATCTTTTAGCACATGAATTAGGATTAAAAGGAATTACAGTATATAGAGATGGTTCAAGGCATAAGCAAGTTTTGCATATGACGAGTGAAAATGCAAAGAAGACGTTCGAAGTAGCACCAAGTGAATATATTTCAAAATACATTGCTGAACGTGTTAAAAACTCATATATCAAATCTCAAGTTGATAATGCGATAACTATAACGGATGATACATCACAATTAACACAAACCATTGTAGAAGAAGAAAAAGAAGAGACGTTGTGTCCTACATGCAAAAATAAGCTTATTTTTGTTGAAGGATGTAAGATCTGCATAGACTGTGGATATAGTGGCTGTACTTCAGGCTAAAACTATAACAACTTTTTTACTAACTTGAAACTCTGTAATTGAATGAATAAGATATCACTAATACTAGCAGAGTCTTCCTTAGAATTAATACCAAAAGAGATTCAAAATCATCCATCAGTATTGTCACATTGTAAAAAACTCTCCAAGACTGCATCAAGAGTATTACTTGACAATTCTTGGCACTATGCTGCAATGAAAGGAATTGAAAACGAAATGAAAAGAGGAAGACCAGATTTAGTTCATTTTAGTATGCTAGAAGCTTGTAGCACACCTCTATATTTTGAGAAAAAGATTTCAGTTTATGTTCATACTTTGAATGATAAAGTAATCAAAGTTGGAGAGGATATACATCTCCCAAAGTCTTATCACAGGTTTGCTGGCCTGATTGAAAAGCTGTTTTATGAAAAAAGAATAGAATCAGAAGGAAATACACTACTTGAAATGACAGATATGAGTTTTCCAGAACTAGTAGAAACTATCAACCCAAAAAATGTAGTTGGTTTATCTTCGATGGGTAAACCTAGCTCATATGCCCAAGTTGGTAAATCTCTTAATGAAGACTCGTGTATTGTTATAGGCGGATTTCAGAAGGGTCACTTTTCAGATTCTACAAAAAATAAAATAGATAATCTTGTTTCGATAGACTCGCATTCTTTGGAATCACATGTTGTCACTGCAAGAATACTTTACGAATATGAAAAAACCATTTTTATGTAAGCAGAAAAATTTGCAACCTATGCGGCCATAGTATAGCCTGGTTAGTATTCGGGGTTTCCAACCCTGTGACGCGGGTTCGAATCCCGCTGGCCGCATTCTAATAAATGATCAAATGATCATCCAAAACAAATTTTTAGAGTGTATAACATTTCTTAAGTAATGAAACAAGCTAAAAGAAAGCTCGCACTTGAGCGTATGTACATATTGATTAATAATGCAATATCAAATGCTAGATCAAATCCAGATTTAGCTAAAAACCAAGCTGATTTGGCATGGAGAATAAGCACACACCAAAGAGTTAGAATGCCTTACGAATTAAGAATGAATTTTTGTAAACAATGTAAAAGTTTCATTGTTCCTGGTGTTAATGCAAGAGTAAGGATCGGTAGAACTCATCTGAAAGCAATTCGGATAACTTGTAACTTTTGTGAACACACATATCGGAAAGTAATAGCTCAATGATTTATAAGACGATTTAGAAGTTTTACACCTTATGGCTAAAGTCTATGATGTACCAGCTGATGATTTAGTTAGTAGACTAGCTGAAATTTTAAAGACTGAAGACATGCCTACACCAAGTTGGATACCTTTTGTGAAGACTGGTGCTCATGCTATTAAACCACCACAAAACTCTGGATGGTGGCATATTAGATGTGCATCAATCTTAAGAAAGATTTACCTTAACGGTCCAATTTCAGTTAATAGATTACGAACGATATATGGTGGCGGTAAAGCAGTAGGATATGGTGCTGCACATCACAAGGACGCAAGTGGTGCCATAATAAGAAATGCGATTCATGGTCTTGAAAAACTAGGTTATGTTCAAAAAGCTGAGAAAAAGGGTCGTATGGTAACAAAACAAGGTATGCAAAAGTTAGATAAATTAGCTACTGAAATATTATCTGAAATGATCTCCAAAGAACCACGTTTGAAGATTTACTCATAGTGATATCATGAGCTATCCAAACCCAGATAATGAAAATAATTTAGCTCAGGAGAAAGAAGCTCAACTAAACGCACAAAAAGAAATTTTGCTAAAACAATTTTTATCTCCAGATGCTAGACTCCGTCTCAATAATGTAAGGATGGTTAAGCCTGATTTGGCTAATTTGGTGGAAAATTATATTCTTAACTTAGCTTCTCAAGGAAAGTTTTCTGGGCAGATATCTGATGAACAGCTAAAGCAGATATTATCATCAACACAACAACCAAAAAGAGATTTTAAGTTTAAAAGAATCTAATCCTGAAAAAACATAATTAGGGGAAGAAAGGCGACAATATTCATGAAGGCTGTTGTATACCGTGAATATGCACCTGATGACGATTATGCTAAAATTCTAAAAGTTGAGGATATTGATGAACCAAA
>Ga0209753_1001187_pt1 | contig 10975 bp, 3 predicted proteins | sample METZYME_3_550m_FD_187550 | JGI IMG/M metagenome (GOLD analysis project Ga0209753, IMG submission 187550) | Marine microbial communities from oxygen minimum zone in mesopelagic equatorial Pacific - METZYME_3_550m (SPAdes) (version 2) | ecosystem: Environmental > Aquatic > Marine > Oceanic | place... | reverse complement strand
CAACTTGGGGTATAATACCGGTTTAGATGTTGGAGAAATAAATGAAGGACTTTGGAGCGCAGATTCTTCGATCCATTTCTACACAGGTGTTATTGATTCAGTCGTAAATGGAGAGACCCTGTCAATGTCCATGTATTATTTTGCGGATTATAATGTACAGGATGGCAAGCAATATGTGTATTCAGTTGTAGCCTATGATATGGGTCTTCCTGTTCCAGTTGATACCAATTGGGTAGATAATGGTGATGGAACTTTTACACAACAACTTATTGAAAATAATACCAATCCAGATGGATATGCACCAGCAGGATATCAGTATATTGAGAACTCTAGAGGAACAACAGAAGAAGATCCGAACTTTGTAATAATCACCCCAGGATATCGTTTGAACACAGGTTCACTCAGTAATATAAAAGTAGTACCAAATCCATATATTGTGCGCTCAGATTTTTCTGAAACTGAATACAAAAAACGTTTACGATTTACGAATTTACCGGAAGGATTTAAAATTTCGATTTTTACCATTACCGGTGAGCTGGTAAACTCATATAAATATGAATCTGATTTAAAATATGATGCCAATAATGTTCCTGTATTAGGCGGGAATGCAGTCTGGGATTTACGTACAGTAAATAATCAGGAAATTGCTCCTGGTCTTTACATATACACAGTAGAGTCAGGAGATTTAACTCCACATATAGGGAAATTTGCAGTCGTTCGTTAGTGCAATGATTATGATAAAGATTAAACAGATTTTCATTCTTCTTTTCCTTTGTACTGGCATTCTTTTCAGTCAGGGTGGAGATATTCCAGAAGTTGTAACAAAAGTAGCCACGGCATCCTGTAACTGGCTGAAGCTTGAGACCAGCGCCCGTGCCATTGGTATGGGTGGTGCATTTGTTGCAGCAGGAGAGGGGATATCCGGTATTCCCTATAATCCTGCCAGTATTGCTTTTATAAAGAAGTCTGAGGGATATTATTCCCGTTCAAATTATATAGCAGGGATTACACATAATGTTATGTCTTATGGATTAAAGCTGGGAAGTTCAGACTATTTTGGAGCTCATTTATTTTATCTTGATTCAGGATTAATGGATGTAACCAATGAGTGGTATCCTGATGGTACGGGAGAGGAGTTCAAGGTAATATCCATGGCATTTCGGATGACATATGGCCGCCGGATGACAGACCGGTTGAAATTAGGGGTGAGTATAAATTATATCCGTGATGAGATTTATACGACAGCAATGCAGACGTTGGCTTTTGACGTAGGTTCAAATTTTGATACAGGGATCTATGGTTTTATTTTAGGGATGAGTGTAACCAATTTTGGTCCGGAGGTACGGTATCATGGTGAGGGATTGGATGTTCAGGTTCCGGGTGAGCTCAATGCAGACAGTACTTTGGCGAAGGTAACGAAGAAGTTTCCGCTGCCTTTGACGTTTCGTTTAGGTGTAAAGAACGATATTATGGGACCAGAGGGTACATTCATAAAGGATTCTACACACAGTTTGACTGTATCATTAGACGGGATCAACCCCAGTGATTACACGGTATACGGCAGTGTTGGTTGTGAGTATGGATGGCGGGATTTTGCTTTTTTGCGGGCAGGGACTCATTTAGGACATGATACGGCGGGATTGAGCGTAGGCGCAGGCATAAAAGTAAAGACCAGGGGCCTGGGAGTATCAGTTGATTATGCTTATGTGGATTACGGGATATTGAAGATGACCCACCAGGTGGGACTGAGCCTGGAGTTTTAAGAAAAAAAACAATCTAAAGTTGTTTTAATAGCAGTAGTTCTTGATGCCCTTTTTATAAGAAATGTGACATACATCACATTTCTTATTTTTATTACTGTAAATAAAATTCTTATAGTCTATATTTAATACTCAAATTAAATGGAAAAATAAAAGCATTGTATATTGTTTTTTAGGAAATAACAGGTAAATGAGTATGGTAGGTTTGTAGAACGTTAATAGTAATAATAACTGATGGCTAATAGATAAAGAAAGGATTCCAGTATGAAAAGAATAACAGTATTCTTGATGACAGCGCTTGTGTCTTGGAGCATTCTTTTACCAAAGGAGCGTCCGGCTGTAAATAATGATAAAGCAAGAATTATGCATGATGGAAGAGAATATTCGCCTAATCGTGTCAAACAAAATAGTATGGTTCCGACTAGAGAAGATATCATTTACTCAGATGATTTTGAGGGTGAAGATATAGAATGGACACATGACGATGGTTGGCAGTTGACAGAATCAGATTATAACAGTCCATCCCATAGCTTTAATTCTCCTAATGATGCGGGCACCCAGAACGCGTCATGGAATCTGCTTTCTCCGGTTATATCCCTTCCAGAAGTTGGATCGGATGACAATATAAATTTTGGGTTTCACTTATATAATAATCAGGTTGATTCAGATGGAGATGGGGATAATTTTCTGGAAGATTATTACAGTGTTTCCATGATGGATCCAAGTGAATTAGCATGGCATGCATCTGAATTTAATGCCTATGATGGAATGAGCTATTGGTGCGGCAAGGAAGATGTAGACGGCTATCTTGACAGTTGGCTTCAATATTTAGATACACCCCCTATCAGCATACCCTCCTCCGGCTACCAATTAAAAGCACAGCTGGCCTGGGGATTAGAGGATCCAGCAGGAGCCGAAGTTGCGGGGAGTTGTACCGATGGCTGGGATGCAGCGAATGTTCGTATCTCTACAGATGGAGGGACTACCTGGGATTTACTTACGGGAAGCGATGCTTATGATTTTGACTGTGGTTATGGCTGGATCTGGAATGACGCAGGCTATGAGTCGGGCGGAGCATTGAATCATTTGGCCCCAGGCTGGGGAGGCCAGGCCTCCTGGCATGAGGATACATTTAATTTGAACAGTTATGCGGGTGAGGAAGTCATTATTCGATTTGCTTTTGGATCTGATCCTGCTTACAGCACCCCAGATGATGCTACACTGATCGGCTTCCGGGTAGATGATATCAGCGTTGAGAATAGTTCTGGTGATGTATTGTTTGAAGATAATGCTGATGATAGCAGTGAAATGACAGCCTCAGGAGCTGTCTGGGTGGATCAGTTCTATGATTATTGGGACGATGGTAGTTTAGGCGGAGGAGTACGTCCGGGCAGTTTAGGCTGGGAAGAATACATCCCGGGACTACCGTTCAATGGAAATGTCTTTCTTGACATAACTGAATATGGGGGAAAAGACGTGATTTTCAAGATTCAATCCAGGTATGACGATAATGATGATGGAGGCCAGGGACTGGGACTGTTTATTGATGATTTTAAAGTTTATCTTCCTTCCTCTGCAGCCTATGCCCCGCCAACTGGTTTAACAGGAGAAGGATTGGACGGATCTTGCGAACTTCAATGGAACGATATGACTGCATCAGGTACTGAGGACTTTATATATGATAATGATGGTTTTGACGGATATTCAATCTACATGAACTCTGGTGTTGGATATGCTGGAGAAACTTTTGAGATTGCTGGACCTTCGCAAGTGAATACGATTTGGATTTACAACAGTGCAAATAATACAATTCCGACACAAACAGAAATATCTGGATATGGATTATTTGGTTCACTCTATAATACAGAACCAATGTATACAGAAGCAGTAAGCTTGATTGAAACTGGATGGAATGAGATTAGTTTAGCGGGGCATGAATGGAGTTTTGACGGAAGATATATTATCGCTTATCAAATCAGTGATGTTGTTAATGGTGAGCTAGACGTTACTGCGGTTCCCAGTGAGCACAGCGTATTTCGATCTTCTGGTGCCTGGGTAACATGGTTGGAAGATTCAGGAACAGAATTATCAGATGGTGAATGGGGTATTCGTGCAAATATCACTTTTGAGGGTGTTGATGCAACCTATAACGTGTATCGGGATATGGCTCAGGTCACAAGTGGTTTAACCGTTAATAATTACACAGACACGGATGTTGTGAATAACGTGCCTTACACCTATGCAGTGAGCGCAACCTATTCGGATGGAGAAGAAAGTGCACTATCTGAATCTGTTATCCTTACGCCGGAAGCTCAAACAGTATATGAATTGGTCTGGGATGATGGCACTTCGGAGATGGGATTTAATGCAGGTGGCGGAAATTATACTGCAGTCCGATTTTCTGCTGTAGGAAATGATGACCTCATTCGCATAAAATGGTATCAGGTAGGTGATGGAGGTGCTTTCTATCTCAAAATGTGGGATGACAGTAGCGGCCTCCCCGGTGATGAAACATACAGTACAATCGTCAGTGGTGGAGTTGATGGGTGGAACGCAAGGGAAATGATGGATGAACAAATCACCTTGAGCGGAACATTCTGGGTTGGTGCTAAAGAGTTCAGTTCTACAAATCCTTTTGGAATGGATACGGATAGTGATTCAGAGAATTCCTATTTCCAGATTGGCAGTGGAGGCTGGGAACCGATTGCTAATTCAGGTTTATCCGGAAATTTAATGTTCAGGGTTTCATTGGATCATCCAGAGGGCGGCACTATTAGTTTGGATGTGGATCATATGGCTGACTGGAATCTCGTGGGCTTGCCTGTGAGCGTAGAAGACCCCAATCATATGAGTATTTTTCCTGATGCTATTGAAGGGACTCTGTTTTCTTTTGGAAATGGATATGAATTACAGGAGGATCTCGTTACTGGAAGTGGTTATTGGTTGAGGTTTACAGAAAGTGGTTCCAGCACAATTACCGGTGAATTATTGGGGAGCGTAAGCGTCTCTTTAATGACAGATTGGAATTTGATTTCAGGTCCTTCTGATGCAGTATTGTTTGATAATATTGATGATCCTGATGGATTAATTATCCCCGGCACTGTTTATGGGTTTGGCAATGGATATGAACAGACAGATATTTTTGAACCTGGCAAAGGCTACTGGGTGCGTTCAACCGGTAATGGAAGTGTCAATATTGGAGCAGCCAGGTCAGGAAAAACAACTAATCCATTGGCAAGTAAGCTGGATAACACTAACAGCATTAGTGTTAATGATGCAGAGCTCTATTTTGGTGTGAATATTCCTGAAGAAGATAAATTAAGTTTCAGTCTGCCTCCAAAACCTCCTGCAGGTGGTTTTGATATCCGATTTTCCGGGGATTTGAAAGTTGCTCACGATATGGGTGTGATTGAAATCATGAACAGTTCGGAGATTATCCATATCAGTTATAATGTGGTTGATAAAAATAATTGGATTTTACATGATCCTTTAACCCAGAAAGATCATGTTCTTTCTGAATCAGGAGAAATTCAAATTGCAGGGAATTCTGAAGCATTATTTTTGAGTAAAAGTAATAAGGATGTTGTGCCGAACGCCTTTGTTCTTCATTCTGCTTTTCCAAATCCCTTCAACCCGTCTACACAGATTAGCTACTACCTTTCAAAGGAAACTCACGTGGATATCTCTGTATACGATATAGCTGGTCGTTTAACAGAGACTCTTGTTAACGATTTGAAAGATCGTGGATCTCATGCGATTATCTGGAATGCCTCTAATCAATCGAGTGGTGTTTATTTTATAAAGATTACAGCAGACGATTTTTCAGATGCACAAAAAGTGATATTGACAAAATAAAGGTAGAGAACACTTTTCGTTAGGTTTTGAATACATTCAACCAAAATCCTGAGTCTCCAATTCTGGAGACTCAGGATTTGTATTTTTCAAGGGAAGTATTAAAGACCAAGGAATAAAAAAAACAGTAAAGTAATGAACAAACAAAATGATTTAATCAAAATATTGTTGATGGTTAGTCCTGTATTTTCTCTTTCGATTTTGATTGCTTCTTCCAGTCATTATCGTGATGATGCTTTGTTGTTTTGCTTAAAACCTGAGTACCAGCAACTCAATATTCAAAAGACATCAGATGGAATTATAGTTGATCTGGATGTGTTAGACAATTTTTTCAATTCTGTTCATATAAAAAAGTTGGAGCCTTGGCTTCCAGGGGCAACATCGGAAGATTACAGAGGAGACGTTTATTTGAATCGTATCTATAGATTGACTTTGGATGAGAATGAACGCCAGTCAATCGATCTGATAAGAAATCAAATAGATGGTTTGTCCGTCATTCATTCTACTGAATTAGATCCCATACGCAAACTGAGCTATGTCCCTAATGATCCTCAGTATAACCAGCAATGGTTTTTATCTCAAATTAATGCTAACGATGCTTGGGAATTTTGGGATTTTAATGGTGGTGAAATCCCTGGAAATAGCTCTGTAATTCTTTCCTCGGTAGATCTTGGTGTTAACTGGAAACACGCTGATCTTATTGGCAATATTTGGCAAAATCTGGGGGAAGATGCTGATGGTGATGGACAGACAATAATTTATTCTGGAGGCCAATGGATTTACGACCCCGATGATTTGAATGGGTTTGATGATGACAACTGGGATAATAATTTATCTACACATATTGATGATTTAATCGGTTGGGATGTATCTGAGTCCAGCTATGGAGACAATGACCCAGATCCTCCTCATTCTGGGGGCTGGTCCCATGGAACCCACGTTGCCGGACTATTGTCTGCTACAACCGATAATAACACAGGGGTTGCATCTACTGCTTTCAGCTGCAGTATCATGTCCGTCAAATGTACTGGTGATGATGAAGATCCCCAGTATATCACAAATAGCCAGGCTGGAATCATATATGCAGCAAAAGCAGGATACCACTCCCAGGGATTTTCAATAGTTAACTGTAGTTTTGGAGGAGGAGGATATAACTCGTATGAACAGGATGTAATGGATATCCTTCGTGAAGATTATAATGCTTTAATTTTTGCCTCTGCAGGCAATGGTGACGGGGGAGAAGATGATACCCCTCAATATCCTGCAAGTTATGAAAATGTCATATCTGTCACTGCCCTGGGTCAGAATGATTCCTGGAATCATTGGGCAACCTATAATGAGTTTGTTGACCTGGCTTCTCCAGGAGAAGGTATAAGAAGTACTACTATCAATGGATATTCGTCTTGGAGTGGAACATCCATGGCATCGCCCGTTGCTGCAAGTTGTGCCGGACTATTAAAATCGCTTTATCCTGATTGGAATTCAAACCAGATTGAATTGATGCTTTTGGCTACTTCTGATCCGATTATTTACACCATCAATTCTGAGCAATATTTGCAGGGCCAACTTGGTAGGGGAAGAGTTGATATTTTGAAAGCTGTTGAAGTTGCTCTTTTTCCACAGATTGAGTTTGTGGATATTGATGTAGCAGTGTTAGATGGATCAGATGATAATATTAATCCTGGTGAATCAATTGAATTAAGGACCATACTCTATGCTAGTGAAGATTGGGGTACCGCTGTCGATGTAATTGGGACCTTGTCTGCTGCATCAAATGAAGTGAATATCTCCAGCAACATGGCATATTTTGGCAGTATGGCACCTGGCGAAGCTTCCTTGAATGAGTCCGATCCCTTTATTATTCAATTTGGAAACAATATTCCAGGAGGAAATGTAGAGATTAATCTGTCTCTAGTTTCAAATGTAGAAGATAATATTGAGTATACAGCTGAAATCACTTTCTCAATCTATGTGGAAGATGGTGCCGGTATTATCCAGTTGGCTCTTTTACACCAATCAGGATGGAACCTGGTTGGACTTCCTTTGGAAGTAGAAAACTCCCATTACTTGAATTTATTTCCGGATGCTATTGAGGGTACACTTTTTACTTTCGGCGCAAGCTATGAGCCTGAAACTACATTAGCGCTCGGAGAAGGGTACTGGCTGAGATTTTCAGATCAGGGTATGAATGAACTCTCAGGAATTGAACTTACTTCGGTGACAATTGCTCTCAATGAAAACTGGAATCTCATTTCAGGAATTACGAATGAAACAAGTATTTATTCAATTGGTGATCCGAATAATATCATAATACCCGGAACATTTTATGCGTTTAATGAAAGTTATGAATTAACTGAAATTCTTGAGCCGGGGAAGGGATATTGGGTGCGCTCAACCAGTGCTGGAAGTATCAATATTGGATCAGTTAGATTGGGAAAAATAACAACCCCATTCGCAAGTACGTTAAATAATACTAACATAATTAGTATTAATGGTGCAGAGCTGTATTTTGGTGTGGATATCCCTGAAGAAAAAATATTAAGCTATAGTCTCCCACCAAAACCTCCAGCAGGTGCTTTTGATGTCCGGTTTACCGGCGATTGGAAATACTGCGGTAGTGAAGGTGTAATCGAGGTGATGAATCCTGGTGTACCATTGGAAGTAGAATTCAATGTAAGGGATGAAGAAAAATGGGAATTAGTAAATAAAGAAACGAATTCAACCTTTATTTTGCATGGTAAGGGGAACATTGCGAATCTAGGCAGAGGGGACAGTTTTATTTTGCAGAAAATAGATGGTACTATTGTATCAGATTCTTTTATTCTGCATTCTGCATATCCAAATCCCTTTAATCCAGTGGCAACAATTCAATTTTCGGTACCCAATGTATATACATCCCCACAAGTTGGGAACGTGTCTCTACGGATTTATGATATTTCAGGGCGGTTAATTGAATCCCTGATTGACGAAGCACTGGAACCGGGACTTTACACCGTACAATGGGATGCTGGCAATTTTGCCAGCGGTATGTATTTTGTCCGTATGGAAACCGGCAGTTTTACCTCTCATCAAAAAATCGTGCTGTTAAAGTGATCTGGATCAAACCAAATAAATTACTTCTTTGATGAAAAATTACGGTGAATTAAGCTCTGTTCTTATTTCAAATAGAAATAAAACCAAAAGGTGACAATTATGAAGCAAATACTAACCAGTCTGTTTTGCCTATTTATTTATTCTTCGTCCATTTTGCTTGGTGCCCAATACAAAGTTGTGGGTGAAGTCTTCACTCAGTCCTGGTGACCCTACTGTCCAGACGCCCGGGCCGGGATTCAAGAACTGTATAATAGTCAACCCAATTTTATTCCCCTCATTTGGCAAGGCGATACTGAAAATGTGAGCCCTAATTATGGTGGACGTGCGGCCCTGTACGGTGTGAGTGGAATTCCACATGTAGAATTTGGCGGTACCATTTCATCAGTTGGAGGAGGAGGAAATATGTATCCCACATATTTGAATATATATAATTCTCTCTTGGGTGATTACAGTCCTTTAGTGATAAATCAATCCGTCACTACCATTGGAAATAATCTGGTTATTTCTGCTGATGTGGAAGTAACAGACAATATTACGACTTCTAATAATAAAATCCTGTTTGTACTTGTTAAATATCAAGACTCTGACTATTTCTCATCAGTAATTGCCTATCAGGAAAGCAGTTTTAATCTTACCGGTATTGGAGAGACCGGAAATTTTGAGGGTTCAATAGCAATTGATCCGGACTGGGATTTAGAGCTGGTAAAAGCAGTTGTTATGGTCCAGTCATGGAGCACCAACCAGATTCTTCAAGCTGATATGGCTGAAATAAATATGGAAAATATTTTTTCCATTAACTGTAGCTTAGGGAACATTCTTTCTGATAATGACAGCGATGGACTGGCCAATCCTGGCGAAACTGTCACCGCTTTGTTGATGGTAAATAATGAGTCATTGGTTATAGATGCAGACAATGTAAGTGGAGTTCTTTCTTCTGAGAATCTGGATGTTACTATCAACCAGGAGAGTCTATATTTTGGTGATATCACAAATGGTGGTATGTCTTCGGGAGAGGTTGAGATAGTTCTTGCACCTGATATTGTCCTTGGTGATGTCTTATTAACCCTGACAATATCTGCTGAATACACAGATAATTATGGGAATGAATCTGAATATTCTTATGGTTTTCCGCTGATTCTGAACGTGAGCTTGAACCAGGCAGGCTGGCCTTTTGAAAACACTGCTCAGATAGAATCTTCACCTGCGGTTTTTGATATTGACGGAGATGGTATTAAGGAAGTTATTTTTGGAGATTACGGAGGTTCCCTTTATATAGTTTCTTCAACAGGGACAGTATTGCCAGGATTCCCATTTGAGCTAGGCGATGATATTTGGGGATCACCTGCAGTGGCAGACTTGGAAGGGGATGGAGATGTTGAAATTGTCATAGGTTCAAAAAACAAACACCTTTTTATACTGAATGCAGATGGTTCAATTCAGGCTGACTATAATTCCGGACAATATCTCATGGGGACACCAGCTTTAGGAAATATTGATGATGACGCAGATCTTGAAATTATATTTGGAGGATATTCTTCCTCAGGTAAATTATTTGCCATCAATCCGGATGGATCAAATGTCTCTGGTTTTCCATTACAACTTAATGAGAAAATTCAGCGGGGCGTTGCATTAGCCGATTTCAACGGGAATGGCAAAGTTGATATTGTTTGTGGAACCGACAGTGAGAATTTGTGGCTTTTATATGATGATTTGACGGTTGCAGATGGGTTTCCCTTTGAAGCTGAAAAGGATTTTAGGACTGATCCGTCTGTTGTGGAAATTAATGATGAAAAGATCATCTTTGCTGGAAGCAGGGATGACAATTTTTACGCAGTAAACAGTGATGGCAGCCTACGATTTCAAATCGAGACCGGTGGAGATATCAGTGAATCTTCCGGAATTGTGGACACAGAGAATGGTCCAGGTATCTTTTTTGGTTCAAACGATGGATATTTGTATGGCGTTGATTTAGAAGGAAATTCACTTCCCGGATGGCCTCTTAATTTGGAGGAAGATATTGTTTCTTCCCCCTGTTTTGCAGATTTGGATGGTGACGGCATCATTGAGGTGATTGCTGCTACAAATACAGGATTACACGCCATTCATTTAAGTGGCACCACATATGATCATTTTCCCATTACCGGTGGCTCAAGCTTTGCCGGATCTGCAAACATCACTGATTTAGATTCAGATGGAGATTTGGAAATTTTTGTAGGTGGAGTTGCAAGTCTTCACTGTATTGATGTGAAAGAAGCAGGCGATATAACCGG
>Ga0209753_1001185_pt1 | contig 10984 bp, 13 predicted proteins | sample METZYME_3_550m_FD_187550 | JGI IMG/M metagenome (GOLD analysis project Ga0209753, IMG submission 187550) | Marine microbial communities from oxygen minimum zone in mesopelagic equatorial Pacific - METZYME_3_550m (SPAdes) (version 2) | ecosystem: Environmental > Aquatic > Marine > Oceanic... | reverse complement strand
AGTTGGGCTGCATGCAACAAAACATTTCAAAGATACTGGGCACCCTGTTATGGTTGCAGTGCCAGATAAATCATGGACATGGTGTTATGTTCATAAAGAATACTGTTGATGTGTTATGGTGCGGTACGAACTGGGAAAATGGAATCTTGATGAACTTGTCAAAAATCCAACCAGACTAACCATTGATAAAAAGCTTGCAGAGATAGAAAAAAGCACAAAAAAATTTACAAGCATAAAAAAAAACTTGAGTCCAAATATCTCGTCTACCAAATTTCTAAAATTATTGAGTGATATTGAACAAATTTCAGAAAAATCAAGCATGATAGGTGGGTATTCATCATTACGCTATTCTGAAAACACACAATCTGACGAGGCTACGTCATTGCTTACTCGAATCTCAAAGTTTAGTTCTGAGATTGAAAATAGGTTACTGTTTTTTGATTTATGGTGGAAAAAACAGATTGATGAAAAAAACGCTAAACGATTGATCAAATCAGCCGGTCAGTTTTCAGAATATCTAAGATTCAAAAGGCTTTTGGCAAAATACTCACTAAGTGAACCGGAAGAAAAGATAATCAATACTTTAGATGTGACCGGTGCCTCGGCACTTGTTAAGCTATACGACAAGATAACCAATGCATTTGTTTATGTTGTTACTGTTAATGGCAAAAAAAAGAAAATGAACAGAGAACAGCTAACAACGCTTGTCAGAAATAAAAAGGCAAAGATAAGAGAAGCGGCATACAAATCATTATTTTCAAAATACAATGAAAACAAGGGAGTGACAGGGGAAATTTATCAAAATATTGTTCAAAACTGGAGTGATGAAGGAATTGGAATGAGAGGCTTTTCTTCTCCAATAATGATAAGAAATATTTCTAACAATATTGATAATGAAACAATCAAAACTCTGCTTGATGTTTGTAAGAAAAATACTGGTGTCTTTCAAAATTATTTTCGACAAAAGGCAAAATTACTTGGAATGAAGAAATTACGCAGATATGATCTCTATGCACCAAGAAAATCAAAAACCAAGGAAAAAACCTATTCCTATGACAAATCAATCAAACTAGTCTTAGAATCACTTGCAAAATTCAGTCCTATTCTGTCAGGATATGCAAACAATGTATTCAAGCAGAATCATGTTGATTCATCTTTAAGACACGGAAAAACATCTGGGGCGTTCTGTAGCACACCATCCACAAAAATTTCTCCATATGTATTGATAAATTACACAGGAAAATCTCGTGATGTTTTTACGCTTGCTCATGAAATTGGCCATGCCATACACAGTATATCAGCATCAAAAAAATCGATACTAGTTTCTGACGCCCCATTGCCATTAGCAGAAACAGCTTCTACATTTTCTGAATTGTTATTGTATGACAATCTATCTACTATGGTTAACGCTGATGAAAAAAGAATAATTCTATCAGAAAAAATAGATGATTTTTATGCAACTATAGGACGACAGTCTTTTTTCACCTTGTTTGAAATTGCCGCACATGAACAAATTGCCAACAGTACAACTGTAGACGAGATTTCAAAAACCTATCTGAAGAATCTGAGTGAACAATTTGGAAATTCGGTAAAAATCTCTGAAGATTTTGGAATAGAATGGAGTTGTATTCCACACTTTCATCATGCACCGTTTTATTGCTATGCGTATGCCTTTGGCAATTTACTATCACTGTCTTTGTTTCAAAGATATAAAAAAGAAGGTAAAAGCTTCGCACCAGCATACATTGCAATTCTAGCTGCTGGCGGAACCAAAAAACCTGAAGATTTGCTAAATGAATTTGGGATAAACATTACCAAACCCAGATTTTGGCAAGATGGCTTTGATTATATTCAAGACCAGGTTAGGGAATTATCTAGATTATAGTAAATTTCTACAAAAAATAGTAATTATTTAGAATGTGGGGCTGGCAGTCGGAGCCATCCGACTGCCAGCTTGTTCCCCAACGGTTTGAATCGATGTCAAAGCAATTGATTATATTATTTAATTTAAAGCTTTGAAATATCAAGAAGATTAATAGACACCCCAGAAAATTGCATCCCATGTACAAACCTTTAATCCTAATCGTACTTTTGCTAAGTTCTTCGTTTGCAGTTTTGGATGTTTCCTCAATAGGTACTGATGAGGAGGAACAGTTTGAAATTGAAGAAGAAAAACCTCGCCAATTGGCAATTAATTATATACCGTTCAAAGAGGTTGCAACAATTTGGATAGACCGAGTTGGATACGAAGGAATTGACAAGATAAAGAAATCATATAGCCTATTGAGTAAGGATAAGAAAGATTTTCAAATTCCAGACAGTTTGGAAGCAAAAATTTTGGACGAAACTAGAATAGCAACAATTGTTTATACAAATACAGAAAAGTGCGCTGCAGGTGTAATCGATGCCACGTGTATTATGATCAATATACGATATGGGGAATTAGAGGGAGATGGTTTAAAAGAAAAGAAAAATGTAGCGCGTGAAATTGGTGATTCGGTTATTGATGATATTAATCAGGTTTTAGGCACTCATGTAAAATATCATTCCACAGTTGTTGATACTGCTGGCGGATCAACAACAGGAGGTCCGATCATAAATGTAGTTTATACAATGTATCACTTGCCTGCCAAAATGCTGTTTAACATTATGATACTAGAAAATATCACAGAAGAGATTAGAACTGCTGGTGGATTTTTCAACAATGCAAAAGCGTTATCACTAGATGAAAATTCAGTGTTTTTATTTTCTATGTCCCCTGAAAAAAATAGGATTCTATATTCACTTCACATTTCAGTTGCGTATTCTGACGTTGAAATACCTATTAACAACTTTAGTCCCCTGGATTTATTTAATGAAGATAAACTAAACCGTTCTGGGCTTTTTGCAGAAGGATTCTATCCCATGAATTCAATTATTAATGTAATAGTTTTTTCTGAGGAAGAATTACAGATACTCAAAACAAATTCTAGTATAATTGGTTCGGCATCCAATGCTGATGAATTACAAAAGAATGGATGGTATTTTATTAAAAACGAACAGTTGAAAGATGGTGAAATAAACAAACTTGATCTAAGATATCTTTTTGGAAAAACAAATTCTGTAGATAGACAGCAATTATTGTTATCAATTGCTCCCATTGTAGAAGATGTAACACCAAATAATGCAGCTGAAGAAACTAACCAAGGTGGTGGGTGTCTTATAGCAACGGCAGCATTTGGTTCCGAAATGGCACCACAGGTTCAGTTCCTAAGAGAACTTCGTGACAACACTGTGCTCCAAACAGAATATGGTACATCATTCATGACAGGATTCAATCAGTTCTACTATTCATTTTCACCATACATAGCTGATTATGAAAGGGAAAACCCGGCCTTCAAGGAAACTGTAAAACTTGCATTAACTCCAATGCTGACTTCATTGACATTATTGCAGTATGCTGACATTGACTCCGAGTCTGAGATGCTTGGATATGGAATTGGTATCATATTGATGAACATTGGAATGTATTTTGTTGCCCCAGCTGTTTTGGTAATGAAGATTCGAAAGTTAATCTAAAAAAATACTTTTTAAAGAATTAAAACCGCGGCGGCAAAAACAGTTGTCCATTTTCCATTTTTATCACCTCTTGCAGTTTGAGTAATGTTTTTTGTCTTGTATATTTGTCCAGAGATTGTCCATTGCTGACGTTTTTCGTCCCAGCTCTTATCAATATCAAATGGAATTCCTAAAGAAGATGCTAACATTTGTGCAGCTATATCTTCAGCATAGTCTCCAGTTTTTCTTTCGTCTTTCCCAAAAGATTCGTATTCCGAAAGATAGCCATACTTGCTGGTATCTTTTGGTTGGGCAATACCAACAGATGCAGAAACTAACCTATGAGGTTCGTTTGTTTGATTCCTAGAATAAATTGTGAACAGAACTTGCCCAGGTTTAATCAATTTTAGACCATCCTTTCTAGGTATGAGTTTCGCTTTTGGAGGAAATATACTAGAGATTAATACAATATTGGTGCCAGCAATACCAGCGTCTCTTAACGCAAACTCAAAACTTGTTAATTTATCGTCGGCAACACCAATACCCTTTGTAAGAAATAATTTCTTAGCAACTAAATCTAGCATTTCAAATTTTTTTCAACTTTTCCTTCTTATTAAGAATTTCATTTTAAAAAAAAGTCCTATATGACTGCAGTTTGATGAATTATTTTTTATACTTTTTTCGATCATCGCGCACTCTTGGCGCTTGAACTAATAGGATAAAACCCATAACCCCACCAAGGATCAAATTAACCACTCCCAGTAATGTTAGGTACATATGCTGATGGATTAAACCTAGCATAATCCCAACTCCAGCGCCCACAAAAAACATTACAATTAGCACTTTGAGCTTTTTTGGAGGAATGTATTTGAATTTCATCGAGGTTTTTCAGGTTTATTGATTATTAAAATGATGTTATAATACACTGCCTGATTTTACGAACATTTTAAACATCTAATAATTATGCATACGTCATGCCAATGTAGCTCAGCCTGGCTAGAGCAGCTGATTTGTAATCAGCAGGTCGTGAGTCCAAATCTCGCCATTGGCTTATCTAATTTCACAAACCTATTTGTGTAAACTATGACAAGCGTTTATTAGACGTACTCAAAAAATGTGATTATAAGGAATAATGACGAATTAGGCAACAGCGTTCTTCGTCATGATTTAGATGAAGAAAATGACAAAATTTACAGAACTAGGACTAGACAAATCACTTTTAGATGTGATCGAAAAACTAGGATATAGTACACCGTTTCCAATACAAGAGCGTGCGATTCCTGTTTTATTAGAGAATAATGATGTGATTGGCCAGGCTCATACAGGTACTGGAAAAACTGCTGCATATGGACTTCCAATATTACAACTAACAATTCCTAAACAAGGAATACAGGGAGTTATCATGGCACCAACCAGAGAACTCGCAATCCAAATTACAGGCGAGATCAATAAATTTGCAAGAAACACTGGAATTAAGACTGCTACAATTTATGGTGGACAGGGTATGGGAATACAGCTTGATGCATTAAGAAAAAAACCTGAAATTATAGTAGCCACGCCGGGAAGATTAATTGACCATTTGAAAAGGGGAACAATAAAGCTGAACAATGTAAAACATGTGGTGCTGGATGAAGCTGATGTAATGCTTGATATGGGTTTTATTGACGATATTCAGTTTATTTTGGATCTAACTCCGGATGAAAGAAATACGTCACTGTGGTCTGCTACGATGCCACCTGAGATAATGCGATTAGCAGAAACTAATATGAATATGCCGAAAAGAATTCTTGTCGATTCTGATGATCTCAGTGGCGATGGAATTCAACAATCATTTTTGATAATAAGGGACAAAGAGAAACCAAAATTTTTACTTGATTTTATACATGGTAATATTGGCCAATGTATTGTTTTCTGTTCTACAAAGATTAGAACCCGTACTGTTGCAAAAATGCTTTCCCAATCTGGAGAAAGATGTGTAACTGTTGAGGGTGATATGTCTCAGCATAAGCGTGAAGACTCTATGACAAGATTCAGAAAATCAAAGACTGACATATTAGTAGCAACTGACGTTGCAGCTAGGGGGATTGATATTCCACAGGTAGCTCTTGTAATCAATTATGATGTACCAAATCAAGACATGATATATTTTCATAGAATTGGTCGTACGGCAAGGGCAGGTGCAAAAGGAAGGGCAATAACATTGGTTTCGTATTCTTCGGTAGGAGAATGGAATGAAATTAAGAAGCAAACAAACGTCAAGATGACAGATCTAAATGAAAAGCTTGGCATAAAAATTAAGATACCTGATCCATTAAAAAGGCAAGGAGGAATGCGACAACATTTTCGCCAATCAAATCGTACGGCAAAACCATTTTATAAAAAACGGGTAATAGCTAGGGACCAATACGCCAGAAGAAAAAAGAACGCAGGATATGTCAAAAGAAGTAACTTCAGTCAAAAAAAACGTTGGTAGTACGTGAAGTATATTAGAAATACTTTAAAGATGAGTACAGTAAATTGATAAGGTGTAAAATGCATAAAGGATTTGTTTTACTTAATTGTGATCTTGGAGCTGAAGAATATGTTGTTGAAGAACTAAATAATATTCCTGAAGTTACAAATGCATATGTTACTTTTGGAGCTTATGATGTAGTAGCAATAGTTAATGCTGATACTCAGGAAGCTTTTGAAGAGACTGTTTCAATAAAAGTAAGAAGATTATCTCGCGTTCTTAGTACAATGACGCTGAACGTAATCAATTCCTAATGAATATATGCTATAAATAAAAATTCATTCTAGATGGAAAAAGTAGAATATGTTGGTACTGTATACCTACTTGATCACAAATACCCAGAACCATTGATTAATCACAGCATAAAAAAATTACAACAATTTGGGATTAAAAAAGATGACATTGAAATTACAGATGCGCCAGAAAATCCTAAGGTTGGAAGTATCGTAGTTGAAGTATTTCCATACCACATGGAGATTGCGCGTGTTAGAACTATCAGAAATGCTTCATTTATCAGTGGTAGCGTAGCAACGGTAGAACTAAAAACAGACACTGAGGGAAATTATATTGATTAATCTTGTCGGACCAAGATAAGAAACACAATCGTAAGACAGATAAAAATTTCAAAAAGAGAAGAAATAGAAACTATGTAACATATGCTGCAATTTTAATGGGTGTAGCTATAGTTGGTTTTACAATATTTTTGGTCTATTCAGGCGACCAAGCAAAAATTAGGGGTGAAGCATTTGGTAAGGCATTAGAGTTCATTCAGGATGACTTGAAAAAGACAACACAAACGTTCCACACTAGTGTTTCTATGTTCAAAGAAGAAAATATGAGTAAAAAGGAGTTTTTTGAGCGTGCCAAAATACATGAAGATGTATTGACCAAGATTATTTTGCGGTATGATGGCTTGCAAATTCCAAAATCCTTTGCCCCAGCTGTAGAACTTTTCAAATTGTCATCAGAGGCTCAGTTAGATAGTGATATACAAATGATTGAATGTGTGCTAAACAATAATGATGCTGCATGTATTAGATCAGATTCTTTATGGCAGGAATCATTTGAATATGAAATGGCTGCATTATCTAAGTTCAAGCTAGCACAAGGACCAGTAAACCCATAACTTCATTAATTATATCCAAGAGTAAATAATATTGAAAATATTAAGCGTACTTCTTATTTTGTTGGTATTTGCCATACCTGATGTTTGGGCTCAAATCTACATCGACAATGATCATCAGTATATTGGAAATGACGGTGTCATGCATATTGTTGGAGAAATTATAAATGATTCAGACAAACCGCTAAACCAAATTAGTATCTTTGCTACTCTTTATTCAGGCAGTGATACCGTACATCAGGCAAGTGGTGAAACTCTAACCAATGTGATAATGCCTGGGATGAAAGGAGTGTTTGATATAATGATATTTGAGAACATTGGTCAAACTGATCATTATGCCTTAGATTTGGATTACAAAGTAACACAGCCAAAAAGCCAAGTAATTGAAATTACGTCATCTGAGCTTACTCGTGGTCCACTTGATAATATTACTATCCGGGGAACTGTTGTGAATAATGGGGATGCAACAGCCAATATGGTAAAGGTTACTGCCACGTTATACGATAGACATGGTAATGTTATTGCAGTCTCACAAGACAGAACAGAGCCAGATTATCTAAGGGCAAGTGGTGAATCATTCTTTATAGTAACAATCCAAGATAAACTTCAAGCAAGCAAAGCTGTTGATTATTCAGTTGTAGCTGAATCTGAAGAATATACTACGGTACCAGAATTTCCTTTGGGCTCTGGCGCTCTTCTAATTGCCTCACTTTCAGCATATATCGTAATAACTAAAAACCCATCAATGACAACATCAAGTTTTACACGGATATTAAATCCAAGATGGATTATGACACATTTACGTTAGTTTTCTTGAAAGTAGACAGATGACAATTTCAAAGGAAAACAAAGTGTTCTTGGAAGGCCTAATTGAGTATTACATAAGCGAGGCCCAGTCATATAGAGAAATGGCACAGGAATACAGCCTAAAAATTGATTCAGTACCGGACACAGCGTTTGGGATAATAGTAGGCTGCATTTATTCGAGTTTTCTTCAAACATATTCTAACCAGAAACTGACTCCAGACGTACATGATGTCCAAGAATTCACGGAAATAATCATGATGAAAGCCAGTGCAATAATGGATGCCATTAACGGTCAAAACAACTAGTGTGAGAACTAGGTCATATTCACAAATTGGTTAAAGATAAATCCCAAAAAAATACCTGAATATGATGACAGAAATTGTTCCATTTAGGATTCAACAAATTGTTGATAATGGCAATGCAATACAACTATCGTTGATAGAAGATGTTCAGACAGAACCACTAACACAAAAACAGCTAATCATGGAAAATGTATCTAAAAAATTAGATTCTGAAACAAAGGAACAAGTGATGCCACTTTTGGAGGCAATACTCCATGCGCAACCAAATATCAAAGTAAAAAGTTATGCTAATACGAATATTACAATTACAATGCCAAAAAACAGATATGATAAGATGGGAAGACCGCAGGTCGGCGAAAGATTGCAGGTTGATCTCAAAAAGGTTTAGAGTTCCTTTTCTATCTCGGATAAATCAGACAACGGTAAAGAGCAGCTAAAGTTTTTACAAACAAAGACGGTTGTTTTGTCATTTTGAAATTCTTTGCCAGAAAAGAATGGATGTTTAGATAATGCTTCTAGGTTACTTTGATTTTCAACTAAAACCATAATTGATTCTGGCAGGAATTTTTTCCTCAAGGATGAGATAAGTTCAGAATTCTTATCGTTAATTATGGTAATTTCAGTGGGCTTTTGGTAATATAGATACAAAGCATTAAGCAAGTACCCAAATGCAAACGGGTTTTCAGCTGCAGATATTGCCTGCGATTCAATAATTTTTTTGGCGATTTCTAAAAATTGTTTATTTTGTGTTATATGATATAGTTTTAACAGCACGTATGCAGCGACCGAATTTCCAGATGGCATAGAAAGGTCATAATTATTTTTTGGTCGCATAATCAATTTTTCATGGTCATCGGACGTGAAAAAAAATCCGTTGGTAGAATCATCCCAAAAATGTGTTATTAGATAATTAGCCAGATTAGTTGCAAATGATAGATACTTTGGTTGTGAAGTGTTTTCAAACATGTCAACTGATGCATTTGCCATATACGCATAATCATCCAAGTATCCGTTTAGTTTTGGCTCTGCGTTTTTGAATGTCCTGTGCAAGATATGATTTTTCTCAAAATTACTTTCAAAGAAGTCAATTGACTGTTTTGCCGCATCAAGATATTTTGAATTGTCAGTTATTCTGTATCCTGACAGGAAAGCGGAAACCATCAAGCCGTTCCACGAGGTTATAATCTTGTCATCTTTTCCAGGCTGCTCCCTCTTGTTTCTAATCTCAAGTAATTTTTCGGAGCATTTTGAAATTAAGTTCTCTATTTCAGGCTCACTTTTTCCAAATTTGAAGCCCAAAGAAGACGCATTGATGTTGTTTGCAAGGATTGTATTCCCTTCAAAATTACCACCATCTGTAACATCATAATAAATGCAGAAGATTTCAGAATCCTGACCCAAAATTTTTTCAATTTCCTGTTTTTTCCATACGAATGTTTGGCCCTCCTCACCGTTAGTGTCTGCATCTTGTGCAGAAAAAAATGTGCCATCACTTGATGTCATTTCACGAATAACATAGTCAAGGGTTTTTTTTACAACATTCTCAAAAAAAGGATCTTTGGTAATTTGATAAGCCTCAGAATAAACTATTGGTAACAGTGCATTGTCGTACAACATTTTTTCAAAATGTGGCACTAGCCATCTTGCGTCAGTAGAGTAACGATGAAAACCACCACCAATCTGATCAAAAATTCCTCCCTTTGCCATTTTTTTCAAAGTTAGCAGGGCAAATTTTTGAAATTTGGATATACCTGAAAGTTTTGAGTATCTGAACATGAATGATAAATTAGATGCGTTTGGAAATTTGGGTGCCTGACCAAAACCGCCGTATGTTGCGTCGGCAATTTGTAAAAGATTAATCGCTGCCTCATCAAGTATTGATTTATCAATTTTAGAAGGTGCTTGGTGCTGTTGTAGCTTGCCCAAATTTTGCATAAAGCTATCGGCTGCCTTTTCAATGTCCTTTGGTTTTTCTTTCCAAGATTGTGCAAGCTGCCTGCAGAGACTTCCAAACCCAGGTCTTCCATACGAATCAAGTGCAGGAAAATATGTCCCGACATAAAATGGTCTTTGATCAGGAGTAAGAAATACGCTTAACGGCCAGCCCCCCTGCCCCGTAGTCATTTGGCAAGCCTTTTGATAAATATCATCCAGATCAGGACGTTCCTCTCTGTCTACTTTGATGTTGACAAAATTCTCATTCATGATTTTTGCAATTTCCTCATCTTCAAACGACTCGTGTGCCATAACATGGCACCAGTGACACGAACTGTATCCCACGCTTAGAAAGATTGGCTTGTTTTCTTTTTTTGCTCTGCCAAGTGCCTCTTCATTCCATGCATGCCAGTGAACCGGATTTTTCGCATGTTGCAATAGATATGGGCTAGATTCGTGACCCAGTTTGTTTTCACTCACAAAACTTTGAAGCCAAATAAGCTATTTGTACTGTTCTTCACATTCAGCTTTCTATTTTTTAAGAACTATTAACGCCAATAACTGGTCTAACCTTTCTTCATCTGTAATTTCATTCTTAATCAAAGCATCCATAGTCCAAGTGTCAACTAGTTGCTTGATTAGTATGATTTTTTCCCTTGCATTACCCATAATATTCTAAGATAATACTAGTTGATTAGATTTTAGCAGATGACCTGGCTATTTCCAGATAGCCGCATCATCATGCTTGTAAATTTCTACATTAATTTG
>Ga0209753_1001175_pt1 | contig 11031 bp, 8 predicted proteins | sample METZYME_3_550m_FD_187550 | JGI IMG/M metagenome (GOLD analysis project Ga0209753, IMG submission 187550) | Marine microbial communities from oxygen minimum zone in mesopelagic equatorial Pacific - METZYME_3_550m (SPAdes) (version 2) | ecosystem: Environmental > Aquatic > Marine > Oceanic | place... | reverse complement strand
CAGCACGACATCGACCACGACGAGAGTCTCGACGCCCAGAGCCGGTTGGCGGCCAAGACCAAGCTGCAGGACGAGTTCAAGGCCAAGGCCGAAAACATCCACATCACCGGCCAGTTGCTCAAGGCGTACAGCCTGTACGTGAAGGACATCGCCTACGTGGTGCAGGAGAACAAGGTGATCATCGTCGACGAACACACCGGCCGCGCCATGCCGGGCCGCCGCTGGAGCGACGGCCTGCACCAGGCCGTGGAGGCCAAGGAAGGCGTCACCATCGAGAAGGAAACCCAGACCCTGGCCACCATCACCATCCAGAATTATTTCCGCCTCTACACCAAGCTGGCCGGCATGACCGGCACCGCCGCCACAGAGGCCCAGGAGTTTTTCGACATCTACAAGTTGGGAGTCCTCTCCATCCCCACCCACGAGCCGTGCATCCGCGACGACGCCAACGACTCCGTCTACAAGACGCGCCGCGAGAAATACAACGCCGTGCTCGACGAGGTCAAAGAGGTGCACCGACAGGGCCGCCCGATCCTCGTCGGCACCGTCTCGGTGGAAGTCAGCGAGTACATCTCACGGTTGCTCAAGAAGAACGGCATCATCCACAGCGTGCTCAACGCCAAGTACCACGAGCAGGAGGCCGAGATCATCACCCGCGCCGGCCAGAAAGGCTCCGTGACCATCGCCACAAACATGGCCGGGCGCGGCACCGACATCAAGCTTGGCCAAGGCGTGGAGCCGATCGGCGGCCTGCACGTCATGGGCACCGAGCGGCACGAGTCACGCCGCATCGACCGCCAGTTGCGTGGACGCTGCGCGCGCCAGGGCGACGCCGGCTCCACCCGTTTTTTTCTCTCCCTCGAGGACGACCTGCTGCGGCTCTTCGCCACCGGTAACCGCCTGTTCAAATTCGTCGAGAAAGGCATCGGCGAGGGCGAAGCCATCGGCGACAGCGGCCTGCTCGACCGCTCCATCCAGACCGCGCAAAAGAACGTCGAGAAGCACCACTTTCAGATCCGCAAACGCACCCTCGAGTACGACGATGTGATGAACAAGCAGCGCGAGGAAATCTACGGTTTCCGCAACGACGTCATGCACTCCGAGCAGGTGCAGGACAAGCTGATCAACATCATGGACGAGGTCATCGCCAATAAGGTGCAGGAATTCTGCGACCCCGAGCTGGATCCGGTGAACTGGGATTTCCAGTCCCTCTCGGACTGGGCCAACCTCACCTTCCCCGTTGGCGTCTCCACCGACTTGCTGGCCGGCCTGGTCGAGGGCAAAGCCGCAGCCGGAACCGACAACGAGCGGGACATGACGCCGCACCAACGACTTTTGTTCGATGACATCTCCGCCAAGGCCAAGGAGGCCTACCAACTCAAGATCAGCTTCGAGGATTCCGACGCGCTTGTGGCTGTGGAGCGCTACACAATCCTCAACTCCATTGACCGGCTTTGGCAGGAGCACCTCTACGAGATGGACAGCCTGCGTTATAGCATTGGCTTGCGCGCCTATGGACAGCGCGATCCCATTCTGGAGTACAAGGCCGAGGGCTACCACATGTTCCAGGAACTGCAGGTCAACATCTGGACTGAAATCTGCCAGAACATCTTCCGAAGCGCCTCCAGTGTCGATGCCTTCCAGAGTTTCCTCCGGAACCTCCCGGTGCAGGAAGTGCACCAAAGCTCGAGCGCGTTCGGCGCGGAAGAGCGCCGTGCCGCCAACGAGGCCTCCGACATGGTGGAAGAGGCCTCCGACATGGTCTCCAGGGCCGAACCGGTGCGTACCGCTGTCAAGGTCGGCCGCAACGACCCCTGCCCCTGCGGGAGCGGCAAAAAACACAAGAAATGCTGCGGCTAAGGTAAGCCAAGCGCTTAACCAGGCAGCGGCCAGCTAGCGGGCTTTTCGACTGTCCTCCCAAAAAATCCCATCCTGTGACCCGTATCTTTCATTTGATGCGGCGGGGTTTTCGCCTAGACTGACCCGCCTTGCGCGGCTTGACCAAGCCGCACCTTGCTTTGGATCCTGCACGCCAGTGGTTTTTGTTCGCCGTCATTGTGTACGGCGCGAGCATGCTTTACTCCACTTTCCTGTGGCGGCGCGGCTTTCATCGAGACAACTGGATCAACTTCGGACTGCTCGCCGCCGCCTTCGTGCTCCACACCCTCGCCATGGCCAAGCGCGGCTTCACGCTGCATCACTGCCCGGTGAACAACCTGTACGAGGCCACCACATTTGTCCTGTGGACGATCGCCGCCGGCAGCCTTGCGCTTGCCCTCCTGCCCAAGCTTCGTTTCCTCGGCGTGTTCACAGCTCCATTGCTGTTTTGTGTTGGCCTTTTTGCCCTGTGGCCCGGCCTTGACGCGGAGTACATTGATAATATACCCAATTTTTCCAGTGACTGGTTCAAACTTCACGTTCCTGTCATTTTACTTGGATATGGTGCATTTGGTTTAAGTGCCACCGCCGGGAGTATGTTTTTGACGCAGGAAAGAAATTTAAAATTCCACCGGGCAAGAGCACTGTTCGCCATCCTTCCGCCCATCCAGCGTCTGGAAAAAATAATCACTTATACACTTGTCATCGGCCTGGCGCTGCTCACTGCTGGTGTTGGCATTGGCGCAGCGTTTGTGGAGGAGGACGCGACGTTTTGGGGTGATTCAAAAACCATTTGGTCCTTCCTGGTATGGACGATGTACTGCGGATTGCTGGTTTCGCACCTAAAATTCGACCAACGCGGCCGCCGCTACGCTTGGTCGGCCATCGTTGCGTTCGGCTTTGTGATCCTCACGTTCTGGGGGACGAACCTGCTCTCGGACATTCACAATCCCCCCACCCCGTAGGCCATGCCGATTGTCGTCACAGGTTTGAGTCATCACTCCTCACCGGTCGAGATGCGGGAGCGATTTGCCTTTTCCAATACACAGGTCGCCGACGCGCTTGGCCAAGTGCGCCAGCGCGGCATCGCCGACGAGGCCGTGATTCTCTCCACCTGCAACCGCGTGGAGATTTACGCCGCGACACGGGAGAGCAATCCTGTGCTTGGCCAAGCGCTGGAACAGTTCTTGTACGACTTTCACGGTATTGCCCCGGCTCCCGCCCATGCGTTGTACACGCACCTTGAGCCGCAGAGTGTCGACCACCTCTTCCGCGTATCGTGCGGCATCGACTCGATGGTACTCGGCGAGACGGAAATCCTTGGCCAGCTCAAGCAGGCCTACAGGCTCGCCCACGCCGAGAAGGCAACCGCCGCACAGTTGAATAAGACATTCCAAAAGGCATTCAACGTAGCCAAGCTCGTCCGCTCGGAGACGCAGATCCAGCGCGGCAGCATCTCCGTTAGCTCGGTGGCGGTGGAGCTGGCAGAGTCGATTTTCGACTCGCTCAAGTCGCAGCAAGTGCTCGTCATCGGTGCCGGTGACACGAGTGAGAAGGCTGCTCGAGCCCTCAGGAGTCGCGGCGCGCAGAGTATCCTCGTCTCCAACCGTTCGCACGACAAGGCGACCGCGCTGGCTGCCGAACTCGGAGGCCGCGCCATCGGCTTCGACACTTGGGTGGAGGAGTTTCAGGGCGTGGACATCATCATCAGTAGCACCACTGCGCCCCACTACATGCTCACCCGCGACAAACTCGAGAGCCTGCTGCGGCAGCGCGGACATCGGCCACTGTTGCTTGTGGACATTGCTGTTCCACGCGACATCGATCCCGACTGCAACCAGCTCGAGAACGTGTACGTTTACAACATCGACGACCTACAAAGCATCGCCGGCCAATACATCGAGCAACGCAAGGCCGAACTCGACCTGTGCAAACGCCTTATCGCCGGGAAAAGAAACGAACTGCTCGACAGCCTCCAGGCGCATCCCGCCCAGACGAACCTTGGCCTCCGCGAAAAGCAGGTCGGCAGCTGACCGAAAACCCTTACTTTGCCCGACACGAACACCATCCGCATCGCCACCCGTGGCAGCGCACTTGCACTCGCACAGGCAAACATGATTTTTGCCCAGTGCCGCAAGACGTTCCCGGGGCTCAGCTTCGAGATCAAGGTCTTGAAGACCACCGGCGACAAACTGCAAACGAAGGGCGTCAAGCCCGGCCAAATCTTGCCCAAGGGTCTCTTCACCAAGGAACTCGAGGTCGCACTGGTGAAAAATCGCGCCGACCTCGCCGTGCACAGCCTGAAGGATCTGCCGACCGAGTTGCCGGCCGGCCTCACGCTCGGCGCGATCACCAGGCGCGAGGATCCGCGCGAAGTCCTGCTTTACCGCGACCACTCGGATCGTCGTGGCTTTGCTCCCGGCCTGACGATTGCCCAACTGCCGACCGACCTCACTGTCGCCACCAGCAGCCCGCGCCGCAAAGCGCAACTCCTCAAGCTGCGGCCAGACTGGAACGTCATTGAGATTCGCGGCAACGTTCCAACCCGCCTCGATAAACTCGCCATCGATCCCAAGATCGACGCCACCGTTTTGGCGCACGCCGGGCTACGGCGGCTCGACTTCGCTGTCGGCAAAGACGGCCTGCTCCGGGGCGACGCCGTGCCGGACGGCACCTGCGCAACAATCGTCGAGACAACCGAAATGCTGCCGTGCGTTGGCCAGGGAGCGCTCGGCATCGAGATTCGCGAAAACGACGAGCGCCTGGCCAAGCTCTGCCAGCGGCTGAACCACTTCAATACGCAGGTCTGTGCCGAGGCCGAGCGGTCGTTTCTCAGCACAATGGGTGGCGGTTGCCAAAGCCCGGTCGCCGCACACGCCAAGGTGCTCCGCGAGAAAATCGACATGCCCGGCCTCTCGTTCGGCGACGGCACCCAATACAGCGAAGCAGTCGTCACCGGCGAACTCAACGAAAGCCAGGCGCTTGGCCAAGCGCTCACCGAGCAAGTCAAAGCCAACCTGTAGGTGCCGCGCTAGAGTTCGCGGACGAGGATGTTGCGCCAACGCACCTTGGCGCCCTTGGGCCAACTGCCGCCGCCGTGCACCTGCACCGCGATCGAACCTTTGTCACCGAGAGTGCCGTGCACCTTTTCCCGATCGTAGTTCGGGTGCTTGAAGGTCGCGCCGTCGAACTCGCAGATCTTCTGTCCGTTGAGCCAGGTCGTGATGCGCGGGTACTGGCCGACGCAGCGAACCTTCAGCGTGTTCCATTTTCCGACTCGCCATGCCTTCACCCACTCGCCCGGCGTGCAGGTGTACACGCAGCCGTGCTCGCCTGGCTTGCGGACGTTGCCGCCGGTGATCGCCACCAGCTTGCCGTCCTTCACCTGACCGTTAATATCGAAGGCACGGCTGTTGAACCCACCGGTGCCCTCGCCGTAAATGTGCCCAACGTTGCCGGCGTCGTGGAAGTCGACCATCACCTGGAAGCACTGTCCCTTATCGCTGGAGCGCAGGAAAAAACCGGAGCACGGCCCCCAGTCGTGGTTCATGTCGATCTTCACCTCAAAGTCGCCAAACTTGCGGTCGCTCAACAGGATGCCGCCGTTGCCGGAACCGGGGGGATCCTGCTCGCCGACGATCGCACCGTCCTCGACGAACCAGTGACCACCGGTGCCATGCCCGATGCGCTGCGGGTTCTTGTGCCAGCCGTCGAGTGTCTTGCCGTCGAAAAGCTTGATCCAATCGTTCTCGGCAGCGACCGCCTGGCCAAGCGGCAACGCGGCAACAGCGGCTGTGGTGGTGGCGGTTTCTCTGAGGAAAGCACGGCGTGAAATGGAATCGGGATTCGTGTGCATGGCGGAATGTTACCGCAGGCTCGCCGCCTTGTCACGGCGCATAAAACTTGCGCGCTTGGCCAAGCGCCTCCAACAATGGCGCGCCTCGCGCGCCGGAGGCGCTTGCCGGATGAGAACCCTGCACTTTTACCTGACCCGGGAAACATTGGCCACGCTGCTGATGACCGTGGTCGTGTTCACCTTCGTGCTATTGCTCGGTAATCTGTTCAAGGAGATCGCCGCGCTGATGGCATCCGGCCGGGTCGCGCCCGGCTTCATTCTCAAGGCGATCGGGCTGCTCATCCCGTACGTGCTCGTTTACTCGCTGCCGATGGGGATGCTCACCGCAACGCTGCTGGTGTTCGGCCGGTTCAGTGCCGACCACGAACTGACCGCCGCGCGCGCCGGCGGCATCAGCCTGCTATCGCTCTCCGCGCCGATGCTGGCCGTCGGTGTGTTGATGTCCGCGCTGTGCGGCTGGATGAATCTGCAGGTCGCACCGCAATGCCGCCTGGCCTACAAGGCAATGTTGTTCGAGTACGGCCTCGAGAACACCGCCGCCCTGCTCACCGAGAAGGGGTTCACCGACTTCCCTGGGCACCGCGTTTACGTGGGATCGATCGACGGCACCACGCTTCGCGACGTGATGATTTATCAGCACAACGAGGCAGGCAACCTCAAGCTGAGAATGCATGCAGAGGAAGCATCACTCATGCTGGATGAAGAGACGGAACAGATAAATCTCACCCTCCGTACTGTCGACGGTTTCGAGTTCAGTGACGGCAAGGAGCGTACGTTCGTTTACTCAAGGTATGGTCCGATTATGCTTGGCAAAAAACCTGATGAGTCGAAGCAACGCCCCGCTAAACTGAAGGAGCTTAGCTTTGGCCAACTGCGCGAACGCATCGCCGAGTTGAAACAGCAGGACATTGACCCCACGCCGGTGCAGGTTCAACTCCATCAAAAGGTGGCGCTCTCGTTTGCGTGCATCGGCTTCACCCTGATCGGCATCCCGCTGGCCATTCGGGCGCACAGGCGGGAGACCAACATCGGTATTGCCATGGCGTTGGTGCTGGTGACTCTTTACTATGGACTCATCGTGCTTGGCCAGGCGCTCGAGGGGCATCCCCGCCTGCTGCCGCATCTCTGGATGTGGCTGCCAAATTTCCTCTTCCAAGGCATCGGCTGCGTGCTGCTCTGGAAAATGAATCGTGGTATTTAGTTTTAAAAATTTTCAGTTTCAACTAGAATTCAGATTGATTACAAAAACCACGTGCACCGTATTGCTGAGCCACACCGTGTTTTGTTGCTGATTGTCGCCGGGCTGGCGCTTGGCTTGGTCAGGGTGGAGGCGGCTAATTGGCCTCAATTGCTCGGGCCGCGTGCCGACGGCACTTCCACCGAGACCGGGCTGCTCGCTGCTTGGCCAAATGGCGGGCCAGAGGTCGTCTGGAAAAAAAAGATCGGCACCGGCTACAGCGCCCCGTCGATTCGCAACAGCCGCCTGATTGTGTTTCACCGAATCGGCAATGAGGAGATCGTCGAGGCGCTCGACGCGAAAACCGCCAAGCCGCTCTGGAAACACGCCTACTCCACCCGCTACCGCGACCCGTTTGGCTATAACAACGGCCCGCGCTGCACACCGCTACTCACTATGAGCCATTGCTTCACATTCGGCGCCGAGGGTGTGCTGCTGTGTCTCGACATCGAAACCGGCAAACCGGCTTGGCAGCGAAAACCGGCTGAAGAATTTCAAGTACCGGAAGCCTTTTTTGGCATCGGCGCCTCGCCAGTGCTCGAGGGTGATTTGCTGATCGTAATGGTCGGTGGCCAACCGAACTCGACGATGGTCGCATTCAACAAAGACACCGGCAAAACAGTTTGGCAAAGTGTCGGTCGAAAAACATGGGAGGGGAAACCGGCCATCGGTTGGCCCGGAGAACCCCTCGTTCACTGGAGTGGATTCGAGAAACTCGCCAGCTACTCCACGCCGACACTCGCCACTGTTCACGGCAGGCGCACTCTATTGAGCCTCACTCGGCAGGGGCTTGTCTCGCTCGATCCTAACACCGGCAAAATAAACTTCAGCCGCTGGTTTCGCTCCCGTGTTAACGACTCGGTGAACGCTGCGAATCCGGTCGTGATTGGGCACCAAGTTTTCTGCTCGGCAGCCTACTACGGCGTCGGCTCGTTCCTGCTAGACATTGCCGAGGATGGTAAACGATTCACCGAAGTCTGGAGTACGAGCAACCGCCGCAAAAAAAATAGGCGACTCGATCCAGCCCTTGAGATCCATTGGACGACACCGATTTTGCACGACGGTCATCTGTATGCATTCAGCGGACGCAACGAACCGGACGCGCTATTCCGCTGTGTTGAGTTAAAGACCGGTCGGGTCAAGTGGAGCCGCGACGAACGTTGGCGCGCGTATAGCAGCAAGCAGCCCAACGTCTATGGCCGCGGCTCAACCATCATGGCCGACGGCAAATTGTTTGTACTCGGTGAGGGCGGCCTGCTTGGCCTTTTCAAGGTCAACGCCGCGAAGCCTGTGGAGCTCGGCCGACACCAGGTTCCGGAGTTTCATTACCCCTGCTGGGCTGCTCCCATCCTTTCTGACAAGCGGATGGTGATCCGCAGCGAGGATTATATGATTTGTTTTGACGTGGCCAAATAACAACCCATCACGCCAGCGCCTGGCCAGGGGCTTCACGCTGATTGAATTGCTGGTGGTGATCGCCATCATTGCGATCCTCGCCGCTCTGCTATTGCCCGCCCTGGCCAAGGCCAAGGACAAAGCCACCGGAGTTTACTGCCTAAACAACCAGCGCCAACTCCTCACCGCGTGGAAGATGTACGTTGGCGATTACGACGACCGCCTGCCGCCCAACGCCAAGCACCTCCAGGATCCGCGCGGCTGGATTAACGGCTTCCTCACTTTCGTGCCGAACAACCGCGACAATACAAATTTGCTCTTCCTCATCGGTACACGCAGGCAGATGGGCGACCGTTATCCCAAGTTAAGCCCCTATACCCAGTCAGCCGGCATCTACAAATGTCCATCCGATAAATACACCTGCAAGATCGGGCGCAAGGAAATGCCGCGCGTCCGCAGCGTCGCCATGAACGGCTACATCGAGGGTGGGCTTTACGATCCAACGATGAGCTCGACCGTCCCGAGCATCCATGGACTTGGCTGGCGCAAATACGACATCCTCTCGCACATCATCGACCCGTCGCCGTCCGACCTGTGGATTTTTGCCGACGAACACCCGGACAGCATCAACAACGGAGGCTTCGTACTGTATCCTTACAACGCCAGCATCTGGCGAAACCTCCCAGCCAACTACCACAACGCCGCCTGCGGCTACGCCTACGCCGACGGCCATGCCGAAATCAAGAAATGGACCGACCCAGCTCCCAAAGATGAGCCGGTGTTGAAGCGGATGCGGCTCGACTATCCCAACAACAATTCAGTCGGAGGCAAGGCCCGCGACTACTGGTGGGTCATCGAGCATTCCACCGCCCCGTTGAAACGTAGGTAAGCTTGGCCAAGCGGGGTTCAGTCTCCGAAATATAAGGATCCAGTCCGGCTGCCAACGGCGGCCGTTGGCTAGGGAGCGGCCGGTCATGTTGATCTCTTTTGGCAACGGCTTGGCCACGCTGAGCGGCGACCGGTCCCCCACCTTTTTTTGCCAGGAACAACGGGGATATCAACAAAGACTTGGTTCGAATCATAGTGAAAACCTATGAGGTGACCTCTCGAATGACTCTGCCCGCCACGTCGGTTAAGCGGAAGTCGCGGCCATTGTAGCGGTAGGTCAGGCGTTCGTGATCCATGCCCAGTAGGTGCAGTATAGTCGCATGCAGATCATTGACGGTGACCCTGTTCACGGCGGCCTTATGGCCAATCTCGTCCGTCTCGCCGTAGCTCACGCCACCCTTGATACCGCCACCGACCATCCAATTGGTGAAAGCGTGCGGATTATGATCACGTCCAGGCTTGCTACCCTTCTGCGCAACCGGTAACCGGCCGAATTCACCGCCCCAGACGATGAGCGTCTCGTTGAGCAATCCGCGCTGGGCCAGATCAGTAATCAGGCCGGCAACCGGCTTGTCGGTTTCAGCGGCAAATTGCGAATGATTCCCCTTGATGTCATTATGCCCATCCCAACTTCGTTGGTTCTCCATGCCCCCGCTGTAAATCTGAACAAAGCGCACACCACGCTCAACCATCCGTCGGGCCGTAAGACATTGCGAGGCAATGTGCTTACATTTGTCATCGTCAAGGCCATATAGCTTTTTCACATGCTCCGGCTCCTGATCAACAGCCAGAGCTTCCGGAGCAGCGCTTTGCATGCGGTAGGCCAATTCAAAACTCTCAATCCGCGCAGCCAACTCTTCCTCATAAGGGTTGGTATCAAGATGTTTTTGATTCAAATGCCGAAGCAAATCCAACTGCCGCCGCTGTTGGTCGGGGTTCATTTCTTTCGGCCGATAAAGATTGTCGATTGGATCACCAGTCGGACGAAAATGCGTCCCCTGATAGACACTCGGCAGGAATCCAGCGCCCCAGTTGGCCGCATGGCCCTTAGGCAGACCGCGTCCCTTCGGATCGCTCATCACAACAAATGCTGGCAGACTATCGCTGTTGCTGCCCAAACCATAAGTCACCCAGGAACCCACACACGGGTAGCCCATACGCGGTAGACCACAGTTCATCATGAAAAGCGCCGGCGAATGGTTGTTACTCTCGGTATGCCCGGAGTGTATAAACGCCATGCGATCGGCATGCGTGGCCAAGTGTGGAAAAATCGAGGAAATATGTTTGCCGCATTGGCCGTGCTGCTTGAACTCAAACGGACTTTTCATCAGGCCGCCGACCGAGTTTGCAAAAAAACCGGTGAACCGATCGAAACCTTCGAGCGTTTGACCGTCACGCTTGGCCAAGGCCGGTTTGTAATCCCAAGTATCCACTTGGCTGGGACCACCGTTGGTAAATATCCATATGACCGACTTCGCCTTAGGCGCAAAGTGAGGGTACTTGGGCGCAAGTGTACTTTGGCCTGCCAAGCCCTCTTGCTGGAGCAGACTCCACAAACCAAGCGAACCCATACCCATCCCGCACCGCTGCAACATTGCCCGACGAGTCAGTTTCTTAATTTCCCTTATTTTGTCCATTAGTCAACGTAACTAAATTCGAGGTTTATTTCAGTCCGTGTTTTAGGGTGTTTTTGAACATTCAAATTATTAGCGCCCCCTCTGGTGTCACTTTTCCTTAAAAACACTTACACCACAAGACATTGAATCGCTTTATCAAC
>Ga0209753_1001174_pt1 | contig 11032 bp, 10 predicted proteins | sample METZYME_3_550m_FD_187550 | JGI IMG/M metagenome (GOLD analysis project Ga0209753, IMG submission 187550) | Marine microbial communities from oxygen minimum zone in mesopelagic equatorial Pacific - METZYME_3_550m (SPAdes) (version 2) | ecosystem: Environmental > Aquatic > Marine > Oceanic... | reverse complement strand
AGGCTGACCGAAAAGTGATATACCGAAATACATTCAAAAATGAATAATCAGAACTCAGTGGATAAAAAATATGGTACAGCATGACTCAATGAACCCTTTCAATGGTTGACTGGTTTAGTAGGCGACAAAACCTTCAATAACTTCTTCCATTCTTGACCCGCGCGAACCCTTGACCAACAGACAATCTCCGGGACGAACGTATTTTTTTAAAAATGCCACTGCGCATTTATGATCTAAAGCAGTAGCGGTCTGTTTTTTATTCATACCAGAAGCTACTGCACTTTTAGCAACATGAGCCGAAAGCTCACCAACAACAACAAGATAGTCGACGGAATATTTTGCAATATCCGCCCCAAGTCTCACATGAGCAAATTCCGCCAAGTCTCCCAACTCAAGCATATCCCCCACGACGAAAAACCGGCGCCCTTCGCATCTATAGCCAGTCAAAGTTTTCAGAGCTTCTTGCATTGACCTTGGGTTTGCATTGTAAGCATCGTTTATAATCGTTGCCCCTTCATGCTCGGTAACCTCATATCTACTAGGTAACAACTTAACGCTTCTGAGCCCATCCTGCATATCGCCTGGCTTCATTCCTAAAGAACAACTTATAGCCATCGCGGCTAGAGCGTTATAAATATTACATTCACCTAAAAACGGAAGACTTACTGGAACATTTTTATCAAAAAAATGAACGTTCAAACTGAATCCCTCCCGATCATCCATTGAACGGATATCCTCGGCCTTAATGTCGGCTTCATTATGAATGCCATAAGTGACCACTTTCGCTCGCACGGATTTTGCCAACTCCAACACTAATGGATCATCGGCATTTACTATTGCGGTTCCCTGCTCACTTAACGAGTCGTAAAGCTCTCCCTTTGCAGCCTGAACTTTTTTCAATGTTTTCAAGTGAACCAAATGACCCTCGGTAATATTAGTGAGTACTCCGATTTGCGGTTGCGCTATTTCAGCAAGGCGCTTAATTTCTCCTGCCGCACTCATTCCCATTTCCAGGATAGCAACCTCATCATTTTTTGAGAGTTGAAAAAGACTAAGGGGAAGTCCGATGTGATTATTCAGGTTATCTTTCGTCTTGATTGTTTTTAACTTTTTTTCTGTTATCGCAGCCGCCATTTCTTTTGTTGTAGATTTTCCATTTGTTCCAGTTATACCAACAACCCGCGCGGGCATTTTCTCTCTGTGAAACTGAGCTAATGCCTGCAAAGCTTTTAGCGTGTCGTCAACGCGAACAACCATAGGGACCTCTCCCCTTCTCGAAACCACGTTACTTCCATCCGAAAGGACAATTGCAGCCGCTTTTTTATTTTGAACTTCTTCAATAAAATCATGCCCGTCAAACCTATCTCCACGAATACATACGAACAATTCATCTTTTTTTAGAGTTCGCGAATCTATAGATACACCTCGAAAAACTTTTGTCCCAACTCCCGAAACGAGCTCTCCGCCAATTGCCCTCAAACACTCTTCAATTTTCATTTCAATCACCTTACGCCACTCCCCTCACTGCTTCTTCAGCAATCTCTCTATCATCAAAGTGAATAGTGCCCGTTTTTAAAACTTGATAATCTTCATGTCCTTTACCCGCTATCATTACAAGATCACCCGGCTGGGCCTTCTTGATAGCGAATTTGATCGCCTCTTTTCTATCAACAATAACCTCATAGTCTTTACCCCGACACGTCGAAGAAGGAACACCTTCAAGGATGTCATCTAGAATACGCTGCGGATCTTCCGTTCGTGGATTATCTGAAGTGACCACAGAAAACTCACTTCCTTCTATCGCCACACGGCCCATTACCTTTCGTTTCCCTCGGTCACGATCCCCACCGCATCCAAACACAGTGATAACTCGGCCAGATGTAAATGCTTTCGCTGCTCGAAGAACATTACGAAGAGCATCATCGGTATGCGCGTAATCAACAATAATGGAAAAATTCTGATCACAGGGAACCTTTTCAAAACGACCGGGAATACAATTAACAGACTGCAAGCCCTGGGAAATCTGATCTAACGAAAGGCCTTGATGAAGCGCTGCTGACGCCGCCGATATCAGGTTGTATATATTGTGGATCCCTAGCAAGTGAGTTCGTATCTCACAAGACCCCGATGGAGTCTTCAGAACAAAGCAGCTACCTACCTCGGACAAATCACAATCTTCCGCCATCACATCAGCATGTTTTTCGATTCCGGTGGTCAATAAGTTTTCTGAAAATTCGTTAGCAATTTCACGACCAACCGAATCATCTACATTAATCACTTTTTTTTCTACATGGTTATCCCGAAACAATCCTTTCTTTGCTTCCTTGTAGTCATTCATCGTTCCATGAAAATCCAAATGATCGCGACTCAGGTTGGTAAATATACCGACGGAAAAGTGCATCCCACAAACCCTCTTAAGAACCAGAGAGTGAGACGAAACCTCAAGAAAGCACTGACGAACTTTTCGTTCAGTCATTTCATGGAGCATTCGATTTATGTCCAAAGATTCAGGAGTGGTTATTGACGCCGTAAGATCGGTGTCTCCATAACAGTAATGAATAGTTCCTATGATTCCCGATTGCTTATTCTTAATCTTATAGATCGAGTCTAAAATATATGTGACCGTTGTTTTCCCGTTTGTTCCCGTAATGCCGTAGACGTCCATTCGGTCAGATGGCCGACCATAAAACTCCGCACCGACCCAAGCTAGAGCACTTCTACAATCTTCTACACAAATCGCGGTCACCTCACCTTGATTCAGATTCAAATCTGATAATCCCTCAATAGGCATTTCCGTAATAAATGCTGATGCTCCGCGAGTGATGGCATCGTTAATAAACTTAAAACCATCCTGCTTGAACCCATGAACAGCAACGAAAAGACTACCATCTTCGACCTCACGAGAATCGAAAGCGATCGAAGAAATCTCCCGGCTTAACGTCCCCTGAACACTCTTTACAGGCAATCCTTGAATTAAAGCTGATAGTTTCCGATCTAATTCATTATTCATTTTGCAAACATTTTTTGTAAAGTTTGAATTCACTTGAACTGGTTTAAAAAAACCAAACTTCCGCTCAATTTTAAAACACCTCATTATGCGCGGTCCAAAATATAAACCCGTTGATCATTTGATGGCACGCTTAGATAACGTAAAGTTTCTCTTCCAATATCTCTGAAGACCGGCGCAGCAACTGAACCACCCCAATGGACTCCCTTAGGCTCATCAATCATGACCAAGATAGCTATTTTCGGAGCGTCCGTCGGGACGAACCCAACAAAAGATGAAACATAAGCTGTTTTTGAATAGCTGCCTGTTTTGCGATCATATTTTTGAGCTGTACCAGTTTTTCCCGCAACCTCATAACCTTTAATTGCAGCCCCTCCCCCTGTTCCTGTTTTGACGGAAAGTTTAAGGATATCTACCATCTGCCTACTGGTTAGAGTTGAAATGACCCTCCGAACGGTTTTTGGTTTAAAGCTTTTGGTTGCACGCCCGTTTTTCATAATTGCGTGTGTGATGCGTGGGACCATAAGGGTCCCGCCATTGGCGATTACGCTAATAGCACTTATCATTTGAAGTGGCGTCGTGCTAATTTCGTGGCCAAACGAAATAGAAGCCAAGGACCACTCATCCCAATCCACTAATTCTTTAAACCGCCCCGTAGCCTCCCCTGGCAGAGCTACTCCAGTATTTTGTCCGAAGCCGAACTTTCTAATATAATCGTAAAAAGTTTTTTTCCCAAGTTGCTGAGCGACTTTAACAGAACCAATATTGCTCGACTTAGAGATAATGCCCTGCAAGGTTAGCCATCCAAACTTATGATTAGCAGCTTCTCCTATCTTTTTACCACTGATGAAGAACTCCCCATCTTCACAGAAAAAAGTGTCATGAGGCCTTGCTACCCCTGAATCAATCGCGGCCGCAGCTAGAATGGGCTTAAAAATTGACCCTGGCTCATATGAGTTGGCCACGGCACCATTAATCCATCTTTTGGGCTCGTATGCAGAATAGCTATTCGGGTTGTACTGGGGCATATTGGCAATCGCATACACCTCGCCTGTATTTGGATTCATAACAATAGCTACGCCTGACTTAGCCTGGTATTTTTTAACCTGTTTATTTAAATGATGCTCAGCGAAAAACTGAATTACCTCGTCAATAGCTAAAACCATGCCTCGGTTTTCCGCATCTTGTCCGCGAATCTTCCCGCTGAATTGCATGAGTTTTCCGCGAGCATCTTTTTTTATTACTGTTTTAACAATATTTCCTTTTAGTGTCGTATCATATTGATGCTCGATTCCAGCCAAACCCTGATTGTCTATTCCCGTGAACCCTATAACTCCCGAAGCCAACTCTCGCTTTGGAAAAAAGCGCTTATCTTCTGATATAAAATTAACCCCTAGAGGCAAATTACTTCTCAACCGAGAAATTTCAGAAGGAGAAACCCTACGCTTAATCCAAATAAAATTACGTTTTGAACTTATTTTTTTTAAAATTAACTTTTTGTCTATCTTTAGAGTCTTTGCCAATAATAGAGCTGTCTTTTTTTTATCTCTAATTTCTTGTGGCGTTGCGTACACAGACTCAACCTTAATATTCGCGGCCAACTCATTCATATTTCGGTCATATATAAAACCTCGTCCGTAAGACATCTCCACTGTCACCTGATGCTGTTGCCTAGATCGAGAAACCAAGTCCTCATTTTTTATAACCTGAAGAAAGAACAGTCTCCCCACAAGTCCCGAGCCAAATAATACAAAAAGAACCGAAACTAGAATCAACCTCACCTTAAGAGATCCTCGGCTCGCACTCGGTATTTTTTCTTTATTACGCCTCATGGCCTACTTCTTTAAAAAAATAGTTACAATTTGCCCGTTTTCGGGCTCCCTAAGTCCAATTTGCTTTTTTGCCAGTAGCTGAATACGATCTAGCGATTGCAAACTTTCCCGCTCCACACGCAGGAGATGGTTCTCGCGAAGCAAATTCTTGTGAGTTTTATCTAGAATTTGATATTTGTAGGCTAAACCAACCAAACGAGTATTGCTCCAGACAAAAGCCATGGCCGCGATCATCAAACCTGTTACGGCCATTAAAACCAAACGATATTCGCGCGCAGTTACATGAAATCGAGTTTTCTTTGTTTTTTGCAACCACTTAAACATAGACCCTTTCCGCCACCCTTAATTTAGCGCTTGAAGCGCGTGAATTCCGTCGCACTTCTTCAACTGCAGGAGCAATTGGTCTACGTGTAACTATTTTCAACCGCGGCTTGTGCCCACACGCGCAAATCGGAATTTTGGGAGGACAAATACATCCCTTTTCCTCGGATTGAAAAAAATTCTTCACAATTCGATCTTCTAGGGAGTGAAATGAGATAACCATGATACGAGCTGGCGCGCGGAGGATTTCTAGAGAGTCGCTCAGCACGGTTTTAATGTGTTCTAACTCGTTGTTAACGACAATGCGCAGGGCTTGGAAGGTACGGGTAGCAGGATGAATCTTCGTAGGTCGTGACGACAGCGTCACGCTGGAGATAATGCCTGATAAGTCAAGGGTTGTGGAAACGGGATTTTGTCCCTGCGCTTTGCGGATCGCCCGCACGATCCGCTTTGAATATCGTTCTTCACCATATTCCTTAATCACTGATGTTAATTCTTCATCAGAAAGTTTTACTAGAAGATCAGCAGCAGTTGTTTTTTGCATAGAGTCCATTCTCATGTCCAAGGGCCCGTTACGCATAAAACTAAACCCCCGTTCTGGTGAGTCCAACTGCGGGGAAGAGACACCTAGATCTAGAAGCAACCCATCAACGTTCACTATGTCCGCCTTTTTTAGGATGGTTTTGATATCACTAAAATTTCCGTGGACTAGGGTGACTCGGTTACGAAAAGGAGCCAGCCTCTCCTCGGCCCGCTTAATTGCTTGCATGTCCCGGTCGATTCCAAAAACACGAAGATCAGGGCCAGTATTTTTTAATATCAATTCTGCGTGGCCGCCATCTCCCAGAGTACCGTCTACGATCAAACTGCCTTCTTTAAGGTTGAGATATTGGAGGATTTCTCGCTCTAATACCGCCTCGTGACGCTTCGACATATTTAAAAGAGGCTCTTTGAAACTGCACTGCGATGATTTCAAAGAACCGCAGGTTCACCCGGATGCTCTTTTTCCCAGCGACCCGGATCCCAGAGTTCAAAAGTTTTAGACATTCCTACAATCTTGACTTCTTTTTTGAGTCCGACGGCTTCACGCTGGGTGGCGGGGATCAAGATTTTCCCCGATTTGATTTCGCACTCTGTTGCCCTGGCATAAAATTTTCGGAGCCTAGTTCGATCTTCTGTGTCAAACGCATTAAGATGACTGAGCTTTTCTTCGTTTGCAGCCCATTCACGCTGTGGAAATACAGTGAGGAATCCATCCGTCACGCAAATCACCAATTGCGGGCTGTCCTGCTCAAGGGGGCCCTTGAATTTTGCCGGCACATTTAGGCGTCCTTTATCATCGAGGCTGACCGTATAAGTTCCTAAAAACCCGTTCATATGCGAATTGATTGAATCTAAATTAGCAATATTCCAGCATTAATAAACACTTTATGACACTTTCTGACACAATCCTAGCATATTGGAACACCCTGTCAATAGAGAAAAACATAAAAACATAAACATTTAAGGCCATTTCCTTGAAATTAAAATATTCTTAAGCGTGACACTTTGGAAGGTATTCGAGGGATAGTTGCGTTGAGATCGATAAAATTTGACTCACTAGCCGGGTGGTTGAGATGAATTAGGCACTTTGTATATAATTGACTGCCATAATTAGCTTTTTGGGGTATATTAGCTTCATTAATGACCTATATAATAGTGAAGGGTTTTGTTGAGACTGGGGCGCTCTAATACTAGTTGCGCAGATTTAAAATTAGAAAATAGCGATTGATCGACTTTTTCTTTTTTTTGAATTTCTTTAAATTATTTTGGGACCGTAACTATCTTTGTTTGAAATGATTTGCTTTGACAAGGTCAAATTTTGAGTGATATTATGAAATAGTTCCAAAAGACTGTTTTAAGTTGTTTTAAATGGTTACTTTCTATCAAGTTACATAAGATTAAAAGGTTATGAACCGTAAAAAAATCAAATTTGCACTTGGTTCTGCATTAATTGTAGGGGCTATTGGCTATCTCATTGCAACAGGAATCAACAGTACTTCTACATATTTTTTTACGGTCAGCGAATTGATGGACCAGAAGGTTTCTTTTCATGGAACAGGACTTAAGGTAAAAGGTAATGTGGTTGAGGGTTCGATTGAAAGGGACCCCAATGATTACCTTAGTGTTCAATTTGCTATTGAAGAAAAAAATAGTAACTTGAATGTTGTTTACCAAGGTGTCACGCCAGATATGTTTCAGGACGGTGGAGAGGTGGTTGTTGAAGGGGCCTTAGATGAACAAGGTGTTTTTCATGCAAACACGTTGTTGACCAGTTGCCCTTCGAAATATGAGGCCGAAAAAGAAGCAGGGAAAACGCATCCGGGAACTCTTCCAGGTTATAAGCCTAAACCCGAGTTGGACCTAAAGAAAGTTGATTTCTCACCTAAGACTACGATTTAAAAGTCCCCTCGTTATTTTTTCAACGCTACACCTCTTGTTTCTGACATTCAAAACAAGGATGACGTCTAATGAGATTAGAGAAAAAGGAAAGTTAAGGGAGAGTTATGAACGACGTAGGTGAATTTACTTTAATGGTGGCACTGGCCACATCCCTTTATGGGATTGTAGTCTATGTTATGGCTGCACGTGGGAACCGTATAGATCTTTATTTGAGCGCAGATAAAGTCCCACTTATAACCTGGGCTTGCGTGATGATTTCTTCTATTGCCCTTTGGAAGGCTTTTTTCACAAATGACTTTAGCCTTCAATACGTATACGCATATTCCAATATCGAACTTGATTATTTTTATAAATTCAGTTCCTTCTGGGGAGGGCAAAAGGGGTCGCTTCTGTTTTGGACTCTTATTTTAACAAGCTACATGATCGTTGTTCACTTTCAAAACCGCTCGAAAAATTTGATTGTTGTCCCTTATGCAATGGCGGTTATGCTCGTAATCACATGCTTCTTCCTTTTGCTTCTTAATTTTTCTACCAATCCATTTGAGCGCATTCCTCTGCCGCCAGAAGATGGACGTGGACTAAATCCACTTTTACAAAATTATTGGATGGTTATCCATCCACCTACGTTGTATTTGGGTTATGTTGGATTTACTGTTCCATTTGCATTTGCGGTAGCCGCACTTATTTCGAAAAACTTGGACGATGCTTGGATTCGATTGACTAGAAAGTGGACGGTGGTGTCATGGTTTTTTCTGTGTATGGGAAATTTGTTTGGAGCAAGTTGGGCTTATGTTGAATTAGGCTGGGGTGGATACTGGGCATGGGATCCCGTCGAAAACGCAGCATTTATGCCACTTATTGTGGCAACTGCTTATTTGCATTCAGTCATGATTCAAGAAAAAAAAGACATGATGAAGGTGTGGAATATGTCTCTCATTCTCCTCACTTTTGTGATGACTATATTTGGAACATTTATCACTCGAAGCGGACTCATACAATCGGTTCATACCTTCGATGAAGCGACACTGGGATATTACTTTCTAGGACTGCTTTTTTTCATAATTGCTGCTTGTATAGTATTGATTGTCTTGCGCTTACCCTTACTTAAAAGTGAAAATGAATTGGATTCATTTCTTTCAAGAGAGGCAGGTTTTCTCTTCAATAATTTATTACTCCTTGGAATCGCATTTGCGACATTTTGGGGAACCATTTTCCCGATTATTTCTGAGGCGGTGCGCGGAGTAAAGATCACGGTGGGTCCGCCTTTTTATAACCAGGTCAATGTTCCTATTGGTTTGGCTCTGCTGGCATTAATTGGTATCGGCCCGATCATTGCTTGGCGAAGGGCTACTTGGTCCAACCTGAAAAAGAATTTTTTAAAACCACTGATGTTTGCGTCGGTTGGTGGAGCCGTTTTATTTCCTATCCTTCCATTGTCCAATCGATCAGAAATTTATACTTACATTGCATTTATTCTTTGTATTTTTGTGTTGTCGTCTATGCTCATTGAGTTTTATAAGGGAACTATGGCTCGGTATACTTCAAGCGAGACGGTTCTAGGTGCTTTAGGTTCCTTAATCTGGAATAACAAGAGACGTTACGGAGGCTATACCGTTCATATCGGAGTAGTGATGATTTATGCAGGGATCGCTGCATCACAGTCGTACGGCATTCATACCGAAAAACGGGTCAAGATAGGTGAAACGATAGAAATAAGAGATTATATATTGCGTTACGAAAAGCTTGCTGCGATTCAGGCTACTTCAGTAAAAACTCGTATTATTGCACAATTAGCTGTTGAAAAAAATGGGAAGAGAATCTGGACAGCCAGACCGGAAAAAGAATTTTATAAGGGGCAAAACCAGCCTGTATCCGAAGTAGATGTAAGGTCCACCCTAGCTAGTGATCTATATGTAATTCTTGCAGATTTTTCTGAAGATGAATCAGCGACAATAAAAGTTTACCATAATCCTATGGTGAAATGGCTGTGGACGGGAGGGTGGGTCATTGCTCTAGGAACCATGGTCTGTGCATGGCCTGACAGATTGGAACAACGTCGAAGGTTGGAGCGCTTGAAACGCCAGCAGATCGTTTTTTCGCCAGCTCAGGAGTGACTTATGGGAATTCATTTCAAAAAAATTATTTCTGTTTTTTTTATTGTATTTTTTGTCGCTATTGCATGTTCAAGCTTGGCCACTGCGGGAGCGGTATTGTCAGATTTAGAAAACCAATTGATGTGTAAGTGTGATGATAAGTGTGGCAAGGTGCTTATAAACTGTACTTGTTCGACGGCTGATAAAAACCGAAAAAAGTTTGCAAAAATGCTTGAATCGGGTTTGACAGTGGATCAAATTGTTCAACAGCAGGTCGAAAAGTATGGTGAGACAGTGCTTTCTGCTCCTACCAAAAACGGATTTAATCTCACTGCCTGGGTGATTCCATTTGGAGCACTCATGATTGGGGGGGTTGGATTACGCAAGCTTCTAAATGGATGGGTAGGAAAAAGCAAACTCGACATCGAGTTCCAAAACACAGAGGACGGTGCTGCACCGAAATCAGGTTCTAAAAAATCTGGTGAAATGAATGCCAGTAAATACTCCCGCCGTTTGAAGGATGAATTAGATCGACTGGAGACATGAACCTTACCTTTCCTCATTTAATTGAATTACTCCTGATTGTAGGGATCCTAATTACTATTGGCATTCCGTTGTTTGGCAAAACACCAAACACCCGGCCTTTTTCTGAGATTGATCCTGTAGAGGAAGAGTTTAAACATCTACTCGTTCGAAAAGAAGAAATTTTACTATCGATCAAGGAATTGGAGGTTGATCTTCAAGCTGACAAGATTTCTAGTGAAGATTCCGATGCTCTACGGAATAAACTTGAAGGAGAAGCCATTACCATCCTTGAACGGATTGATGAGTTGGAAAAAAACAAGAAGAAAGGTAGCAAGTCATCTTCGAAAAATTTTCTTCTGGCTTAGCGGAACATATTTTTGAGTAAACAGCGGTCAAAAAATAGTAACTACATTATATGGGAGTAGCCTCGTCCATACTTTGGCCTGAGTATGATATTTGACCTTCAATGGTATCCCGCATGAACGAGCAGACTCATCCCGATTCGTCTGATCCTATTATTCAAGTTCGAGACCTCCGAAAAGATTTTGGTTATCTACAGGCCTTGAGTGGAGTTAGTTTCGATTTAAATAAAGGAGAATTTCTTACCATCTTTGGGCCAAACGGAGCAGGCAAGACGACTTTGATTAAAGTTCTTGCCGGCCTTACACGCCCCACTTCCGGATCAGCCCACATAGACGGTTTCGATGTTCTTGAGAGTAATGCAGAGTTAAGAAGTCAAATCGGTGTTATATCTCACACGACCTGTTTGTACCCTGATTTAACAGCACTAGAAAACCTTTTATTTTACGCTA
>Ga0209753_1001171_pt1 | contig 11056 bp, 12 predicted proteins | sample METZYME_3_550m_FD_187550 | JGI IMG/M metagenome (GOLD analysis project Ga0209753, IMG submission 187550) | Marine microbial communities from oxygen minimum zone in mesopelagic equatorial Pacific - METZYME_3_550m (SPAdes) (version 2) | ecosystem: Environmental > Aquatic > Marine > Oceanic... | reverse complement strand
AATGTCCAAGCGACAGCCAGAACCCGATTGGAAATGCTCTTCAAGTTCAGGCTGTACGGAAGTGCCCCTGATTCCGGATCTGTAAGTTCAATCCGTAATTTCCCACCATTCGGCAAGTCAATGCCTTCTACTAAACTACCATATTGTCGACATTCATCCAACATCTTGCTGACAATTTGAGCCGAACGCCCTTTTTCTCCTAAATCCAACTTGAGGATATCCAACTCTTCAATGATGCCGACCGGGAGGACAATTTCTTTATCAGGAAAATCATAAAGAGCTTCCGGAGTGTAAAGCAGCACGCTGATGTCAAGAACGTAAGGCGATGCGTTGCTCATGAGTTTTTTGTGGATAAAATAATCTCTTATTAGTCATGATATTTTGTATCATATTGATATTATTGGTTAGCTTTTGTATTTTCTAGCAGAGTTAATGATCTCTGATTACTGAACTTTTTTGAATTTCTCCTCAGGTCGAAATGACATTTCACGATTGCTGGAGATCTTAAGAAACAGTCCAGCATGAAGAATCACTATTTTTGTATTTGCTCTCAATACCGGATTATCAGTAAAAATATATCTGCTACAGAGTCAATTATAAACCAGCTCTTAGTGATGATCAATGAAAGCCCTCTCTCTGTCAAGACTGCATACACATTTGACAGCAATTATTTTAATTCTGAGAACAAAATTATTTTCATTCTGGCTGCTCTTCAGTGAGATTATTAAGGAAGTTTAAACCCAAATTCTTGCACTTTCTGAAAAACTCGGGTAAAAGGTTAGTCAGAGAAAAGAATTAAACACCTCATTTTATGTCAGCTAAGGGATAAAAAATGGAATTTCAGTTAACATCCGGTTTACAGCCTGAACTGCTTGAAAATGACCAGAAGCAATGGCTTGCCAATGCGATCTGCGGTGCAATTACAGCAGACGGCTCAATTGCTCCAGAAGAACTGGAATATCTCGAAAAAGCACTCGCATTTTTACCCTCACAAACAGATGTGAATAACATGATGCAGGCCGTGAAAGACCAAACGCTTCCTGAATTAGACCGTTTGCCTGGAGCAACACGTGAAATGGAGGTGAAAATTTTCATCGAGTTGACAGTAGTTATTTCCGTTGACAATGTCCTGGGTGCAAACGAAATCGACTACCTGCTGAATATTGGACGCAAGCTCGGTTTTGGCCGGGAATTTGTCCGGGTTGTCATCCGCTGGGCCAGCGAGGGAATTGTCTGGAGACGTAAAATGCAGCATCTTATTGACGCAGGAAGCTCACTAGAGACAGAATATTCGGATTGAGCAACAGCTTGATCTCCTCAGATTACTGACTAACATTCTGAAAAACTCTGGGCAACAGTGATTTTCTGTTCAGGATTATTCTGTCAGTATTAGATGAGTCAGAACGTGTCTAGTTTTTCCTTCTTCAAACTGCAGAAGATGGTGGGGAGCAGCCGCTGTAAAAGTGAATTCAAAATGAGTTTTTTCTCTAGGCAGGAGGGCACGCAGTAATCCGGACTCCGGTAAAACTAAGATTGTTTGTGCAGTTTGGACTCCAAGCGGAGTTTCCATCTGGATTTCTCCCTGTGGTTCAACCATCATGCGGATCATGCTCATAGAGCGCGGAAAACCCTTTTTTTCCAGCTCAATTGCCAGCAGTGGTATAAAAAGAGTGAAGGAATAATCTTTCGTCTGCAGAATTTCCTGCAAATTTTTTCGCAGATAGAAAATTACCACTTCGAAGGGGACTGCCTTTTCCTGGCTCAAGCTTGTTTCAAATTCAAGAACCCGTCCATCTTTTTCCAGTCTGGTCTGCATGACTTCTCCGGAATAGCTGTTGGTTATCCGGAAATCCTCTCGGAAATCCTCTTCTTCATAAAAATTTGGTAGACCAGATTCTGCATCAAACCAGAGCGTCTTGCGGGTAAATACTTTCCCATCCGGCTTTGTGTTTTCGTTTTTTTCAACAATGAACTTCGTTCCTGCTTTTGTCAAAATTTCATAGTTAAAATGGCTCTTCCCTGTGAATTCAGAACTCTTCAAATTCAAATGTTGAAAAGAAAATTCAATACCAGGTAGCAATTGGCTGAGGTAGCTTTCCTGGGCAATAACCGACACTCCATCAAGCAACAAACCGGCTAAAAGCAGGTTGCAGAAAAATATTAGACTGCTGATCTTAATTTTCATCTGCAGCATTAGTTGTATGCTCCTTCGCATTTTCGACAAATATTCCAATGGTTTTTTGCTTTTGGCACATCCACCATGCACTGGCGGCAAACAACTTCATTGCAGTGCCGGCATATCATTTTATAAGCTTGGAAACGTGACAACAACTTTCCGCAGATATTACAGTTTTCTGACAGTCTTCTCATATTTTTTTCTGTTCCTTATATTTTTATCTTATCCAAGCCGTGTAAGTTGTCATTATGCCATGATTTTCTGCTGTCGCAAGCGTAATGCTGCAACAGGTTTCTTACTCAGTTAAAATGCTTCGCGGAAACTTGTCATTCGCGCACAGGTTAGGAATCCGGCAGGCTCATTTTTGCGAACTTTTTCTTCTATCAATAAAGATTTTTTAGCATTATCTGCAGAAAAGATTTAATTGGATTTGATTTTGCAAAAGGAATTTGCTTAAATTTGACTCAGATAATCATTATGGGGATGTCCTTAACACGTAAAAATAACAAATAAATTAGATATAATGGAAGAAATCAAACGCCTGTTATTGGAAGAAAAGGATGCACTACTCTCCGAGATTCGGGAAAAAACAGGAAATAAAAACGAAATAAATAACGATATTGGTGACGCCATCGATTCTTCTGTGGAAGAACAGGAGCGGGAGTTGGATCTATTACTTCAAGATCGGGAACTGGCAAGACTTGAAGGAATTGAGATTGCCCTTAAGCGCATGGCATCTGATGACTTCGGCTACTGTGACGAATGCGGAGAAGCTATTTCCAAGAAACGGCTGCTGGCCTTTCCTCTGGCTCGAATGTGCATCAATTGCCAGTCAAATGAAGAACGCAGTCGACTTGCGCAAAATGCTTTTTCCCGTGCAGACTACTCCAGTCAAGTATTAGGTGACGAATAACTACTTAACCTCACTCCGGTCCCAGAATCTTTGGTGGATGCTGACGAAGTATAATCTGCCTGGGCATCTCGAAAACTACTGCCTGACCACATTGTTTTTTATGTGTGTTGAAAAAGTTCTCCTACAAACAAAACCGAGGATATTGCGGCTTTTTAATCCCGAAACAGCATGGCCAATCTGCTGAATTATGACGCCAGCCATTTGCTGGCTTTTATTCTGGTTCTGATACGAGTCGGTGGAATTATCTCTACCGCACCAGTCTTCGGCAGCTCCAATACCCCACCCCAAATGAAGGTGGTTATGAGTCTCATGCTGGCACTGATTCTCTATCCCTTCATTCCATCAATCACAGTTTTTCCGAATCGTCCAGACCATTACATTGTGCTCATAGCCAGCGAACTGCTGATTGGAATGGTGCTTGGCATAATTGCCCGTTTTTTGTTTGGAGCGGTTGAATTTGCAGGAACAGTCATTGGCTTTCAAATGGGACTCGGCATGGCCAATGTCTTTGATCCGCAGTCACAGGAACAAATTTCTCTAGTAGGAAGATTCGAAAGCACAACTGCAACTCTCATTTTTTTAGCAATGGATGGACACCTGATTGTGCTTCAAGCCCTAGTCCGGAGCTACTCAGTTCTTCCTCCGGGAGGCTCCAGTATCAGCCGGCCTTTAATTGAAAAACTGACAGAACTTTCTGCAAGTATTTTTGTAATCGGTTTGCAGATCGGTGCACCTTTGATTGTCGCCCTTTTTCTCGCTAATGCCGTTGTTGGTCTTTTGGCTCGCTCAGTGCCGCAAATTCAGGTTTTTGTGGTTGGTTTTCCACTGACCTTAATGCTTGGCTTTTTGTTTCTGTTATTCGGCATGCCGTTTTTTGCACAGGCCGTACATCAAATGTTTGAGATGCTTGACACACAATATTTCGAAGCCCTCAAGTTATTAGGCGGCTAAGGGCAATTATTTGAAATACCAACAGCGCACATCCGGCGGAGCAGTTCAATGAACATCCGCTTTGTTTTGCACACAAAAGTTAACAACAGCTGTTTCTTGAAGGCAAATGGCAGAACAACAAGGTCAGGAAAAAACTGAGGCTCCAACGGAGAAAAAACGTAGGGAATCTAGGGAAGAAGGACAAGTAGCCTTTAGCAGGGAACTGTCATCTGCGGCTTTGCTCGCAGGAATCGTACTCACCCTTGTTGCCACCAGTCCCTTAATTCTTGATGCCTTAAGGCAACTTATGTCTCAAATCTTCCGGGAGATGTCACAAGCTGATGAGTTATCCATCGACAGCATTTATACATTATCCGGAGAAATACTTTCCACAATTCTTCCCGCGTTTGCGCCTTTTGCTGCAGTCATTATTTTTGTCGGAATTTTTGCTTCTGTTCTACAGGTCGGAGTCCAAATCACATTTAAGGCACTTGCTCCAAAATTTAACAAAATAAGTCCGCTGACCGGTCTCAAACGACTTTTTTCCTCACAGTCTCTGGCCGACTTTCTCAAGAGCATGGCAAAGCTGGCCATTGTAGGTTTTGTCGGCTACTTAACCTACATGGATAAAATCACTGAACTAAACGGACTTTCCGTTTCAACTCCAGAGGCCATTCTCAAATACAATTTCACTGCGGTAGCTGAAGTTGCGGGCGAGATAGTTCTGGCACTTGTCGCAATTGCCATTTTTGATTATTTTTATCAACGCTGGCATCATGAACAGCAAATGATGATGACCAAACAGGAGGTCAAGGAAGAGACCAAACAAACAGAAGGAGACCCGCAGCTTAAAGCCAGAATCCGCCAGATCCAGCGCGAGATGTCCAACGCGAGGATGATGCAGCAAGTTCCAAAAGCAGACGCGCTGATTGTCAATCCGACCCACTTCTCGGTGGCCATCCTTTATGACCGAGATGTCATGTCTGCCCCGGAAGTGACGGCAAAAGGTGCGGACCACATGGCCTTACGTATGCGGTCCGTTGCCCGGGAAAATAATGTCCCCATTCTTGAGCGGCCGGAATTAGCCCGTGATTTGTATGCAAATGTAGAAATAGGTGAAGACATTCCAGAACGATTTTACAAAGCAATTGCAGAAATTCTCGCCTTCGTTTACCGCCTCCGGAAGAGGTAAAGTTTCAGCAGTACAGTTTCACTGAAATCTAATCCTGTCAGGATAACTGTAATTATTTTCAAAATGTGCTTTTGGAGCATTATTTGCAACAGGCCCATCCGGGCGTTTCTGTTTTGAAACGCAGTTTTTTTCAACGACCTTCTTGGTAATGGATGACCAGTGGCCGCAGCAAGCATACCTCTCAATAATTTAGTCAAAAAGTCAGATGTCGTTCTCGCCGCAGGCGTGATGTCTATGCTCCTGATAATGGTAGTACCTCTACCACTTGTGGTTCTGGACTTGCTCCTGGCATTAAGTATCACTATCGGAGTGCTCATCCTCTTTGTAGCATTATTTACAGAAAGTTCTCTTGAGTTTTCCTCGTTCCCCTCTGTACTGCTGATCGCGACAATTTTTCGGCTTTCTCTGAACGTGGCCTCCACACGGCTGATTTTGCTTGAAGGCCACCAGGGACCCGGTGCTGCAGGATCGATTATCAACTCTTTTGGCGAATTTGTAGTCGGCGGAAATCAGATTGTAGGAATCATCATCTTCCTGATTCTGGTCATTATTAATTTTGTAGTCATCACAAAAGGTACCGGACGTATCGCGGAAGTTGCCGCACGTTTTACCTTGGATGCCATGCCCGGAAAACAGATGGCGATTGACGCGGATTTAAATGCAGGACTGATAGACGAAGACGAAGCCCGCAACCGCCGCTCTACCATACAGCGGGAATCAGATTATTTTGGCGCTCTTGACGGAGCAAGCAAGTTTGTCCGCGGCGACACCATTGCAGGTCTGATAATCACCTCAATCAACATTTTAGGAGGTCTGCTTGTAGGAGTCACTCAGTTCGACATGTCTGCCGGAGACGCGTTTGATTCTTACGCAACATTAACCATTGGTGATGGACTTGTCTCACAAATACCTGCACTGATTATTTCCATTGCAGCCGGTATTGCGGTTACCAAAGCTTCCGGTGAAAATAAAATTTCTACTGATTTACATACACAGATATTCAGCAATGTGCAGGCGCTCTATGTTGTCTCGGCGGTACTAGTAACTTTTTCCTTAGTCCCGGGCCTGCCTATGGTGCCTTTTATGCTCCTCGCATTTCTTACTTTCGGCCTGGCTAAAGTGAGTAAACGCACAAACGTGCAAATTTCCGATGAAAAGCACCAGGAAGAGCAGGCACGTCTGCAGAAAGAAATCAGTGAAGAACCGGAAGACATTGAATCCCTTCTGCCGATCGACATTCTTGGTCTTGAACTGGGTTACGGCATGATACCGCTTGTGGATGAAGAGCAGGATGGTGAACTGCTTAAACGGATCAAAGCTATTCGTAGGCAAATAGCCCTTGATTACGGTTACATCGTTCCTCCGCTGCACATAAAAGACAATCTTGAACTCTCGCCCGGAGAATATTCAATTACGATCAAAGGTATTGAGATTGCCCGCAACGAGTTGATGATGGGGCATCACCTGGCCATGAAAACCGGAGATGTAGATGAGGATATTCCAGGTGTGGATACAGTGGAGCCGGCATTTGGACTACCGGCAATCTGGATTTCAGAGGAAGATGAGGAGCGTGCGCAATTCGCCGGCTACACAGTTGTTGATCTGCCCACTGTTTTGGCTACACACTTGACGGAAGTCCTGAAAAATCATGCTTATGAATTTATCGGACGTCAGGAAACTCAAAAACTTATTGACTCTCATGCTGAAACTGAACCAAAAGTTGTTGAAGAATTGATCCCATCACTGCTATCATTGGGTGTCGTGCAAAAAGTGTTGCAGAATTTGCTCAAAGAACTTGTTTCGATCCGCGACCTTCATACAATACTCGAGACACTGGCAGACGTTTCGCCGATAACCAAAGATCCAGATTTGCTAACAGAACACGTCCGGCAGAGCCTTTCGCGGCAGATTACCCGACAATATCAAACTCCGGATGGTTTACTACCTTTGATTACAATGAACCAGGATTTGGAGAATCAAATTGCTACTGCAATTCAAGATTCAGGACAGGGCGCATACCTTGGCTTGAATCCTAACATGGCACAGGCGATTATAAACGGGATCGATGGTATGATTGAACAATTCAGCATCAACAATTACCAACCGTTGCTGCTTTGTTCACCGCTGATTCGACCTCATGTTAAAAAACTTGTGGAACGTTTCATTCCTAATCTTGTGGTACTTTCGCATAATGAGGTAGCTCAGGATGTACGCATTGAAGCTCTTGGAGTTGTGGACTTGAATGGTTAGGAAAAGAAAATATAACTTGAGTTTCAGATCTTCGGTGATGAAAACTCAAAACTCAAAACCAAAATTTATTAGTAAACAATCTTATGAATCTGAAGCGCTACCGCGTCAATAATATCAAAGAGGCACTGAAATTCATCAAGCGGGATCTGGGTCCTGATGCCATGATTGTTTCAACCCGCCAGGTCAAAGAAAGCTCTGGCGCTTTTGGAATGTTCGGCAAGACTATGCTGGAAGTAACTGCTGCAGCCAGTGATAAGAAAAAAGACGCTGCACAAGCCAATGTACCAGCAACAAAGGCACTTGAGACCTACAGCGGTACTAATGAAACTTCTGAAACAGCTCTTGCAAATACTTTCCTCACGCCTAAGAACAAATCCGTGCTTTCTGTTACAGATGAAACACGGAAGATGATGCTTCCAATTCAAAAAGAACTTCATGGAATCCGGTTATCTTTAGGAGATTTGAGCAGTCAGTCTAGTGGTTTTGACAAGCATGTGATGGGTGAATTGAAACACGAGCTTGGAGAAATGCGGCACATGCTACACATTTTGGCTTCCCGCTCCAGCACCCTTGCTGAGCCGGACCTGCCTGAAAACTTGCTGTTGCTTTATCAGCAAATGAAATTTAGCGGTTTGGAAGAAAGGTTCTCACGACGTCTTGTCCTCGAAGCACAGCGTAACATGACTGCAGAGGATATAGATAGTTTCGCCTACGTGAAAATTTTCATAGCCCGGATGTTGATGAAAATCATCAAAATAACCAGAGGCCTTGAGGACCTTAAATCTTCACAAAAAATTGTTGCCCTGCTGGGGCCGACTGGAGTCGGTAAAACGACTACTGTAGCAAAGTTAGCTTCAGAGCAAATACTGAAATACAAACGAAAAGTCGCCCTGATTTCTGTTGATACAAATCACAACTCTGCTGCCGGACAAATTCGCTCTTTCGCCAAAAAGATCAAAGCAGCCTTCAGTGTTGTTAAAGATAAAGCTGATCTGAATCGCGTGATCGACAGCTATAAGGATTATGATTCAATCATTATCGACACAGATGGCTGTTCTCAGCGTAATGATAAGCAATTGTTTGAAATGCGTGAAATTTTTGACAAACGCGGGCGCATACACAATGCCCTCGTCCTGAGTGCTACAAGCAAAGACAATGACATGAACGAAGTCACGCGGAAATTTGGCTGCATGCCGATTGACAGCGTTATTTTCACAAAACTCGACGAAAGCACTGCCTACGGTTCACTCTTCAACCATGCTATTCGTTTCAAAAAACCGCTCTCCTATTTAACTGTAGGGCAAAAAGTTCCAGAAGATATTGAGGTGGCCTCAAGCGAACGTTTGGTAGATTTGCTGCTGAACATTTCCGGAACATGAGGAATGAGTAACAACCATGCCCACCAAGCAAAACCCCTACACTGAAAAGACTCAGCAGAGCAGGGAAGATCAGCTCATAAAACATGCCCCACTGGTCAAAAGAGTGGTGACTAGAATGGCCGCTCGTTTTCCTCCTGGGGTAGACCAGGAAGAACTGGAACAAGTCGGTATGATCGGGCTTCTGGATGCTGTTGACAAGTTTGATCCCACAAGAGATGTCCAGTTTAAAACATACGCGGAGTTTCGTATCAAGGGTGCCATTCTTGATGAGCTGCGCTCGATGGACTGGGTACCGCGGTCGGTGCGTGCCGCAACCAATGAATGGGGCACAGCATGGAGGAAGCAAACTTTTGAGCTCGGACGGGAACCCAGCGATCAGGAAATGGCCGAACAGATGGGAAAAAATATGGACGAATATCACGAGTTCATTGTCAAGGCCAGTCCCACCCCTTTAATCTCCATTGAAGAATTTAAAGGGCACTCCAACGAGGAAGACAGCGTCAGCTTACTGGAAATTCTCTCCAAGCCCGGAGAGAAAGATCCCTTTTCCATACTTACATTGCAGCAGATGAAAAACAAACTCGCAGAAGCAGTTTCTGAACTTGATGAGCGGGAACAGCTGGTTCTGTCTCTGTATTATGAAGAAGAAATGAACCTGAAGGAAATTGGAGAAATCCTAGGAGTAATTGAATCAAGAGTATCGCAAATCCGTACAAAAACTATTCTTAAACTGCGCGCCAAACTACGGCTGATGGCCAGGGACGGAATGCCGGAATAACAAATTTCCGAAATGCTGAAATGCCGAATGACGCATCCTCAATAGCACAACTGCTTCAGGAAATGGTTGAACATCAGCAGGCCAAAGTCCTCAAAGTTGCACGTGAACTTGTGCCAGATGCAACTCCGGAAGACATCCGTAACCCCCAGGATTTTCCTGAACTGTTTACCGACACGCTTTTCAACTACGAAGACGGCATCCTCACGGGCTACCTCACTCTGCAAACCGCCCTGCGCAACCAGGTAAATAATGAAAGCAATGGTATTGAATAAGCTCTGCGGTCTCGAAAAGAATCCGGCTCCGCTGGAATTGACAGAGCTGCCGGATCCTGTCCCGACAGTAGAAGAGATTTTGGTAAAGGTTTCAGCTTGCGGTGTTTGCCATACTGAGTTGGATGAGATTGAGGGCCGAACACCTCCGCCACATTTGCCGGTTGTTCCCGGTCATCAGGTAGTCGGCCGGGTCGAAGCAGTCAGTAGTGGAGCCAACAGTTTCAGCATCGGAGATCGGGTCGGTATCGCCTGGATTTACTCTGCCTGTGGGACATGCAAGTTCTGCCTGGCAGGTACTGAAAATCTGTGTCCGTACTTCAAGGCTTCCGGCAGAGATGCCAATGGCGGATATGCCCAGTATATGACAGTACAAGAAGGCTTCGCCTATCACATTCCCAACGTTTTTAGTGATTCCGAGGCTGCTCCCCTGTTGTGTGCCGGTGCTATTGGTTACCGATCCCTGAGATTGACCAATCTCAAGGACGGACAGAATCTGGGTCTTACCGGATTTGGGGCTTCTGGTCACCTCGTTCTGAAAATGGTGAGACATCAGTATCCGAACACAAAAGTCTTTGTCTTTGCCAGAAGCAAGAAGGAGAGAGAGTTTTCCGGAAAACTTGGCGCGGTTTGGTCAGGGGACATTGGTGAAGACTCGCCGGAAAAGCTGGACTGCGTAATAGACACCACACCGGCATGGATCTCTGTAGTTGAATCTTTGAAAAATCTTGAACCCGGCGGGAGACTAATAATCAACGCGATTGGTAAAGAAGAAGCGGACAAGGAATCTCTTCTGTGCCTGGACTACCCCGTCCATTTATGGCTGGAAAAGGAAATCAAAAGTGTAGCCAATATCAGTCGGAGAGATGTGAGAGAATTTCTTGCAATGGCGGCTGAAATGCGTATCAAACCTGAGATTCAGGAATTCGTATTAGAAGAGGCTAATGAGGCGTTGGTTGAACTCAAGACGAGAAATATTCGGGGGGCAAAGGTTTTAAAAATAGAATGAGCAGGTATTATCACTCGCCTCCAGGAAAGCGACGGTGTGAAGATATTCAAAGTGTGACAAACCCGGCTCGATCCGGTGCTGCCACACATTCTAAGGTCAAGTGGTCCAGTAGGCATCTTCCGGTACATGACATCTGCAGATGCAGTATACCGAAAAACTT
>Ga0209753_1001147_pt1 | contig 11178 bp, 7 predicted proteins | sample METZYME_3_550m_FD_187550 | JGI IMG/M metagenome (GOLD analysis project Ga0209753, IMG submission 187550) | Marine microbial communities from oxygen minimum zone in mesopelagic equatorial Pacific - METZYME_3_550m (SPAdes) (version 2) | ecosystem: Environmental > Aquatic > Marine > Oceanic | place... | reverse complement strand
GCACGATGATATCGTGGTCGTATTACGGCGAGCGTTGCTGGGCCTGGCTGTTTGGCGACGGTTCGTCGATGGTCTATAGGTGGCTGTTCCTGCTGATGGTTTTCCTTGGGTCGATCATCACCTCGACCAACGTCCTCGACTTCGGTGACCTGATGATACTTGGTATGGCGTTCCCGAATGTGCTTGGCCTCTACTTCCTTGCCGGCGGCGTGAAGTCCGACTTGAACGACTACCTCGACAAGCTAAAAAAAGGCGAGTTCGAAAAAACCCAGTAGCGCTTGGCCAAGTGCCGCCGGTTCACGGGTTGGCTTCAAACTTGAGACCGATAACTTGAAACACCCAAGGTGAATCCCTTTCCCATTGTTGGTCGTGAGTTGCTGGTGGCTTCCCGTAGGCGGGAAACCCAGCTCATCCGCTTTGTCACGGCGCTCACTGCCATTGTGGTTCTTGTGTGGATGTTCATTGTCATGCGGATGGATAACGCGCCGCCGCATCAATTCAGCCAGATCATTTTCGGCGTGATTGCCGGCTTTGCCTTTTTTTTCTGCAACCTGGCCGGCGTGCGGTTGACGGCTGACACGCTCAGCGAGGAGAAGCGCAACGGCACGCTCGGCCTGCTGTTCCTGACGAAGCTGCGCGGGCTCGACGTGGTGCTGGGCAAAATGAGTGCCTGTTCGTTGCAGGCGGTGTTTGGCCTGATGGCGGTTGCGCCGGTGCTAATGGTGCCGCTGCTGATGGGCGGCGTGGATCCGGCGGAGGTGGGCCGGATGGTCGGGGTATTGTTTGCAGCGCTGTTCATGTCGCTCTCGGTGGGCATGGCCTGCTCGGCGCAGTTCAAGGTGACCGGGGCGGCGATCGGTATGACGTTTCTTATCATCCTCCTGCTCAACTTTGGGTTGCCGATCATTAGCATCGTGTTGGATGCGTATAACCACATCAACAATTCAGAGTCTGAGTTTTTGGCCTGTTTCAGTTCGGGGGCGATGTTCCCGCTCGCGTTCAGTGGTAACTTCACTGGAAACTCCCATTTTTTTTATCAGTCGCTCACGACAGCACTTGGCGTTGGCGTGGTGTCGCTTGGGTTTTCGGTTTGGCGGACGCCGCGTGCCTGGCAGGACCGGGAGGCGAAGCCAAGCGCTCTCGCCAAGCAGCGCCCGGCCGAGGCGATTTCACGCCGAACCAAGCTACTCAACGATAACCCGGCTTTTTGGCTGGGAGCTCGGTGGCGTTGGCGGCCTTTGCTGGTTTGGGCGGCTTTGTTTTCCGGGTTTATGTTGTGGTTGTGGGGTTATATGGCGGCGGGCAGGTGGTGGCTGGATGACGGAGTGCACCTCACCACGCTATGGTGCACGTTTGCCTGTTTCAAATGTTGGATCGTCTCAGCGGTGTGTGACCGTTTCCGGGAGGATCGACAGCAGAGTTCGTTGGAACTGCTGCTGGCAACCCCGCTGAACTTTAGCGATTTCTCACTTGGCCAGGCGCGACGACTTTTATGGCAGTTCGGCTTACCGCTTGGCCTCGTGCTGGCCACTGTGCCGTTCATGATGGCAGACTCGGACGGCGATAGCTGGCCCTACTACTTCGTTGGGTTGACTATACTGATGGCCGATATCTGGGCAATGCACTTTGTCGGCATGCAGCTCAGTTTGACTTCCCGCAAACCATCCTTCAGCGCAAGTGGCGTGGCTTTACGCATCCTGTTCCTGCCATGGATCATTTTTTTGGGCGTTATTTTTTTGACCGTTGTCATTGGTGAGCTCTTGAATCCCAGAGCACCTGACTGGTTCAATGAAGAATTCTCTTTGGGACTCTGGTTTTTTGTTTGTCTTGGCAACAATCTTTTTTGGGGGATGCGTGCCATGAACAATTTGAAAGCCAATTTTCGCCAATTGGCCGCCCGGGCCGCCGGTGCCTAGCTTGGAACCCGAGACATGGTTAGCCTGCCCATCGTTGAGCGCGAACTCGGGGTTGCCTCCCGCAAACTTGGCTCGTGGTTGTCGCGCTGGATCATCGCCATCGTGGCGGTGTGCTTCGGTGGTATCTGGCTCGGAATGGCGTATTCGGTGGGCGGCATGATGAATGGCGATGTTTTCTTCGCCATCCTCGCCTGGGCCTGTTTCGTTTACTGCCTGCTGGCCGGCCTGTGGACGACCTCCGACACGCTCACGCGCGAGAAAACCGATGGCACGCTTGGCCTGCTGTTCCTGACCGACCTACGCGGGTACGATGTGGTGCTGGGCAAGATGATCACCGCGTCGCTCAAGTCGTTTTACGGCGTGCTGGCGGTGCTGCCGGTACTGGCGCTGCCGCTGCTGATGGGTGGCGTGACGAACGACCAGTTCTGGCGAACGGCAGGCGCGCTGCTGAACATCCTCATTTTTTCGCTCTCGCTGGGGATGTTTTTCTCGGCGCTCAGTTGGAGCAGCGGCCGGGCGGTTTTCTGGACGTTTTTCTCTCTACTCAGCGTGACCATGCTGCCGTTGATTCACCTCTGGTTGGGTGGCACTGCGAGCGCCCTGAATTTCGTCAGCCCCGGATTCGCCATGGCCAACGCCTCCGCCCCGGTGATAGGGACGCCCGCGGCTGGTTTCAGCGGGCACTGGGCTTGGTTGGGCAGCGGCCTGGCCGTCTCTGGGGTTTTGCTTGCCTTGGCCTCGTGGATCATTCAGCACCGCTGGCGCGAGACTAAGCTAAGACCACAGACCCCCAGCTTGGCCGAGCGGACCGACGGTGACCGTTTACAGCGAAGTGCCGAGAGACAGTCGGCGATGCTCGATACCAACCCGGCCGGCTGGCTGGTTTGGCGCGTGCGTTCCTTCAGGACCTCCCGGTGGTTGCTGGTGGCTTTGATGATCACAGTTGGATTGGCGTTGCTGGGTTTGGTGGCCTTGGTTGGAGCCGGAATTGACGACTTGTGGATATTTATGGCCTCGTTGGTTTGGGTGGGGTCTTTTTGGATTCGGCTCGAGGTGGCACGCCACGCGGTGACGACCATCCACGAGGCCAAGGCCAGTGGCGCGCTTGAGCAGATTCTCGTGACACCGGTGGATGAGCGGCAGTTCCGGCGTGGCCACTTCGCCGCGATGGTGCGGTTTTGGATGTGGCCAGTGATCCTGCTGGCATCGCTCCCCATCGTGGCGGCTTTGTTTAGCATGCTTATGGAGGGCTGGATTTTTGATGACGCTCTATTTGGCGTTTCGATCATGGGACTGATGAGCGGCCTGATTGCCGTGGTGTTCTTTGGGGATCTTTTTGCATTGTACTACTCCGGCTGCTGGTTTGCGCTGCGCAGCAGCAGCTACTCGGCGGCATTTTGGAAAACGTTCGGGTTTGTGTACCTGCTGCCGACCATTGGGTCGGTGTTGTTCTGCTGGCTGGGGCAGTTCATCTGGCTGATCACCGACATCATCTTCATCGTCTGGCCGCTCACCAGTTTGCAGGGCAACTTCCGCCGTGCTGTCTCCGGTGAATACGGCATCCGCTATGCGCGGCCGCTTCCTTCGCCCGCAACCGCGCCCACGCCGCCGGTCATCGACCCTCCCAACCGTTGATCTTGCCCAGGAAGGCGGGTAAGCTTCCGTTCATGCCGACACAGTTTCTGACACGGTTGAAACTTTTTTTCGCCGCCGGCTTTTTGGCCGGTACCGTTGCGCTTGGCCAAGCGGGAGAGGCGTTGGAAGCCGCCCTGGTCAAGGCCGGCGACAATCGCGCCGAGCTCGAGGCGTTCATTTCCAAAGCCGAAAAAATGCACAGCGATCTTGGCCAACGTGCTGCCGGGTTTCTTGTCGAGGGCATGCCCGAAAGAGACCTCACGTCGCTCAATCGCCAATTCCTCACTGAGAATCTCGATCTGGCGATGAAGGCGCGTAAGGAGTTCCCTTGGTGTGCTCAATTGCCCGAGGCGCTTTTTTTTAACGAGGTGCTCCCGTACGCCAGCCTCGACGAGACGCGTGAGCGTTGGCGGCCGGACTTTTACAAAAAATGCCGAGCCATCGTGGCCAAGTCATCGACCGCCACCGAGGCGGTGCAGGCGCTCAACAGCAAGATCTTTAACCTCATCAACGTCCACTACAACACCGGCCGAAAACAGCCGAACCAAAGTCCGGCTGAGTCGATCGCGCAGGGCAGGGCGACCTGCACCGGATTGTCGATCATTCTAGTCGATGCCTGTCGCTCGGTGGGTATCGCATCGCGCGTCGCTGGAACGCCGCTGTGGACGAACAATCGCGGCAATCACACGTGGTCGGAGATCTGGGACGGCGACTGGCACTTCACTGGATCAGACGAATACAACGCTGCCGGGTTGAATCGGGGCTGGTTTGTCGGGGCTGCAGCAAAGGCCGACAAGTCCAACTGGCAGAACTCGATCTATGCGACATCGTGGAAAAAAACCGGCACGCGCTTTCCGATGGTTTGGGATATCGACGCCAAACAGGTCAACGCCTTCAACGTCACCGATCGTTACACCGGCAAAAGCAGCAGGGGCAACGTCGAGGATGATGTATTGGTGCGCGTGCTTGAACGGCAGGGTGGCAAGCGACTCGAGGTTCGAGCCGAGTTGCTCGACTCAAAAAACAAGGTGCTCGCCTCCCGCAAAACCAAGGCCGGTCGGGCTGATCTGAACGATATTACTGGCTTTACCTGTAATCCGAACACACCGCTTTGGCTTCGGTTCACAAAGGGGGATAAGGTCAAACAGATCCCGATACGCCGAAGCAAGGGCGGTGAGGTGACGGTCGATGTTCAGTGGGACGAGTTGCCGGAACAGGTGGAGATTGAGAAATCGCAACTCGCTGCCGTAACCGCTTGGCTGGCCGCTCCGTCCAATGTTCGCCCGGACACACTCCCCGGCGATTGGACCAAGGGCGACCTGTCCAAGGCAGACGCCAAAAAGGCGATCGAGCTGCTTTGGGCTGATCACTGCAAGCGCCTAGCCAAGCAGCGTGCCGCCGAGATCGAGGCCAAGTCCATCCAATTGGGGGACAAAAAGTTGCGCTATCTCGAAAAGGTGTTTGGTGATGCGCCGCAGGGTGGGCGTTCGCTGTGGATCTCGATGCACGGTGGTGGTGGTGCGCCGACCCGCGTGAACGACAGCCAGTGGAAAAACCAGATTAAGCTCTATCAACCGGCCGAGGGAATTTATGTCGCACCGCGTGCGCCGACCGACACCTGGAACCTATGGCATCAGTCTCACATCGACGGCTTGTTTGATCGCTTGATCGAGAATTACGTGGCGACTCGCGGCGTAAACCCGAACCGTGTTTATCTGATGGGCTACTCGGCTGGAGGTGATGGCGTCTACCAACTTGCGCCGCGCATGGCGGATCGCTGGGCGGCGGCCTCGATGATGGCCGGGCATCCGAACGACGCCAAGCCGGACAACCTTCGAAACATCGGTTTCGGTTTGTTCATGGGTGGAAAGGACGGGGCCTACAATCGCAATAAGGTTGCCGAGAAATGGGAGGGCTTGTTGGCTGACCTGCGCAAGGCCGACCCTGAGGGCTACGATCACTTGGTGCGTATTTATCCCGAGATGGAGCACTGGATGAAAGGAAAGGACGCCGAGTCTCTGCCGTGGATGGCCAAGTTTACCCGAAACGCTTGGCCGAAAAAAATTATTTGGCGCCAGGCCAAGGGCATCACATCCCGGTTTTATTGGCTTCAGATTCCGGAGAAGCACTTGGCCAACGGCCAAAGAATGGAAGCAACGATCAACGGCCAGGCGATCAACATCACCGCTGAGAAAACACCACGCTTGGTGGTTCGTTTGTCCGATCAATTGTTGAACCTCGACAAGCCTGTGATGATCACTGTCAACGGCGAGGAAAAGTTCAGCGGCAAGGTGAAGCGTTCGGCTCGGGAGATCATCAAGTCGCTGGAGCAGCGCGGCGACCCCGCGTCGGCAGCCACGGCGAGTGTGACGGTGAAGCTCTGAGTTTGCCGAGGCAAAGCGCTTGGATTTTTTCGACGACATTTCCGTTGCAACCTGGCTGATTGCCCTGTTTGGAGCGTTCTGTCTGGGTTTTTCCAAGACCGGTTTTCCCGGCTTGGCCATGATCAACGTGCTGATTCTGGCTGAACTGTTCGGGGCCAAGCAATCGGTTGGCATCATTGTTCCGCTCCTCGTTGCTTGTGATCTGACCGTCTATCCGCTGTTCCGCCAATACTCTTCTTGGAAGGAAGTGCTGCCCCTATTGCCACCGATCTTTGTCGGTTTGGCCGCCGGTTATTTTTTATTGGACTATATCGAGGAAGCCACTGCCCGGAAGGGGATCGGTCTTATTATCCTGTTGATGTTCGCCTTGCAATTGGTTCGGCTCCGGCTTGGCCAGGCGCTAGCCAGGCTACCGAAATCTGTCGGGTTTAAATGGGGCAGCGGCATGATGATCGGCACCTCGACCATCATGGCCAACGCCGCGGGCCCGGTCTTTTCGATCTACGCGCTGGTTGAAAAAATGACCAAGGAAACGTTTCTCGGAGTGGGTGCCCGGTGTTTCCTTTTGGTGAACGTCGTCAAGCTGCCACTTGTGGCCAGTCTCGATCTGATCAATGCCAATTCGCTCAAGATCACTCTCCTCGTTTTGCCCGGCATCTTCGCGGGTATTTTTGTTGGACGAAAAATCATTCAGCTCATTCCGCAAAAACTATTTCAGTTTTTGCTCTACGGCTTTTCGGTCATTGCCGGAGTGCGGCTCCTTTTTTTCTGAGACCTACTGAGCCGTCCAGCCGCCGTCCACGCTGAGCATGGCACCGGTGGTATAGCTGGAAGCGTCGCTCGCCAAATAAATCGCTGCGCCTTGAATTTCCTTCAGGTCACCCCAGCGTTTGAGCGCTGTTGCGCCAACGATAAACTTTTTGCCCTCCTCCGTGTCCGCGATCGGGATATTCATCGGCGTAAGGAACGGGCCGGGACAAATCGCGTTCACCGTGATCCCGCTGCCGGCCAACTCCAGCGCCAACGCCCGCGTCAACTGCACCACACCTCCTTTGCTCGTTGCATATGGAGTGCGGTTTGGAATCGCAACCAAGCCAAGCGCACTGGCCATGTTGACGATGCGTCCGTATCGCCGCTGCTTCATGTGCGGCAACACAGCGCGGCAGGCCAGCCAAATGCCGTCCACGTTGATCCGCTGCACTTCCGAGAATTGTTCGTAAGACAATTCATCAATTGGGCCGCGTGTGTTGATGCCGGCGTTGTTGATGAGAATGTCCACTTGCCCAAGCGCATCAATTGCCTCTGCCACCATCGCCTCCATGTCGGCTTGCTTGGAGACATCCGCTGCAAAACCGATTGCCTTGCAGTCGTATTCCTTGGCGAGTTTTACTGCCTTGGCCTTGGCTTCAGCATCATTGCGACTGACCAGCATGAGGTTCGCACCCGCACTGGCCAAGCCAGCAGCCATCGCCTCGCCTAATCCTTTCGAGCCGCCGGTAATCACGGCGACTTTCCCACTCAAATCAAACTGTTTAATTCCCGGAAGCATTGTTCAACAAAGTGTTGCAGCCACAGATACTGCCGCCCCAAACCTTCTTGGCCAAGCGTGGCTTGCGAACATTCTTGATGTTCGGTAAAATGAACCGTGCCGCACGTCGGCAAACGACCGCCAACCAAATTTCTTCAACGATGCCGGTGTGGTGGAATTGGTAGACACGAGGGACTTAAAATCCCTTTCCTGCGAAGGAGTGCTGGTTCAAGTCCGGCCACCGGTACCAAATTATCCACCAAAAACTTCTGGATGGTTGAGGGCTGGTTTTGTAACAATCCCTTAGAGCTATGGAACTTCTTGAGATCGTCGTGACGCTGGGGATGCTGGTGCTGCTGCAGGCGGTGCTCGGCTTTGACAACCTGTTGTATATTTCGCTGGAGTCGAAACGCGCCCCGGAGGAACATCAGTCTGCGGTGCGAAAGTGGGGGATCGGGATCGCTGTTGGATTGCGGATAGTGCTGCTGTTCCTGCTGATCACGATGATCGGTGCATTTACAGATCCTTGGTTCAAGATTCCTTGGGGAGGGGTGATTGAAGGAACTTTCAACTTGCACAGCCTGATCGTGCTGTTGGGTGGCGTGTTCATCCTGTACACCGCGATGAAGGAGATTTTCCACATGATTGTAGTGGAAAACTTCCACACGGAGATCAAGCGTGAGTCGGCTTCAGCCTCTTCGGTGGTCATGAAGATCGTGTTTATGAACGCTGTATTCTCTTTTGATTCCATTTTAAGTGCAATCGCGTTGGTGAGTGATTCTAGTTCGAACGCGGGCGAATCAATCAGTTCCACGAATTTCTGGATCATGGTTATTGCCATTATGACTGGTGGCGGGTTGATGATCTGGTTGGCCGATAGCGTGTCGGAGTTCCTTCAGCGCAATCGCATGTACGAGGTGCTGGGTTTGTTCATCCTCTTCGTGGTGGGCATTCTCCTGTTGAGTGAGGGAGGTGAGTTGGCGCACTTGAAGCTGTTCGGCAACGAAGTGCATGCGATGAGCAAGGCGACTTTCTATTTTGTGATCACCGTGCTCGTGCTGACGGAAGTGGTGCAAAGCCGCTACAAGAAAAAACTGCTGCAACAACAAAAGTCGCAGCGGAACTGATTCACGCTTGGCTTGGCTCAGGCCTTGAGGCGCTCGCCCTTGGGGTCGTGGATCGGGAGGGTGACCTTGGCCGGGACGCGCTCGCCGAACAGCTCGATCTCTACCCCGGTTCCCGGCTTGGCCAGGGCCAGCGGCAGGTAGCAGTACCCGATCGACCGGTCGATCGTGTGGGCATGCCCGGCGCTGCGCAGCCGCGAGACGATTTTGTCGTCGTGCCAGACCGACTCCGCGCCGTAGGCCGGCAATGCGTTGCCCTCGAGCACGACGGTTCGAAGTCGCGTTTGCAGCCCCTCCTCCTTGCGCTTGGCCAAGGCGTCGCGCCCGTTGAAGTCGCTTTTGGCCATGTCGGCGCAGAAGCCTAGCCCGCCCTCGAGCAGGTTGTCCTCCGGCGTCACGTCGGTGCTCCAGTACACGTAGCCTTTCTCGAGGCGCAACGAGTCGAGCGCCTTGTAGCCGGCGGGGCGGATGCCGTGCGGTTGGCCAAGCGCCAGCAATGTGTCCCACACGGCACCGGCGTCGGTGTTGGCGAGATACAGTTCCCAGCCCAGTTCGCCGACGTAACTGACGCGCTGCGCCCAGGCCGGCTTGCCGGCGACGGTGATCTGCCGCGCGGTGAGGTAGGGGAAAGCGTCGTTGCTGATGTCGTCATCGGTCGCTTGGCCAAGCACGTCGCGTGCGCTTGGCCCCCACATGCCGATACAGGCAAAGTCGTCGGTCACGTCGCGCACCTCGACCGAGCCGTCGGCCGGCGCGTGCGAGCGCACCCACTTGAGGTCGTTCGATAAAAAAGAGGTGCCGGTGATGACGCGAAACCGGTCGCCGGCCAGTCGACACACGGTGAGGTCGCTCTCGATGCCGCCGTGTGCGTTGAGGAACTGCGTGTAAACGAGCGAGCCGACGGGGCGGTCGACATTGTTGCAGGCGACACGTTGCAGCAGGCCAAGCGCGCCGGGGCCGTTGACCTCGAATTTGCCGAACGAGCTCATGTCGAACAACGCGACACGCTCGCGTGCGGCAAGACATTCCTCGCGGATGAGATCGTGATACGGCGCGTGGCCCCAGCCCCACTGGTGTTGGTCGGCGGCCGCTTGGCGGCTGGACTCGCCGGGCCGGAAAAAGTTGACGCGTTCCCAGCCATTTTTCTCACCGAACTCTGCGCCGAGCCCGGCGAGTCGGTCGTATAGGGGACTCTTGCGGTGGTTGCGCGCCCACAGGGTTTCGTCGGCCGGGTAGTGCTGGTGATAGTAATAGTGATACACCTCGCGCGCCTTTTCGGTGACGAAGTCTGTGTTGGCATAGTTCGCGCCAAACCTCCGGATGTTCATCTCGTGCAGGTCAAGTGATGGCTCGCCGTCGATGATCCACTCGGCCATCACCTTGCCGACGCCACCGGCTCCGGCGATGCCGTTGAGCGACATGCCGGCTGCGACGAAAAACCCGGGCACACCCGGCACCGGGCCAAGGCAATAATGGCCGTCCGGCGTCATGGCGTCGGGGCCGTTGATCAACTTGATAACCTCGGCGCGCTCGAGCAGCGGGATGCGGCGCAGCGCGCCCTTCATCACCGGTTCGAACAGTTCCCAATCCTCGGGCAGCAGTTGCTGGGTGAAGTCCCACGCGACACCATCGGAGGCCCAAGCCTTGGGCTCCAGCTCGAAGCCGCCGACGAGGAAGCCGCCGACCTCTTCGCGTAAATAAAACAAGTTGTCGGGGTCGCGCACGACCGGTGTTTGCTCCGGCAACTCCTGGCCGGGGATGTGTCGCGTGGTGAGGTACTGATGCATCATTGGCACCATCGGCGTAATCGCCCCGACCATCGCCGAGAGGCGAGGCGCCCATTGCCCGGCGGCATTGATGATAACCCCGGCCTGCACCGTGCCCTGGTCTGTCTCGACGTGGGTGACCGCGCCCGAGCCGTCGCGGCCGATGCCGGTCACGCGAGAGTTGGTCTCGATGGCGACGCCGAGCTCGCGGGCGCGCTTGGCAAACTCGAGCGTGATGCCGTTGGGATCCAGCCAGCCGTCGTCGGGAATGTGCACCGCGCCTTCGATGCCCTCGGGCGAAAGAAACGGCGCGATATCGAGCGCCTCACTGGCAGTGATGGTGCCGACATCGAGCCCCAGCCCGTGCGCCCGGCTGACCTGCCGCTGCAGTGCCTTGAGCCGGTTGGGGCTGGAGGCCAGGCGCAGGCTGCCGACCTTGTGCCAGCCGATGTTGTTGGCGCCCTCGTCCCTGAATTGGTCGTAAAGACTGATGCTGTAATTCATCAACCGCATCAGTGCGGGCGAGGTGCGGAATTGGCTGACCAGGCCGACGGAGTGAAACGTGGTGCCGCTGGTCAGTTCCCCTTTCTCGAGGAGCAGCACATCGGTCCAGCCGCGTTTGGCGAGGTGCCACGCGATGCTGCAGCCGGTGATGCCCCCGCCGATGATAACGACTTTCGCCTGCTCTTTCATTGGCGCGCGGAGCTTGGCCAAGCGCCATGTGGACGACAATAGCTATTTCTGGTGACGCCGCCCGTGGGCTTGCGCTTGGCCAGGGCAGTCGGCATCTTCCCGGCCCTACTCGAGTATCTGGGTTTAAAATGC
>Ga0209753_1001140_pt1 | contig 11229 bp, 8 predicted proteins | sample METZYME_3_550m_FD_187550 | JGI IMG/M metagenome (GOLD analysis project Ga0209753, IMG submission 187550) | Marine microbial communities from oxygen minimum zone in mesopelagic equatorial Pacific - METZYME_3_550m (SPAdes) (version 2) | ecosystem: Environmental > Aquatic > Marine > Oceanic | place... | reverse complement strand
AAAAAATTGGTATTCGTAACGGAGGACGTCTCGGAATATCTCTTGAAGCCTATCCTGCTGGACCGCGGTTGGAGCGCTCTCGTCGACCAAGCTGCGGAGCCAGGACACAAATCGCGACATGCCGGGGCTGGTGTGGATCTCGATCCAAGTCTGGTAGTAGCGGTTGCTGGGTTTCCGACCGGTCTCCTCGGCGCGCTGAGCCCAGTCTAGGTAGGGCCATTCAACCGCCAGCAGGGTGGCCACGACCTCCGTGAAAGTGCCCTCGTAGGCCAGAGTACGCAGGTACCCGCTGTAATTCTTGGTGGTGGGCAGGTATTGGAGCCCCGCAACTGCTTTATGGGAGATTCCCCGCTTCCGAAAGGCCTCTTGGAACAGGCCTTCTTCGCCACTGAGCCCCAGGTGTAGGAATCTGACGAGCCCACGGGCGGCGCCGAAATCTGGGGCTTTGGCCGTGGCCAGGCTCAACGGGATCGCCCAGTCCCGCAGGAACGGGTAGTCTTGATCGAAATAGACGTGGAACCTTTCCCGGTCCAGGAACCCGTCAGCCAGCTCCGTCACGGAGCTGTGGGTTACTACCGTCTCCCAGATGGACTCGACTCCGGCCCAAAGTTCATCGCTTAAACCCAATGCAATTGCGCCCTCGATACCGGCGGTGCCGGAAGATTAGGCGTCGTGGTTATTCGTCGCCTGGCCCCTCGTCTGGGGTGAAGTCCGGGGTTAGGTTGACCGATTCTGCCTGATCGGATGGGTCCGGTGTTTGCAAGTCGCCCATGAACCCGATGGGTATCGCCGGTAACGTCTCCAGATGGAGTCCGGTGCGCATCCCCAGTTCCAGCGACAACCTGGCCACGGCGTCATTGTCGTCGGCTTCGACCATCATGACGAAGTCGTAACGGCCCAGGACGGCGTATTGGCCCAGGATCTCCGCGCCTGGAAGTATCAAGTCCCTGGTTCGGCCTACGATCAGGTTCGGGTCGCTGTGCAGCATTCGCTGGCCGTCGTGGGTCAGAGATCCCAAAAGAAAGTAGAGCGACATATAGATTTAACCCCCATCAAACACGTCTGGGATCCAGACTGACGAGTTCCATGAAAGTATATCACCGGGCTGAGTGCGCATCGGAGTCAGTTTCCGCCCTGGAGGACCCGTACTGAACTCGGGTTGAAGGCGAGTGTTACAGACTGACCCGACTGTGCTGGACCGGAGGCTGCACCTGCCACGGCGTGGCAATAGAGTTCGCCTTTCCCGACCTGGACCCTCACCTCGTACCGGTCGCCTCGAAACACCCGCTCGATTACCACTCCCTGCAATAAGTTTCCATCCGGCGTCTTATCCGCAGGGATGCCCGACATTGAGATCCCGCTCTCATCCACCAGAAGGGTTATCTCAGACCCCTTTTCGGTTCCCGAACCCGGTGGTTTCGGCGCCGTTATCAAACCAACCGAACATTCAATCTTGAGGGCCTCTCCGTCGTCGATGACCACGCCGGGAAGGACATTCTTGAACCCCAGTGTACGGGCGACGAATCCGTCAGCGGGATTGGCTACCGCCTCTTCGGGAGTGCCGGTCTGTATGATATGGCCGTGGTTCATAAAGATAAGTCTGTCGGCCATCGTGAAAGCCTCGTCCCGGTCGTGGGTGACGTAGATAGAGGTTACCCCCACCTCTTTCAGAATCCGGCGGACCTGATTCTGCAACGACTCCCGGAGCGCCCGGTCCAGCGAGCCCAGCGGCTCGTCAAGCATCAACAGCCTCGGCGCCGGCGCCAGGGACCGGGCCAGCGCCACCCGCTGCCGCTCACCGCCTGAAAGTTCATGCACCTTCCGGCTGGCCAGGCCGCCCAATTCCACCAGGTCCAGCAACTCCTGGACCCTGGCCTGAACCTGGGCTGAGGGGAGTTTTTGCATGCGAAGTCCAAACGCCACGTTGCCGAAGACATCCATATGGGGAAAGAGGGCCAGGTCTTGGAACATCAGCCCGAAACCCCGCTGCTGGGGGGCCAGACCATTCATGGTCCGGTCGTCGAATTCGATTGTCCCGGCGTCTGGGTCTTCCAGTCCGGCCAACATCCGCAGCATCGTGGTCTTGCCGCAACCGCTGGGGCCCAGCAGGCACAGCAGCTCACCAGGCTCGGCGGAGAACGAAACACCGTCAACGGCGGATACTCCGCTGAATGATTTGTAGAGACCCGAGACCGATAGAAGAGCCATCAGAAGCCACCCACGCCCTTATACCGGAAGCGTTCGATGGCGATGAAGCCTACGGCCACCACGGCCATCAACAGCACGCTCATGCCCAAGGCCATGCCCAGGTTGGATGCGCCGGGTAGGCCTAGGAACCGGAAGATCGCCACTGGCATGGTGGTGAACTCGGCCCGAACCAGGATCAGCGACGCCCCAAATTCGCCCATGGACACCGCGAAGGCGAAAGTGGCGCCGACCAACAGCGCCGGAGCGATCATGGGGAGTTCAACCAGTAAAAATACCTTCGATGGACTGGCGCCAAGCACGGCCGCCGCCTCCCTAAGGTTGGGGTTCATCCCCTTAAGCACCGGCAGCAGGCTTCGGATGACGAATGGGTAGGCCACCAGGCTGTGGGCGATCACCAGAATCAACCAAGAGCCGCGAAGGTCCAAAGGCGGCCTTCCCAGCGCGATGATGTAACCGAACCCCAGTGTCACAGCCGAAACACCCAGGGGCAGCATGACCAAGGCGTCGGCCATGTTTCGCCATCTGCGTCTGGCGTTGGTTATGAAGTAGGAGATGATCGTCCCTACCACCAGGGATATGGCCACCGTGGTCAAGGCGAATCTCAAGGAGTTCCAGATTATCTTCACCGGCGATAGGTGGAAGTAAGAACCGCGCTCGTCGGAGAATAGATTGGCCATTTGGGCCGTGCCGAATCCACCGTCGAAGGTGATCCAGCGCACCACGAGAGCGATCAGGGGCGACAGCATCGCCAGCAGCACCAACACCATCGCAATGACTAAAACTTTGTCCCAGAGCCGTACCGGCTTGCGGGACGTGGCCTCCCGCGGCTTGAGGTCCATGCGCACCACCGATTGTTCCTGGAACCTGGAATAGAGCAGCAGGAAAAAGTAGGTGAATCCAAGTTGGATAATGGACAGCGCGCCCGCCAAGGGCAGCCGGAACAACTTGGCCGTCAACTCGTAGATCGCCACCTCTAAGGTTGCGAACTCGGGGCCTCCCAGCACCAGAACCACGCCGAAGCTGGTGAAGGAGAAGGCGAAGGCCAGCAACGAAGCCGAGGCGATGGCCGGCAGGAGCATCGGCAGCGTCACATGGTAGAAGGTGCGGATCGGACCGGCGCCCAGCACCTTGGCCGAATGCTCCAGGTTCGGGTCCAGGTTGGACCACAGCGCCGAGACGATCCGGACGATGATGGCGTAGTTATAGAACGCGTGGGCCATGAAGATGATGGTCAGGGAATTGCTGATCCTGACCGGTGGCTCGTCCAGTCCGAACATCGACTCCAGAGCCGAGTTTACGATGCCCTGGGAGCCGAACAGAGCGGTGAAGCCCATGGCCACCACGATGGTGGGCATCACGAAGGGCAGCGTGGAGATTGCTTTGAGCAGCGTCTTGCCGGGAAACTCGTATCTAGCGAAGAGAAAGGCCGCCGGCAGACCCACAGCCAGGGTCAGCAGCGTTGAGACGACCGCCTGCCAGACGGTGAACCAGATGCGCCCCAGGTAATAGGAGTCGTTCAGCAGCACCTTGAAAGGGTCGAAGCCGAACCCGCTCTCGCCCCCCAAGCTCCGCTCCAAGATCGAGCCCAGGGGGTAGACGAAAAATATCGCCAAGTATACCAGGGGCAATAGGAATAGCAGCCGGCCGGCAGTCAAAGCTAAGTTTCCTTTTCAGATTTGACTACCGCTTCAACCGGTTGGCTGGCCGCCGCGGCGGTATCAACGGCCGATGGGGAGGTCACTGGGTTCAGCGGAGGACGACCGATGTCCACTCGTTGATCCACTCGTCACGCTCGGCGTCGATGGTGTCCGGTCCGATATCCGCCGGCGCGGAGGGCACTTCGGCGAACCTGAAGTAGTCCGGCAGTTCGGCTTCGCTATTTACCGGGTAGACGAACATCCGGCCCGGGATGTCTTCTTGGAACGGCCGGTCCAGGACGAAGTCGATGAACTTCTTGGCCAGGTCCTCGTTATCCGTCCCTTTAAGGATTCCGATGCCTTCTATCTGCAGGAAGGTTGCTTTGTCCACCAGCACGTTGCCGGTCGGTGGTTCCTCGAGTGCGACCTCCGAGAAGAAGAACTCGGCTGCGGGGCTGGTGGCATAGCTCAGCACCAGGGGCCTGTCTCCGCCGTATTTGCTGAAGTCAGTGTAATACGCTTCCGACCACCCGTCTTTCACGGCCAGATTATTGGCTCTTAGGTCGGCCCAGTAGTCCAGGTAGTCATAGTCGTCATCCTCCCCGAAATAGGAAACGGTGGCGATAAGGAAGGCCAGTCCCGGTGTGGACGTGGCTGGGTTCTCGACCACCAGGCGTCCGTCCCATTCAGGCTGGGTCAGGACCTCGAGGGAAGTAGGTGCGGTGAGCCCGTTTTCTTCCAGATAAGCGATGTCGTAATTGAGGTTGACGTAACCGTAGTCAACGGGAGTGACGTGGAAAGTGTCGTCTAAGATGAACTGCGCCGGCACGTTGTCGATGAGATCGGATTCGTACTGGATGAAGATGTCCTCCCGCAATGCCCGGCTTAAAAACGTATTATCGACGCCGTAGAGGAGGTCGCCGGAGGGGTTCCCCTTCTCAAGTATGGCCCGGTTCAGAACCGCACCCGAGGACCCGGCTTTTTGGATGGTCACTTTGGCGTTGTTGGCCTCCTCGAATTGGGCGATGATCTCTTCGCCGATGTCGAAGCTGTCGTTGGTCAAGACCACCAATTCGCCCGGTTTGGCTGGCACGGATGTCGCTTTAGCTGTAGGTTTCGCAGTTGGCTCAGCTGTGGGTTTCGCAACTGGCTTAACTGTAGCTGCCGGCTTCGCAGCTGGCTTAGATGTAGCCGCCGGCTTAGGTGCGGCGGTTGGAGAGGTAGATGGTGTATCTCCATCTCCTCCACAAGCCGTCAAGACCAACAGTGCCAACAGGGTAATTATTGCTGAGATTGTTGTTGATTTGATCATGCGTGACTGCCTCCCAAAGTACTTCGAAACAGACTCGACTGGGCAAAAAAATAACCGCCAATGGTGAGTATTGACGGCCTAACATGATATTTTACGCTCTAGTCCGTTTCCCTCCGCTGGCATTACCCAGATCAGGTTCGCAAGGGTCGGTGGCATTGAAGGCCGCCCTCTCAGCCCGGCTAAACCGAGCTCCCCTACGTGCCTAGATGATTCGATTGTTAATCGCGGCGCCCATTTCGCGGGCACAGGGGAATTATAGAAGGGCTGCTGAATGAGTGTCAATATGAGCATATTTCGAAATGAGTTAGGCACGAATTTAGTGCGACGTGCTTTTCATGATTTCGATCTTTTGGTGCTCTTTGACGGTGGGTTTCTGCCCGCCTAGTCTTTCTCATGTTTCGGTCTAGATGATTACCGAGAATGAAACCCTGGTTTCAGTTCGCCTGTTCGACCTTCGTAGGCTCAGCAACATAATCTTTGTTTCCCGAGATAATTTTTCACTCTCTTAGCTGGGCCTGCAAATCCCACAAGAATTGGCGCCTAAGAGAGTCGCCCTCATACTTCCAAACATCAATATTTACGATTCTGGTTTTTGTGTTCCTCTCTCCATTCGCCAATTCCGATTTCTTGACATGAATCTGTGGCCGCCATACAATCCGGCCAACCAGGATCACCCGTGAAGGGCGCCCGAAACTGATGCGCCGGTCACGGCTGAGCGCTATGAAAATACGGTAGAATATAGCCGATTAAGACCTGTCCGAAATAAGGAGGCCCCAATGGCAGATTGGCCGAAGGTTAAATACAAGGAAGAAGGCATGCGTGAAGGCATGCAGATCGAAGACGCCCAGATTTCCGTCGATGACAAGGTCGAGCTGTTGGACATGCTGTCGGAGACGGGCTTGCAACAGATCGTGGTCGGCTCCTTCGTTAGCCCCAAATGGACTCCTCAGATGGAGCGCATCGACGAGATTGTAACCAAGTTCAAGCCCAAGCCCGGCGTCACCTACACCGCGCTGGCGCTGAACTCCCGGGGCGTGGAGCGGGCCAAGGCCTACTCTCCCCCGCTGACCATCGAGCGGGACGCCTTCCCTCGGCTGAACGTCCACATGTGCGACGTGTTTGTCCGCCGCAACACCAACCGGACCCAGATGCAAGAGATGGAGCGCTGGCCCCAGGTCATCGCCCAGGCCCAAGAGCTAAATATCAAAGAGGCGGGCATCGGGACCAACGCCAGTTGGGGCTCCAACTTCTTGGGCGAGTTCCCAGTAGATAACCTGATGAAAATGCTTGAGCGCCAGCACAGCATGTGGGACGAGGTCGGTATCGACGTGCGCAGCGCCTCAATGGGCGACCCCATGAGCCATTGCACCCCTGCCAAGGTTGAGGAGAGTGTTTACCGCGTCAAGGAGACGTGGCCGGAGATCAACCATATCCGCCTGCACCTACACAATGGACGTAACATGGCCATCGCGTCCGCCTACGCCGCCATGAGAGTGCTAGGTCCTGACGATACCTTGGAGATCGACGGAACAATCGGCGGGTTTGGCGGTTGCCCTTACTGCGGCAACGGGCGCGCCACCGGGATGGCCCCTACAGAGGACCTGCTCCACATGATGGATGACATGGGCATCCCCACCGGCGTGGACATCGACAAATTGGTCGAATGTGTCTGGGCAGCCGAGAAGATCATGGGCCGCGAACTCTACGGTCACGTGTCCAAAGCCGGCCCCCGGCCCAAGACCTTGGATAGGCTCTACGACATCGACATGCCGTTCGTAGAGACCACGGAACAGGCCAAGCACTTCAAGGTTGGCCCTGGCGCCTACGAAGGCGGCATCTACCCCTACAGCGAGCCCATCACCAGTCCCTATCGGGACCGGGTGGACGCTGGCGGCCCGGCCTACGACGACGCCAACGGCGACTTCCCCTGGAAGCAGGACTGGTTCCCCGCCAAGGGCTAACCCGTCCTGCTCAATGGAGTCCGGAAATTGCGGCCAACCATCAAATGGTTGGCCGTTTTAATTTTTGGTCTTTATTGTTTTGGCGAACTCTCACCCTTGCAAGTGAGAGGGTACAGTCCCTTCTCCCGGCGCAGATGGGGAAGGTTAGGCCCGACGGAGTCGAGGCTCTCGACGCAGTAGGGGATGGAGGCCGGCCCCAGCTAGCCCGCAACCCCGTTGAGTGCTAACATGTCGCCACTCTCAGTCAACACTCCGGTAAGCAATAGATAACTCAAGGAGTCCTAACAATGGCCACGACCAACCCTACCGACCCCAACAAGATTCGCCTGACCGGCGAGAATTCTTTCATCCGGCTTTCAGACGACGCAAGCAGGGAGGAGACAACCAGGGCCAGCCACTGGCGGGTATTGTGGTCTCCGGGCGGCACTGGTCACGTCTTATTCCTGCAGAGCGAACTCACGGACAATGAAGTGCAGATATATTCAGACAACATCGCCCTGACCCGGTGGCTCCAAGACGAGATCGAGAGTTTGCTGCACCCACCTTTCGCCGACCAGACCATGCAGGTCGTCGACGCCGAGTTCACCAGGAAGGGCGACCCCAGCACTTTCTGGACCGAGACGATAATCAGCGATGAAGCTGAGATCGCCATGACCTGGCACGATTTCATGGAGCCTTACATGCTGGTGGTCCCGGCGGGCAGCGCCTCGGGTAGGCCCCATGGCGTCTATAGCTGTTTCATTCCAGCCCGGAAGGCCCAGTTGACGATCAATGGTGACGTGGCTAACGGCAACGTCTCTACCGACCGCCGTGGCGACAAAGATAGCAGCTCCGCCTGCTTAGCCTGGTCCGAAACCTGGGTTCGCCCCTAAACACCCGCCGGCACAGCCGGGTTTAGGTTCGAAGGAGCGGCATTGGTCTGGTGGGGATTGGTTGTGTCTGGGCATCTGATTAGTCGCCGTTGACGGGTATCTCCACCCGGGAATAGACGGAGGGGTTATGCGTATTGGACTCTTGACTGGCGCTAGAGGTTCGGCGATTGAACTCCACTCCTTGATTCAAGAAGTGGTCCAGGCCGAAGAGGACGGGTTCGACAGCATCTGGATACCGCAAGTCTCTTCTGGTCCGGGTTTTGATGCCCTCACCGTGTTATCTCTGGCGGCGTCCAAGACCAGACGCATCCCAGTGGGGACCGCAGTTGTGCCGATATTTCCCATCCACCCCATGGTTTTGGCTAAACATGCGCTGACAGCCCAGATCGCATCGGAAGGGCGCATGACGCTAGGCGTCGGCTTGTCCCACCGGCCAATGATTGAGGATGTAATGGGACTTTCCTACGAAAGCCCCGCCCGGCACATGGAAGAGTATCTTAATGTTCTTAGGCCATTGTTGGATGACGGCAAGGTGGATTTCCAAGGCCGATTTTTCAACGTCAAAGCGCAGTTTCAGGTGCCGGGCGCTCTTCACGTCCCGGTCGTGATTGCGGCATTGGCGCCCATGATGCTGCGTATCGCCGGCGAGCAGGCTGATGGGACATTTACTTGGATGGCGGGTCCCAATACCGTCGAATCACATGTCGTTCCACGGATAAATCGGGCAGCGGATTCAGCAGACAGACCGTCGCCCCGCATCTGCGTGGGCATGCCCCTTGCTGTGACTGACAACCCTCAGGAGGCGCGGGCGCAAGCGGCCAAGACCTACGGGCGATACGGCCAACTGACCAACTACAGAAGGATGCTGGACATCGAAGGCGTGGAAGGTCCCTCGGAGGTTGCTCTCATCGGCAACGAAGACCAGGTTGCAGAGCAGCTAAAGGCCTATGCTGACGCGGGAGCGACTGATTTTCTAGCGTCGGTATTTCCCGTAGGAAACGACGAGGGCGCTTCGTTGGCCAGATCCAACAATCTCTTAAAAAGCCTGGTAGGCAAACTATAGCTATTGGCCGTCCTACCACCCCGACGCTCCATGAGGCAATCCCAGAAGCAACTGCCCGCCGTACTCGAAGTTGGAGTGCAGTGCTGCTACGTGTTGGCCGGCGGTGTGGATGTCGCGAAAATATTGTTCTAGGTCGTTGCTTTCGTGGATGGCGTTGGTGCCTGCAGCGTAAAAAAGCATGTCCACTGCCCGAACCGACTCCCGCACGGCGTGGGTGATGGCCAGCCTAGCTTGTAAGATCTGGGGGCCGGGGTCTAAATCCCCCCGAGAAGCCGATTCCCACATCTCGCCCACCGCATCGAGGGCGTAGGCCCGCGCCCCGCTGATGATTGCCTCGGTTTCGCCAACCACGGTCTGGACAGCCGTCCGGTCTCGAATCAACGTCGGTGATGTCGTGGAACCTGAGCTGGTGGCTAGGCGGACAAATGTGTCCATAGCACCCCGGGCGATCCCCAGTCCCATAGCGGCGAAGGGCGTCCAACCGGTGGCGGTCACCGTCCGCGGTTCATACAGCGGGCCGTCGGTGGCTGCAGCGTCGTAGAGCAGGCAGGTATGTTCGTTGGGGACGAACGCTTCTTCGATCACCACATCGTTGCTGCCGGTGCCCCGCATGCCCAGTGTGTGCCAAGTCTTTTCAACCATCGCGACAGACCGGGGAACAATCATCACGCGGGTTACAGGGCCGCCTTGAGAGTCAAAAACAGGACCGTTATCGCCAACGATGTTGCAGTTCAAGACCAGCCAATTGGCGTGGTCTGACCCGCTGACGTAGTTCCACCGCCCGCCAATCAGGTACCCGCCATCTAACGGCCGTGCGTCGGCGGTGGGTCGGAACGACCCTGCGGCCCGGATGTCCAGTGGTTGATCGAACATCTCCCGGCCTACATCGGCCGGGAGCCAGGCAGAATATATGGAGATCGCGCTGGCCACGAAGGAGCACCAACCCACCGAGCCGTCCACCTTGGAAAGCTCCTCTACGGCCAGGAATGCGGTGATCGGGTCGGTCTCCGGGCCGCCGATGGATCTGGGCACGAAGAGCTGGAAAAGGTTGGCCTCGGCCATTGCCTTGACCAACGAGTTAGGCAATGTGCTCTGGGCTTGAATCTCGTCCTTGGCCGCCTTGATCTGCGGAGCCAACGCGATCGCGGCGGCCACGGGGTCATTGGTTCTGGTGTCGGTCATTCGTCCTCAGGATGAATCTGGCCGGGGCGTCCTGTCTAGGCGGACGTGCAAGCGATGGCTTTGACGCTGCCGGCCATCTCCGGTAGCACGTGGGATGACCAGTTTTGGCCGCCGTCCCTCGTTCCGTAAACCTCGCCTTCCCGAGTGCAGAAATACACCTGTTCCGGAGCGTGTTCATTGATCGCGATTCCGAAGGTTGTGCTCGCCGGGCTGACGCCCTTGTCGAAACGTTCCCAGGTGTCGCCTTGGTTCGTGGAACGCATGACGCCACCTTGTTTGCTGCCGAAATTCAGCCCCACGCAGGCGTAAAGCGTGTTGGGATCGTTGGGCGCGGACTCAACCCCCCGGGAGTAGAAGATGTCCGTGAACTTTGGGAAGTCCAGGTTATCCCAGTTTGCTCCCCGATCCCGGCTCCGCCAGACCCCGGTTCGGTTGGAAATGAACACTGCGGACGAATCGGCTGCGCCTACGGTTACGCCGTGTAGGTCCATGAGGTCGACATCGCCGTCGAACTCTTTATTCACGATGGTCCAAGACTTGCCGCCGTCCGAGCTGTGGGCCGCGCCGCCGACTTCCAGTGCGGCATACATCTGGTCGGGATTATTAGCCTCGATACCGATGCCCAGGATGCGGGTGGCGAAGGCCATCTGGACCGAGTCCTGGTTGATGATGGTGGCCAGGAGGGCCCAATTCTCGCCGCCATCTGTAGACTTGTATACTTCGCTGCCTTCCGTGCCCAGGAACATGGTATTCGGGTCATTGGGGTGGAATTTGATGGCCCACACGTGGCGGCCCTCAGCCATGTTCATGCGCTCAAAGCTGTCTCCGGAATTCTTGGACCGGTAGACGCCGCGCTGTGTGCCCACGAAGACCGTCTTGACGTCGTTGGGGTGAATGGCGATGGCCCGTACTTGGGGGGACGGCGGCATTCCCTTGGCCAACTTTTCCCATTTACCGTCCGACTCTTCCTTGCGGTAGAGGCCGTCCGCTTCCG
>Ga0209753_1001135_pt1 | contig 11259 bp, 8 predicted proteins | sample METZYME_3_550m_FD_187550 | JGI IMG/M metagenome (GOLD analysis project Ga0209753, IMG submission 187550) | Marine microbial communities from oxygen minimum zone in mesopelagic equatorial Pacific - METZYME_3_550m (SPAdes) (version 2) | ecosystem: Environmental > Aquatic > Marine > Oceanic | place... | reverse complement strand
GGAAGAATTTCAGGAAACAGCAAATCCCAGCATTATCGGTTTTGAGAAAGTTGGACGTCTATTGCGCTCTTCAGTACTTGAAACACTTCAAAAAGCTTCATTGGAACCAGCTGAAGTTCATTGTATTGGAGCGGGAATGGCCGGGGCTGCCCAGGCTACAGAATGGCTGAAAAAGGAATTTGCTTCTCTTTTTCCTCAATCAAGAATAACAGTTGCTCCGGATTATGAGATTGCCCTCATTGGCGCCCACGGCAAACGCTATGGGATACTCATACTTTCCGGGACAGGCAGCTCTGCCTGCGGCATTAATGGTTCAGGTGAGTCCGCCCATTCAGGAGGGTGGGGTTATCTTATTGGTGACGAAGGAGGAGGCTACTGGCTGGGCCTGCAAACCTTAAAATCAGCTGCCAACGCAGCAGATGGTTTTGAGGAAAAAACGGAACTTTATCAACAAATCTTTAAACATTTAAATATTTCCCATCCTGATGATCTGATCAGCTGGACCTATAATCCTGAGACTACAAACCGTAAAATAGCACAAATTTCAGAGCTTGTTTTAGCGGTTGCATCAAGTGGAGATCCGGTTGCTTCAAAAATTGTCGAAAGCGGAGCTCAGCATCTTTTTCAACTTTATCTGAACCTGGTTGATCGTCTAAATTTCAATGATCCTCCAGTGATGTTCGCAGGCGGATTGCTGAATTCAGAAACGCTGCTTCAACAATTGCTTATGAAAAAAATTGGTCTCAAGGATGCACCTTGTCCAAAATATTCGCCTGTTGCCGGAGCCGCGCTAATGGCTCAAATGTCATAATTAATCTGCTATAAAATGAAATTAAATAAAAAATTTTTGCTGCTCCCCTGTTTATTATTTTTAGTGTTATTTTTTACGGCATTCAATTCTCCAGCCGGGGATCATATAAAAACGGCTGTTTTTGCTGGCGGATGTTTCTGGTGTATGGAGGCGGACTTTGAAAAGATTCCAGGAATTATAGAGGTGGTTTCAGGATACACCGGCGGAACATCAAGCACCCCAAATTACAACAACTATGGTAAATCCGGTCACATTGAAGCAGTCCGGATTGAATATGAACCATCCGTAATTAACTTCAGGCAACTGCTGGATATTTTCTGGGTGAATATTGACCCTACTGATAAAGACGGACAGTTCTGTGACCGTGGACATGAATATTCATCCGCAGTTTTTTATCTCACAGAAGAACAGCAAGAACTGGCTACAGAATCCAAAATTCTGATTGAGGGGTCTGGAGTGCTGAGCGAACCTGTCAAAACACCAGTTCTAAAAGCTGGGGAGTTTTACATCGCAGAAGATTACCACCAGGATTACTACAAAAAAAACAAATTAAGATACCATTATTACCGATTCAGGTGCGGACGTGACAAACGGCTGGAAGAACTTTGGGGTGATAAGAAAGATAAATTAAAAAATATAAATCAAACTTCCAGCTATGAAATACCTTCAAAGGAAGAACTGGCGACAAAACTCACACCCCTGCAGTTTGACGTGACCCAGAATGATGCTACAGAACCACCTTTCAGGAATAAATACTGGAACAATAAAAAAGAAGGAATCTATGTGGATATTGTTTCAGGCGAACCTCTGTTCAGTTCAACTGACAAATATCGTTCAGGAACCGGATGGCCAAGTTTCACAAAACCACTTGAAATAGATAACATTGTCAAGAAAGAAGATAGAAGCTGGCTCATGGTAAGAACTGAGCTTCGAAGCAAACATGCAGATTCCCACCTGGGACACCTCTTCAATGACGGACCCAGTCCGATTGGATTGAGATACTGTATTAATTCCGCCGCACTGAGGTTCATTTCTAAAAATGAGCTGGAAAAAGAAGGATACCAGATTTACCAGGGCTTATTTCATAACTGATCGATATAGGTATTATGATCTTGGAATTGAATTATAGTATTGATTTAAAATAACTCTGACCCTAATTATACTTGAAATTTTCAGTATAATTCCCTGATGATTTTTCGGTACTGTTTTTCAATTTGATCATGCCTGACGTGGCGTCCGTCCACAACTATCTGCCTGCCTGCAGACCAGACCTCACGAACCAGCGAATCGTCCGCAGAAAATATCCAGCGATCAAATATTTCATCTTCAGAAGAGCCGTACAAAGTCAGGGCATCAGAATCCAGCGCAAGTAAATCTGCCCATTTTCCGGAAGCAATGCTTCCTGAATTTCGTGACAATGCCTGAGCACCTCCACTTAATGCGCTTGCGTATAGAGATTCCCCCAATGACCCGGCAGTATCCGTCATAACATTTCGTTCCTTCCGGAGAAGTCTCTGACTGTACTCAAGCATCCTCAGTTCTTCAGTTAGTGAGATACGAACGTTTGAATCTGAGCCGATACCGTATTTTCCTCCGGAGGAAACATATTCAGAGCCATCAAAGATGCCGTCTCCCAGATTAGCTTCAGTGACAGGACACAGTCCGGCCACCGCTCCAGACTTGGCAAGTTTAACAGTTTCTTCCGGAAGCATGTGCGTTGCATGCACAAGGCACCAGCGTGAATCGACAGGAACGTTATCCAGCAGCCAGTTCACCGGACGTTTGCCGTAGTTATTTTGAATATCTTCAACTTCCTTCTGCTGCTCCGCGATGTGAATATGAACCGGTCCAAATTGTCTTGAATCAAGTATTTCCTTTAAGGCATCCTGAGATACAGCACGGAGAGAATGCGGTGCCATACCCAACAGATAATCTTCCGGAGCCTTTTGAATTTCATTTTCGATTTGTTCCAGAACACGAAAATACTGCTCAGAATTATTTCCAAAGCGCAGCTGCCCCTGGGAAAGTTTCTCCCCGTTCAATCCGCCCTGCATGTAAAAAACCGGTAAATGCGTTAATCCAATTCCGGTTTGGAGAGCTGCAGCAATTATGCGTGATGATGTTTCAGTGACGTTTTCATAAGGTTGGCCTCCCTGCTGATGGTGAAGATAATGAAATTCTCCAACTGATGCATATCCGGATTCCAGCATTTCCATGAAAACAAGTGCAGCAATAGCCTCAACATGCTCCGGATTCAGCTGTTCCAGAAAACTGTACATCAGTTCGCGCCATCTCCAGAAACTGTCCTGCTTTTTCGCTCGCTTTTCTGTCATTCCGGCCATCGATCGTTGAAAAGAATGACTGTGCAGGTTGGCCATAGCAGGAAGCAGGATGCGGTTTCGCAGTTGCCGGTCATCCGGACCAGGTTCAACTCCACTTTCTACGTCTGTAATCTTCCCATCCTGATCTACTGAAATTCGGACATTATGAGCCCAGCCTTCTGAAATAAGGGCAAGTTCTGAAAACAGATTCACATTTTCTCCATGATTTTGTATTGTCATATATAGTGTATGAGCATAAATCAGAAGGTAAAAAAATAAAACTCATAATAATTCTTTCTGCCTGCATTTTACTTTATTTCTCATCATGGGCATCGCAACCGATCTCATCCTTATCGTAGTAACTGCGTTCTTCAGCGGAGTTGTAATGCAGAAGCTTGGACAGCCGTTGGTGCTGGGTTATATTCTTACCGGAATTGCCTTCAGTCCCTATACAGGCGGCTTTGCACTGACAAGTGTACACGAAATCGAGCTGCTGGCGGAAATCGGGGTTGCCCTTCTGCTTTTTGCTCTAGGACTGGAGTTTTCCCTCAAAGACCTTAAGCCTGTCAAAAAAATTGCTCTGATCGGCACACCGATTCAAATAATGCTTACAATTGGTATGGGCTACGGAATAGGACAGCTAATGGGCTTGGATGATAAATCATCTATCTGGCTTGGCACACTGGTTTCACTTTCCAGCACCATGGTATTGCTGAAAACTTTAATGAGCCAGGGATGGCTTGGGACACTTTCCAGCAAGGTCATGGTTGGAATGCTGATTGTTCAAGATTTAGCCGTTGTCCCGTTTATGGTGCTGCTGCCGATGCTGAATGATCCATCAGTAGGCTGGCTTTCACTGGAAATTGCGATCCTTAAAGCTGTTCTGTTCCTGGCCGGAATGATTTTCTTCGGGACACGCCTGCTTCCGCGGATCATGCAGCACATAGCCCATTTAGGCTCACGTGAATTATTCCTGCTTGCAATCACTGCAATTGGTCTGGGCGTGGGTTATGTTACTTATCTGGTTGGGCTTTCTTTTGCCTTCGGTGCATTTGTAGCAGGAATGGTGTTAAGCGAGTCAGATTACGGACACCAGGCATTGAGCGATATTATTCCGGTTCGTGACCTTTTTGGACTGCTGTTTTTTGCTTCGGTTGGAATGCTTTTCAATCCTGCTTTTGTAATTGATCACTGGCAGGAAGTGTTGATTCTTGTTTTGATTGTCAGTATCGGCAAGGGTAGCATTTTTGCCCTGCTGGCTAAAATATTCAAATATAGGAACGTGGTCCCCCTGGCTTTGGGACTCGGTCTTTTCCAAGTGGGTGAATTTTCATTTGTGCTGGCACAACTGGGAATTTCCACAAATTCCATCAGTCATGAAGTGTATTCACTGGTCTTGACAACGGCGGTAATAACAATGTTTCTGACACCAATCATTTCCAGGCAGACAACACGTTTATACACTCTTCGTAAAAGCTGGTTCAGTCATGAATCGAAGGATTCCATAAATTATCCAAAATCAGGGAAACGGAATCATGTTATTATTGTGGGAGGAGGGCGTGTGGGCTTCCGCATTGCTCAGGTACTTAAACGCCTGAGCGTATCAATGATGATTATAGAGCTGGACCAGCTTCGCGTTGACAGAGCAAAAAATTCTGAAATTTCTGTCATTTACGGAGACGCAAGTCATGATGTGGTTTTAGAAGCCGCAAATACTTCTGCTGCACGACTGCTTATAATTACTACTCCTGAAATCGTATTTGCTCAAGCCATTGTAGACAAGGCGCGCAAAATGAATCCTTCAATTCAGGTTGTGGCACGTGCACCGGGGATTGAATTTCTTGAAGAATTCAAAAAACTTAATATTTCTGAAGTGGTCATTCCTGAATTTGAGGCCGGGCTTGAAATGGCACGCAAAGCTCTTGAATATCTGTATATTCCTGCGGCAAAAATTCAGCATTACACTGAATCGCTGAGACAGGACTTGTTTGCCTCTTTTTACAGTGAGAATGAGGAATATAAAATTCTTGAACAGCTTAACCTTGCTGAACATCAATACGACATTCAATGGGTGCTGATAAAGGGGGGTAGTTTTCTCGATGGCAAAACAATCAGTGAATTAAATCTCAGCACAGACGTGGATTCCTCCGTTGCCGGTGTAGTTAGGGATGAAAAACTGCATCCGAATCCTGATCAGCATTTCCGATTTCAGGCAGATGACCGTGTTGCAATTATAGGAACTGATTCCGCTCGCGAAAATTTTTTCCAGATGACCGTACCTGAATCAGGTATTGTTAAAAAAACCTGAAATTAAAACTGAATTTGACCTTTTTTTCCATTCTATGCAGCAAAAAAAATCGCAATCATGATGCAGTAGCCAATGGCGAATTCAATACGCATGCGATTAACGGACTTGACCACCTTGAAGGTATTTCAGTAGTCTTATCCAAACAAGAGAAAGAGTCCTTGCAGTTTATGAGGTTTTAACAGTTTCTGTCCGAGTAGACCAATTAAATCTGCCGGAGATAACTGGCAGTTATTCAAAGCAAATAACGACCTGATTGGTTTATAACATTAATTGAATCAAGTAGTGTTGATAATCAATGACTAATGCAGTTGCAAATGAGCTGGTAGGTGCTGTTTGGCCCTCAGCGCAGCCGGGCAGCGATCCGGTGCTTTACGGACATGTCTTGCTGGACCCTCAGGGTGCATTCGAAGCCCGGAGCCTCCAGACTTTCCGGCTTGTTTATACGGTGGGACGCTATGGGATTGACGACACGGGCAGCATTCGAGTGGTGTTCCGCTTCATGGGAGACTGGGGGGCTCTCCAGACCAGCGACCCCAAGGGATACAACTACGTTACGGCTCAAGCCAGCACTGGGGCACGTCTCTCGCTTCATTATGCCAACACCGGCCATCAGCGTCCATGGTTCAAGTCTCTAACAGTCAAACTTCACGGGGGCTACCTCAGTGAGGGCGATACCATAACAATAGTATTTGGGGATACTTCTCAAGGTTCTTCGGGAATGCAGATGCAGACCTTTTGCGAGCCCGGATTTGAATTCAAGGTACTTGCTGACGTTTGCGCAGTCGGGCACTACTGCCCCCTTGCAGAAACTCCCAACATAGCTATCGTTCCCGGAGAAGTGCATGAATGGAAGGCGGTGCTGCCGTCGCTGCGGCGTCCGAGGGAAGTCTTCCGACTTGGAATCAAGGCCGAGGACAAGTGGGGCAACCCAACTGACCAGGCTTCAGGAAGCTTTCGGCTCCAGAGTAACCATCCGGTTAAGGGCCTTCCTGAAATGATTGACTATCCACTTGGGGAAAAATCTCTGATCATTGACAACCTTTCTGTGGAAAAACCGGGGGTAGTTCGTATTCAATTACTCGACGAATCTGGCCAATGTGTTACTGAAGCAGGGCCGATGGTGATCCATGAAGGCAAATTTTCAGGCTACTGGGGAGACCTTCATGGTCAGAGCGGCGAATCCATAGGACTTACAACATCTCGTGACTACTTCGAATTTGCCAGAAACATGTCCTTTCTGGATGTAACTGGACACCAGGCTAATGATTTCCAGGTAAACAACGCATTCTGGAAATACCTTAATCAACTCACAGCAGAATATCACCAGGATGGCCACTTCGTGGTTTTTCCTGGCTACGAGTGGTCGGGCAATACAGCGGTGGGCGGAGACCGTAATGTTTTCTTCCGGAAGGAAGGCCGCCAGATTCGCCGTTCTTCTCATGCGTTACTGGAGGACCGCACCGATATTGACACTGATGCGCCAACTGCGGCCCGGCTTTTTAAGGAATTGCAGGAAGAGGACTGTGTGGTCTACGCACACGTCGGGGGTCGCTACGCTGACATTAAGCAGGCGCATGATCCCCGGTTGGAAACCGCAATGGAAATCCATTCTGCATGGGGAACCTTTGAGTGGATGCTCACAGACGGCTTCCCTCTGGGTCATCGCTCAGGTGTGGTCTGCAACAGCGACGGACACAAGGGTCGTCCGGGTGCAAGTTATCCTGGAGCATCGACCTTCGGCGCATACGGAGGACTGACCTGCTTCCTGACAGATGATCTTTCAAGGGACGGCATCTTCGAATGTCTTCGTCGTCGGCATCATTATGGTACCACGGGATGCCGTATGCACATGGATGTTGTCGTGAAATTTGATAAGGAGGCTACAGTTTATGAGCGGGATCCAAAAGTTTTTCCTGAATCAAAGGTTTTTTCTTCGAGCGAGGTAATGATGGGCGATATCGTACAAACATCCGAAAGCGAAGCACTTCTCAAGGTCAATGTCCTTGCCCATTCTCCCATCGAACGTATCGAGATTCGAAACGGCACCGAATTACTGGAAACTTACCGGCCTTACAGCTCCAATGATTTGGGTTCTCGTATACGTGTGATCTGGAGTGGAGCAGAGTACAGGGGGAGGGGGAGGCAAAGTTCCTGGACGGGAGGAGCAGTTTTCAAGGATTGCCGCATTGAAAGACTGGCCAAGATTAATGCCTGGAATCACGAGCGGAGGCTTGAGAGGTGCAGTAAAGATACCGTGGAGTGGGACGCGATCACCACTGGAAATATTGGCGGTTTTGACGTTTGGCTTGAAGAGGGAAAAGAATCAGAACTGAACCTGACCTGTAATCGAGGAGAGATTCAAGTACCTCTTAATTCAATTGGTTTCGAAGATACAGTATTAGAGGCTGGAGGCCTTGAACGAAGGCTGCGGGTGTTCCGGCTTCCTTCTAAAAACACTCACCGAGAAGTGCAGCACCATCTACTTATACCCCTGAAGCCCAATGGAGACAATCCTCTATGGATCTGTGTGACTACAGAGGACGGGTTTCAGGCATGGAGCAGTCCTGTTTTTGTATTCATCTGATGCAGAAAAAATATGCAACGGGATATTCAATATTTAAATTTGATTCAATTTATTTCCTAAATTAAAGTAAATAAATATTACTCAATTCATGACCCGGATTTTTCCTTTATTTAAATGTGTGCCGGGAAGTGGTTTGAATCAAGACTGATTTTTTTAATTAATCTTTCAATAATATATTTTTCAAAGGCTGACCCATGAAAACGACTGCTCCAAATCCTACCAAGCACAATCAGTGGTATCCATTTCAGGATCGTCCCCTGCCGTCCGGAACCGGTCAGCCAGCCGAGAACCCCTCTGTTGTTCCGGTATTTGAACCTGCTCCTCTGCCGGACAGCGCACGGTTTATAGTAATCGGGGCCGGAGTGCACGGCATGTCTACTGCGTGGCACCTTGCTATGGCCCTGGAGAAATCAGGCAGGGGAAAGGGATCCGAGGTCGTGCTGATCGACAAACAGGGGCCGGGTGCAGGTGCAACAGGCCTGGCTTGCGGCTGTATCCGCAACCTATACATGACCGGTCCGCTGCACGCGATTTTGCGGGAAAGCGTACAGGTATGGGAAAGTGATCCGGTCAACTTTGGCTTCCAGCAGGTTGGCTATGTCTCGATCGGTGAATCGAACCAGGAAGCCGATTATGTCATGCTCAACAAGAGCCAGATTGAAAGCGGCTATCCTTCGGACCTTTACGTTGGCAAGGATGCCGCGGCCTTCCTCAAATCAATATGGCCGGACTTCCGCACTGATCACTGCGATGTGGTCTTGCACGAGAAACCCTCGGGCTATGCAGGTACACATATGGCCTGCTGGGGTCTTGATCAGAAGTGTCGGCAATGGGGCGTTCAGCGGGTATACGGTGTTGCCGTTACGGGATTCGACCAGACCGGCGGACGGGTGCAGTCGGTGCAGACCAGTGCGGGCATTATTCGCGTGGACGAGGCAGTGGTACTGTGCACTGGAGCATGGCTTCCCACCCACACCGACATGCTTAGTCTGCCACGTACCCTTGAGGTCCGCTATCCGGACGGGCATGTTGAAACGGAGATGGACATGTGGACTTACTGGCGGCTTTTGGAGGGTGAGGTTTATCTTCCAGAAGGAGTTGATTTCCGGACGGCGGATGGCAGGGACAGCCCCGTTCTTCACGTAGAGTTGATGAACACTCCGGTGGAAGGGTACGACGGCAGGGAATTGCAGGACCACGTCTATTGGTACACGCGCTACGCCGCCGAACGGGTAGGAGCACCTGGGCTGCAGGGTGGAACGATTCCTGTTAAGATGGGACCGGACGCAATTTTGGAACCATATGGACACCTCAATGACCACTATCAGGCAGACCCATGGTTCGCGGACTACTACTGCCGCGTAACCGAAATGCTCTTCGGACGCTTCGGCAGCAACCTTCGCCCACACTTCAAGGAACGCCGCAACGGAGGAATAGGAGCATTCACTCCGGACAATGTGCCGATTTTTGATTGGGTGACGGAAAACACCTTCATGACCGCAGACTCCAACCACGGTTTTAAGATGATTGGCGTGGGCAAGCTTGTTGCCAAACTGCTCACTACCGGAATCACTCCGGATGAACTCAAGCCATTCGCATTTAGGCGCTTTGCTGAAGGCTGGACCTACGGGGACCGCAATTCCAACTGCCCGTGGGTATAAATAATGATGTTATAAGTAGATATTATGTCCTGTGGGCATCATGTCATCTGAGGGTGCCTCGCCATGCTTTCTGCTGTATTCCTTCCTTTTGCATTGGTCCATTTTATCACCTTTGCAATACTGATTCACGAATCCTCTGCACGCCAAATCTTTGACTTCACCGTATTTCCTGAAAAACCCACAAGTTGCCAGCTTTTCACATTCCTGAGCCATATTTCACTCCTTAAACATAATGCAGCTACCTATTTTTATAAGCCTAATGATGCTGTTTACAAAGACGGTTTATCTGGCTGTTTTACTCAGATCAATTTTTTTGTTACAGCCCTTATACACACCGCAGTTTATATTTTAAAATCAAGCTGGTCAATACAAAATCTCAATCACTCTATTCCATTCAATTATAATGTGCATTTCGCAGCCAGTTGCAGAATTCCATGTATTTCTCAGTCAAAACATTTTTAATATTGTCAAAAACCAAAATTATTTTAAATACATATAAATTAATTAAAAAATTTGATCTTAATGATTTGTTATTTTGATCCAAATCCCTATTTAATTTCCTTCATATACTGTCAGGCAGATAACACTGCAAAAATTTATTCTAAATTTTCCTGATCGGCTAACTTCAGTAGTTTTGTGGCTGCAAGGCTGTAAATGTGCAGCAGTAATTCATGTATATTTGCTTGCGCTGATTTTCAAATTCTTTAAAACTTAAGCGAGGCAGCAGGCTAAATTTGAGACGAACATATTTTGTATATATAATAAATGCATGCGCAAAGTTTACAGCTCACCAGACCCAAATCTTGTGCGCTACGCTAAAAGCATTCTTGATGATTACAAGATAGAATGTGTAATCCTCAGAGAACAGCTGGCTGGTGCAGTTGGGGGAATAGCTCCTGTTGATGCATGGGCGGAAATATGGGTGCTTGATTCAGAACAGCAGTCTGAAGCACAAGGTATTCTTGAAAGAAGCTTAACCTTGAATGAAACAGGACAGAAGTCCTGGCAATGTCCAAAGTGCGGTGAATACATTGAAGCACAGTTTAGTCAATGCTGGAACTGTGATACAGAACGTGTGCAAAGTGAGACTGAGTAAATTTAAATACAATTCTGCCGGAATAAACTTGCTTAGGCTCAGCTGTTGCATAAATATAATTGGGGTCAGAGTAATTTAATTTCCATAAATAACCAAAAAAATCAGCAAGAAATGGCTCGTTTACAAAGGGCAATTCCCGCAGGTATTCCAGTACATCTTCTGCATCGCGGAAACAATCGTCAGGCATGTTATAAAAACAGTGGAGATTATTCAGCATTTCTTTGGTGGCTCAGGGAATACTCTGAAAAATTCATGGTTGAAATACATTCGTGGGCATTGATGGGAAACCATTATCATTTATTATGTACACCACAGATTGAAGACGGATTGAGCCGCATGGTTCAAGCCCTGGGCAGACAGTACGTACGTTATTTCAACAGACAGAATCAAAGAACAGGGACACTCTGGGAAGGCCGCTACAGGTCATGTCTGGTACAGCCTGACAGTTATCTGCTTGAGGTGTACCGATACATTGAAC
>Ga0209753_1001132_pt1 | contig 11279 bp, 10 predicted proteins | sample METZYME_3_550m_FD_187550 | JGI IMG/M metagenome (GOLD analysis project Ga0209753, IMG submission 187550) | Marine microbial communities from oxygen minimum zone in mesopelagic equatorial Pacific - METZYME_3_550m (SPAdes) (version 2) | ecosystem: Environmental > Aquatic > Marine > Oceanic... | reverse complement strand
CGGCGGCTGACAACCGACGCCGACAGCCGATGCACGTCCGCTCGGGCACGGACCGAATCAGGTGCTCGTCTCGGGGTCGTCCTCGGCAACGGGAACATCCTCAACGGGAACATCCTCAACGGGAACGGTAGCTTCCAGCGCCTCGGTGTCGGATGTCGCCTCCCCGGGCTCCTCCGCGGGATCCACGGCGGACTCGACCCACTGGCCGGCCGAAACGGCCGGTCCGCCCTCGGCGGGCCGCCAGACCTGTTCACCGGTCTCCTCATCGACCACCCACTCGCCGTCGGCCCAGTCGACTTCGGCGTAGGCGGCCTCCTCGGCGACCTGGGTCTCGCTCTTGATGTCGACGCGCCATCCCGTCATGCGGGCAGCCAGGCGGGCGTTCTGGCCCTCCTTGCCGATCGCCAGGGACAACTGAAAGTCGGGAACGATCACGGTGGCGGTCCCCGACTCCTCGTCGATGAGAACGTCCTTGACCTTGGCCGGCGAGAGAGCCTTCATCACGAAATCGACCGGGTCCTCGGAGAACGGGACGATGTCGATCTTCTCGCCACGCAGCTCATTCACGACCATGCGCACGCGGGCGCCACGCGCACCGACGCAGGCGCCGACGGGATCCACGTTCGGGTCGTTGGAGGCAACCGAGATCTTCGTACGGTGCCCAGGCTCGCGGGCACAGGCCTTGATCTCGACGACACCATCGGCGATCTCCGGGACCTCGAGCTCGAAGAGGCGCTTGATCAGGCCGGGGTGGGTCCGACTGACGACGATCTGCGGCCCCTTGGCGGTCTTGCGGACCTCGACGATGTAGGCCTTCAGGCGCGTGTTGGCCTCGGGCCGCTCGTACGGCACCTGCTCGGCCTGGGGCAGCAACGCCTCGACCCGACCCAGATCGAGCAGGGTGTAGCGGGCATCCGTCTGTTGGATCATGCCGGTGACGATGTCACCCTCCCGACCTGCGTACTCCTCGTACTTCAGGTCGCGCTCGGCCTCGCGGATCCGCTGCGTCATGACCTGGCGGGTGGTTTGCGCCGCTATCCGGCCGAAGTCGTCCGGCGTCACGTCAAACTCGTCGCCGATCGCCTCGCCCTCCTCGTCAAGGTCCTGGGCGAACACCCGGATCTCCATGGTGTCCGGGTCGATCGTGACCCACGAGAACTCATGGGCTCCCGGTGAGCGCTTGTAGGCGGTCTCGAGGGCATCGGCCAGGGCTGCGAACAGCGCGTCCAGCGGAATATCTCGGTCTGTGGCCAGCGCCTGGAGCGCCTCCATCATGTCCGGGTTCATCGTCCGATCTCGCTTTCGTCGATTGTGTGACGGTCCCTCAAGCCTCGGGTCGCTTCGGACCCTGATGTCCACTCGACGACCGTGCGCGCCTTCTGGATCTCGTCGTGGCGGAGAACGCGCACGACGTCCTCCGTTGTCCGTACCGTGATTCCACCCTCGTCTGCGGCCTCCAGGGTCCCCTGAACCCGACGGTCGCCGCCGGCATCGGGCCGCGTCTTCACCGTCACGGTCGAGCCGATCGCCCGCACGAAGTGGTCGGGTCGCTTGAGGGAGCGCTCGAGGCCCGGGCTGCTGACCTCGAGCGTGTATCGGCCCTTCACCGGGTCCTCGTGGTCGAGCGCCCGGGACACCTCACGGGTGAGGGAAGCGATGGCGTCCATGCCCACGCCGTCCGGGTGGTCGACCGTGACGCGGATGACTCCGCCCTCGTACTCGACGTCGAGCAACTCGACGCCGACACGGTCGCACAGAGGCGCGACGAAAGAGCCGACCCGGTCGGTCACACCCATCGCTCCTCCTGCTCGTTCCTGCTGGCACCGGCGCTGACGGCCGGATCACTTCTCGTCTTCATACCTCGCCCGGAAAGACAAGAGACGTGGGCAAAGCCCACGTCTCGTCCCCGAACGATTTACGTGCAGCGGCAGCATATACCCCTGTCTGCCCTCCCGACCAATGGCCCCGTACGACTCGAAGATCGCCGTCTCAGGCGATCCGGCTGCGGATCCTCTCGATCCGGGCCCCGCCGTCGTTGACGTCGTCACCCTGCTCGGCGAGCAGGACCCTGCGGTCCCGCTCCGCCTCCCGGGCGGCCCGGTCGGTGTCGACCCGTGCCAGCGCTGCATCGGCACCGTGTTCGTGGATGAACTCCGCCCACTCGACCAGGACGTCGACCATCTCGTCCTCGTCGACCACGGCCGCGTTCTGTCCCTTGACGAAGAGGTGGCCGCGTCGACGCCCAGCGGCGATGCCGAGGTCGGCATCCCTTGCCTCACCCGGCCCGTTCACCACGCAACCCATGATCGCCACCTGGAGCGGAATCTCGCGATCGGCGAACACAGCCATGGCCTCCTCGGCAACGGCGACCACGTCGATCTCCGCACGGCCACAGCTGGGGCAGGCGATGAGGTCGACGTTCTTGCGCTCCCGCAGGCCCAGCGCCTCGAGCAACTGCCGACCGGCACGGGCCTCCTCGACGGGATCGGCAGTGAGCGAGTAGCGGATCGTGTCACCGATGCCCTCGGCCAACAGGGTGGCGATTCCGGCGGTGGACTTGAGCAGCCCAGCCGGCGGAGGGCCCGCCTCGGTCACGCCGAGGTGGAGCGGGTGGTCGGTGACCTCTGCCAACTGTCGATAGGCCTCGATCATGATCGGCACGCTCGAGGCCTTCACGGAGATCTTGATCAGGTCGAAGCCGACCTCGGCGAAGTAGCCGATCTCGGCGAACGCCGACTCCACCATCGCCTCCGGCGTCACCCGACCGCCGTGCTTCTCGTAGAGGTCCGGATGCAGGGAACCTCCATTGACACCGATGCGGATGGGCACCCCACGGTCACGGGCCTCGGCCGCCACCAGGCGGATGTGCTCAGGCTTGCGGATGTTGCCGGGGTTCAGCCGGAGGCAGTGCACCCCGGCCTCCAGGGCGGCCAGCGCCATTCGGTACTGGTGGTGAATGTCGGCGACGATCGGCACCGGCGACCGCGGGACGATCCGGGCCAGCCCCTCGGCCGCCTCGATCTCGTTGCACGTGCACCGCACGATGTCGGCACCGGCCATGGCCAGGTCGTAGATCTGCTGGAGGGTCGCCTCATGGTCCGCCGTGCGCGTCACGGTCATCGACTGGACGCTGACCGGCGCACCACCGCCGATCGGTACATCGCCGACCATCACCTGCCTCGTGGTGCGCCGGGGGAACGCTGCTGTGACCTCCACGCCCCGAAGGCTACCGGTGGCTGGCAACCGCCCCTGTTCGACTGCTGTGGGCAGCCCGCCGATCCCGTCAGAAGAAGTCGAGCGGGTCGACGACGTCCCGGTAGAGGGCAATCAAGGCGAGGGCGAGGAGGAACGCGACAACCGCCCAGGTGAGTGGAGCCAACTTGGCGGCATCGGCGATGTGGCGTCGCCCACCCCGGGACCGCAGGCGCTCATAGGTGGCAATGGCGATGTGGCCACCGTCGAGCGGCAGCAGTGGAACGAGGTTGAACACGCCGACGAACACGTTCACGAGCACGAGGAACCACAGGAAGTTGTAGACACCCGAGTCGAACACCGCATCACCGAGCCGCACGACCCCGTAGATCGAGAGCAACCGGTTGTCGTCGACCGGATCGGCCGTCGTGACGCCGAGTTCGCCCTGTCCACTGCCGGACTCGACCGCTCCGCCGACGAACCCCGAGAGGCCGCCGGGCGTGAAGAATCGGACCAGCGCGTCGGCGGACATCCACAGCAGGTCGCCCACCGTGGTCGCCGCCTCCGTGACCGCCGTGACGGGACCCAAACGAACCATCGGATGCCTGGGGGAGATGCCGAAGAAGCCGACCACCGCTGCCGCCTCGGTGGGCAGCCGACGCGCCAGGGTCGTAAGTCCTATGGTCGCGTCATCGCTTCGACGCACGGTCAGTTGGTGCGTCGCTCCGACCTCGACGAGTGTCTCGACATCGGACCAGGTGGCGGTCGCCACTCCGTCCACGGCGATGATCCGGTCGCCGGGGAACAGCCCCGGGAATGCGGCGGCCCCGCTGCCGGTCAGGCGCTCTCCGATGGCCACCGACCGGATCAGGTGGACGCCGTTTCGTTCAAGCTCGACCGAGACCACCCGGCCCGGCACCGACCGGACGACCTCACCGAACCGTTCGAAGTCCGCCACCGTTCGACCGGCGACGGCCAGGATCCGGTCGTCGGCCTGGATGCCCGCCGCCTCGGCAGCAGTACCGGGAACGACCGAGCGGACGGTCCAGTCGTCAGCATCGGGGCGGCCCATCCCGATGAAGATGGCCACCAGTAACACGACTGCAAACAGGAACTGCATGCCCGAGCCGGCAACTGCGAGCGCAATCCGCTTCGGGTACGACTGGTGCCGGTACGTCCGGTGCTCGAGTGCCGGATCCACCTCGTCCAAATTGGTCATCCCCGTGACCCGGACGTAGGCCCCTGCGGGGATCGCCTTCACGCCGTACTCGGTCTCACCCCGATGAACGGACCACACCCGGGGCCCGAACCCGATGAAGAACTCCGTGACCTGCATGCCCGTCCGCCGGGCCACGAGAAAGTGGCCCAGTTCGTGTACGACCAGCATGCCGACGAACGAGAGCACGACGGCCAGCAGTGAAAGGCCGAACAAGAGGCCAAAGGCGAGCGTCCCCCCGACCAGCAGCAGGAGTCGGACCCGCCGGTCGCCGACGGTCAGCGGCTGCTGCGTCACGATCGACCAGCCAGCCGGGCCGAGGTGGCCTCACGGGCCCTCGCATCGGCGTCGAGGACAGCCTCGACGCTGTCGGCCTCGAGGCCCGGCCAGCCCTCGAGGACATCGGCGAGCACCTCTGGGATCCTCGCCCAGGGCAGACCACCCCCGAGGAAGGCCGCCACGATGACCTCGTTGGCGGCATTCAACCAGGCTGGTGCCGTCGCCCCCAGGCGACCTGCGGCGAAAGCCAGGTCGAGGCACGGGAACGAAGTCCGGTCGGGCGGCTCGAAGTCGAGGCGCGAGGCCTCGCTCCAGTCGATCGTGCCGAAGGGCAGGTCGAGTCGATCGGGATAGGCCAGCGCGTACCCGATACAGAGACGCATGTCGGGCCGGGACAACTGTGCCATCGTCGTTCCGTCCACGAAGGTCACCATCGAGTGGACGATCGACTGCGGGTGCACGACCACGTCGATCCGGTCATATTCGACATCGAAGAGTTCGTGCGCCTCGATGACCTCGAGCCCCTTGTTCATGAGCGTCGACGAGTCGATGGTGACCTTGGGGCCCATCGACCAGGTCGGGTGGGCGAGTGCCTCCTCGATGGTCACCTCGGCCAACTCCTCGCTGGACCGACCGCGGAACGGGCCACCAGATGCCGTGAGCACCACCCGGTCGACGGCGCCCCGACCGTCGTCACCACGCAGGCACTGGTGGACCGCACAATGCTCGCTGTCGACCGGCAGCAGTTCGGCGCCGGGCGTGTTCCGTGCCTCGCGCACGACCGGTCCGGCGGCAATAAGGGACTCCTTGTTGGCGAGGCACAGTCGTCGCCCCGATTCGAGGGCGGCAAGGGTGACCGGGAGCCCGGCGAATCCCACCACGCCGTTGACTACCACCTCGGCAGTCGAGGCTGCCTCGGCCAGCGCCGACCCTCCTGCCAGGACCTCGGTTCCGACGGGAACGCGGTCGACCAGTTCGGAGGCGAGCGAGGCATCGGCGATCGCCACTACCGGTGGTCGAAAGCGCTCCGCCTGCTCGACGAGGAGGTCGAGGGACCGGGCCGCACCGATCGCTACGACTTCGTACCGGTCCGGCCGGGCTACCACGATGTCGAGCGTCTGGGTACCGATTGACCCGGTCGATCCGAGCACCGCCACACTCGTCAAGGACTCACCACGCGTCGCTTCGAGGGAGGACGCTTCGTCGCCATGCGGCGGAGCCTAACGGTGCATGCCGAGGGCCCCGGGGGTGGGTGGGCGGGGCTCAGGCCCCGAAGAGGTCGAGCATCCGGGCGGTGTAGTAGGTCGCCGGCAGCACGAACAACAGGGCATCGAACCGGTCGAGCAGGCCACCGTGGCCGGGAAGGATGCTCCCCATGTCCTTGATGCCCAGGTCGCGCTTGATCATCGACTCGCAGAGGTCGCCCAGCGGGGCGGCGACCGCCGTCACGATGCCCAGGACCGCGACCGACATGAGGTCGCCCGGACCCTGTCCGAACGGCGTGATGCGGCCGACGACCAGCACGCACACGGCGAAGCAGACGACCATCCCGCCGACCAGGCCCTCCATCGTCTTGTTCGGGCTGACGGCGGCAAGTTGTGTCCGGCCGATGAGACGACCGACGAAGAGGCCGCCGACGTCGTAGCCGACGGTCGCCAGCACCGCAGCAAGCAGCATTCCGATGCCGTTCGCGTCGGTGAGCATGAGGCCTGCAAAGGAGCCGAGCATGCCCACGTAGAGCACGCCGAACAGGGTGACGGCGATATTCACCATCGGTGCGTCCCGGTCGACGCCGGTCAGGTACCAGAGCAGGCAGAACAGCACCGTCAGGCCCAACACCAGCGGGACCGCCGCCTCGAAGCGCCAGTAGGCGCCGAGGTTCAGCGAACCGACCGCCACGATGCCCAGGAGGGCGGCCGGCTGGTAGCCGACGCGGCGAACCGACCCGTAGAACTCGACGGAGGCGAGGACCAGCACGGCGGTCGACAGGGCCAGGGCAGCGGACGCCCCGACCTTGAACGCCACGAGCGCAAGCGCACCGAGCCCCAGCCCGGTGATGATCGCCGACGGCATGTCGCGACCTCCGCCGTCGGTGCCGGCACGGTCCGAACGGCGCCGGCGCCCACGGCCGGAGTCGGCAGCCGTGGCAACCGAAGATGAGCCGACATCGGCCGGCTGCGGATCGTCGGGGGGGAGCAACGGTGGATCGAAGCTTCCGCTGGGCCCCGACCCCGAGGACGGATCGTCGAAGAAGGCGGCCGCCGTGGGCTCGTCGAATGCGCCGACGGGGTGCTGCGACTCGTGGTGCTCGGGGACGTCGTCCGCCCAACGGGGTTCCTCGGCGGCGAAACCGGATGACGGAGCGGCCACAGGGGCCGTCGGCGGCTCGGTCCAGTGGGGCAGGTGCTCGGTCGACGACTCGCCGCCGAACACCGAGCGCCCGGGCTCAACGACGTCCTCGGCGGGTTCGAGCCCCAGGATCCGAATCTCCTCGAAGGGCTGGTCCCTACTGTCCTGCTGCTGGTTCACGGATCCTCCCTCGATTGCCCTGCTCAGACCTCGAGCAGTTCGTCCTCTTTGGCCGTTCGAGCCTCGTCGATCTCGGCTTCGTTCCGGTGGATCAGATTGTCGAGCCGGGATCCGGCATGTCGGATGTCGTCCTCGGACACGTGGCCCTCGCTCTCGATGTCGTCCAGATCCTTGCGCGCATGGCGACGGATGCCCCGAAGGTGGTTCTTGCCATCCTCGGCCATGCGGTTGATCATTCGTACCATGTCCCGACGACGTTCCTCGGTCAACTCCGGGAACGACAGCCGGATCGTGCGACCGTCGTTGCTCGGAGCGAGGCCCAGGTCGGCGTTGACGACGGCCCGCTCGACCGCCGAGACATTCGTCGGATCATGTGGCGTGATCATGAGTTGGCGGGGTTCGGGCACGCTGAAGGTGGCGATTTCCTGCATCCGCATCTCGACGCCGTAGGCCGAGACAGTCAGGTTCTCGACCATCGAGGATGAGGCTCGGCCGGTCCGGATCGTGGAGAACTCGCGCCGTGTGTGGGCGACCGCGTCGCCCATCTTCTCCGTCGTCTCTTCGAACACCAGCTCTACCATGTCGTCGCTCAAAGACTCTCCCTGCTCAGGCGACCAGAGTACCGACGGACTCTCCAGCGAGGATGGACCGGACGTTTCCGGGGGTCATCAGGTCGAACATGACGATCGGCAGGTCATTCTCCATGCAGAGCGTGACGGCGGTGGCGTCCATCGCCCGGAGTCCCATCTGGATCACGTCGAGGTGACTGACCTGTTCGAGGAGGGTCGCCTCGGGATCGAGACGCGGATCGGCGGTGTAGATGCCATCGGTCCCCGAATGAGTTCCCTTGAGCACCACCCCGGCCTCGATTTCGACGGCGCGCAGGGCCGCAGCCGTGTCGGTCGTGAAGAACGGGTTGCCCGTGCCGCCGGCGAAGATGACGACCCGGCCCTTCTCGAGGTGGCGGGTCGCTCGACGCCTGATGTACGGCTCAGCGATCTGTTCCATCCGGATGGCGGTCTGCACCCGGGTCGGCTGGCCTCGCTGGTCGAGTGTGTCCTGGAGGGCCAGCGCATTGATGGTGGTCGCCAGCATGCCCATGTAGTCGGCCTGGGCACGGTCCATGCCCGCGCCGGCACCCGACATGCCCCGCCAGATGTTGCCGCCGCCGACGACGACCGCAACGTCGACCTTGAACTCGCTGCAGACTTCGACAATCTCCTGGGCGATCTGGCCAACGACCTCGCCGTCGATGCCGTACCCGTCGGTGCCGGCGAACGCCTCTCCTGACACCTTCAGGACCACACGGTCCCAACGTGGAGTGAGGCGTTCGGTCACAGCGTCAGCCTCCCAGATAGACCTGGTCGAAGCGAACGATCTCGCCACCACCGAGCGTGTCCTTGACCGGGACCTTGTCACCGTGGAGTCCCTGCTCAAGGAGCACCGACTCGCGGTACCAGCCCGACAATCGGCCTTCGACGATCTTCTCCCAAGCCTGCTCGGGCTTGCCCTCGGCTCGGGTGATCTCGAGCAGCGACGCCCGCTCCTGCTCCACCATCTCGGCCGGGATCTCTTCGCGGGACAGGGCGGTCGGCTTGGCGAAGGCGACGTGCAACGCCACCTGGTGCAGGGCCTCGGCGTCGACGCCCGACCCTTCGACGACCACTCCGTTGATGCCCCGGCCGTCCTGGACGTGCAGGTAGGTGTCAAGTGCATTGCCGTCGGCTGCCTCGATCAGGGTGACCCGACCGACCTCGATGTTCTCCTTGGTCGAGAGCTTGAGGTCGTCGAGCGCTCCGGTGAAGCCCGCGGCCGCACCCTCGCCATCCAACAGGACGGCGTCGGCTAGGTCACCGACCAGGGCGATGAAGGCGTCGGACTTGGCCGAGAAGTCGGTCTCGCACTTGACGTGCACCAAGGCCGCCCGGGAGCCGTTGCTGGAGAGGGCGACGACGCCTTCGACATTGTCCCGGTCGGTTCGGGTCGCCGCCTTGGCCAGACCGCGCTCGCGCAGCAACTGGGAGGCCGCTTCGAAATCGCCGCCAGCGTCGGTCAGCGCCCGCTTGGCGTCCATCATCCCGGCGCCGGTGGCGTCGCGCAGTGCCTTGACCTCTCTGGCGGTGATCTCGGCCACGGCGTTCAGGCCCCTTCCACTTTGGTCTCGTCCGCAGCGGCCTCGTCAACCTCGGCACCGGGCTCATCGACCTCGGCAGGCGCCTCCATGGACTCGTCGACATCAGGCTCGGCATCCTCGGCGAGCACCTCCACGGCCCCGTCGACATCAGGCTCGGCATCCTCGGCGAGCACCTCCACGGCCCTGTCGCTGTCAGCAGGCGCCTCCACAGCCCCGTCGCTGTCGGCAGGTGCCTCAACGGCCGCCGCCACACGGGCCTCGCGTTCGACCGCGTCGGCCTCGGCCTCCGCTCGCGCCTCCGCCTGCTCTGCAGCACGGTCGTCGGCATCGAGTGACGGGCCGTCATCGTCGGCGGCGATGCGGGAGTTGGCGATGTAGCGCCCCTCCTCGACGGCGTCGGACAGGATGCGACAGAGCAGCCGACCGGCCCGGATGGCGTCGTCGTTGCCGGGAATCAGGTACTGGATGACGTCCGGGTCGCAATCGGTGTCGACCACGGCCACGATCGGAATCCCCAACTTGTTGGCCTCGGTGACGGCGATGTGCTCGCGGGCGGTGTCGATCACGAAGACGGCGTCGGGCAACTGCTCCATGTCCCGGATTCCACCCAGGTTCCGCTCGAGCTTCTCGAGTTCGCGCGACAGCAGCAGCGCCTCCTTCTTGGGCATGGCCTCGAACTCGCCCGAGTCACGCATGCGCTGATACTCGAGCATCTTGCCGACGCGCTTCGAGATGGTCGAGAAGTTGGTGAGGGTGCCACCCAGCCAACGCTGGTTGATGAACGGCATCCCACACTTCTCGGCGTAGGAGTTGATCGGATCCTGCGCCTGGCGCTTGGTGCCGACAAAGAGCACCCGGCCGCCGTCGGCGACGAGGTCTCGCACGAAGACGTACGCCTTCTCGATCCGGTCGAGCGTCTGCTGGAGATCGATGATGTAGATCCCGGACCGCTCGCCGTGAATGAACCGGCGCATCTTGGGGTTCCAGCGGCGGGTCTGGTGCCCGAAGTGCACACCCGCCTCGAGCAACTGCTTCATGGTCACGACAGCCATGCCGTGCCCTCCTTTCCCATCGGTTCGACTCGCCCCGTCCCTGCGCCCGGAGGCGACCGTGGGTGGGTCGGGGTGTAGGTGATTCGCGGCCGCTACAGGGTGCAGTGGCCAGCGAGGGAGTGTAGCGGCACCGGCCAACGCCTCCCCCGGGCGCCGGACGGCGGGTCACGGCCCCGGGGGCGAGAATCCCGGTCACCGCAGGTAACCGAGCAACCCGGACAAGGTGACCTGCTGGTGGGCGGATTCGACGACGAATGGGACCGCTACGCCGCCGAGGTGGAGAAAGCGTCTGGCCGTGGAGAACGCCCTTGCGCTCTATTCCTCGGTCTCCTCGTCCGACGACGAACTGCTGGTCGAGCAGGACTCGTTGGAGATCGTTCCGGACTCCATCACCGTGTTGCAGAAGACCGCACCCTCGAGGACCGTGCCCGTGAGGTCGGCGTTGACGAGGATGGCGTTGGTGAGGTCGGCGCCGGTGAGGTTGGCGTTGATCAGGCTGGCCTCGGTCAGGTCGACGCTGACCAGGACGGCGCTCGACAGGTCGACGCCCGTCAGGTCGGCATTGATCAGGCTGGCACCCCGCAGGTTGGCCGCCGTCATGACGGCACCGGTCATGCCGGCGTAGAAGAGGCTCGCTCCCATCAGGTTGGCGCCGGTCAGGTCCGAGGCATCCAGGCGGGCCCGGTAGAGGTTCGCCCCCGCCAACTGCGCCCCGGCCAGGTTCGTGAACTTCAACTGGGCGCCGGCACAGTCGGCCAACGGCTCGATGACGCACACGGCGACCGCTCCCCCGTCGGTGACGGTCTGGCCCTCTTCGTTGATCGATGTCGTCGTCTCGACCACCGTGGTCGTCGGCGCCTCGGTAGTCGTCGTAGTC
>Ga0209753_1001123_pt1 | contig 11322 bp, 3 predicted proteins | sample METZYME_3_550m_FD_187550 | JGI IMG/M metagenome (GOLD analysis project Ga0209753, IMG submission 187550) | Marine microbial communities from oxygen minimum zone in mesopelagic equatorial Pacific - METZYME_3_550m (SPAdes) (version 2) | ecosystem: Environmental > Aquatic > Marine > Oceanic | place... | reverse complement strand
CGATTTTTGCTTTGCGGCCGCTACCGCAATCACGGTGACTCACGTACCGGCACGGGGGCTGGGGCGCGCGGGCTGGAATTCGCGATCCTTGAGGCCTCCGCACCGGAAGGGCCATTCAACAAGATTCGTTCATTCACAAAACAGGATCTTTCCCGCGAAGATGCCCCGGTTGTTTCCATCGAGGGGGGCAAACTGCTCGCCGGCCCGGACGGTTTTGAGATGTTCGTCTCGATGGAGAAGGGGATTTGTTATCCGGACGTGCTGGAGTCGTTCCAGAAGCCTGGAACCGGTGTGTGGTCGATCGATTGCATGAAGGCAACAGACGTGGCTGGGTTGGATTTGGGGACGATGATAGAGGCTCAATCTTCGCGTAACGGCTCAACGTTGCACATCAAGGATCCGGTGGTGTTCGACGCACCGGGCGGCGGGACGGCGCTTGCGTTTTGTTCGCACCCGTTCAGTTGGTCGAGTTCAAACACCGGCCTGGCCATCCGTGGTGAAGGGGCCGATTCGTTTAAAATGAATACGAATTGCATGATCGAGCGCGGTGCGACTTGGGATGTTGCCTGTACCCGCCTAACGGATCGTCTAGCGGTGCCACAGGTGGGCCGGTTCGCTTCGTTGCCGCCGTTGTCACTCTATTTTTATGATGGAGCGGAGTGCCTGCGGGCGCTCGATGAAAACCCGGCTGCGGCCAAGCGCCCGCGCGGCTTTTCGTGTGAGGAACTCGGTGGCCTGGCCTGGGGATGGGATTCTGAGTTTCCGAAGATTCAACGGCTCTCGGTTGACTTCCCGCTGTTCGTTTCGCCGCATGGCACAGGCTGCAGTCGCTACGTCTCGACGCTGGCTACCAGCGGCGCGATTATGGCCAGTTGGCAGCAATCGCAGCCGGATCTGTCGCAGCCGTTGGTCGGCAACTTTGTCAAAAAAGAGGCCATCGACCGGTTGCTTGGTTGATTTTTATCAGAATTTCCAGTTTTCAATCATTCGGCTTAGAGGTAGCTTGGCTTTGCAACCGAATGGCCGCCGACCAATCCTCATTTTTTGGAACACTACTTCGCAGAATGATCCGCCGGGTGGTCCGGTTTTATTACCCGGTCATTCGGGTGACGCACGCTGAGCGACTGCCGGACGAAGGGGCCACCCTTTACATCGCAAACCATCCCAATTCGCTGATTGACCCGGTGCTGATTGGCATTGCGACCCAACGCCCGGTTCGGTTCATGGCCAAGGCGCCCTTGTTCGAGGGCAGGATGCTTGGGGCGCTGTTGCGCTCGGTGGGGATGATCCCCGCATATCGTGCTTCGGACGACAAGTCGTCGGTGCGGCGCAACGTTGAGTCGCTTAGCGTGGCGGCGCAGAATCTGGCCAAAGGCCTACCGATGGGGATTTTCCCCGAAGGCAAAAGCCACGACTTGACGCACGTTGAGCAGGTGAAAACCGGCGCGGCACGCATCGCGCAGCAGGCGGTGGAACTGGCCGGAGGTAAGCCGGTTTGGGTCGTGCCGTTGGGGATCAATTATGAGGAGAAGCCGCGTTTCCGAAGTCGCGTGTGGGTGGCTGTGGGCGAGACGGTGGATGCGACCGCTTGGTTTGCCGAACATGATGGCAACGAAAAACAGGCCATGCGTCAGTTGACCATCATGCTCGACGAGCGTCTAAAGGCGGTCGTGGTGCACCTGGACGACGCCCGATGGGGCCCTCTCTTGGACGGCCTCGAATGGCTCGCCCCGGTGTACGGCAGCGCCGACAAAGTGCGAGCCGTGTCACGAGTACAGCGGCGGAAAAATATCGCTGAGACAATCAATTACTTTGAGTCGAAAGACCCGGAGCGAGCCGAGGCCCTTACGGCCAAGGTGGCGGCGCATCAGGAGGCGCTTAACCAAGCGGGAGTGCGAATCAACTCACCGGTATTTCAATATACTGGCGCGGCTCTTTTTTGGCGCTTCGCCTTCAAGATTTACCGTGTTGCGTTCGGCCTGCCGGCGTTAATTGGGACGCTGCTTCACTTAATCCCGTTCGTCCTGGTTCGCCTGATTTCGCCGAAGTTCGAGGGCATCGGCAAAACGACGACGTCACTTTACCGTATTTTGGTTGGCTTGCCGTTTTATGGAGTTTGGTATGTGGCCGCTTGGTTTGCTTTGCACCAGTACACAACAAATGCAAAAATCGCCACCGCGTCCGTCGTAGCCATGCCGCTGATCGGTATTTTCGCATTCCATTACTGGATCAACGCCGGTGTCGTTTGGCGCTCGCTGCGAGAGGAGGCCAAGCTGTTGTTCAATGCCAAGTTGTTGGCCGAGTTGCGCGCGGAAAATCTGGCTGTTAAAAACCAGGTTGCTGAGTTGGGCGAGCAGTATCGGAAGGCTTTCCCCGGCAAGTTCGACGATCCAGAATCTGCGGCCTCAACGTGAGCGAAAGAATTTTCCGCGGCTGTTGAGCGCCACGGTCAACGGGCTCTTGGCGCCTTTATCATCCTGCCACGGGCCGTTTGGCGTGATCGTCGTTAAAAAGGGTTCCTGTAAATTTAGATCAAAAATCGGTCTGCCTAGGCAACGTCGATGATTGACCAAGCGCGGGGAATGCGGTGAGCAGCTTTTGGCTGAAGGTGTTGGGATGTCCTTCATTGGCTTGAATCTGGCCGGGGGTGGTGCGGCCGTTTTTGATCGCCTTGGCCAGAGTGGTGACAAGGTTCTGTACAAGTTTCGGGCGTTGGGCTTGCAGGTTGGTCGATTCGGCCGGGTCTTTTTCCAAATCGTACAACTGTATGGTGGCCAACTTCGTGTTCTTTTTTGCCGCTGCTGGCTTGGGAGCACTCCACCCACCGGAGCCGGGGCAGAGGGCAAGTTTCCATTTGCCGCGACGAATGGCGAACGAGCCGTTGATCGAGTGATGAATGGTGAACGGCCGTTGCTTGGCCTGCGCTTGGCCAAGCAGTGCGGGCAGGAAGGAAAACGAATCCTCAGCGGCGTTGGCCGGGATGGAGTCGCTCTTGCCGAGCACGGCGGCGATGGTGGCGAAGAGATCGGTGGTGCATATGGTCTGGTCGGAGGTTGAGCCGGCTTCGACTTTGTCCGGCCAGCGGACGAGGAAGGGGGTGCGGTGGCCACCCTCGAATATGTCTGCTTTGTGACCACGCCAATCCCCGTTCGGCTTGTGGCCCTGCTTGATGAGGTTCGGGATTTTTGCCGCAGGCGAGCAGCCATTGTCGGCGGTGAAAATGACAATGGTGTCCTTGGCCAATTTATTTCGGTCGAGTGCCTCCAGCACTTGGCCAACCACCCAGTCGGTCTCCATCAGGAAATCTCCGTACTTGCCGATGTCAGATTTGCCCTGCCAGCGCTTGGCGGGAACGATAGGGGTGTGAGGGCTGGTCAACGGCAGGTAGAGGAAGAACGGTTTGTTGCGCTCCTTGGCGCGAGCATCAATGAACGTCCCAGCTTCGCGGGCGAAGTCGCGTAGGCAGTTGATCGCCTCGAAATTCTCCGCGCACGGGCCGGGTCGGTGGAACGCCTTGGTCACCGTCGCCCAAGCGGTGGGCTTATCGTTTTTCAGATAAACATAAGGAAACATATCGAGCGATGCGGGAATGATGAACGATTCGTCGAAACCGATAGCCAGCGGTCCACCGGTGACTTTTTTACCATAATCAATCTGCCAGCCGTCGCCCTTGGTCGGGCCGGTCACGGCTTGGCGCTTTTCGCCGTTTGGCAGCATCTGCCAGCCAAGACCAAGGTGCCACTTGCCAACAACGCCGGTGTGGTAGCCGTTGTTTTGGAGAAATTTTGGCGTGGTAAGTCGATCGGCGGCGATGAGAGGTCCGGAGAGCCCCCAAAGCACGCCACTCTTCAGGGTACTACGCCAATTGTAGCGGCCGGTAACAATGCCGTAGCGGGTGGGCGTGCAGACCGACGATGTGGTGTGTGAGTCGGTGAAACGCATCCCCTGTTTCGCCAAGCGATCGCAGTGCGGTGTGCCGGCCCTTCCGTCGGCGTGCGAGAGATCTCCATATCCGAGATCATCGGCCAGGATGAAGACGACGTTCGGCTTGTCTGCAGCCGTAACGGCAGTGATCAATAGAAAAAAAGCACCAACCAGGGCGAAGTGGTTTCGATATGTCATGCGCGATGTCTACAGCACTGAACCGTTGCTGGCAATTCGCCACTGGATTGAAAGGCACCTTCCATATGCTCAGACTAATCCAGACTGGGATTCTCCAAAAAAGTACCCTGCATCTCTCCCGTTTATTGGTCCGTTATGAGTCGGGCTTTTCCCTGGATCAGGCTGTCCATCTGTTCCAATCGCGGAACAATGGACTGCACCTCCTCAGGGAACCAGCGGAAGCCGGAGTCGTTGTGGTCGCGGCTGCTGGGCTGTGTCTGGCGGTTGCCGTAGAGGAACGCCCAGTTGGTTGGTAGCCAGAACTGACGCCACAACATGTTTTTCCGCAGGATGGTCTGTCGCAATTCCTCGAAGGGAATGGGGATCAATTCACCGGTGGTAGCGGCGCGAATAGTTGATGTGGGGTCGGCCAGTCCAAGTTGCACGGCGATGGTGCGGGCGGCGAGCCATTGGCCTTTGCCAGAGAGTGTCGCGCCGTCTCGGGTGATCGCTTGGCCAAGCAGGGAGGAGGTCAGATCAACGACTGGCAGTTTTCGCGCTTGGCCAAGCCGGCGAATGGCGGCGGTATAATGTTTGAGATTGGCGTTGCGTTTTTTGACATCCAGGCCAATGCCAAGCGGATCCTCGAACGGCACCGGCGTGACCAAAACCAATCGGCTGGTGCGAGTGGAAAGTTGCTCGAGGGTTTGTTCGTAGGCCTTGGTGAAGTCGTTCAACTTTGCGAGGCCATCGAGTGACTCCGATTGGCCAAGCCACACAAATACCACGTTCACGGCGAGCGGCTTGCGGCGATCCGCCTCGCCGTAGCTTGGCTTGGCGGTGCCAAAAAAATTGCGCGGGCGCTGCTGCTGGTAGACGGTGTCCGCCGGCCAGGCCATGTTGCGAATGGCAAAGCGCTGCGTTGGGTGTGCAGCAGTCAACAGCGTCTCGAGGTAACCGTGCCGCTGACTCTCGACGGCGTTGGCCGAGCCGATGATCACGACATTGGCGTCCCCCTCGATTTGGAAACCATTGGAGAATGCAGGAGCCGGGCTGGTTGCCTTGGCCAATGGGCGTACCAACGCGGGGGCGGGCGGTGGGGGAGGTGTTGGCTGGGGTGGCGTGGGATTGTTTAGGGCCCCGAGCTCGAGCGCCTTCAGCGTGATGCCAGCCTGATATTTCCAATTGCCCGCGATGGATACCGGCTTCAAGCCCTTGGCGCTCACGCGCATTTGCGTCGTCTTGCCACCAAAGCCTCCCGACCAGCCATGATCAATCACGCGCACAGCGATTACGTTTCGGCCGGTCTTCACAAGTTTGCCAGGCACAGTGTATTTGCGGGGCGAGGTCCAGAAGCCGGGTCGCTCGATGCCGCCGACCTGTATGCCATTGAACCAGGTCATGTCCATGTCATCAACCGGCCCCAGTTCGAGCGTGAGCGGTTTGCCGGCGCGCGCGCCGGCAATCTCAATCGCCCGCCGGAACCAGACCGTGCCGTCGTGACCAGGCAGTCCCGCTGTCTCGTAGAAAGTCGGAAGCTTCATCGTGTTCCACTTGGCATCGTCATACGCGGTCGCGAACCACTTGCCGATCATGCCGCGATCGTTGGCATCGAGCTTCGCGCGCCACGCAGTCACTTGTGGCGTCCAGCCTGGCTTGGGCTGCGGTTTGCCTTCTTTCACCACCTTTTTCGGTAACCCACCTACACGCGCATTTTTTGCGGTGGGCGTCTCGGCTGGATTCTGAGGGGCAAGCCAACCGACAAGATCAACGAGTTCCTGGGGTGAGATCGTTGCTTCAAGACCAGTGGGCATAAGTGAAGCCTTCATTGCTGTGCGAGTCTTGATATTTGCCTTGAGTACATCTTTAAGCAGGCCACCCGGGATGCGCAGGCTCAGGGTGGTTTTACTGTCGCTGGTCACAAACCCGATGAGTTGGGTGCCATCTTTTAATGTAATGTTAACACCCTCGTAACCCAAGCTGATGGTTTGATTGGGCTTCAGGATCGCTTCAAAAAGTTGTTCAGAGCTCAGCTTGTTGCCGATATCAGATAGCTCAGGGCCGAAGTCGAGTCCTTCCCCCTGCACAATGTGGCAGGCGAAGCAGCCGGCTTTTTGAAACACGGTCTTGCCCCTTGAAGTGTCTGGCTTGGCTGCCAGCAGTAGTTCAATCGGCCAACGTTTGCCAACGGTCGTGAGAAGCTCTTGTTGCTGCGCAGCAAAGCTACGGGTATTCGGGCCGGGAGAAGAAGCGAGGCTCCGAATCGCCGGTGGCATGAATTTGGCTGGCAATTTTTTCTGCTGGACCAATTGCATGAGCACTCCGGCTCCCGACGAGCTTCGGCCCAAGGCCGTAATGGCCAAAAGTCGTGTTGCCTCGAGCCGAGCCTCATCAGTGGTAACAGTCCGCAGCATGGCCACTGCCCGGTTATTGCCCACGAAACCAAGCGCTTTTATGAACGCTGGCGTCTGGTTTGAATTACTCAAGGCGGCCTCAATGCGGTGGCCTTCCTTGAATGCAAAGATTTGCCCGGCTGCGCGAATGCCCGGTTCCTTTTCCGGAGTGGCCTGCACCATGTCCATAAGGTGCCCCGCCATGTCCTTCCGATTTAAGCGTGCCACCATGTCCACAAAGGTGACCGTGCCCTTGCTGGCAAGCATGGTTGCCTCCACTTGTTTCAAGATTTTGGGATGCTTCTGTAGAAAGTTCGGGGTGGCACGTTGGAAGGCTTCCAAGTAAGTCGCCGGACTGCGTTTAGCATCACCCTCTAGCAAGATGGCCAGTGCAGCTTCTTTTGGTTTATCGTCATGAAAATCCAGCGCGCGCAGGAGGCGCGAATGCTCTGTCGCCGGCACATTGGGACTCAAAAGGAGCTTGGCGAGCAATGCCGCAGCTTCGGGAGCGCGTGAACGCCATATAATATCGCGCCCAGCCGCCGTCTTCCATGTGTCACGGGTTTTCTTTAACCAAGTATTGAGACAGGCGGTTTCCTTGCCTTTTTCACCAATGCCTAGAGCCTCAAGATACCAACGGTCTTTGCGATCGTATTGCGCAGCGAGTTCCGTCCAGAGCTGAATGGATTCTGCAGAAGTTAGTCGATGCAGGGAAATCGAACACTCGCGACGAACCAGGGCGGACTTATCGCGCACCAATTGCCTCACGACAGGCTCAACCGGCAACTGATGACGACGTGCGATGCGCAACCCTAGCGCACGAATGTTTTCGGACTCATCTCCCAATGCCGTCTCTATGGCTTTTTGGGCGCCGTTCTTGATTGCGGCCAACGCCCATAAGGCTCGGGCTCGGAAGCGCGGATTCTTATCACTCGCCATCGTTTCCAGCGCAGGCCGCGCGCGCTCCTGCATTCCAATCAAGGCCGTCCATGCCTTATACCGCGCCGACAAGTTCGGGCTCCGCAACGCCTTGACGGCACCTGCGGGCGTTTTGAAATTATAGGCAGGCAACGCATAGACATGATTTGGAGGTGCCACACGGAAAATACGCCCTGCGTCGTTGACGGTGCGGTGGCAGCAGTCCACCGGATCGAACCAGTCGGCGATAAAGAGGGAACCATCCGGTGCCACGGACACGTCCGAGGGGCGGTAGTTGCGATTTGCCTTGCTGCGGACAACATCGACGATGGAAGCGGAATAACCGGCGCCGGCCTGCTTCGCGGGGAATGCCCAGACCACGTTGCGCCCGGGCTCGGCGTGGATCATTTGGCCGCGAAAGGGCTCGGGCAACAGGTCGCCCTCATACACCAGAATACCGGTAGGCGCGCCCGAGCCGGTGATGAGCAGGTTCGGCACCACACCGGGATCGTTCTGGTGCCACATGCGGCGTTGCATGGTGGCTTCCATGTTGGTGCGTTTATTTCGGTAGTCGGCTCCCGTACGTTCATCGCGGTAGCCGTAGTTGCCATACTCCATCACGAAGTTCACGCGGCAGGAACTCGACCCGTTGTCATTGTCCGACTGCCACATGGTACCGAAAGAATCAACCGTCACCTCCCAGTTGTTCCGAAAGTTGTAGCCGAGCACCTCCACGCGGTTGCCATCAAGTTCACAGCGAATGACCATGCCTTCCTGATACGGTTTGCGGCTGTTGTCCACGGGGTTTCCGAAAACGTCCCTAACCAACGACCCGTCTGCGCGCCACAACCCCGCGTTAAAGTTTCCGAAGTTAAAATAAAGCCGTCCGTCCGGCCCGAACATCACGGCATGTATTGCATGGTCATGCTGGCCATTAACCGGATTCAAAACTTTCCCTGTGAACAGCAACTTCTTCGTGTCCGCCTTGTCATCGCCATCGGTGTCGGTGAGCAAAAGAATCCTGTCGGGTGCGGAAACAATCGCCCTGTTGCCCAGCACGCAGACGCCGTGCACGCCATCGATGTCGGGGTTCTGGTAAAAGACATTGGTCTTGTCGGCTCGCCCATCGCCGTTGCTATCTTCAAGAATTAAAATGCGATCACCCGCCTTGCGGGTCTTTTTGCGGTAGTTGAACGCCTCGGCCACCCACACACGCCCGCGGTCGTCCACGTCGATGCTGGCGGGATTGGACAACTGCCCCTGTATCGCAAATGGCTGAACAACCAGCCCTTCGGCCACTTCGAACTGTTCGTCTGTCAGGGCGCTATCTGGCCTCGCCAACGCGCAAACAAGTGCGACACACCACAGGAATATTTTCAGTATCTTCAATTTGTCACTTCGGTTGGCCGGTTGTCTTCAATGATGAAAGATACTTGATGAGATCGAGCAACTCCGTGTGAGTGAGAGTAGCGGTGAGGCCCGGCGGCATCACGGTGCCGCCCTTGGTGTGTTGCTGTATATTCCTTGTCTGGACGGTGATGATTTTGTCTGTGGTCAAATCGCGGATGCTCAGTTCGTTTTTGTCCGCGTTATGAAGAAATCCACTGAATACTTGACCATCCTTAGTCACTACCGTGGTTGCCTCATAACCCTCCTTGATTTGCCGATCGGGCCATAGCACGCTTTCAACCAGTAAATCCAACGGCAGACCAGCGGCCACCGCGGTGAGGTTCGGGCCTTTGACGGTTGTAGTGGCGCCTTTGATTCCATCAACGGTGTGACAGGCAGTGCAGCTTGCCAGTGGCAGCTGGAAAACTTTTCGGCCATTCGCTGCGTCGCCGCGTTCGAGGGCTTCTTTTGTAAGTGCGGCAACAAGCTCAGGGCTGTAAGTTGGCATGGCAACTTGTTGACCAAGCGCTCGGTCGACAGCGCCGATCAGCCTGGTGTCGCTGCGGCCCGCGGCGTTGAGCCAGCGGCGAATCAGCTTGGCTCTGTCGGGTGAAACCTTTGTCTGGTTAAGTGCACCTGCAAGGGCATCGGCGCCTTCGTTGCGTTTAAGGATTGCGGCCAGGATAGAGCCAAGTTCAATTTCGTTTACCTTGGTCAATAGTTCTGCGGAATGCTTGGCGGCCTTCGGCAGATCAAGCTTGGCCAAGCCGGAAATGGCGGCGGCACGAACAGATGTTGGTTCCGTTAAAACGGCCAGGCGGTCGAGAGACTCGATCGCCTTGTCACCGCCCAATAGGCCAAGTGCCTCGGTGGCCGCCAAGCGAACGTTGGCCAGTTCATTTTGGTCAGTTGCTTCGGTGACGATGTAATCCTTGAATGAGATAATTTCCCAGAGCCCGGCGAGTTGGATTGCCTTGGCACGAACGAGTTCGTTTCGATTTCGGGTGGCTGTGAAAAGTTGCTTTTCGGCATTTGGCGGGGGTTGGAGGTTGCGTTTTTGAACGGATTCAGAGAGAGCGTCCAAAACATCAGGTAGATTACTCCCTCTTTTCAAGACCAGTTGCGCGTCGTTGCTATTGCCAGTCTGAGCAAGTAGCGCAAGCAGGGCTTGCCGCTGTTTGATGGGAAGTTTTGGATTGTCGATTTGTTGGCGCACAACTACAGCAACATCGTTACCTCCGTAAACTTTCAGCACGGCCTGCAGATGGTCGGTGTTTTCAAACGTTAGGTCTCCCGATAGAAGGGCAGGGCGCCAGTGATTGGCGAGGGCATGCACGGTTTGGTTGAAAGCAAACTTCACGAAGCGATCGCTGTCGTTGGCACCGGCGTGTGCGGCGACCAAGATGGATTTCGGTTGGCGGACGTCGCTGGCAGCGACGACTGCCTCGAGTCGCACTCGGATGTGTACGTCGCGTGCGCTACGGCCGAGAATGGCGAGCGGGTCATCCAGGCGATCGTGCCACCGACCGGCAACGCGGGTGGCGTAGGCACGGGCGCGGTAATCTTTTGCGTCGAGAAGGCGGTCAAGCAACCGGCGGTTGATGACTTCGTGCGATTCAAATACGCCGATGGCTTCGTAGAGTTTGTGTTCCAAGTCCGGATCGCTTGGTTTCAGGCCATCAATCCATTTCTGAGTGGCGGCCGTGGCGTCAGCCTTGGGTAAATCCATAAGGCGCAGCTTGGCTTGCCGGCGTGTCCAGCGACGAGGGGAAGCGAGTTGTTCCGCAAGTTGGCTAGCGTTCATTTTTGCCAACTGAGGAACCTTTGCCAGGGGTCGTCCCTTTGCGCTGATGCGCCAGATGCGACCATGATTCTTGTCCCGATCTGGATGACGAAATGACGCCTGGTAGTGCCCGATGATGGGGTTGAACCAGTCGGCGATGTAGAGTGAACCGTCGGGACCAATGCTGGCGTCGACGGGACGGAACGCGTTGTGGGATGAGGTGAGGATCGGCTCGAGTGTTTCAAGCTTGTGACCGGCACCATCGACGCTTGGGCGAAGACGAGCGACGTTGCGGGCGAAGTACCCGGCGATAATGAAGTCGCCTTGAAAATCATCAGGCATATGTGGTGAGTCGACGATCTCAATGATCATCGATTTAATCTTGGTACCACCGATCTGCATGGCACCGCCCCAATAGCCGCCAGAAATATATTCGGTGGAAACCAGGCCGGGCAGGAGTTCGCTGATGGTGTTGCCGTTGCTCTTGATGAATGGCTCGCCCCAATCGCCAAAGGCGAACCCCCACGGGTTGCCACCGCCGGAAGTGCGGCGATGGGCATGAAGTTGGCGGCGCAGTGGTCGGAACCGCCACGAGCCGTGTTCATCGAGTCGGCGAATGCCCCAGGGAGTCTGCACTCGGGAAAAACAATGGAGGCCTTGGCTGAAATACAATTCGCCGCCGGGGCTCCAGGCGAAGGAGTTGATGTTTTGATGCGTGTCACCGGTGCCGAAGCCGGT
>Ga0209753_1001120_pt1 | contig 11336 bp, 10 predicted proteins | sample METZYME_3_550m_FD_187550 | JGI IMG/M metagenome (GOLD analysis project Ga0209753, IMG submission 187550) | Marine microbial communities from oxygen minimum zone in mesopelagic equatorial Pacific - METZYME_3_550m (SPAdes) (version 2) | ecosystem: Environmental > Aquatic > Marine > Oceanic... | reverse complement strand
ACCGCCTCCGTAGTTCGTGTCGTGCTGGAGATGGACGAGGAGACCCATGTAGCCGAACGGGTCGACACCACATGGTCGGTGGATGGTGAGCCCGCGAACGCCAACACCATGCGTGCAGTGTTGGACGAGCTGGCGCATCTGGTCGCCCTCGGGTTCGTCGAGGATGGTGAGATCTTCGAGGAAAATCCTAGGCGGGTGGTGGCCCTCGGGGCAGGAACCGACACATTGGGAATCGTTGTGATCACGGGGGAAGCAGGCACACGTCACGCCCGAACACCGGGTAGTCCCACCGTGTTCGAGATTCCAAGTTTCCGGGTCGATCGTGTGACGCCAGACATCGAGGTCCTCCGTGCACCCGATCCTGGTGGCGCCTGAGGACCTGCTCCGCTCAAGTCGGGTATCTGGAAAACGACAGTCGCGGCTTTGCCGCGTCTACAGCGGCGGTGGCCGCCTACCTGAGCTTCGTAGGAGGATGCTCGTGCTTGGCTTCGTCAGGACCCGACCCAGACTCATCCTGCCGGCCGCGGCGTCCGCCGTCCTCGCTACGACTTCGGCCCTTACCGCCCAGAGCGCCAACCCGGACTCCGTGTCACTCCACGAGGAGGCCAGGGAGATCCAGGCGCGCTTCGAGCGTTTTCGAGAGGAACGTATCCCTCCGGAACTGGCAGGATACGGGCGCGGGTGTGATGACATCGTTGGCCGGTTTTGCCTCCGCTTCGAGGACGGCGAAGACGAGAGCGAATGGACGGTGCCCGAGGAGCCCATTGAATTCGGCATGGCACGGGTCCAGGTCCTTCGCGATCTCCGTGAGATCCACAACCAGATACCGCGGGATTCCTGGATTCTGGGCCAGCGCGTCTTCTACATGGGAGAGGTGGGTGATTGGCAGGGCGCAGAAGCGCTGATCCGTAACTGCGGCGGCGGGAACTGGTGGTGTACGTCCCTGCTCGGGTTCGTGAGGCACGCACAAGGAGATTGGAACACGGCCGCCGACCTGTTCGCATTGGCCGTCGGCCAGATGCCCGACGACGAAACTTTTCTTTCCCTCGGGCTTCTCCTAGACCCCGACGCGTTGGATGTCTATGAGGATGCGTCCGACCAGGCCGCCGCAGAGGAGCGTCTGTGGTTGCTCGCCGACCCACTCTATCTGGTGGACGGAAACGACCGGATGACCGAACAGTACGCCCGGGCGGTCCTGATCCGCATGCGGCGTGAAGCCGTCAACCCGTATGGGATAGAGTGGGGCGACGATATCGAGGAACTCACCCTCCGTTATGGGGCTGAACGTGCGTGGGAGCGGAAACGGAGCCTACCGAGTGGTACGCTCCAGGACACACGCGGCATCGTGGGTCGGCATCATCCGAAGAGCCAGGAATTCCTTCCGCCCGACTTGGCTCTCGAGGATCCGGCACAGGTGGCACCCGGTGATTGGACCCTGGAACAACGGCGCCCGTGGACCGGATACGCACCTCCCTACGCTCCGGACCTCAACGCCCTGGAGACGCAGGTCGCCCGTTTTCGCCGCGGGGATTCGCTGCTCGTCGCCGGGGCTTTCAGGCCGGAGCCAGAGGAGGTTACGGTGGACAGCCGTCGCCAGAGCCAGAATGTGAACCCACGCATCGTCGATCTTCGTGCGCGACGGAACCAGGACCGGGGGGACCAACAGGCCCGCACCAATCCATTCAGCCGGCCCCCGGAAGCGCCCCTCCCTCTCCCCGTCGTGGAACAACAACCGGAGGGCCCCGTGCAATCCGCCCTCTTCCTGATCGACACCGAGAGTGGCCAGCAGCACGAAGTCCAAGGGGAGGGCCGGAGTGGCGTTTACCAACTCCAGGTGCCGAATGGACGTTATGTAGTCGGCATCGAAGCCTTCAGCCCCGACGCGAAAGAAGCCTGGCGGGACCGCCACGGACTGTGGCAAGATCCGCTCGTCCCCGGCTTGGCAGCGGTCTCAGATCTGCTGATCCTGGCAGGTGGCGGAGAGATCCCGACTTCGCTCGAGGAGGCGATGCCGACCGTGCTTCCGGCGGTTCGCGTCCGGTCCGGCGAACCGTTTAAGGTGGCATGGGAGTTATACGGACTCCAGATCGGAGAGTCGGCGACCGTGCGCATCGGCCTCGACGAGGGTGGTGGGGGCTTCTTTCGGGCCGTGGGCCAGTTCCTGCGGGTGCTCACGCCGGAATCCCCCGTGCTGATGACGTACGAAGACGCGGGGCCCGACGCCTTGGGCACGGTCTTCCGCGCGGTTCAGCTCAGCCTACCCCCCGACCTGGAGCCGGGAGAGTACACGTTGACGGTGGAAATCGCGCTTGCCGGCCGTGAGCCCATGACGGTGCCGCGTCCGATCGTCATCGTGCCGTAGGCCGGGCTGCTGTAGGCCTGGCCTAGGCCTCCTTCTTCTCGAAATCGACGTGGACCGTTTCGGCCTCTTCTCGCCGAAGCCCCTTAAGGGCATCGTGAATCCCCTGCGTCAGTTCGCGCTCTTCACGGAGGGCGATGAGGTGAGCCTCGGTGTTGCTCCCTCCCGACGTTACCGTCCGGGACGCTCGAACTCACCTCGATGTAGATCGTCGTAGAAGTCGAACATCTCGCGGTTGTAGTCCGCCTTCCGAGCCCGCTCGAACGGCTCGATGATCTCGAACAGTATCTCGAGGCGTTGGGCCATCGTGAGGTGATCTCGAAGATCTTCCGGCGCCAGAAAGCCGCGGCTGCAAAACTGGTGTGTCTTGCGGAAATATGACTTGATCAAGCGGCGGGCTGCGTTGGTACGCTCCACGAGTCGGCGCCGTTCCTCTGGTAAGGCGACCACACCGTCCAACTCGCGGAAGAGATCGGCGGCCCAATCGTCCGTCCCACCACCTCTCCACTGCCGCACGAGTTGGGCAGCCAGGTAGTATTCCTCCGACCAGAACTGGTCATGCAGATGTGAGATCAGCAGGGCACGTTCTGTGGGTTCGGGTTCGGTCACTTTCCCTCGGAGGGCTATTGGAGGAGTACAGTGGGCCGCGTGCCGTGCCAAGGCACAAGTCCTCCGGATACCACGGCCGGGCTGTTAACGAAAGAAGCACGAATCGAAGGTGGCCCATGAGTGAGGTATGCAGCAAGTGTTATGGACAGTAACCTATTGGATTCATCGAAATGAACGGTACTCGCCGCCGGAGGCACCCCTGCGACATCGACTCCTGACCAGCTTGGCACTCGTATTGACGGCGTGCTCGGTCGAACCTCCGGCTCTGACCGTCGGCACCGTGACTTTCACCGAGGCCGAACTCCTCGGCCTGAATGATACTCGTCGAGCTCAACTCGCAGAGATCACCGCCTTTGGGTTGGCCAGCGCACGCGAAGAGTTGCCTGTCAAATTGGCCCCGATACTCGAACAGGCGAGAGACGCTGCGCTAGTGAGGCAATTCGCGGCCGAAAGGATCCTGACCGAGAACGGAGTGGACGACAACCAACTCCGCGCCCACTACCTCACCAACCCGGCGCTCGAACTGACCGTGCGCCACGTTCTCTTCTTCTCGGAACGCTGGCGAGCGGACTCACATCGGGAGCTCGCCCAGAGAAAGGCCGAGGCCGCGATCGCGCGCCTCGAAGCCGGTGAGCCCTTTCCGGATGTGGCGGCAGAGCTTTCAGAAGAGCCGGGAGCCGAGGGCCGACAGGGGCTACTCCAACCCGGGCGCGAGGGCTCTTGGGTATCCGAGTTTTGGGCCGCTGCCTTGGCGTTGGAGCCGGGAGAGATCAGTCCCGTCACCGAAACGCAGTATGGCTTCCACGTCCTCCGCCTCGAGAACCGCCAAATCGTTTCATTCGAAGAGGCCCGCCCCACAGTCGTAGCAGAGGTCTCGGCTTTGATCGCTTCGATCGAAGAGGCCGCCAAGAGCGTCTCGATAGAGGAGGTCCGAGCTTCCTCGGTCGTGGTGCCAACGGCGTACCTGGCCACAATCACCCGAGATTTCGAGGATCGGACGCTTGGGTGGAGTCTGGCCCTTGGATTCGCTCCCGGCCTCACGAGCACCCAAGTGAAAGAAGCCGCTCGGGCTGCGTTGGGGGCCACCGAGCAACTTGCAACGATCGCGCGCGGTGAGCTCGAAGAACTGACTCCCCTGCTCCGGGTGGCCTACCCCATCATCTTCGCAGATGATGGCTGAGCCCGAACCACACCCTTAGAGGTAAACAGTACACGGGTCGAGTGGGAAACACTCGGACCGGTCCAGCCGTAGTAACATGCAATGACGGCACATGCCAAAAATAAGATCATGTTCCTGATCGGGTTCGCCGCGTACTTCAGCGCCATTTGGTTTCTGTGGGATACGCCGGCCGTGTACCCGCTCAAGGTTTTTGTCGTCCTCCTCCACGAGATCAGCCACGCGATGATCGCGGTCGCCACCGGCGGCACGATCGATAGAATCGTGCTGGACCCCAATCAAGGCGGCGCCTGCTACTGCCCCGGAGGGAACGCCTTTCTGACGTTGTCGGCGGGGTATCTGGGAAGCTTGGCTTGGGGGGGGCTCCTGGTTTCCGCCGGCCAAGTGAAGCGCATCAACAGCCGCTGGGTTACGGGTGCCGTGGGGCTCCTGGTAATAGGCCTGACTCTCGCCTACGTCCGCAGTCCATTCGGCTTCTGGTTCGGACTTGCCTTCGGGTCCGTCCTTGTTCTCGGCGCAGCACGGCTCTCCGCCGCCGTCAATCAAGGGATTCTTCTGACGTTGGGACTCACGAGTTGCCTTTACGCCATCCTCGACATCAAGAGCGACGTGCTCGATCGGCCGGAACTGCGGTCGGACGCCGCCATGCTCGGCGACCTCACCGGAATCCATACCGTCGTATGGGGCGGCCTATGGATCGCGGTAGCCGTGCTCGCTAGCGCGTGGCTATTCCAGTGGTCGTACCGGAGGGCCTGACCACCACCATATCTGGTAGAAAGCTCGTACTTGTACGGAGAGCTTTACGGTGCTGAATGTCCTTGATATCGCCCCTACCGACCGATATGTTGGCGTTGGCCTGAAAATGGCCTGGGCCGCTCTCAGCCTCCAATGAGGGGGTGGAGAAGCGGACTGCGGGTCTGAGAGCCCGCCGGCGTTACGCCCAAAGTCGAACCGAAAAAGAGGAGGTGATCAATTGTCTAGTCCAAGTAGTCTGCCCAACCTGGTGAGGGCAAGCGATCGCTGCTTCGGTAAGTAAGTAGGAGCCGAAACGGCTTCAGCTGTCCGCACCGGTAGCGGCCTTCGTGCCGGGTTGCGGCAGACAAGAGAAACGCGTCGTCGGGGTGGCTTACCCGGCGGCGCGTTTCAACTTCCAGAGATTCGGAAACCGGGATGCGCCCCCTCCCTCAGCCGAAGTAGTCCGGCGCGTTTCCTGCCTTCCATTTGATGTTGCACCCTATGCTCGGCTTCTGGTCCAGAGAGATCGCGTCACCCGCGGCGAGAGCCTCCACGGCAGCTTCGAGATCCGTGCCCGTCACGGGTACGTCATTCCCCGGCCGGCTGCCGTCGAACTGCCCCCGGTACACCAGGCGTCGTTCCTGATCGAACAGGAAAAAGTCCGGCGTGCAAGCAGCCTCGTAGGCCTTGGCAATCGACTGGGCTTCATCGAAGAGATACGGGAACGTATATCCAAACTCCTCGACTGCACGGACCATCGCCTCGGGGCCGTCCTGGGGGAAAGCCTCCGCATCGTTGGAGCTGATGGCCACCACCGCCAATCCCTTCCCCTGGTATCGCTTCACTGAGCGCACCAACTCTGCCCGTATGTGTATAACGAACGGGCAGTGGTTGCACATGAATATGACCAGCAGGCCGGGGGCGTCGGCGAAGTCGCCGAGCGCCACAGCTCGCCCGTGCGTATCCGGCAACACGAAGTCCGGCGCTGCAATACCCAACGCTGCCATTGTCGATGCGGTTTTCGCCACTCGTACTACCCCTCCCCGACCTCCATCTGTTGCGGCATCGTAAGGAGGTCGAGGACCTTGAAGCGTCGCTCGCCCATCGGGAGCTCGATGGTCACCTCCTCGCCCTTACGTGCGCCTAGAAGGCCTTGGCCGATCGGAGAGGCCATTGATACCTGTCCACCGTCCAGGTCCATGAAGTCACCCGCTACGATAGTGAAGTTGGCTACCTCGTTCACCGCGAGGTCGTGGATCTCGACGCGAGACCCGAAACCGACCCGATCGATGGGCATGGCCTTGACATCAATCTTCGACAACTCCGACAAACGCTGGGTCAGATGCCCGATCCGGAGCTGTACGAATTGTTGGCGCTCGAGGGCCGACTTGTACTCGGCGTTTTCCCTGAGGTCGCCCAATTCGACGGCCTTCTCGATCCTCGCCGGGAGGAGAACGTTGAGCTCATGGACGAGCTGCTCGATCTCTTCCCCGATCTTCTCCCGAATCTCGTCAAGCATAGGGCGTGGTCCCGGAGAAGTGGAATCCAGAAAACGGGCGAAGCGACCGGCGCTTTTTCCCTCCACATCTGCAGTGAAGGAAACGCCCCGCCGGCTAAACTAGTTCTTTCGCGATCGGCATCAAGTGGTGCGCCGATGATAGTGCCATCTATACCGATGAACAGGTTACGGTCAACGTAACCCCACTCGTCAACTAGGGCTTACTACTAGAGCGAGGGTGGGCAGAGGGGAGAAGCCTGGACTCAGGTCCTCTCCTCCCAACACTCAGTTGGCCGGAAGAATCTCTTCCCGTTTAGGCAGAGCGCTACGGATGTTAGATGGGCCCTAGCATTTCTGACCTATTACGACATAATTGTAGGAATATGACCTAGATCATTCGAAAGTGTCGTTATCGATTCAGCGACGTCCAGAAACCCTTCTCTTCATAGAAAATAATGAGTTTAGCTCTCCCCCGCCAAAAGCTTTCCACGCTGGCAGAGGTTACTGGGACCCTGAACACTCCGCTCGACCTCAGGAGCGCCCTAATGCGTGTTCTCGAGCTTCTAGAGGAGGAGCATAGGACAATCAGTGGCACGATAACTCTGCGAAATCGTGATACGGGTGACCTGAACATTGAAGCAGCCACCGGAATGACATGGCGGGTGCAGCGTCGCGCGAAGTACAAGGTGGGTGAGGGGATAACGGGTAGGGTGGTGGAAAGCGGGCGACACATTATTGTCCCTCAAGTAAGCCAGGAGCCGCTGTTCCTGGACAAGACCAACGTGTGGAAGCGAAGCGGGCGCCCCGAACTAAGCTTTGTGTGCGTACCGATTCCGGTAGACGGAAAAACGGAAGGAAGCCTTGGAGTAACACTTCCATACGACGAGGATCAAACGTTCACGCCCGAGGTTGAGTTCCTGGGTGTTGTCGCTTCAATGATTGGGCAAGCTGTCCGAGTCGATAACCTGGTCGAGACTGAGCGAGAAAGGCTACTTACGGAGAATGACCAGCTCCGCCAGGAGCTTCGGGAGCGCTATGAGTTCCGCAACATTATTGGGAATTCAAGGCAGATGCGTGACGTTTATCAGCAGATCGCCCAGGTAGCAGGGAGCCCGATAACCGTGATGATTCGCGGAGAGTCCGGTACCGGAAAGGAGATGGTCGCGCACGCGATTCACTATAACTCCCCACGCTCGGAGGGCCCTTTCGTCAAAGTAAACTGCGGAGCGCTTCCCGATACGCTGATAGAGTCCGAGCTCTTCGGTTACGAGCCCGGTGCCTTCACGGACGCACGTGAACAGAAGAAAGGCCGTTTTGAGCTCGCCGACGGGGGAACACTTTTCCTTGACGAGATTGGTGAGTTGTCCCCGTCTACCCAGGTGAAAGTTCTTCGCGCGCTCCAGGAGAAGGAGTTTGAGCGGCTCGGCGGGGTCCAGCCGATCCGGGTTGATGTTCGATTGCTTACTGCAACCAACCGGGACCTAGAGAGCGCGATGCGCCAGGGCGCCTTCCGCGAAGACCTGTACTATCGACTGAATGTCTTCAGTCTTTTCATGCCGGCACTGCGGGACCGAAAGCCTGACATTCTTCTTCTGGCGGACCATTTTGCTGAAAAATACGCCACTGTTCTGGGAAAGAGTGTCCGCCGTATCTCCACTCCGGCCATCGACATGCTAATGGCGTATCATTGGCCAGGTAACGTGAGGGAGCTCGAGAATTGTATCGAACGTGCTGTGCTGGTGTGCCAAGGTGGTGTGATTCATGGACATGACCTTCCGCCCACCCTTCAGACCGCTCAGGTGTCCGACACCCTTCCAGACGCTTCATTAGAGGCCGCTATGGGGAACTATGAGCGAGATTTATTACTGGATAGCCTGAAGTCTGCCCGAGGAAACCAGGCCGAGGTCGCCCGGCTGCTGCAGACAACCTCCAGGGTTGTGGGCTACAAGCTCCGTAAGCATGGGATTGATCCGGCGGACTACCGTGCCTTATCCCGTCCCTCCTGGGACAACTAACCGAACTAGTCGATAAAAGCGACAATTTTGTAGGATTATGGGCATAGTGCCACAATTTTGTCGTACCCCAGGCTAGATTGTTCGCGATATGTAAGACTTGTAACCCGTTTTATAGAAACGGTTTACAATGATATACGCAAAGTATTTATGAGACTTTTCAAAGTGGTACGGTGCTTGCTAATAGAGATAGTCTTCAGGCGTCTGCGCGCTGATGCCAGTCGCACCTATTCACTCAACCTGAGATCGAGTTGGCCCATCGTTCGAAGGGGAAGAGAGGAAAAATGATTAATACTGGAAAGCTGGCCGGATGGGCGGCCCGACTTGTCCTGCCCGGCCTTGTGCTACTGCTAGCTCCAGAGCTAGTTGAGGCGCAGGACGCAATTGACTCGGGAGACACCGCGTGGATGCTGACGTCCACCGCCCTAGTGCTCTTGATGACTGCGGGACTCGCGTTCTTCTACGGTGGGCTAGTGCCGTCGAAAAACGTCCTCAACACGATGATGATGAGCTTCGTCGCGTTTGGGGTGGCTGGTGTTCTTTGGGCCGTGGCTGGCTATTCGATCGCCTTCGGTGGGGACGGCCAATACTTCGGTGATCTCTCGATGGCGCTTCTGAACGGGGTAGGCACGGAAGCCAGCGGTACAATTCCGCATATCCTCTTTATGGGCTTCCAGGGCACGTTCGCCATCATCACGGCGGCACTGATTTCTGGAGCGGTGGTCGGCCGGATGAAGTTCGGAGGCTACATCGCCTTCATCGCAATCTGGGGACTCGTCGTTTATGCGCCGGTCGTCCACTGGGTATGGAGCGGTGGATGGTTAGCTGGTATGGGCGCGCTGGATTTTGCAGGTGGAACCGTTGTGCATGTTAACGCTGGTGCAGCAGCGCTTGCTGCAGCAATCGTGCTGAAACCGCGGCAGGACTACGGCGTGAGGGCCATGCTTCCGCACAATGTGCCTTTCGTACTTCTGGGCGCTGGGCTGCTGTGGTTTGGCTGGTTCGGATTCAACGGCGGTAGCGCGTTAGCGGCCGACGGGCTCGGTGCCACAGGCGCGGTAACGACGATGTTTGCTCCTGGTGCTACCGTGGTCGTCTGGGCACTCTTAGACCACTTCACGACGGGCAAGACGACCGCTGTTGGTCTGGCTACGGCAATTGTCGTCGGGCTTGTGGCGATTACTCCAGCCTCTGGCTTCGTGACACCCATATTTGCTATCGCGATCGGCGCGATCGCTGCCTTCCCTAGCTACTACTTCATCAAGTGGCGGACCAGTTCCAGCCTTGACGACTCTCTGGACGTTTTCGGGGCCCACGGAATTGGCGGTGCTGTGGGAGCAATTCTTACAGGCGTTTTTGCGGTCGAGGCAATTGGCGGCACGGCCGGCCTTATCGAGGGCAATCCTGGACAGGTTTTGACACAGGTGATCGCGATTCTTGGGGTCTTAGCGTATAGCTTCATCGCGACCGTCGTGATCCTTAAGGTGATCGGAGCTGTCTCCGGCGGGTTAAGGCCTGCGGCCGATCTCGAGTTGCGCGGAATGGACGGCATTGCGCACGGCGAGGAAGGATACGCAACGGGTGATGGAGCGGTTCTGATTCTCGAGGACGAGTAAAGCGATAGGAGTTCGGGCGCTGCGGCCTCTTGGGGGGTCCGACTCTTAAGACTAGCAAGCCCGAAAATCTCAGATATAAAGCGAGGTAACCATCATGAAGCTTATCAAAGCGATCATTCGACCGGAAAAGCTCAGCGACGTCCTGAAGGCACTGTACCAGGCCGATGTCGAGGGAGTCACGGTCAACCGGGTGCAAGGACATGGCGGTGAGACCGAAGGCGTCGAAACGTACCGTGGGACGACGGTTAAGATGGGGCTCACCGACAAAATCATGCTCGATATCGGAGTCTCTGATTCTTTTGTCGAGGTTACCGTCAACGCGATTCTGAACAGTGCCCGGACAGGCGGGGTGGGAGACGGAAAAGTCTTCGTATTCCCAATCGAATCCGTGTACCGCATCAGGACCGGGGAGAAAGACGAGCGAGCGGTGACTCCGATCACCGAGGAAACGAACCAGACCGCGATCTGAGGGTGACCGGCGTCTAGGGGATGTTTACCCTTGGCGCTCCGTCTTGTCCATGTATATTTGCAACAAGTTGGTTCTGGAGCCGCCCGAATGGTGGGAGTCGCCGCTCGTTTAGCTCCAACACGTTTCAAGGAGAGTAACGAATGAAATTGAGCATAGGTGCGGTGACGGCGGTTGCGGTCTTAGCTACGCCGCTGGTTGGCGTGGCCCAGGACGCGGAATTGTCGGGGAATGTCGGCTTCGCCTCCGATTACTTTTACCGTGGCGCCCCTCAGGGGTCATCCTCCGCGAGTGCCGGGCTGGACTTGACTGCCGGTAGCTTCAATCTGGGCGCTTGGGCGGCGGATGTAGCAACAGGTAACGAGGTCGATGTCTACCTTGGTCTTAGCCAGGACATTGGTGACTTGAGCGTCAGCGTCGGCGGCACAGCGTACGTGTACACGAACGACGCTTTCGACTCAAAGTACCTGGAGGGAAACCTCAATGCGGGCATCGGGGTTCTTTCCGCAGAATTCTCCTACGGCAAGCATGACTCGGACGCGCTCACGTCGGGCGATGAGACCTACTGGTTCGCCGCCGGCACCATCGCGCAATCAGGGCTCCACGCCACCTACGGCATGTTCGGTGATGGTCTCGATAGTTCATATATCGAGGCTGGCTACTCCCTATCGGTAGGGGATTTCGACTTGTCGGCGGCTTGGATCTACAGCGACGACAACGCCGATGACCATGCGCTCACGTTGGGCATCAGTCATACGTTCGGTATCGATACCAACTAGCGCTCGACTTTTGTAGCCTTCGGACGGGGCTGCCCGGATTCGGTAACGGATCGGGCAGCCCCGCTTTTTCAAGCAATGACCCCCG
>Ga0209753_1001117_pt1 | contig 11340 bp, 11 predicted proteins | sample METZYME_3_550m_FD_187550 | JGI IMG/M metagenome (GOLD analysis project Ga0209753, IMG submission 187550) | Marine microbial communities from oxygen minimum zone in mesopelagic equatorial Pacific - METZYME_3_550m (SPAdes) (version 2) | ecosystem: Environmental > Aquatic > Marine > Oceanic... | reverse complement strand
TGGGGACCTCGCCGTCGGCAGCCGCCAGGCGGGCCTCGTCGAGGGCGAGGTCCATGAGGGCTTCGTCGTCCATGACGGCGACGATAGGTGCGGGACGCGCCACACCCGCCTTCGAGCGTGGCGGCCAGGCGATCTGCGGCACCCCGGGGGTTCCGCTGAGAGCTGCTGCCTTCCGGCCCTGACCCGGTTCACGGGCCCCGGTCGCACAGGACCCGACCGCCACACTCGAAGGCGGGTGTGTATCGAAACGATACCCACAGCCGCCAGACCCTGCGCCCGTTGGAAAGGCGGCCGCTAGCCTTGCCCCCGGATTCCGCCTCGGGCGGTTCCCCGGAGGGATGCGAGAGCGGACGAATCGGCACGCTTGGAAAGCGTGTGTGGCCCTTGGTCACCGTGGGTTCGAATCCCACTCCCTCCGCCGTGCGGTGGCCCGCGGCACGCCCCCGGGCGTGTCGCAGGGCCGCTGTAGGGTGAGCGGTGTATGGAGTACACGGCCCTCTACCGCCGCTACCGACCGCGCCGGTTCGACGAGATCCGGGGGCAGGACCACGTCGTCGCGGCGCTCCGCAACGCCGTGCGCGAGGACCGCGTCCACCACGCCTACCTCCTGAGCGGGCCCCGGGGCACCGGCAAGACCACCGCCGCCCGGATCCTCGCCAAGGCACTCAACTGCACGGCGCTGGCCGATGGCGAGCCCTGCTGCGGGTGCGAGTCGTGCATAGCCATCGACGCCGGCCGGTCCTTCGATCTGCACGAGCTCGACGCCGCATCCAACAACAAGGTCGATGACATCCGCGACCTCCTTGCCAAGGTCGCCCTCGGCACGCCGGGCCGGACGAAGGTGTACCTCCTTGACGAGGTCCACATGCTCACCCCGGGGGCCGAGAACGCCCTGCTCAAGACGCTCGAGGAACCGCCCGGCCACGTCGTGTTCGTGCTCGCAACCACCGAACCCCACAAGGTCGTCGAGACCATCCGTAGCCGGTCCCAGCACCTCGAGCTGGGCCTGCTGTCGGCCGGTGAGATCGCATCGCTGATTGCCGACGTGGTCACCGACGCCGGCCTCGACGTGGACGAGGAGGGTCAGGCACATGCGGTGCGGGCCGGTCGCGGCTCGGCACGCGACGCGCTCTCTGCCCTCGACCGGGCTGTGGCGGGTGGGGCCGTTCCCGACGACACCACGACCGCCGAACTGCTTGCCGCCATCGCCGACTCGGACGCAGCAGCAGCACTGGGGGCGATCGCCACGGGTGTCTCGCGTGGACGGGAGCCCCGGGTCCTTGGTGAGGCACTGCTGTCGGCACTGCGCGATGCCTTCCTCGTCCGCATGGGCGTGCCGCCCGACCAACTCTCCGACGACGACCGGTCCCGAGCCGAGTCGTTCGCGGAGTCCCTTTCCCCGGCCACGATCACGCGGGCACTCGAGGTGCTCGGCACCGCCCTGGTCGACATGCGCCGGGCGCCCGATCCTCGGGTGGACCTCGAGGTCGCCCTGGTCCGGTTGGCGACGTCGACTGGCAGCACACCCGGTTCGCCGCCCGTCGATGCATCGACCCTCGAAGACCTGGTTCGACGAATCGAGCAGCTCGAACACGCCCTGGCCGAGGGCCGCCCGGTCGCCGGACCCGCTGCCACGCCGCCACCGGTGCCGCCGAAGCGTTCCTGGAGGGGACCGGCGGCGAAGGCCCGCGAGACCCTCGCCTCCAGCCGGGGGCCCGAGCCTGTTGCCGAGCCTGTTGCCGAGCCTGTTGCCGAGCCTGTTGCCGAGCCTGTTGCCGAGGCGGCACCGGATGCGGTGCCTGCTCAGGCAGCAGCGAGCGACCTCCCCGACTGTGACGCACTGGCCCTTGCCTGGGGCGACGAGGTTCTCGGGCGCGTCAGCAAGAAGGCGAAGGCCAGGTTCGGCATCGGACGGTTCACCGAGGTCGTCGACGGCGTGGCGGTCCTGGCCCTCCCGAACAAGCCGCACCTGATGAGGTGTACCGAGTTGATCGGCGAGGTCGAGGGCGCCCTTGCCGAGCAGTTCGGCGTGGCCGTCCCGGTTCGCCTGGTGGTCGACGAGGGGGCGACCCGTCCACCTCCGCGACCGGGTGCCGCGAAGCCTGCCGCTGCGGCACCTCCGGAGGACGAGGACGACGAGTCCATCAATCCCGACGACCTGGTCGATGCCGACGCAGTCGCCGGCTCCGCCGTCGAACGCATCACCGAGGCGTTCCCCGGTGTGAGCGTCGTCGAGTCCGACTGATCCGACCGGGATCCCGTCCACCGTGTACGCCGACGCCGTCCAGCAGGTCATTGACGAACTGGGTCGCCTGCCGGGGATCGGCCCCCGTTCGGCGCAGCGCCTCGCCTTCCACATCCTCGAGTCCGACCCCGTCGACGTCGAGCGGCTGACGACGGCCATCGTCGAGATGCGTTCCCGGGTGAGGTTCTGCAGTCGGTGCTTCAACATCGCCGAGGACGACCTCTGCGGCATCTGTGCGGATGCGCGGCGGGAAGCCTCGGTGCTGTGCGTCGTCGAGGACCCGCGTGACGTGGTGGCGCTGGAGCGCACGGCCGAGTTCCGGGGTTGCTACCACGTACTCGGCGGTTCGATCAGCCCCATCGATGGGGTCGGTCCGGAGCAGCTCCGCATCAGGGAACTCCTCGCTCGACTCGGAGACGAGGAGGTGGGCGAGGTGATCCTGGCGACGAACCCCAACATCGAGGGCGAAGCCACCGCCATGTACCTGGCGCGGCTGCTGGAGCCGCTGGGGGTGGAGGTCACCAAGATTGCCAGTGGCCTGCCGGTGGGCGGTGACCTTGAGTACGCCGATGAACTGACGTTGGGGCGGGCGCTCGAGGGCCGACGCAAGCTCGGAGGCGATTGAGAAGAAACTGGGAAAAATAGGAAACGCCCCCCGGGGCCGGTTGCGGGCGCTACCGGCAACCTTCGGAGGGCGCTTCCCTTAGTTGGGTGGAGGGGTCTTCCCAACGTGTTGCGATCACATTACAACATTTACGAGATCATTACAAGTCAGGCAGGTTTTCCACAGGTCAGGGCGCAGGGGCCATCCGTCCGTCGTGGCGTGCCACGATGGGAGCGGGCAATCCGCCCGCCAGCCATACCCCCAGTGATCCAGGACCCCGCATGCTGCTGACCCAGATCGACCACGTCGCCATCGCCGTACACGACCTCGAGGCGGCGATCGACTACCACGCCCGGGCCTTTGGTGCCGAGGTCTGCCACAGGGAGGTCGTCGAACAGGATGGCGTCGAGGAGGCCATGGTGCGGGTGGGCGAGTCCTACCTCCAACTCACCACCGGGACCCGAACCGACTCGCCGATCAGCCAGTTCCTCGTCAAGCGCGGTGAGGGCATCCACCACGTCGGCTACCGGGTCGACGACTGCGCCGAGGCACTCGCCGCCATCGTGGCCGCAGGTGGGCGGGCCATCGACGAGGAGCCCCGGCCCGGATCCCGGGGCACGACGGTTGCCTTCGTCCACCCGAGGGGCTCCTTCGGCACCCTTATCGAACTGGTTGAGGAACCGCGCTAGCGCGGGGCGACAGGTCCGAGAACGTCCGGAAGCCAGGAGGCGCAGCGTGGAGGTTCACCTCGTCGACGGAACGTACGAGTTGTTCCGCCACCACTTCGCGGTGCCATCGCACGTGACGGCCGACGGCGTCGAGGTGGCGGCCACGCGGGCGGTCGTCGGCTCGATCCTCGGAATGCTCGAGGAGGGCGCCACCCACGTCGGCATCGCCACCGACCAGGTGGTCGAGTCTTTCCGCAACGAGATGTTCGAGGGCTACAAGACCGGCGAGGGCGTGCCGCCGGAGCTCTTCTCCCAATTCCCGCTGCTCGAGGCGGCACTCACGGCGGCAGGCTTCCGGGTCTTCGCCATGGTCGAGCACGAGGCCGACGACGCCATGGGCGCAGCGGCGGTGAAGGCCGCTGAGGACCCCCGGGTGGACCGCATCCTCATCTGCACCCCCGACAAGGACCTCGCCCAGGTCGTCGACGACGGGCTCCGCATCGTGCAGTTCGACCGGCGCAAGGGCGTGGTCTACGACCGGGACGGCATCATCGACCGCTTCGGCGTTAGGCCCGAGTCGATTCCCGACTACCTGGCACTGGTGGGCGACACCGCCGACGGCATCCCCGGGCTGCCCGGGTGGGGGGCGAAGTCATCGTCAACCGTGCTGGCCCGCTACGTGCACCTCGAGGAGATTCCGGACGACGCCGACGACTGGGACGTGACCGTGCGCAGTGCCGCCCGCCTGGCGGCGGCGCTTGCCGAAGGGCGCGACGACGCCGGCCTCTACCGGCGCCTGGCCACGCTCGACCTCGATGCCCCGGTCATGGACGACGTCGACGACCTCTGCTGGAACGGCCCCCGGCCCCATTTCGCCGAGATGTGCCGGAGGTTCGAGGGCCCGCGCCTCGCCGAGCGTGCCGACCGGCTGGCGGCCCAGCGGGCCTGACCCGGGCGTCTCGCTACGGCCGGACCGCCTCCGGTCGCTACCCTGTGCCCCCAATGGCGCAGCATTCCATGAGCGATCGGCTCGACGACCTCCGCAAGAGGCGGGAAGAGGCCCTCCACGCGGGCTCCGAACGGGCGGTCGAACGACAGCACTCCAAGGGCAAGTTGCTCGCCCGCGAGCGCATCGACTACCTGCTCGACGAGGGCTCGTTCCATGAACTCGACCTGCTGGTCCGCCACCGGGCCCACGACAGCGGCATCGAGGAGCGCCCCTACACCGATGGCGTCATCACCGGCTGGGGGACCATCGACGGCCGTCGGGTCTTCATGTTCGCCCAGGACTTCACGGTCTTCGGCGGCGCTCTCGGGGAGGCCTTCGCCAAGAAGCTCCACAAGGTGATGGACCTGGCCCACTCGGTTGGCGCCCCGATGATTGGCCTCAACGACGGCGCCGGCGCCCGCATCCAGGAGGGAGTCGTCAGCCTTGACGGCTACGGCGGCATCTTCTACCGCAACGTGCAGTCCTCGGGCGTGATTCCACAGATCAGCGTGATCCTCGGACCCTGTGCCGGCGGCGCCGTGTACAGCCCGGCCATGACCGACTTCATCTTCATGGTCCGTGAGAAGTCGCACATGTTCATCACCGGCCCGGACGTCGTCCGGACGGTGACCGGCGAGGAGGTCTCCCTCGAGGAACTCGGCGGCGCCGGTAGCCATTCCACGAAGTCAGGCGTGGCCTCGTTCGTGGCGGAGGACGAGCATCAGGTCCTCGACGACGTCAAGGCACTGCTGTCGTACCTGCCGTCGAACAACATCGACATGCCACCCACCGTCGCCTGCGACGACCCCGTCGACCGCCTGTGCCCCGAGCTCGACGACCTCATGCCCGACAGCGCCAACGTGCCCTACGACATGCGCCAGGTCATCACCGCCGTCGTCGACGAGGGCGAGTTCATGGAGTACCACGCGGCCTGGGCCGGGAATATCGTGTGCGGCTTCGCCCGCCTCAATGGCCGGTCGGTCGGAGTGGTCGGCAACCAGCCCATGATGCTCGCCGGGGTGCTCGACATCCAGGCCTCCGAGAAGGCCGCCCGGTTCGTCCGCACCTGCGACGCCTTCAACCTCCCGCTCATCACGTTCGTTGACGTGCCCGGCTTCCTGCCCGGCGTCGACCAGGAGTACGGAGGCATCATCCGCCACGGTGCCAAGTTGCTCTACGCCTACTGCGAGGCCACGGTGCCGCGCATCCAGGTCATCACCCGGAAGGCCTACGGCGGCGCCTACGTCGTCATGGACTCCAAGTCGGTCGGCTCCGACCTGTCGCTGGCCTGGCCGTCGGCCGAGCTGGCCGTCATGGGCCCACAGGGCGCCGTCGAGATCCTGTACCGACGCGAGTTGGCCGACGCCGCCGATCCGGTCGCCCGCCGGGGCGAACTCGTCGAGGAGTACGCCGAGCGCTACGCCAACCCCTACGTGTCGGCGGAACACGGCTTCGTTGACGACGTGATCGCTCCGTCCGAGACCCGCGTCCGGTTGGTCGCCGGCCTCGAGATGCTGGCCGGCAAGCGCGCGGAACTTCCCCAGCGCAAGCACGGCAACGTACCGCTGTAGGCCACGATGGATTCCTCCACGCCGGAAGGCGCCACCGCACGACTCTTGGTCGTCGAAGAGTTCGACACCACGACCCGGATCGAGGCTCCGGGGGCCTCCGGAGCCGAGCTCCAGGCCATCCTCGCTGCGTACCGCGAGTTCTGGCCCGACCCCGTGGCGACCCGTCAGGCCGATGTCCCGACCTGGCGCTTCTCTGGTCGCTGGTGGGCCGACTCCCGCCTCCCCTTGCGACAGTCGGTCAGCTAGCCACTCCTTGCGCCGGGTCCACCCAGTTCGGGCCGACGGCTCCTGCCAATCCGGGGAGCCGGTCGAGGTAGTCGTCGCGTGTGATCTCGGATGCTCCGAGGCCGGCGAGGTGCGCGGTGGCCCACTGGACGTCGACGAGCCGGTCGCCGCCCGTGCCGAGCAGTTCGACCAGCCCGATCAACGCCACCTTCGAGGCGTCCGTGCGCCGGTGGAACATCGACTCCCCGGCGAACAGGCCACCGAGGGACACGCCGTAGAGGCCGCCGGCGAGGCCTTCGTCGTCCCAGGCCTCGACGGAGTGTGCCCAGCCAAGGCGGTGGAGCTCGGTGTAGGCCTCGGCCATCTGGACGTCGATCCAGCGGTATGGCCGGTCGGGGTCGGCACATGCCTCGAGGACCTCGGCGAAGGCGGTGTCGAACCGGACCTCGAAGCGCCGACAGGAGCGCCGCAACGACCGACTCACCCGGAGGTCGGAGGGGAGGAGCACGCCCCGGGGATCCGGGGACCACCAGGCGACGGCACCGTCCTGCTCGACGGGCATGGGGAACAGCCCGGACCGGTAGGCCGTCAGGAGCGTGCCCGGGTCGAGGTCGGCGCCGATGCCGACGACCCCGTGTCCATCGGCCGTACTCGCCGGCGGGAAGAGCCAGGTGGTGGTGGGTGGCTCGGTGGGCACGCCGCGAGGGTAGGTGGCCGACCGGGTGGGGAGGGCCGGTCAGCCCTCGACGATAGAGACCGAGTGGACGATGATCTCGTGGCTCGGGCCGCCGCCATAGGGCGACTCGGGGTCCACGACGTAGAGGTCCATCATGGCGTCGAGGACGCTCTGGCCGGCATTGTCGGTGGCGCCGAACAGCAGGTAGCTGCCCTGGCTGTCGAGGAGGGACACGCTCTCCGTGGTCGTGAGGAAGAATTGGGCGCCCGAGCTGTTCAGTCCTGCTGAACGGGCCATCACCAGTTGGCCGGACTCGTAGGAGAACGGACCGGAGACCCCTTCGTTGGCGAGGCGGTGGAACGCGCCCCCTTCATCGGGAATCGTGTAACCGGGGCCAGGGTCGGACCAGTCGTTGGTGGTCGGCGAGCCCCCCTGGATGATGCCGATGCTCGGGTCGATCCGGAACAGGAGGGTGTTGTCGTAGTAGCCGTAGCGGGCGAGGGCCACGAAGTTGTTGGTGGTCTCCGGCATCCTGGCCCGGTCGAGGGTGAACCGGATCTCGCCCTCGCTGGTGTCGAACACCGCCGTGTAGGCGACCCCGCTCGCCAAGCAGTAGATGGGACGGGCGGTGAAGTCGTATTGGGGGCCGTCGGACTTGTCGAGGGCCGGGCAGGGGTTCGGCACCACGGCTTCGTTGCCGCCGCCACTGCCTCCGCGGTCGGCGAGGCTGGCGATGCCCACCGTCACGAGACTGCCGAGCATCACGACGGCGAGGATGCCGGCTAGCAGCCTGGTGCGGGGTGAGTAGCGATGGATGGAGGCGGGGGGCCGCGCGGCCCGCCTGGTCTTCAAGGCCATGGGGCGGCACCCTAACAACGGGGCCCCTCGGCGCCGCAGTGCCCGAAACCTGCAGCAGTCCCGCCGGGCAGCGCAGGTAGCGTGGTTGCTCGTGGCACTGATCGTCCAGAAGTTTGGCGGTACCGCGGTCGGCGACCCCGACCGCATCCGGGCCGTCGCGGACCACGTCGCGCGCACGAAGCGCCACGGTGACGACGTCGTCCTCGTCGTCTCGGCCATGGGCAACGAGACCGACGACCTGCTGCGCCTGGCGTCGGAGGTTTCCGCCACGCATCCCGGCCGCGAGATGGACATGCTCATCACGGCGGGTGAGCGCAAGTCGATGGCGCTCATGTGCATGGCACTCCACGACCTGGACGTTCCGGCTGACTCCTTCACGGGCAGCCAGGCCGGATTCCTGACCGACGCCACCCACGGCAACGCCAGGATCCTCGAGGTCCGACCTGACCGGGTGCGTGCCACCGTCGACGCCGGGCGTGTCGCCGTGGTGGGCGGCTCCCAGGGCGTGTCGACGGAGAACGACGTCACTTTCCTCGGCCGGGGGGGCTCCGACACGACCGCCGTGGCACTCGCCCATGCGCTCGGGGCCGCCGTCTGCGAGCTCTATACGGACGTGACCGGGGTGTTCACCACCGATCCCCGGTTGGTCCCGACGGCCAGGCGGATGGCGTCGGTGTCGTTCGAGGAGTTGCTGGAGATGACCGCCTCCGGCTGCCCGAAGCCGTCGATGCGGTCTGTCGAATACGCGCGCACCCACGGGGTGCGCCTACATGTCCGATCAGCGTTCACCTGGCAGGAGGGAACGTGGGTCGACGAGGAGGAGCCAAACATGGAACAGGCCATCGTCTCAGCGGTCACGCACGACACCTCGGAGGCCAAGATGACGATCGCAGGGGTGCCCGACCGCACCGGTGTGGCAGCGACGGTCTTCCGTGCGCTCGCCGATCTCGACGTGAACGTCGACCTCATCGTGCAGAACGTCTCGGACCGGGGCGTTACCGACATCTCGTTCACGGTGCCGAAGGGCGACCTCGACCGGACGATGGAGGAGACACGGAAGTTGGTCGCCGAGATCGGGGCTGCTGGGGTCGATGCCGATGCGGCGATCGCCCGGGTGAGTATCGTCGGTGCGGGCATGCGCTCGAACCCGGGCGTTGCGGCGACAATGTTCGAGACCCTCGCTGGCACGGGCGTCAACATCCAGATGATCTCCACGTCGGCGATCCGCGTGAGCTGTGTAGTCGCCGAAGGCCAGGTGGAGGAGGCCGTCACGGCCCTCCACAAGGCGTTCGGGCTCGCCGACGCCTGAACCGGCGAATCGGCATTCCCATCGTGTGCCTACCCACCCGCGCCGTCGCGCCGACGATCGTGATGGTCACCCTGCTCGTCCTGGTGGCCGGCGCCTGCGCCGCCCCGGAGTCGGACGGTGCGACCGTCCCGACGGCGACCCTTGCGCCGACCACGACCATCGTGGGCTTCGACGAGGTCCGCGACCGGTTTGTCGCCGATGCCGGCGCCGACGGTGTGCTGGAGGACCTGGCCGTCGCCGACCTGGGCTGCGTGGCCCAGGCACTCCTCGAAGCCAGCGGGCCCGAGGTCGTCCTGTCGATCTCGACACAGGGGCCAAAGCCGCATCAGGCAGAGATGACCGTCGAGGCCCTCGTGGCTTGCGGGGTCGTCGTGGACGTGTTCCGGACCGGGCTCGCCTACAGCATGGCGAACGATCCCGGAGCGCCGACCGTGGATCCGGACTGTGTCCTCGAGGGGGTCACTGCCGACCACCTGGCCCCGATCCTCGTCACCCAGTTCTCCCGTCCCGGTGGCGTCACCGTCGACGGGTCTGCGATGAATGCGTTGTTGGTCGATACCCCCCTCATGGCCAACCTGATTCGCTGTTCGCTCGAGGGCGCAGGCCTCCTGACGCCGTTCTGCGACGGCTATCTCGACGTCGTCGACGATGTGCTGCGCTTGGTGATGGGCCAGGGGGGGCTCGAGGGGGATTCGGAGGACCCGGTCGCCTACGCATCGCTGTTCGACGTCACCGAGGGCGTGTTCGCCTGGCTCGCCACGAACGTCCCAGACGACCTCCGTGGTGCCGCGGTCCTCGTCCACGACGCCGTCATCGTCACCGCCGAGGCGTTCGCCGATGCGGTGGCGGGCATGGAGGGCGACGGCCCCGAGGCTCGGGACACCGCCCTGCTCGCTGCGATCAGTCGGATCGGGGCAGGATTGGAGAACATGAACGCCGTGGACCTCCCTGCAGCGACCAACCGGCTCCGTGTCCACGTGGCTGACCAGTGCGGCCAAGAGTCGACGATCGTCTTCGACCTGTTCGGCGGCTTCGGCGCCGGCTTCACCCACGAGGGCTGACGGATGCGGTTCCGCACGGTTGCAGTCCTGCTGGCCATCGCCGTGCCTGTCGGTGCCTGCGGGAGTGATGCTGGGCCGGAACGACCGACCATCGATCCGTCCTGGACGGTGCCCTCGACGACGCAGCCGCCGTCGACCACGCAGCCGTCCGGTGGATCCGGGGATCCCGAATCGACGACCACCGAGGTCACCGTTCCGACGACCACCGAGGTCACCGTTCCGACGACCGTTTCCGAGGCCTTCTGCCCGGACCTGGCTGGGCACCTGGAGCGGGAGGGCAGCCGTCTGGCCGATCTCCGGTCGGGTCTCGGTCCGGATGATCCCCAGGTGTACGTGGAGGCGGCCTCGGCGATGTCGCTCCTCGCCGGCTGGTTGCTCGAACGGGCACCCGTGGGCGTCGTCGGCTCGGCGGAGCGCCTTGCGACACTCTGGCGAGAGGCGACGATGCCGCACATGAACCAGTCGGAGGGCGAGTTCGATGCACGAGCGGCGATGGCGGCGATCAACGCCGCGTTGGTCGGGCGTCACGAAGCCATGGCCGAGGCGGCCGAGGCGGTGAGCGTGTTTCTGCTCGACGAGTGCCCGTACGAAGTTGCCCTGATGCTGGCCGGCCTCGACCCCCGGTCGGCGGTCCGCCCCTCGACGACACCACCCCCTTCGACGCTCCCCAAGGAGATCCGCGACTTCATCCGGAAGCTCCTGACCGGGAGCTGACATGGGCCCCGCGGATCGCTGGTCGTCGGTCGCGCTCGCCCTCCTGATCGTTGGGGCGTGCGCCGCGACGGAGTCTCCCCGTGGGGCGACGTCCGGGACGTCGACCACGGCGTCGACCACGACCACGGCGTCGACCACGACCACGGCGTCGACCACGACGGTGCCACCCATTCCGTCGACGACGGCAGCGCCCCGGACCACGACCACGGTGCTGCGGTCGGGGGTTCCCGAGGGCTTCTGTGCGGGGCTCGCCGTGGAGTCGGCCTCGATCACCCGGGTCCTCGAGGAACTCGACGCGTCTGGTGCCTCCGAGACGGCCCACCGGCTGGCCCACCTGCGCGCGACGAGCACCCTCCTGGGTTGGATCGACGAGCGTGTGCCGGCCGACCTGCGTGACGACTCCGGGCTGCTCGACGAGGTC
>Ga0209753_1001097_pt1 | contig 11485 bp, 10 predicted proteins | sample METZYME_3_550m_FD_187550 | JGI IMG/M metagenome (GOLD analysis project Ga0209753, IMG submission 187550) | Marine microbial communities from oxygen minimum zone in mesopelagic equatorial Pacific - METZYME_3_550m (SPAdes) (version 2) | ecosystem: Environmental > Aquatic > Marine > Oceanic... | reverse complement strand
TTGCCATGGCATTCCAGCGAACAAGGGATTTAATTCTACGCTCAAGATCACGGTTTCCTGGGAATTCTGGCTGCTGCTCAAGATGAATAGTATTAATAAACGGGGTGTTGGTATTAAACGGTAGTCGGGCACCTTTTGCCTGAGCATAATCTATGAGTTCTTCCAAAAGAAAACGGGTGCGTTCGAATCCATTTTCTTCTAGAGCGTCTTCAATAGATTCGATCCATTCCCGTGTTTCTTGAGGATCGGAATCTTTATAAACATTTGCCATTTTTAAAAAATAATATCAGCTTAATGATAAACTAGAATTTACTACAGTTTCAAAATTACACTTGTATCTCTTTCCAGTCTCCTTTCCCGATTTTCCAGATCATGACCGCGGCAAAAATAACCATATAAAAAGGAAACACCAGCCACGGACCATGGAATCCTGCATCCAGGAAAACACCAAAAAACCAACTGGCGGGCAGCATCAGCCCCCATACGAGAGCAGACTCTACCACGGCCGGGAAAAAGGTGTTACCAGCCCCTGATAATGCAAACCAGAGCGTTATACCGAATGCGTCAACAAACTGCAAAAAACCCAACACCCGCAGGCCAAACACACCCATAGTTATTACATCTGGATCCGTTGTAAAAAAAGATAGAAAAAAATGTGGAAACAATATAAAAAGAATACCCATAGAGCCCATGATATACTCAGCCAAACGGAGGGACTCGGCTATACTGGATGATGCAAGATCAATTCTCTTTTCACCCATATATTTACTCACTAGGGTCGCACAGGCCTGCCCCACGCCGATCGCCGGCATAAAAGATGCATGCATGATAGTAAACACCAGCTCTGTGGCGGCTAGTTCGATCAGTCCGATAATTCCCATGATCTTATAAAAAAAAGACCATCCAACAGCAATAGCAACTTCCTGAGCACCTTGGGGCAAAGCCAACTCGATTTGCCTTTTCATCATGACCATATCCAAGGAAAAACCAATTGTTTGAAACTTGGTGCGAATGGACGGTGCGAACAGATAAAGACTATAGTGTGCTGTCATCCACGCAGATGCGATAACAGTGGCAATTGCTGCCCCGGGAACACCCAGCGCAGGAAAGTCCATCCAGGCCCAGAATAGGTGAAACCACTCAAGAGCAGGGAGTTTATTCTGCAGAAACTCTCTAATGCCCACAGTACCATAGATCAGTCCTATATTTAAGTACACATTTAAACAATTGCTGAAAACAGTCACATTCATATGCAGTCTGGTTTTCTCTATCCCGGTGTAAAACCCCTGGAAAACAAAACTGAGTGAAGAAAAGATCAAACTAAGAAAGATAATGGATGCGTAATCAACAGCCAAACCGGTTGCTATGGGATCAGCAATGAAAAAGGGGACAAACTTCCCAGCAAGGATCCAGCCAACCACAGAAATTGGTGTTCCGAAAACCAAAGCCAAGACAACACCATTATTAAACGCTATACCGCACTCGTGAAAAAGCTTTTGCCCTAGGCGCCGGGCAGACAATGTCTGTACAGCTGTACGTACGCCCAGCATAAAACTTAGTGCGCCCCAAAATAGCATAGCTCCCATTCCCGTGGCTGCCAGTGCAGCTGGACCTAAATGTCCCACCATTGCGACATCCACCACGCTCATAAAAACCCGGCTCAGGTTGCTAAAAATTACCGGCCAAGCCAATATAAAAACTTCTCGAGAAATTTTTTTATTCTGATGGAACAGGTACCTTTTTATCATTTTTATCTATGCTAGCAAATCAGCCAGCGACAGGATGTTGATACCGTTTTTTCCTAAAAAGGCTTCGGTCTTTCTGCACACCGGAGCAGATGTGGCCAGAGTTATTACAACACCTGGGATGCGTCGCCTAATTATATTTGCTTGGTGTAGGATTTGGTGACCATCTTTCATGATGATCCGGCTTTTGCGATCTTTTACAATATAATACTGCAGTTTGGCATTAGATAGGATTTCAGATCGAGGTGAAAGACCAATTTTCCTGGGATCTATTTTTATCAATCTATTAATCATAATAAAGCAACGAAATTAACGGTTCTTAACTGTGCCTATTGCTCTATATTTACCCAATGAATCTTAATTTATCAGTGTCTGTTCAAACAGCGCTGAGGAAGAAACAGCCGCTGCTAGCAATGGAGTCCACTATCATCGCTCACGGAATGCCTTATCCTGAAAGCTTTGACTTTGCACTAAAGGCTGAAACATTGTGTCGAGAACTAAGCGTGGTGCCGGCCACTATTGCCATAATAGACGGGGTTCCTCACGTTGGGCTCAATGAAGCTCAGTTGAAATTCATTACACATCATAGCTCCATCCAAAAAGTGTCCCGTAGAGAGCTGGGGGTTGCATCAATTGAAAAGTGGAACGGGGCTACAACCGTAAGCGCAACTATGCATATTGCACAAATGGCGGGAATACAAGTTTTTGCTACTGGCGGGATTGGTGGAGTACATCGGGGAGTTGAACATTCTTTTGATGTGTCCCAAGATTTAACAGCCCTAAAAGAAATTCCTATCGTTGTTGTTTCTTCGGGAGCAAAAGCGATCCTAGATCTACCCAAGACTGTGGAAATATTAGAAACACTCGGAGTTTGTTTAGTTGGATACAAAACTAATATTTTTCCCGCTTTTTACTCAGTGGATTCAGGGCTAGAAATTCCCCATCGGACCAATAGTCCCCAAGAGATCGCAGAACTATACAAAAAAAACAAAGAAATTGGTCTAACTGGGGCTCTCCTAGTGGGAAACCCCGTGCCTTGGAACCAAGAGATTCCCAGAAAAGACATAGAGCCAATTATTACGAATGCGCTGAAAGATGTAGAAAAAAAGGGACTTAGAGGAAAAGAAATTACTCCTTTTCTTTTGGATTTGGTTGCTCGTAGTAATGATGGTCACAGTTTGAAGACAAATATTGCTTTAGCATTAAACAATGTTCGGCTCGGGGTAGATATTTCCCGAGAGCTTGCCGATGTTACCTAATATATGCCAATATGACTCTTAATTAAGTATTACATGATTATTGAGGAAAGAAAACATGAATAGACTTCAAACGCTCATGTTGAATCACCCATTAATCAGTATCGCGATTATTATGCCTTTTGCATTGATTTTTGTTTTTGCTATTCTAGATATAATCTTTACCTTGGTTCTTCCTGTTCTAATTGCGCTCTGGCTTTCTGGCTGGGTTTATACAAGTATTATTGGTCGATCGATACGGCAGTATGTTTATGAACCGTTCTGGTTTATGCGGTTGTAGTTTCTATTATTTCAGCAGTATTATCTTATACATATCGACGGGTTACTAGTAATTCAGAAAAGTAAAAAAACCCTTGACTGGACCCGGTTTATTCCCTGTTTCTTTTCCGTTTTTCAACATAACTGATTCCCTTGGCGCTAACCCGAACACCAATATAATGCCATACCGGCGCAATTAGAGCAACAGCTTCTGATATAATGACATTGTTAATGGTTGTTTTTTGGAATTTTTCCGGACCAACCGTGTGAACTATAACAGTTCTTAATCCTTTGATCGGGTGATATATCTTGGACATATCGGGAAACATAGGGCGATTTTTAAACGGAGTTTTACTGCTAAGAAAATTTAACCCTGAGCGGTTTATATGATCTTTTATCGATACATTTTCATTAATTCCTTTAATCCGGTCAAAGATAGTAATCTCTGAAATAAAAAATTTATCTTTCAGATGATTGAATGATCTGGGAGATATTGCTCCTGCAGAAAATTCTGCCGACCATAAAAATAAAACATTGTTTTCTTTTGATATAAAATGGGTTTCGGTTTTCTGATCACAGGCTTGATCCAGCCCGTATATTTCCGGTGGTAGACACAAGTAAACTGCTCTCAGAGTTTGCATCTTGGCCCTAATAAAACAGTTCCGAGCCTGATCATGGTAGAACCCTCTTCTATTGCAATCTCAAAATCACTACTCATTCCCATAGATAATTCTGTTACTTTTTTTTCCTTTAGTTTATTATTAAGCCTTTCTTTTACTTCCCGAAGAATAATAAACGATCGCCGAGTTTCGTTTTTTTTTCTTGTTACCGGTCCAATAGTCATTAACCCCCGAACATTAATCCCTGGGAAAGCTACACAGGAAATCATTTCTTCTAATTGGTCTGAAAGAAAACCGTGTTTTTGCTTTTCTTTTGTGGTGTTTACTTCCAGTAACACTGGAAGTGTTTTACCAAGGGATTCGGCTAAATTACTAATTTTCCTTGCCAGTTTTATTGAATCAACAGAATCTATTGTATCAAAAAGGTCTAAACATTTTTTTACTTTGTTGGTTTGTAAGTGTCCAATGAATCTTTTTGTAATCCTAGGAAAACCAGAAAAATTCTGGAATTTTTCGGAGGCTTCCTGTATTCTGTTTTCACCAATAGATACAATACCTGCTTTATAGCATTCCCTGATCACGGCGAAGGGGTGGGTTTTGGTTACGGCTACAACCTGTACGGCCTGATCGGTGCTTTTCCGTTCTTTTGCTGATTCAATGCGGCGGCGGACATCCCGCAGGTTGTCCGCTATTATCACGAATCACCGTTTAAGCTGATCGGGTTTTCTGGCTCAGGTTCTGCCGGTGTTACTTCTTTACTGGCTTCATCTTCGTGCATTACCCGGGTGATCGAAGCGATACTGCTGCCGTCATCCAGTTTCACCAGGCGCACGCCCTGGGTGACTCGGCCGATCGTGCGAATTTCGCTCATTGGCTGCCGCATCAACACCCCCGCATTAGTGATAACGATCAGATCGTCCGAATCCACTACTTCCATGATTTTAACCATCTTACCGGTCTTATCAGTGCAACGCATGGTCAGCACGCCCTTGCCTCCTCTTTTCTGGGTTCGGTACTGGATCACGTCCGTCCGCTTGCCATAGCCTTTTTCCGTTGCCACCAGAATGGTTCCTTCTCTCTTTACAACCAGCATACCAACCACCTGATCATCTTTAGCACTGAGAGCAATGCCTTTCACACCCATCGTTTTGCGACCGCTGGACCGTACGTCCTTTTCTGAAAAGCGGATCGATTTCCCTGCTCTTGTGCCAATCAGAATGTCATTTTCGCCATTGGTGATGCGGGCTTCAATCAATTTATCTCCATCGCGAATATCAATGGCGTATATACCGCCCTTGCGTGGGTTACCATAGGCTGACAAAACTGTTTTCTTTATAGCTCCCTTCCGGGTGGCCATGACTATATAATGACTATCGTCAAATTCTTTAACGCTCACAAACGCCTCAACCCGTTCACCCGGTTCACAACCGATCAGGTTCACAATAGCCCGGCCCCGGGTAGCCCGGCCGCCCTGAGGGATATCATAAACTTTAAGCCAATAACACTTGCCGCGGTCGGTAAAGAACAGCATGTAGTTGTGGGTGTTGGCAATGAAAAGGTGTTCCACAAAATCTTTTTCTTTACTGGTCGCACCCTGTACTCCCCGACCTCCCCGGCGCTGAGTCCGGTATGTGTTTAGTGCTGTCCTCTTAATATATCCCTGATGGGTAATGGTCAGCACCACTTCTTCCTCGGCAATCATATCTTCCATAGAGAAATCACTGTTGACCGGGATTATTTCTGTCCGGCGTTCGTCACCATAATTATTGCGAATTTCCATCAATTCAGATTTAATGATATCCATCCGCTGAATCTTACTTTCCAGTATACTCTTTAAGTGGGAAATTAGCTGGATAAGTTCTTTATACTCTTGGACGACTTTTTCTACTTCCAGGCCGGTGAGTTTCTGCAGACGCATCTCTAAGATGGCCTGGGATTGTTTTTCTGACAAGTTAAATGAATTCATTAAACCTTCTTTTGCTTGTACTGGATCTTTACTACTGCGGATAATTTTTATAACATTATCTATATTATCTAGGGCAATCTTCAATCCTTCCAAGATGTGCGCTCGAGCTTCTGCCTCTTTAAGTTCAAAAATTGTTCTGCGGACCACAATATCGTGGCGAAATTCAATAAAGTGGTTTAAAACCTCGACCAGAGACATGATTTTGGGAACGCTATTTACCAGGGCCAGCAAAATAATACCGAATGTATCCTGGAGTTGGGTGTGTTTATACAGCTGGTTCAGGATCACTTCTGGGACTGCATCGCGTTTAGTCTCGATCACCACCCGAATACCGTCCTTATCAGACTCGTCTCTAAGATCAGAAATTCCCGTTACTTTTTTGTTCCGGACCAGATCGGCAATCTTTTCTACCAGATTGGCTTTGTTAACCTGATAAGGCACCTCGGTGATGACAATATTGTCTTTGCCGCTTTTTAAGTTTTCAATATGGGCGCGGGCCCGCATTTTAATTTTACCGCGGCCGGTTTCATAGGCCTGTTTTAATCCATCTATGCCCAGGATCAATCCTGCCGTTGGAAAATCGGGTCCTTTGATGTGCTGCATTAGTCCATCAACGGTCAGGTCTTTATCATCAATGAGTGCCACCAGCCCATTGATAATCTCGATCAAGTTGTGCGGCGGAATTTTCGTGGCCATACCCACCGCAATTCCTTCTGAACCATTGATCAACAGGGCCGGAACCACCGATGGCAACACTCTTGGCTCTTTTAAGGTTTCATCAAAATTCGGCGCCCAGTCAACTGTGCCTTTTTCAAGGTCTTTAAGCATTTCGCCAGAAAGTTTTGTCATCCGCGATTCCGTATAGCGCATGGCCGCTGCGTTGTCTCCATCAATAGAGCCAAAGTTGCCCTGGCCATCTACCAGTTCATAGCGCATAGAAAAACCCTGAGCCATGCGCACCAGGGCATCATAGACAGATTTATCACCGTGAGGGTGATATTTTCCCAGCACATCACCAACAATTCGAGCAGATTTTTTATAGGGTCTATTCCAGTGAGAACCAAGTTCGCTCATACCAAATAAAATGCGACGATGAACTGGTTTTAAACCGTCACGAACATCGGGCAGAGCCCTAGATACGATCACCGACATGGAGTAATTGAGATAGCTTTCCCGCATTTCATCAATAATATCCCGGGGCATAGTGTTGTCTCTATTGAAATCGACCATATATAATTTCTTTTACGGTTTACACGTCTAGGTTAACAACAAATTTAGCATTCTGCTCAATAAAAGAGCGGCGCGCTTCCACATCATGTCCCATTAAGTTCTGAAAGGTTTCTGCGGCGCGGACAGCGTCATCAACGGTCACCTGAAGCAGGGTGCGCTTTTCTGGGTCCATTGTGGTTTCCCACAGCTGTCCCGGGTTCATTTCACCCAGTCCTTTATATCTCTGCACACTTACTTTTACGGTCTTATTCTCTTTCCGCATGCGCTCAATGGTCAGGTCCCGTTCGTTGTCATCATAAACATATGCTTCTTTCCTGCCCTGATACAGGCGGTACAGGGGCGGTAGCGCCAGATATAAATGACCGTTGTAGATCAATTCCGGCATGCGGCGGAAAAAGAAAGTTAACAACAGAGTTCTTATATGAGAACCGTCCACATCCGCATCAGTCATAATGATTATCTTATTATAACGGAGTTTTTTAATATCAAAATCGCCAGCTACTCTTTCACCGCTGTCTTCATCAGAGCCTCCAAACCCAGCACCCAGGGCTGTTATCATAGACTGGATCTCATTGTTGGACAAAAGTTTGTCTATCCTGGCTTTTTCAGAATTAATGACCTTCCCGCGCAGGGGCAGGATTGCTTGGGTGCGGCGATCACGTCCCTGTTTGGCTGAGCCTCCGGCAGAGTCCCCCTCAACCAGATACAATTCACAAAACGCCGGGTCTCTATTCGAACAATCTGCTAATTTTCCCGGAAGTGATGAGCCGCCTAGTGCGCTCTTTCTACGAATTAGCTCCCGGGCCTTGCGGGCAGCTGATCTGCTGCGGGCCGCCAGTAACGCTTTCTCAATAATCCGACGGCCAATGGATGGGTTTTGTTCAAGGAAATCCAAAATTCCTTCATAGACGATCTTATCAACAATACCTTTAACGTCACCATTGCCCAACTTTGTTTTTGTTTGTCCTTCAAATTGAGGTTCTGATACCTTAACACTGAGGATGGCTGTAAGGCCCTCGCGAAAGTCTTCCCCTGAAAGGTTGATTTTTTCACTTTTCCTTGCCTTGATAAGATTGTTCTTGATCGCATGGTTGTTCATCGCCCGGGTCAGTGCAGATCGAAATCCGGACAGATGGGTGCCTCCTTCAATGGTGTTGATATTATTCACAAAGGTCAGGATGTTTTCGGTATAGGTGTTGCTATAGCGCAGGGCTACGTCCACCGGGACAACTCCATTTTCTTTGTTTACAGTAACCACTTTATTATGAAGGGGGTTATTGTGTTCGTCCAAAAATTTGACAAAATCACTCAACCCTCCTTTAAATTTAAAAGAATCCGAATCACCTTCAGGGCTACGCTTATCTTTTAATACTATTTCCAGCCCCTTGTTTAAATAGGCCAGCTCCCGTAAGCGATCAGCAATAATATCGTATTCAAAACTAATGGTCATAAAAACCAATTTATCGGGATAGAAACAGACCCTGGTGCCGGATTTCTTTGTTTTTCCAGTTTCCTTTAGTTTGCTCTGGGTCACACCAATTTTATAATCCTGTTTATATACTTTCCCATCACGCTTAACCTCAACCCATAGCCACTCCGACAATGCATTAACCACCGATACTCCAACCCCGTGCAGTCCGCCTGAAACCTTATAAGAGTCCTTATCAAATTTCCCACCAGCATGAAGCGTGGTCATAACCACCTCTACGGCTGGTTTTTTTTCTTCTTTATGCAGATCCACCGGAATCCCGCGGCCATTATCTTCCACGGTTATGGAACCATCACCATTAAAAACAACGATTATTTTAGTACAATAGCCAGCCATGGCCTCATCAATAGAGTTGTCCACGACCTCATATACCAAGTGATGAAGCCCTCGTTTACCGAGGTCCCCAATATACATTGCCGGCCGTTTGCGAACCGCCTCTAGCCCCTCTAAGACCTTTATACTTTTAGCACTATATTCTTGGGTTTGTGTTTCCTGATTCATACAAATCGAATATCCTTTATGATGTTTTTTCCAAGCTTTTTATTAAGCTTTTTTACAATGTCCTTTTTTTGAAATTGAAGTTCCTGGCGCCAGACTGGTGTTGATGTTTTTACCATGAGAACGCCGTGATCTATCCTTTCTGCCTCGGTGTTTTCCGCCACACTATCACCAACAATGTCTGCCCAAAGAAGTAGCGCGTTTTGTTGCATCACCCCCTTCTCAAGACCCATTTTACGTAATAATTTTTCTATAGCGTTGCTTATATGCTGCATCCTCTTTCCAGGTGATATGTTCGTGTGTTTCCATTTTCAAGTTGAATACCGCTATCTGTTAAGGTTAATAAATCCGTTGTGGTTACAATTGTTTGTATCGGATCGCCCGTGCTATCTTTTATTTCCTGCAAAAGGGAAATTATTCTTTTGCTTCTTCCTCTGTCTATCTTGGCAAACAAATCATCTATTAAGAAAATCGGGAGGGTTTTTGTTTTCTCCAAAATAATAAGTAGTTCAGCGAGTTTTAAAATAACAAGCGCTAATTTATGTTCTCCTTGAGATCCATAGTTTCTCAAATTTCGTGAATTCCAATAAAAAGATATATCATCTCGATGAGGCCCAAAAGATGTGTGTTTTATAATCCTGTCTTTTTGCAATGATTTGTTAAGCATCTTTCTGTAAATGGGTGGGGTGGGCACCTTCTTTTCAAATAATAATGACAGGGTTATTTCTTTATCATATTGTCTTGATATTAACTCGAGACGCTCACAGTATTCATATAACATTTCTTTACGGAGCTTCCAAAGCCGATGTCCGGTATCTGAAAGAGGTTCATCCCAGACAGTTATTTCATTTAGGGCTTTTTGTTTATTGGTGTTTTTTCTTAGGGCCTTGTTTCGTTGTTTCAACAAACGATTATACATAATTAGTGTGTCTACATAATCACGGGAAATAACAGAAAACATTTTGTCAAAAAACTTTCTGCGCGCTGATGGAGGTCCGCTGGTAACAACCTCTTCCTCCGGAGACAGCACCACTATATTATTTCGTCCAATAAGATCTTTCCTGTTGTATACGGGGTTTTTATTTATCTTTATTTTTCTTTCCCCTTTTTGGCTTTGTAAAAGAGAAACTTTTTCATCGTTACCATTGGACTTAAAAAGGCCCGATACAATAAGCCGAGTTGATCCGTCTTTAATTAATTCCCTTCGTTTTGACGTTCGAAAGCTTTTTCCGAAAGATAGGCTATGAATGGCTTCTAACACCGTTGTTTTACCTGATCCATTTTCGCCCCAAATCACCGTAATACCTTTGTCAAATTCCAAAATTGTGTGAGCGTGATTCCTAAAAGAAATCATTTCCAGGCTGCCTAAAGACATGGGCGTTAAAAAACAGCCGTAAATTCAGCCATTCAGGCGTATAGGCATTAACAGCATAAGGTTTTCGCCATCATTGTCTTCAGTGTTGTCTTCTAAGTTGAACAGAGTCGCACTAATAGGTGTATTAAATCGAGCAAATACTGTTTTACCTTTTATGTGTTTTATAACATCCTGTAAATATTCAGCATTGTAGCCAATAACAAGATCGTCTCCATTATATTCAGCTGGTAATTCTTCCTGGGCTTTCGAAGACGTCTCTGGATCCTCGGTTGTAACAACACATCTCTCGCTTGAAAGACTCATTGCAACTTGGTGTGTCGCCCGATTTGAAAATATTGAAACTCTTCGAATTGCACCAAGAAGACTTTCTTTGTCTGCTTTAAGCAACTTTTCATTATCTTTGGGGATCACGCTTTCATAATCTGGAAATCTTTCGCCCACAGTGCGTGTTATAACTGTGTCTTGATTCATTCTTGTAGTTATGTAGTTTTCGCCAATTGAAATGTTTATATCGCCTGCTGATAATTGAGTTGACAAATAAGAAAGGAACTTTCGCGGTGCAATGATGTCACCGGAAAAACCAATGGAACCCGGATCTTTTTCCTTGTACCTAACAAGGCGGTGGCCATCCGTTGAAACCACAATAAGATTTTTTTGGGCAAAGCGAAATAGCACGCCGGTGAGAGCTGGCTTCAAATCATCTTTGCTTACGGCAAAAAGCGTTGTGTCAATAATGTTTTTTAACGTTTTTGCTTGTAAAGAAAGCTCTTTTGTCTGATTTGTCTCTGGGGTCGCAGGAAATTCATCGGCTGGCTTGCCCATTAAATCATATGTTCCCATTTCTGTCTGTATTTCCACCCTGTTTCTATCATCTGCGCTAATGGAAATTCTTGTTTCCGGTAGTTCGTTTGTAATGTCCAATAATTGCCTGATCGGAATAGCAACGGATCCAGCTTTTTCCAGGCTTACGGGAACTTCCAATTCGATGGTTAATTCTAAGTCAGTAGTGCGAAATATGGTTTTTTCATCAGAAGACGCTACTAAGACA
>Ga0209753_1001094_pt1 | contig 11507 bp, 13 predicted proteins | sample METZYME_3_550m_FD_187550 | JGI IMG/M metagenome (GOLD analysis project Ga0209753, IMG submission 187550) | Marine microbial communities from oxygen minimum zone in mesopelagic equatorial Pacific - METZYME_3_550m (SPAdes) (version 2) | ecosystem: Environmental > Aquatic > Marine > Oceanic... | reverse complement strand
CCAGGTTCCAAAGTCCTGATGCCACTGCCAGACCTCGCCATCGAAAGCGGCTTTTGCATTGACCTTGAACTGGTGCATGTAGACTTCTTCACCAAGAATCTGGACCACTGGCCCAATCAATCGTGGGTGGGCACCCAAACGTCGGAAGCCTTCGTTATAAGTATGGGCAGCAAACGCAGTGCGGGGCACCCCACTGGATTCGACTACCACCTCTTCCCGTTCGAGTCCATACACCCGCTTAGCTTCTTTGCGTAAAATCGCAACTTCATCTGGGTGAAAACAGTCAGGAAAAAACAGAAATCCCTGCTCATCAAACTGCTTCAGTTGATCTCCTGTCAGCTTCATAGAAAACTCATCCACAAGTAATTATTGTTTATGGGCTGTGGGCATTCCTTGGAGTGTACGGGAATATCCAGCTGTCTGGTATTAACGACACCATCGGATTGGCCATGGCTTGTTCATACGGCACTTAAGTTTTTGAATTTTTTTTTATAATACTGGGAAATTCGGCAGATCTCTATCTTGCCTAGGCCGCAGTTAACGTGAACTCATAAACACAACAGTACACTTGAGAATTAATAGGCCATATTGAGTGAAGAACCCATGCAAAATTTAGAACGCTATCTTGAAGGTCGGGTTGCCATTATTACAGGTGGTTTCTCGGGGATCGGGCTATCGATTGGTGAAGCACTGACTTTGCGGGGCGCGGCCGTGGCACTTGGGGGTCGTACAGTGCGAGATAATGCCGCCGATGCGTTTCGATCCAAAGGTGCCTCAGTGTTCTGCGGACACTTAGACGTACGTGACATAAGCAGCGTTCAACAATTCGTCAACAGCGTACGATCTACGCTTGGCCCGATCGATATTTTGGTCAACTCAGCTGGTATCGGTATCAGTCAAGCCGTCTGCGGCCATCCTGAGGATGCGTGGAATGATGTGATTGATACGAATCTGTCCGGACCGTTTCGTATGACTCGAGCTTGCCTCCCTGGCATGATCGAAAGACAGTGGGGGCGCATCATTCACATTGGTTCAACCGCGGCCCGTACCGCTGTTGCGGATCACCCCGCATATTGCGCTTCTAAGTCGGGCCTACTGGGCCTCAGCCGGGCTGTATCTTTAGAGGGAGCGCCACATGGCGTCACTTCCGTTGTGCTGAGCCCTACATGGGTCGAGACCGAAATGTTGAGAACGAGCTTTCACCACCATGCGACTGCTAAGGGTTCGACAACGGAACAAGAGATCGATGAACTGGTGGCCAGTTCACCGCAACAACGCTTGGTGCAACCCGAAGAAATTGCAGCCATGGCGGCCTTTTTATGCCGGGATGAGGCACGCGGCATTACTATGGAAGATATCCAAATTAACGCGGGGGCGCTTTGGTAAGAATCTCGCACCCTTAAAGTCCTTTTCTCCTAGCGCGCAGGATTCGAATTGTGTCGAGACATCCGATTTACCGCACCCGTCGAAAGGTCTCGCACTCCATCGAACCACCGTGCTGTAGATTCTCCCCGCGCTCGTTCGGGTCGCATTCCCACGGCTTGTTGTTGTAGCGCGCATCATCCCCCAGCCAATGGGTCGCCAAAGCCCGTCGACGGCCGCCGTGGGGCGGGTTACCCGGCGCGCTGTGATGGGTGCGAAGGTTGATAATCAGACAGTCGCCTGGCTCGAGCGAGGCGTAAACAATCTCGTGATCACCCGGGTCACTGTCCCAGTCGGGCGGAATCGGGTCATTCTGCCCTGAATATTCAATCTGTGGCCCAAAGCCGACGGCGCGGTAGTCAGTTTCTAAGCGGTGTGAACCGCGGATAAATCGAAGAGCCGTTTCCTTAGGGATCGAATCAAGCGCTGTCCATAGGTTACAGATTTGTGTCCCAAAAACTGGCCAGTAGGCTTCGTCGTAATGCCAAGGGGTTGGACTGGTCGTTCCGGGCTCTTTCGACAGAATCAAGTCATAGTAGAAAATAATCGACTTGGATCGCATGATTTTTCGGGCAAGATCCGCTGCCGGCGAATTGAAAGCAAATTCCCGGAAAAAGTCATAACGTTTCCAGAGAAACATGTCATAGAAAAAGAAACCGGGTTCCCCCGGCTTAGCAACGTTCACAGCCAGATCACTCCCCATTCTTACGCCGTCAGCAATTGCGATATCGACCGCACTTTGAAGGGATTTGATCCAATCAAAATCGAACGCGTTTCGAAGGCAGACCACACCATCGCGCTGGTAGGACTCAATCGCAGATTCGGAGGGGCAATCTTTCGCTTCGACATCAAACGAAGGGAGCTCAGTGAGCGGTTTCTTGGTGATCACGATTACTGATCCGATGGTTCATCAGGTTGTGAACTCGTTTTGACCTGGCAATCCTATCCTATCAACTGTAAGTGCATCGAAAAACAAGTCCTGTCAATAAAACAGCCATAGCCCGTATTTTCAGTCGTTGCTATTAATAGGTATCAGACCTACCGTCCTTTTATTTCACTCTGCCTGGCACATCGTCGACGTTATCCTCTAAAGTTGGACGCTATGCCGGGATCAAGCTGGTACTGCTGGGAAGGCGCGCTTTTACAATTGCGGCTGCGGATCATGCCGCGGGCAAAGAAAACCACGTTCGGGACTCGTCGCGGTGAACGATGGATCGTACGGGTCAAAAGTCCGCCGGTGGATGGCAAGGCCAATGTTGAACTCATAAAATTCCTAGCCGACTCATTCGGCTGCCAACGCAGCGCCATCACTTTACGCCAGGGAGAAACCAGTCGGGATAAACTGATCGAGATCGATCGGCCAACCAAGATTCCGAGCGAGCTGCCCATCGATCGTTCCTAAAACGCCGTGGATGTGGCCCGCACTGGTATTCGATGCACCTACCGCCAAGGGCTCTTGTCGTGCCAGCTGCCACGACTTCGACCGGCTTGTAACCATCGAACCCCGCGACGCTTGAAAATCGGCAACAAAACAATTCCCGCGACGAACCCGCCAATGTGGGCGTGCCACGCTACGCCCGGACCATCGCCCGACACCAACGAGTTGAAAACCTGCATCACGAACCAAAATCCAAGCACAATGCCGGCTTTCAGGCGCATCGTATGCAGAAAAAAACCGAGTGGGATCAAGACCAGCACGCGGGCATGGGGATAGAGGAGTAAATACGCGCCCAGTACACCCGATATCGCACCACTCGCGCCGATCATTGGAATGGTTGAGCTGGTATCGGGCAGTGCTTGAGCAAAAACCGCTGCAACACCACACAACAAATAGAAAACGATGAATCGAGCATGTCCCATGGCGTCCTCGATGTTGTTGCCGAAGATCCAGAGATAGAGCATGTTCCCAGCGAGATGGAGGATGCCTCCGTGTAAGAACATTGATGTAATCGGCGTCAGGACCGGTGCCACCCACTCAAGTTCCGACACCAACCGAGCATCATCGAATAGGACCGCTGGAATTACCCCCAGAGCGTAGACGGCTGCCTGCTGACTCTGGCCGAGAGAAAGTTGCCAGAAAAAGGTCAGGGCACAGACAGCGATAAGAGCGACCGTAAGAAGCGGCCGGATCGTTGTGGGATTGTCGTCTCGAAGCGGGATCAATAGTTTGTTCTCACCAAATGCCTATCGTCACTCTGTCATCAACTGCCAACAACAAATGTCACTCCCCAGAGAAGTCACTTAGAACGAAAACAAATTTGAGTCATTAAGATTACCGCCTTCGACCGCAATCAGGCACTATCTGCCAGTTCCGCGGCCAACTGAAAGTGTGTGGCCAAGTCTTCCAATCGAGAATGGGCATTTAAGCCGCTGGTATGGGGCATAACATAAACGGGCCGGCCACCGAGGGTACGCTCTTGCACGCCAGATAAGGCTTTTCGATCAACCACGGCCCGCCAACCACCAAGCCCCACGAAACAAACGGCCTGCGGCTTCAACCAGGTTGTCAGTCGTTCCACTCGCTCGAAGCCTGATACAAACTCCGCCCGTTCCAATTCATCAGCCCGCTGGGTGGTGCGTCGGACCAGGTCGGTCATGCCAAGACTATGATGATGCAACGCGTGGCGGGGATCGCGATCTACGCTGACGATTCCGGCTGCAAGCGCGGCAGGCCAGAATCGATTACCCGGTCGGGCGTATCCAATCGAATGGTCAGCAGAGTATGGACTTGGATTTAAGCCCACGATCAATAAACGCATACCGGCCGCTACGATGTCGGGAAGACTATGGATCCGGACCATGTCTAGAAAAATATCCGCATGTTCCACGATGACAGAGCCCGTTGGGGTGAATCCGGCACCAATAACGAGATCCGTTGCACGCCCGGGTGTCCATTCCGGCCCGGGTAAGGGCCTCAACCAACAGGCGATGCGTTCATTTATAGAGAGAGAAAGATGGAGGTCGGCGAGCGCTAGCGGCAATTCGGAAACCGGGTGGCCCATGCCAACTTCGCGCCGTGATGGCAGCAGATTCAAGTCACAGGTAAGCAGGGATAGATGTCCCCGTTTAATCGATCGCCAGTTTGCATGCCTCCCGATCGCATCTTGTCACTGTGATCAGGATCCATGCCATGGGGTTTAAACCGAACTCGAACATCATCTCCCAGCCACTGGGTGTTAAACACTCTGAGCTCCCGATCGGACGACAATGCACCGGAACCGCCATGAATGATGCGCCCATTGAAAGCAACGCAATCACCCGGCGCCATCTCCCAGCTGACTACGTCATATTTATCCCGGTTTGATTCGATATCTGGAAAGGGCTTCCAGTCGTCTCCCTCAAATAACACCGTGTCGACCCCTTCCTGACCATCCGGGTTCAGTACAGCGAAATCTGCCTGCCGATATCGGTTCGGCCATCGGTGAGACCCCGGCACAAATGCAAGTGCACTTTGCTGTTCCACCGAAACCAGCGGCTTCCAGATACTGACAGTATCCATACCTTCGACAGACCAGTAGGGCTCATCCTGGTGCCATGGGGTAGGAAAGGTCACGCCACGGGAACGAATGAAGACTGCTTCGAAGAAAAAATGAACGGACTCGGCTTTTAAAAGTTCAGCGGCAATCTGGGCACACGGACTTTGATAAACAAATTCTTCATACTCTGGGATCTGTTGCCAGTTATCCGAATCATAGAGAAAGAAATGGTCATCATCGGTGCGATCATAAATGCGTGAACGAGCACCTGGCGCGTTGAGATTCTTTTGAAGACCTGCCTTCAGAAGCTCGATCCACTCTTCATCAAACACACCACGAAGGCAAACAACCCCATCTCGAAAAAATTCCGACCTTTCGTCGTCTGAGATGACTCTGGGGAGATGCTTGTCCATTTTTTGATTACCGAGCGGCAATGCCGCAATTTCACTTCGTTAAGCTATACAAGATATCAAGAGATTCTACTCCTACATTGCGAATCAAATAACTTAACGCTTAGTTTTTCGCCATATTCGCGGTCCGGTCATCACTCGGAATTTTATATTTACCCATCCGCGGGCTTGACTGGGCGTAATACCGAAGACAACAACAATCCAAACATGGCAAATCCGATCAGGGCCATAAAGGCGATATCGTAACTCCCTGTCACATCGAAGATGCGCCCCGAGAACAATGGCCCAACGGTCCCCCCTAACGTCCCAAAAAATAATACGAAACCGAATATCACGCCATGAGATCGCATACCGAAGTACTGGGCTACGCTGGGTGACGCGATAGCAAAAAACCCGCCGTGGGCAATCCCGTAAATCGGCGCAAACACGAACAGCAATCGGGGATCTGTGGAGAACCGAAGTAAAATTAATGTCGCCAGTAGCACCATGAAGCAGGCCCCCAGCGAGCGCTTGGCCCCGATGCGGTCGAAGATCGAGCCCAGCAGAATGCGGCCGAGAATACTGCACCCTCCGATAACCGAAAGCACCGTGACAGCCGTTGCTGGTGCAAGCCCTTGGTCAATACCATGGGGAATAATGTGCGTCATTATAGTAAGCAGGCAAAAGAAATCAGAGAGTTTGGCAAGACATAAGATCCAAAATGGTCGGGTAGTTACCGCCTGTTGAAATGTCAGACCACCTTCACCTCCCCTCGATTCGGAATCTGGTCGATTCTCGTCGCCAAGCGTACGCAGACCGAGTTCTGTCGGGTCACGGCGCACTACTTGAGCCGCCAGCACCATGACTAGAAGTGTGACTACACCAATCAGTAGGCAAGCTTGCCGCCAACCGTATAACGATACTAAAACTGCGGCGGCCAGCGGAATAAGAACCTGACCAATCCCGGCGCCCGCTTTGACGATACCGGACATCAGGCCGCGATAGCGTATAAACCACCGCGCCACCGTGGATAAAGTGACGACATCGTGCGCTCCCATACCAAGTCCGCCCAATAATCCGTAGAAGAGATAGAGCTCCCATGCGGTTGTCATGCGGTACATAAGTAAATAGCCCATGGCAAAAACAGCTGCCGCGACGGTCAACAACACCCTCGGACCGAGCACATCGCTCACTCGACCCATAACGATTCCCAGAACACCCATCACGAGAAACATCAACGAAGATGCGCCCGATATGGTGGCACGTGACCACCCGAATTCAGCTTCAAATTCAGGGAAAAATACGCCAAATGAAAACACGCAACCAAGGTACATCATCTGAATGACGCTGGTCGCCGCAACAATACGGTAACCGTAATAAAACTTGCTGCTCATCAACTCATTTCCTACTGCTCGATTTTAGACCTGCGGAGACGAGTTGCATCATTCGAAACAAGTTTTCAGCCAACCGCTACTCGTGTGAATTCTTCCATCGTATAAAACACAAAGTCGGTCTCTGGGACTTCATCGACCAGAGCAGTTGCGCCGAAGTTGCCTTCCTTCCAATCCGTGCCCCCTCGGGAAAGATTTTGTCGATCAATCCAAACATTCGCCAGTCCCATTTTTCGCGCCGGCGCATGATCGTGGTGAAGGCTCTGCGCCACATGCAGAACATCGGGTTTCTCAAATCCAAAATCTTCACTAAGGTGACGTAACATGTATTCAAAGTTTCGAAGATCCGGTTTGTAACTGCCGATGTCCTCGGCTGTGTAGATCGCATCGAATTCGACACCGAGTTTCCGGTTGGACGCAGCAAACCCGGCACGGTCTACGTTCGAGAGAATGACCAGTTTGTATTTGGTTTGAAGGGTGCATAGTGCGTCCGCAGAATCAGAAAACGAAGGCCATTCCGCTACCGACTTCGCAAATTTCTCATTCATCTCATCGGTCGTCGCGAGTTCATTATCAAGCGCAAATCGTGCGTGCACTGTTTCTAGAACACTCGAATAACGCATCCCGGGTGCCGCACTCTGTTGATGCGACTCAAGAGCAGCAAACTGCTGCAATGCCGAAGCCTTTGTAAGATCTAGCCGGTTGTTTTCCGTCAAAATGGGTTGCAATGCATCCCAGATGCCTCTCTCCCAGTCGATCAGCGTGCCGTAACAATCGAAGGTAAGCACGCTGTACTTAGAAAAATCTTGTTTCATACTCCTCTCCTGTTAGGGGCCTGCGACTAAAGACCTACAGTTCAAATTACGGAATTTATCTTCAGGTATCCTGACCATCATGTAACTGATGGTGAATGTAGGTGGCTTGCAACTGGTCGCGTACGAAATCACGATAGACCACGGGCTCAAAACATAGCGGATGATCTTTTGATACACAGCTCTTAAGCGGTGCAATCTCGGTATTCATATGTGGATCATAGAAGAACGCGACAGAAAAACGACTACGGCCGGATTCATTTATCACACGATGAGCGGTGGACCGAAGAACCCCGTTACTCCAACGACTTAACATCGTACCTACATTCATCACAAAAGTGTTTGGAACAGGCGGCACGTGCAACCAGTCTCCCGCAGGCCCTTGCACCTGCAATCCACCCTGGTCCTGTGTGAGTAGCGTGATGCAACCAAAATCTACGTGAGGTGCAGAACCATAATAATCTACCGGTGTATCTGTCTTTCTTTCAGGATAGTGCAGCAAACGAAGAAAGGTCGTCGGACAATCGAAGTGGGACTTAAGTTCTATAAAATCCGTACCAATCGCCCTAAAAAGCGCCTGCAGCAATTGGCGAGCAACTCTCGATAGCGCACGGTGGTACTTCATCACAAGTGTGCGAAAACCCGGCATATGCGTCGGCCATTGATTAGACCCGGCCAGAAAAACACCGGCCAACACGTCCGGATCTTGTGGATCCGCTTCCCGCATCATGATAAATGATTCGCTCTGATTCGGTCGTTGCGCGGCTTCGATTTCCGATCGCACATCTGTTGCGCTGTCCATCGGGATAAAGCCACGGTGATTTCGGTTCAGTTCGATTTTCATCTTCTCTGCTATTGGAAGGGCATGGAAATCTCTCGCCGCCTCGATCATCCCCGCGATCAATTCGTTCGAAATACCATGATTTTGGACGTACCCAAACCCTATCGTGGAATACGCGCGCCCGAGGTCACAACACAGTTGATCGTAGGCTGTGCTATCGGGCGCGGCGAGAGCGCCAACATCGATAACCGGCACTGTTTTAAAATGGTTCTGCATTTCAATGTTCTCGTTCGGAATCCAGACGCATGAGCATAGATCCTAGGCTGGCGCGCAATTACGTCGATCTACCCAGTGAGCAACAAAAAGAAGTCTATCGGGACTGGGCCGAGGACTATGACCGAGAACTAATTGAGGATTTCGGCTACGTCGCCCCCGAGCAAGCAGTCGCAGCCCTTTGCCAGCGGGTGCCCGACCGCTTTTCACCCATTCTCGATATGGGGTGCGGAACCGGCCTGGCAGGCAAACAATTAGCTGCTGAAGGCTACCATGTGATAGACGGGTTAGATCTTTCCCCTGAAATGCTCGACAAGGCGCGTGCGCTTGGAGTCTACCGGAATCTCGGAGAATGCGACCTTTCTGGAAATTTAGAACTGCCGCAGATTTATGGAGCTGTCCTGTGTGTCGGCGTCTTCTCCCACAAACTAAGTCAGCCATTTGACCTCGCCAAGCTCTTTTGCGGACTCCTTCCCTCGGGCCTACTCATTGCAACAGTCAATGGACGGGGCTGGAGAGACATTGGCTGGCCTGACCTTCTGCAACAAAGTGCCCGGCAACACTGTTTCACCATCGACGAGATCATCGATATTCCCTATTTGGATAAACAAGAAATCGGTGGAAAACTCCTGATCCTGAGTGACGGAAATTAGGTCTCGTATTGAGAAAGTACCCTTCGCTCTCCCTTCGGAAAGGAATTAGATATTTGTTCGCTCCCGCTGCTGTATTTTAAACAGGCCTTGGCGCCTTGTGAGGCCAGTCAACTCGTTAACAACCCTTGACACTCCCCGGGGGGCATTCTATATTTTAGTTTGTTTTACAAACTAGTTTGTTATTGGAGTGTCTGATGAAAGATGATCCGCTGGATGTCCGACAGGCCATCGCCGACGTCGCGCTTTTAAGACGAGTCCTGCATCAGATTGAACAGAAGCGCACTGACCAAGAGTCTGCTGGACTCTTTGGTACCACGTTAAACGCTAACATGCTGCTACAGGGTGGTGCCTTGTGCATAGCGCTAGCACTGGCGATTGTCGAGATATTTTCCGATAACGTCATCTCCAGAGCTATGATTCTCGGAAACGAATCGCTCGATCTAAGACTTGCAGGCATTGGGATTGTCGCGCTGATGCTGCTGGGTATGATCACTGCACTCTATTTTGTACTCTGGCGGGCAGCCCGGCACAACGGCGAGGAATTTGGCGCATACATTGCGCGAAACTTCCGATATGCACGACATGTATCTTATCTGTCTGACCTTCTAATGAAGTTTGTTGCCGTGGCACTGGTTCTACTTGCCGGCCAATCGCAGTGGGTGGCTCCACTGCTGATGGCTTTTACGGGAGATTATCTATTGCAGGGTCGTTTGTTTACCCTGCCAACAAAAGCCGCAATGGCGCTAGGCGTAGTCTGCATCGGCGGCGCACTGCTCCAGTTTTTGAGTCACTCAGATTCATTGCTGATTCCGCTGGCTGTATTTTCGGTGATCAGCGCATTCTCTGTAGGGAGGTTGATTCACTTATACCAAAATCAAGGCGGGTCGACGGCATAAGGCGTTAGGCGATGAAATCGTCTGGACTCTTGAACGTGCACCCGATGCTGTTTGATCGAGTCCGGCTATCAATCATGGCGCATTTGTCGTTTGCTTCGGGACCCGTCGATTTCAACGCGCTACTTGATGATCTGGCGCTGACAAAGGGCAATTTATCAACGCATATGAAAAAACTGGAAGATCAGGGACTCGTCAAGGTCGAGAAGAAATTTGTTGGTCGCAAACCGCGGACAACTTATCGCTGTACAGCCAAAGGGAAAAAAGAAGTTCGAAACTACCTGTCGACCATAGAAACGGTCTTAAAGACATCATCCTGAAACGCACGAAAAAAACCAACCTGATGTCTGAGCAGCAGAACAATCGATGATTCCGGAGGTAGTTTAGCGGTGAACGGTGGCATCGAGACGATGGGAGCACCCTCCGGAACGAGACTCCTCCAGTGCTCTCATCGGCCCACCGTGTCTTTTTATGAAACAGGGCGATACGGGACAACAGCCTGCAAGTAGAGGATTGAAATATTAAAGAACTTCGCCTGACTCCAAATTGAATACCAGGGGTACTTAAACGGTGCGCGGTGGCATCGAGACGATGAGAACTATCCCCCTGTCTCCTCCCCTCCTACATTCTCATCGATCCACCGCATCTCTTTTCTGTTCCTTCCTGCTATCCTGTCTACTTTGCTTAGCAATATAACTGCTTACTTTTTTGTCTTGGCCTTTGCCCGCAATATGTCACGAGCATTTATTAAAGAGTCTGATGGCGACAATGTGGTCAACGCGTTCCCGGAGCGCATCCACAGCGATGTGCCCAACTACATCACCCACGAGGGTCTTGAACGCCTGCAAGCCAAGGTCCGTCAGTTGGAAGCGGAGTTAACAGCTTTAAACACTTCCCCATCGATTGATAAACCCTCCCAGATCGAGCGCACCAAACAGGATCTTCGCTACCACCGAGAGCGCCTTCGACGCGCGATCCCAACCGACACGCCAGAAGCACCCGATTCCGTACAGTTCGGTGTGACAGTCATCTTGCTTGGTGAAGACAACGACACTTATCAGTTCACCTTGGTGGGAGAAGACGAAACGGACTTAGAAACGGGACGAATCAGCTGGGCATCACCTATCGCTCGCCTCCTGATGGGGCACAAGATGGGAGATGAAGTACGCTGGAATCGTGGCGATGAGACCTTGAATGTCGAGATTACCGGCCTGCACGTGATCGTACAGGGTGACCTCACCGTACGTCCTTAACGAATATGCCGGCGAGGTTCTGAAAATGGAGGCCTCATGTCAGCCATTCACTGGAGAGTCTGGGTTCGAACTGCCATTTTTGGCGACAACCGGAGATCGCAACAGCTGGTTTGATCTGGTCAGAAAACGCACACTCATCAGCATCGCCGCCACGGCCATTCCCA
>Ga0209753_1001083_pt1 | contig 11581 bp, 11 predicted proteins | sample METZYME_3_550m_FD_187550 | JGI IMG/M metagenome (GOLD analysis project Ga0209753, IMG submission 187550) | Marine microbial communities from oxygen minimum zone in mesopelagic equatorial Pacific - METZYME_3_550m (SPAdes) (version 2) | ecosystem: Environmental > Aquatic > Marine > Oceanic... | reverse complement strand
GAAAAACACCGCCGCGAACCGGGGAGTGACAGCGCTGAGTCCGCCGAAGTCATTCCGCCCGCGCAAGCCGGTGCGCTTCTCGAGCAGGCCAACCAGATAAAACAAGCCGGCCGCCGCCAAGCCGTGGGCAAACATCTGCAGTATGATGCCTTGGCGAGCCAGCGCGTGTGCGTCCACCTTGAGGCCGTCCGCTGCGATGCCCAGTGCGCCCACGCCGAGAACGCAATAGGCCACATGGTTGAGCGATGAAAAGGCAAGCAGGCGCTTTAGGTCGCTCTGCCGCAGCGCGAGGAATGCGCCCCACAGGATCGTCACCAGCGCGAAAGCCATCAGCGTGCTGGCGTGCTGCTTCAGTTGCTCAGGGAAGATGGGGACTATGATTCGCAGGAAACCGTACACGCCCATTTTCGACATCACGCCGGTGAGCAGCATGGCCACCGGCGGCGGCGCGGCGGCGTACGCGGGTGCCTGCCAGATGTGCAGCGGCGCAAGCGGCACCTTCACCCATAGGCCGGCGAGGATCGCGCAGAAAATTAACGGACTGACATTGACGCCCTTTTCGGCGAGCTCGATGAAGTCGAATGTACCAGTTTGACGGTACAAAAACAGGAAGCCCAGCAGCATCGCCACGCTACCCAGCACGGTGAACAGGAAAAAGTTTAGCGCCGCACTGTGCCGCTCCTCGCCTTTGCCGAAGAGTTTGATGAGAAAGAAGGGCGGCACCAGCGCCAGTTCCCAGTAGAGGAACCAGTGGAAAAAGTTCAGCGCGGTGAAGGTGCCAAACAGGCCGGTGAAAAGCAGGCTGAGCAGAACAAAATAGGTGCGTGGCCGGTCGGTGTGCTGCCACGAAGCCAGCACAACGAGGGGCGCGAGGAGCGCCGACAGCAGCAGCACCAGCGCGTTCGCGCCGTCGAGACCGACAAAATAATCGATGCCAAGCGTAGGGATCCACGCTGCCTTTTCGCTGAACTGCAAGCCTTCGGCAGTGGTGTCAAACTGCACTAACATCCACACCACCAGCGCCAGCGACACCAGCGCGCTGGCAAGCGCCACCGAGCGGGCGCGGCGTTCCGGCAGGGCCAGTATCAGCATGGCCGCCGCCATCGGGGTCAATGTGAGTGCGGTAATCATTTCAACCAAGACACCAGCAACCCCAGCGCGACCGCGCCGAGCGCGATGAGGCGGAGGTAGCCGGGGAGAAAGCCGTTTTGCGGTCGGGTCACGGCGTGGCCGGTCGAGCGCAGCCGGTTGCACATGCCGTCGAAGGCCAGCGTGTCGATCAATTTGCGGTCGCCGCCGATCGCGAAGGCGTTGCCGATCCTGTCAGCCAGCAGTACCGCCAAGTCGCGCACGAAGAGCAAGAGCTCGTTGAATTGTTCCGCAATTACGATGGCCAACGACCACAACCGGCCTACCGTGGCGGCGTAAAACTCGTCGAACCACAACTTGTGCACGAGCGGCGTGACGGCGAGCGGATCAGCCTCTTGGCCAAGCGCGCGGCCGCGATAAATCAGCCAGCCAAGCGCAATGCCCCCCAGTGCCACGATTACGCTCACGACAATGACGATAGTTTCATGCTCGGCTGCTTCCCCTGGCAATTTGTCAAACACGCTGCTGTGCGTCATTGCACCAAGACCAAGCGCAAATACGGCTAGAATAGCCAACGGCACAGTCATCACCTGCGGGCTTTCGTGCGGGGTATGTTCACCGCGATGCGTGCCAGCGAAGACGTACAGGCACTGGCGCGTCATGTACACCGCCGTGAGCAGCGAAGCCGCAGCGGCAATCCAGAAGATGGGTTTGGAGCTTGCCCAAGCACTGGCAAGGATTTCGTCCTTGCTGAAAAAACCGCTCGTGAACGGAAATGCGACAAGCGCCGCTGTGCCGCACAGATAAGCGATGGAGGTGATGCGCATGGATTTCCCAATGCCGCCCATCTTGCGGATGTCCTGTTCCTCGTGGCAACCGTGGATGATCGAGCCCGCACCGAGGAAGAGCAGCGCCTTGAAGAAGGCGTGCGTGAGCAAATGAAACATGCCCACCGCCACGCCGCCCACACCCAGCCCCACCATCATCAGGCCGAGTTGGCTCACTGTGGAGTAGGCCAGGATGCGTTTAATGTCGTATTGGCCAAGGGCAATGCACGCGGCAATAAGTGCGGTAATGGCACCAACCCAAGCCACCACGTGCGTCATTTTCAGGATGCCCTCCTCGTAGAGTGGCACCTCAAACAACGGAAAAGTTCGCGCCACAAGAAATACACCCGCGGCCACCATCGTTGCTGCGTGAATCAGCGCGCTGACCGGCGTCGGGCCTTCCATGGCGTCCGGCAGCCATACGTGCAGCGGCAGCTGACCGGACTTACCCACCGCGCCCATGAACAGCAGCAGGCTGATCACCGCTGCGACGCTGAAGCCGAATACGGTACCAGTGAGATGCTGCTGCAACATACCGCTTTCTGCTTCATTGTAGAGTGTGAGCGTACCAGTCGTCTTGAATGCCAGCAGGATGCCGATGAGAAAACCCATGTCGCCAATGCGCGTGACGATAAACGCTTTTTTGCCGGCGGCGGCGGCCTCCGGCTTGTGGAACCAGAAACTGATAAGCAGATACGACGCGACGCCGACAATTTCCCAGCACATGAACAGCAGCAACAGGCTGTTGGCCAACACGAGGCCAAGCATCCCGGAGGCGAACAGCGAGAGGTAACAGAAAAAACGAGCCATGCGCCGGTCGTCCTTCATGTAGCCGGCGGAGTAGATGAAAATGAGGAGGCCAACGAAGGTAACCATTGCGGCCATTACGCCTGTGAGTGGATCTAGCACGAAACCAAACGGGATGGCCGTGTCGCCGACGGCAAGCCAGGGGATGTTGAACGTGATGTGTTCGTTCAGCCCCATGCCCCAGGATTGCTTGAAAGCCATGAGCGCCAAGCCGCAGGAGCCAAGCATCGCAGCAATGGCCAAGCCGGCGGCGCGACGGCCATTCTGCAGCCCGCACGTCAGGGCGGCGGCGAGCAGCGGCAGCAAGGGGATCAGGGCTAGCGTGATTATGTTCATTCTTCCCTTAAAGTGTCCATTGACTCCAAGTCCACGGTTTTGAAATGCCGATAAACCGCAATCACCAGCGCCAGGCCCACGGCCACCTCAGCAGCAGCCACGGCGATCGCGAACAGCGTGAACAACGGTCCGTGCAGCAGCGCGGGGTTTTCGCTGTAACGCCAGAAGGCGATGAAGTTCAGGTTGGCGGCGTTGAGCATGATCTCGACGGAGAACAGCACGACGATGGCGTTGCGCCGCGTGAACGCGCCCATCAACCCAACGCAAAAAAGCACCGCCGCCAAAATAAGATAATGGTGCAGCGTCATTCCGATTCCTCCTCCTTTGGCATGCGAACGCCCTGCGCCGCGGTGACTGCACCGATGAGAGCAGCGGTGAGCAGCAATGCCATCACCTCCAGTGTCACCACGTAAGGGTTCATCAGCTTTTTGCCTAGCTCTTCCACTGATGGGTCAGGCGTCAGTGTTGCTTGCGGCGTTGGCCATTGCTGGATGGCTGGCAGCAACAGAATGACAAACACCGCGGCAGCCACCACGAGGCCCCAAAACCAGCCGCGCGAAGTCATTCGACGACCGTCATCGCCGGCCACCCGTTCGGTGAGCATGATGGCGAACAACAGTAAAACACCCACTGCGCCGATGTACACGAGTACTTGCACCGCCGCGATGAACTCGGCCAGCAACAGCAGGAACAAGCCAGACAGTGCCGCAAAAAAAATCATCAACGCGAACACACCGTGGATGAGGTTACGCTTCCGTACGGCAACCAGCGCGCCAAGCACGGCAATTGCGGATAAAATCCAAAATGCGATTTGCCCACTCATTCAGCGTACTTATACTCGCGCGGGCGCACCTTGGCGCGGTTCAGTTGATTGAGCCCCTTGGCCGCCACGTACAAAATCAACAAAGCACCAATCCACAACCCAGCGACTACCAGTGGATTGGCTCCTTCCATGAGTTGGCGAAGGATAGGCGTTTTCTCGTCCAGATCTGCCAGCCGTTCGCCGGCCACCAGGTGCAGTGCTGCGCCGGTGATGAAGATGTTCAAAATGGAAAGCGGAAGCAGGAACTTCCACGCGAAACCCATGAGTTGATCGACACGAAGGCGAGGCAGGGTGCCGCGCAGCCAGATCATTACGGCGATAAGGGTGAATATTTTGACGAGGAACCAAACCACAGACAGCCACGGCAGGGCAGCCACGCCGGGGCCTGCGCCACCACCGAGGAAGAGGGTGACCGCCAAGCCGCTGATGGCGAATATGGCGATATATTCGCCGAGGAAAAAGAGCGCAAACTTGAAGCCGCTGTACTCGGTGAAGTAGCCGGCGATGATCTCGCTCTCGGCCTCGGGCAGATCGAACGGGGAACGGTTGGTCTCCGCCAGGGCGGAGATGAAGAATATGACAAAGGCAGCTAGGCCCCACGGGGTGAAGATAAACCAGTTCCAGCCCGCCTGCGCGCCGGCAATTGAGTTTGCATTCAGGCTGCCGACCATCATTACAACAACAACCGCCGAAAGAACCAGTGGAATTTCGTAGCTGACCATCTGTGCGATGGCTCGCATGCCGCCAAGCAGCGAGTATTTATTGCGTGACGCCCAGCCGGCCATGAAGACGGCCAAGGTGTTTAGGCCGCTGATGGCAAAGAAAAAGATAACCGCACCATCCAGCATGAAGGCTTTTACTGAATCTTGAATGTCGTTGATCCAGGGAAAATCAAGGGGGAGGAAACAGAGAACCAACATTGCGGGGATGAGCGCGAGGATGGGAGCGAGAAGGTGGAACAGGCGGTCGGCATCGCGCGGGACGATGTTTTCCTTGAAAAGCATCTTGATGCCATCAGCCAGCGGCTGACCCAGGCCGAAGAGGCTTAAGCGGCCGCCATAGCGCGTGAGGGGAACGCCGACCTTGTTCGGTCCAACGCGATTCTGGATTCGAGCAAGAGCCTTGCGCTCCAGCCACGTTGTGAAAGCGAAGAGCGTTGGGAAAATCACCAGCAACGGCACGGTGGCTATGAGGATGTCCCTGATGAGGTCGAGACTCATTCGGCGTTCTCCTGTATGTCGGGAGTGCCTTCGTTTGCTTCAGCCTCGGCCTTGGCTTTTTCCTCGGCCATCTTTCGGGCGGCCTCGGCGGCGGCCTTTTTCTTGGCCTCCTTGGCGGCTTTTTCCTCGGCGATCCGCTTGTCTCGGGCCGCCGCCTCCTCGGGGTGAATCTTGTGGTAGTAGCCGTTGCTCTTCAGTAAATCATCACGGCGCAGCAACAGGCCGCCGAAGCGGTTGGGCGTGCTCAGTTCGAACTGGCTGTTCATCACGATGGCATCGAACGGGCACACCTCCACGCAAATTTGGCAGCTCATGCAGACGGACACATCGATGTCGAATGTGGCTGGATAAAACTGCGGCTTGCCACTGGCGTTCTCCTTTTTCTCCGTGCTCTTCTCGATGTAAATGCATTGCGGCGGGCATTCACGTTCGCAGATTTGGCAGGCCACGCAGCGGACGGTGTCCATCGGTTCGCCACCGTCATGCAGCAGCATGGGAAAATTGCGGCTGTAATTGGTGACGGTGGTGGTATCGCGGCGCTGCTCGCCTTCCTCTTTCGGATAGTCGCCTGCGCGTTGTGGTAGCTTGTCGTTGGGCCGCCACGAATAATCGTTGGTGGTGAGTCGGTCCTTGTAAAAATAGGAGCCCACAAAATTCCGCAGCGTCACTGCCATGCCCTTGAAGATGCCACCGCCGAGAATACTCATCGGTCCACCTCCCCGAGGACGATATCGATGCTGCCGAGAATGATGACAGTGTCGGCGATTTTACCGCCGAGACACATGTCGCGCAGCACGGTGAGGTTGATGAGCGACGGCGGCCGCACGCGATAGCGGTAGGGCTTGGGCGTGCCGTCGGCGATGAGGTAAAACCCCAGCTCGCCCTTGGGCCCCTCGATCCGGCCGTAGACTTCGGCCGGATTGGGCTTGAAAACGCGCGGGGCATTGCCCATCACGGGACCCTCGGGGATGCCTTCCAGCGCTTGCTTTAGAATCTCCACACTCTCGCGCATCTCGAGCATGCGAACCATGAAACGGTCGTAGCAGTCGCCTGCCTCGCCGTAGGGCACGCGGAACTTGAACCGGTCGTAAATGCCGTATTGGTCAACCTTGCGCAAATCATAATTCACGCCACTGGCGCGGAGCATGGGGCCGGTGATACCGGCGTTGATGGCCAGTTCACGCGATAAATTTCCCACGCCCTGCGTACGACTGAGGATGATTTCGTTTTCGCATAGGAGCTGTTCGTACTCGTCGAGGAACACAGGGAAGCGGTCGACCACTTCGCGTGCGCGGCCGATCCAACCCACGGGCACGTCGTTTCGCAGGCCGCCGAAGCGGAAGTAGTTGCACATCATCCGTGCGCCGCTGGCCTGCTCGAAGAGGTCGAGAATCTTTTCGCGCTCGCGGAAGGCGTAGAGAAGGGGGGTGCCAAGCGCTCCGAGGTCGTTGAGAAAAAAGCCGACGAGTGAAACGTGGTTCACCAGCCGCGTCAGCTCGGCCATGACGACGCGCAGGTATTCCGCGCGCTCGGGCACCTCGACCTCAATGAGCTTTTCCGCCGCCAGAGCGTAGGCCCAGTTGTTGGTCATGCTGTTGAAATAATCGAGCCGATCGGTGAAAGGCATGCTCGAGAGGTAGCTCATGTTCTCGGCGAGCTTTTCGTGGTTGCGATGCAGGTAACCAAACACCGGTTTGAGGTCGACCACCGTCTCGCCGTCGAGTTTCACGTCCATGCGAAAGACGCCGTGCGTGCTTGGGTGATGCGGCCCCATCGAGATCTCCAACAGGCTGGTCTCCAGGCCATCTTGCTGAATCAGCTCGTAGTTGGGAGCGGTGGCGGTGTTCAAACGATGACTTTCCCCCGTTGGTGTTTCTCCAAAATCTCGTCGTGCGGCGTGGGTTCCCATTCGTAGTCGAATGGTTCCGTGTAATCCTTCCGCATCGGGTGGCCCTCGAACTCGTCCCACATCAAAATACGGCGTTGGTCCGGGTGACCTTTAAAATTCACGCCAAATAAATCGAACACCTCGCGCTCCTGCAGTTCGCAACTCCGCCAAACTGGTGTAAGCGACTCGACTTCAGGTTGTTCGCGGTTGGTACGCTGTTTGAAAACGAGCGGGCCGGTTTGTTTTTGCATGGAATAAAGATGATACACAACGTCCATGCGGCTGGGCTCGGTTCGGACAACTGTTTCCATCTTACCTTCCTTGTTGGTGACCTTCTCCTTGATTTCACGCTCAAGGTAATCCACGCCGGTAACGTTGCTGCAGTAATCGAGCAAAAATGCATCATTGTCGCGGAGCCACTTTGCGACCGCTACAGCCTGAGTCGCAGGCACAACGAGCGCGCCAGCTTCCTCATCCCAATTCGTGCCCGGGAATTTCCCGAGGACCGGTTCGTGGTTCACTGTGTGGCTCATGCAGTGGCTTCTTCCAGCGGCTTGACGTTGGGATTGGCCGGGGGTTGCCACACCTGCGGGTTGTAGGGAGGTTCGAGGTCCTTGCCGGTAAATTTCGGCACCGGATACTGCCGCCGACCTTTTGTGAAAGCCGGATCCGATTTAATATCCTGTGTGCGGATTTTCTCCTGCAAATAGTTAAGCGACTGCAGTACCGCCTCCGGACGCGGCGGGCAGCCCGGTAGGTACACATCCACCGGAATGTAGCGGTCGATCCCCTTGAGCACGTTGTAGCCTTGCTTGAACGGACCTCCTGATATGGCGCATGCGCCCATTGCGATCACCCACTTGGGCTCGGGCATTTGATTGTAGATTCGAACCACCTGCGGCGCCATTTTCTTGGTGACCGTGCCGGAGACGATCATGAGATCCGCCTGGCGGGGAGAGGGGCGGAACACTTCCGAGCCGAATCGGGATATATCAAAGCGTGATGTGGCCGACGCAATCATCTCAATCGCGCAACAGGCCAAGCCAAAAGTTAACGGCCATACCGAGCCGCCGCGCGCCCAGTTGTAGAGGGAATCCACCTTCGACACGATGACTCCGGCGCGCTCCAGTTCTGAGCGCGTGGTGTCATCGAGGTCCATGCCTGCGCTGAGATTTTCGGTCGTCATGAGATTATTTCCATGTCAGCACTCCCTTTATCCAAAGGTAAATCAGGCTCTCTGCCAGCAGTAAAATGAAAATCCCCATCGCGAGGAACGCCCCGAACGAGAGCCCCGTGAACGCCACCGCCCACGGGTAAAGGAATATCACCTCGATATCAAAAATTACAAACGCCAGCGCGTAGAGATAATACTGCACATTGAACTGCACCCACGGGTCGCCTTTCGACTCCAGCCCACACTCGAAGGCCGATTCCTTGATTTCCCCTGGTTTTTTCGGCGCAAGAAAGGCTGAAAGAATAAGCGGTGTGCAGGCAAAGCCCGCAGCCAAAAGTATCATCACCCCCAACAGCAGATAAGCGAAATACGGCTCGCCCGTCGCGCTGGCAAGAATCGGGACGATGTTCAAAGTTGAAAGCAACCCGGATGGCATTCTTTTTCAAAGGGGTCCCCCCCGTCTTGCGGTAAGAGTTCGGTTTTACTGTGAGAAGTCAAGACCCGCTTTGTTTTGGGCACCTGCCACGCTTGGCCAGGTCGTGCTTGTTGTCGCGATCAATCCTCCGCCTGGGCAAACGGTGGCGCGAGCACGACACGGAAGCCGGCCAGGATCCACCGTTAATCCGGTTCCTGTGTCTGGGCGCAGCAGGCGGAACGCAGGATGTTGCTCAGGCAGTAAAAGGCTTCACCCCGGAGGGTTTTCAAATTTGGCATGCCGGAAAAAGCACTGCCTCCCAAAACGAAACCGGAGGGGCCAGGTTGAAGAAACCTGCAACCCCTCCGGGGATAGTTCAGAGAATGTAATGTCAGATAATAGTAGATACTCACGACAGCGCTTACATTCACACGCCGTGCGAGACAGAGGGGATAATACAGAGCTTGATTAATCCGGCAAGCGTTATTTTTCTGTGACACTTTTGTGACAATAGGCCGAGTTTCGGCATTGCTCAGAAGTAAAGATTACCCATCATCTTGGGTTTTTTGCGGAAGGTAGTTCCCTTGATCCATTCCACATGCCCGTCATAAAACCCCTCGTTTGAGCCGTCCGGCTCGTCGCCGCGGTCGTTGTAATGGTTGACACCCCGCATCAGCGGATTGGGATCGCCCGGCCGCCCCCACGAGCCCTGATATCTCCGGTTCAGGTCGGCCCAGATGACTTTGTAGTATGGCTCGTCGGTTGTCTTGAGGGCAAAAACCGGCGTGCGAACCTGCTCCTGGAATATCGACCGGTTGTTCGAGTAGCGCGTTTCGCCGGCGAAATAAAAATAGCCCATCACCGAGTCGCGCCCGCCCGGCCAGGCCCAGAAATCGTCGCGGTTCCAGCTCCGGTTGGATGGGCAGTAAAACATAGGCCGCCGGATGTGGTAGAGGTTTGTCATCGTGTCGCGAAACCAGACCGAGTTCCAGTAAGGGTTGCTCGAGCCGCCGGGTGGAAATTCCTCGCCGTTGTCACCGGCGTACATGGTTAGTGACAGCAGCCACTGGTGGCTATTGTTCTTGCAGGTGGTGCGGTGTGCCTGCTCCTTGGCCCGCGCCAGCGCCGGCAGCAGCAGGCTGGCGAGAATGGCAATGATGGCAATCACCACCAGCAACTCAATCAGTGTAAATGCTAGTTGACGCTCTTTTTTTGTCTGAAGGAAAGTCATCGGAACAGGCGCCCGAGTCTGGGAACGAAAATGTTTCTTTGAAAGTTTAAATGTACCCCCTCGTTACTCGCGCAGTCGCATCGGGCGCTTATCTCGGGTTTCGATGAGTTGCCGTACTTTGTTGGTCAATCGTTGGCCGTCGGTGTCCAAGAGCAGGGTGTTGGGATGAGTCGGCGTGTTGTGGGTTGATAGCGTCCACTTGGCCAAGGCGGCTTCGCGCCTGGCTAGGCGCGAGGTTTCACCAGCGACAAAGTCGTATTCAAAATCATCGAATCCCGGCTGCCTGGTCAGGGCCTTGTGTGCCATGTAGCGGACGGCAGAGTAGGGGTCATCGAGCAACTCGGCGAGCAGCGGCGACTGCCAACCGCTGCCGCTGGCTTCAAGCGCCGGCTTCCAGCCCATGTGCCAGGCGGCCAGTGCGCGCTGGCCGGCATCGCCCTTGAGCAGCCAAAGCACCGAGGCAGCGGTCGTACGGTGTTCCTCCGGCACGGTCGGCTTAACCTGGCCAGTGCGCTTGGCTAATTGCCCGGCGGTCCAGTCGAGTGTCTTGTCGAGGTGACAAAGATTGCATGCATTCGGCCGGCCGGTCTCGAGCGTTGTGGCGACATCGGGCGTCTCGATGGTGTGCCCCCGGATGGCCTTGAGCAGGCCGTACGACGTGTGCGGCATGTGGCAGTTGGTGCAGTTGCTGCCGAGCGAGTCGGCAGCGTGGTGTGTGTGTGCGGTGATGTTGCCGGCCATTTCGTCGTGGCACTGGAGGCAGGCCCGGTTGCCGCGCATGCCACGGGCGAGTTGATCGTCGGGGTCGCTCTTGTGCATGGAGTGGCAGCTGGTGCAGGACATTTCGCCCCGCTGATAACAGGCCGTCTCGAGCAGGCCGTTGTACTCGCGGCCTGTCACGCGGATGTGGCCGTCCGGCCAAAAGAAGTCGTTGAGGATGCCGGGATTTTTCTGGAGCACCGCTTTAAGCCACGGTTGTTTGTCGAGCTGGGTTGGGCGGATCATCGGCGTGGTTTGCTCGAGGTCGTCGCCGGGGCGGTAGCGGAAGCCGTGCGCGGTCCACTTCACGCTTTTGTCGAACCATTTCATGCCGTGGCACGAGCCGCACACCTGAGAGCTGCGAACATGGTCGAGATCCGCCGGTTGCACGATGGCCAGCGGCTCGGTGTTGAGAGCCTGCTGGCGTTCACTCTCCGGCAGCTTGGCCAGGCGTTGCTGCCGGTCGACGTGCCGCTTGGCTGGCCCGTGGCAGGCCTCGCATGAGATGCCCAGGTCGGCCACACGCGACTCGAACCGCTGCTCGGCTTCATGAGGCCGCGGTTGTCCGCCGGTGGTGTGGCAGCGGATGCAGTTCATGTTCCAGTTCTCCTTACTGAGGATCGTGTGCGGGTCTCGGATGAACAGGCTGTTGCGCGGCGCCCAGCGCCGGTCGTCGACGAGCCAAGCGAAGGGGAACCCAATCTGCAGGTTGCCCATCATGCCGGGCAGCCAAAAGACCTGCATGTGGTGCGAGCCGGTTACCATGCCCAAGCGCATGTGCAGGGCCTGTGGGTCGCGGCCGTTGGGCGAGGCGAGAGCCGCGTCAATGCTTTCGATGCTCGTCCAGTATTCGTCACCGCTCCGATGCATGGTGAAGCGTTCGCCCTGGAATTCATGCGCTTGGCCGTCGAACGCCGCCTGGACAGTTTCGGGCGACATAAGTTGTGTCATGCTGCGGTGATATGATGCATGCCAGCTTTTGTGCTCTTCGGAGTGGCATCCACGGCATGAT
>Ga0209753_1001082_pt1 | contig 11585 bp, 8 predicted proteins | sample METZYME_3_550m_FD_187550 | JGI IMG/M metagenome (GOLD analysis project Ga0209753, IMG submission 187550) | Marine microbial communities from oxygen minimum zone in mesopelagic equatorial Pacific - METZYME_3_550m (SPAdes) (version 2) | ecosystem: Environmental > Aquatic > Marine > Oceanic | place... | reverse complement strand
GCATTGATACGGCACTCAATAGAATGACCTCTCAACTTAAAATCCTGATGATACTCAGGACAGGTTTCGCCGGCATGCATTCTGATTTGTTGTTTGATGAGATCCATTCCAGTTACCATCTCCGTTACAGGATGTTCTACCTGAATCCGTGTATTCATTTCCATAAAGTAAAAAATTTTATTTATATCTAATAGAAACTCAATAGTCCCAACTCCAACATAATCTACCGCTTTGGCGCCTTTTATAGCCAAAGAACCCATTTCTTGACGCAGTTCATCATCAACTGCAGGAGATGGTGATTCTTCCACCAGTTTCTGATGGCGTCGCTGAATAGAACATTCCCGTTCACCTAGATGAATCACGTTGCCATTGACATCAGCTAGGATCTGGATTTCAATATGACGGGGGTTTTCTATGAACTTTTCAATATAAAGATCACCATTGCCAAAAGCACTCAGTGCTTCCTGGTATGCTAATGTGTACATTTTTTCAATCTCATCAGCATCCTTTACTAGGCGCATGCCACGCCCACCACCACCCGCTGTCGCCTTAAGCATGACAGGGTATCCTATATTACTTGCCAGTTTTTTTGCTTCATTCGGATTAGAAAGCACACCATCGCCTCCAGGAATTATCGGTACCCCAGCCTCCTTCATTGTTTCTTTAGCCTTCGCTTTGTCACCCATAGCTTCAATGATTTCTGGGCCCGGTCCAAGAAAGGCAAACTCATTTTTTTCGCATACTCTAGAAAATTCACTAGATTCAGCAAGAAAACCATAACCTGGATGGACTGCATCAGCATTAGTTATTTCTCCAGCGGCAATAATCTTAGGAATATTTAAGTAACTATCGCCACTGGATGGTGGGCCGATACAAACAGCTTCATCTGCAAATTTTACATGTAAGGACAATTCATCAGCAGTAGAATACACTGCAACGGTTTTAACACCCAGTTCATGGCACGCTCTTATGACTCTCAGAGCTATCTCACCCCGATTAGCAATCAGAATTTTTTTAAACATTAAAAACCTAGGTAGGGTCGATTACAAAAAGGGGCTGATTATATTCTACTGGATCCGAATTATTGACTAAAATTTCAGTAATTATTCCGGTCATTTCAGATTCAATCTCATTCATTATCTTCATTGCTTCAATAATACATAACACCTGTCCCTTTATTACCTGATCACCCTTATTAACAAAAGGCGGCTTATCGGGTGATGAAGCACTATAAAAGATACCAGGCATAGGTGATAATACCTTTTGTCCATTTGAGTCTGATGAGATCGGTTCTTGCTTAATTTCAGTTTCTATATCAGATGCTGGCTCGGACTTTAATTGTAATGGAGTTTCCTTGTCACCATATTTAGTCTCCATTATGACAGGAGTATCTTTTACCGCTCGGAATTTCCGTCCCCAGAAGGTTACTTCAATTTCATTGATACTGGAGTTTTCAAGAATGTAAATAATTTCTTTTAATTTATCCTGCCACATAAATACTCCTAATCAATTTTATTCTTTTGACCGTTCAACATATTCACCATTACGGGTGTCAATTTTAAGTTTATCTCCTTCATCAATAAAAAGTGGGACATTTAAAGTATATCCTGTTTCAACAGTAGCCGGTTTATTCGCACCTTGTGCTGTATTTCCTCTAAATCCCGGTTCTGTTTTAGTTACTTCTAATACAACATGAGATGGCATACGAATATCCAACACTTCCGATCCATCAAAAAGCAAATCCACGTTCATACCACCGATCATAAAATTTTTACCACCGCCCACAGATTCTGCTGGGATATTGAGTTGATCATAGGTGTCATTGTCCATAAACACAAATGATTCACCATCATCGTATAGGAACTGCATGGTTTTCGCTTCCACACGAATAAATTCAAGTTTGCGACCTGCATTAAATGTTTCATCAAAGATCTTTCCTGATTGGATATCTCTTAATTTAGTGCGAACAAAGGCACCGCCTTTGCCCGGTTTTACATGCTGGAATTCCATAACTTTCATGCGTTTGTGCTTGTGTATAATGACAGCTCCGTTTCGAATATCTGATGTAGTTGCCATGGTTCTCCTTCATTAATTAAAAAACTTAGCCTGAAATTTACCATCGGACTTCTTGTGTTCAAATGAACGGATTTTATCTTCCCTAAGATTCTCCCTAAAAGGCTACTCCAATTATACATAAAGTACTATACAATAGGAAATGAGATTTAATGAGCCAAAAAGTTGTTATACTTGAGAGATTAGAGAAGAAATCAATTTTTTATCGGTAGACATTTTCTCCGGAGATGGAATCTCCCGAGCATATTTCACCATATCTGCCTCTGAAAGAAACTGAGCCCATTCGGAAAATATCTCATCTTTCAAGGGAATCAAGAATCGAAATTGATTGATCTCTTCCGTAGTCATTTCCATAGTCCGGATGAAGTATTTTGTTTCTATAAATTCCCGTGATATATGAGAAAGGTCCGCATAATAATCTTTGGATAGACCATTCATATCCAAATCCCTTAAACGGCGCTTTGCACGATCTTCAGGAGATTCATTAATTGTATAATCTAGTTTCTGATATTGGATGTCTTGTCTTTGCTTCCAGGTCCAAATCATACTTCCCAACATAGCGAATAATGCAATGCTCAGTAATACGGTTTTTAGAGGGAAAATGCCTTTTACAGAAACGGGTCCTTTTAAGGAACGGTATTCTTTATTTTCTGATAGATTCAGGATTGATCCAACAGAATAATGGATTGGATTTGCTGAAATATAATAATCTCTTGTTCCATCTATTTTTAAGATTTCTAAAGCATAATCTGGTGTGATAAAGTCTCCAGTATCCCAAGCCACGATCTCAAATTCAATTCCAATTAATTTCCCATTCTCATGTATCAGTGTTTGATTCCGAATCGAAATTGTATCATTGGTCATTTCTAATTCCAGAAAACGAATGGCTTGATCATTCTGACCTTCTACTTTAATTGTCCATTGAAATATATCACCAATAAATCCTTGAGTTGTATCCAACTCAGAAACGATGGAGAGACTTTGAGAAAAAAGAATTGATGAAAAGAGAAAAATAAAAAATGTACGCATCAGTATCGTTTTTCTCTCATTCGAAAAAATGACATGAGTGGTTCAACAAAATCTTGATTTGTTGAAATTGGAATCAGATCGAATCCAATTTTACGAGTATCTTTTTGAAATATTTCATGACGAACCTGGATCTCTTTTTTCAACCGTGTTCGCGCATCTTTGGACGATGTATCCACCCAAAAGGATTCTCCCGTTTCCGGATCTTCCACTTTTGCCAATCCCATATCGGGCATGTCTGTTTCTGCATGATCATAGAGCCGAATGCCAATCACATCATGTTTTCGGTTTACCACTTTCAAGGATGACCAATAATCTTGATCTAAAAAGTCAGAAATGATGAAAACCACACTTTTCCGTTTTGCAACTTTCAAGAGATAATCCAAGGCACATTTCAAAGATGTGCCTGTTCGTTGTGGTTTAGTATAAAGGAGTTCCCTAACAACGCGGAGTACATGGCTTTTCCCTTTTTTCGGGACAACATATTTTTCTATTTCGTCTGAAAAAAGGATTAGTCCAACTTTATCATTATTCTTTATAGCTGAAAATCCCAAGACAGCGGCAATTTCAGCACCCACTTCTCGCTTTAATTGTTGGCCTGATCCAAATTCGCCCGATGCAGAAATATCCACCAAAAGGTATACGGTCAATTCCCGTTCTTCTTCAAATACTTTAATGAATGGAGACCCGGTTCGTGCAGTTACATTCCAATCGATAAGGCGGATATCATCGCCGGGCTGATATTCACGGACTTCAGAAAATGTCATACCACGCCCTTTAAATACGGAATGGTATTCACCGCCAAATAAATCATTCACAAGACCCCGAGTGCGGATCTCGATCTGCTTCACCTTTTTCAGGATCTGACGGGGAATCATGGATGTTTAAGGAACTTCTACAACTTCAAACAATCGTTGTATCACATCTTCCGATGTCAATTCTTCCGCTTCTGCTTCATAGGTCAAGATCACGCGGTGGCGCAAAACATCAGCACCAATATAACGAATATCTTCTGGCGTGATGTAACCACGATGTTCAGTAAATGCCCGTGCTTTTGCTGCACGAATTAAATTGATGGTTGCTCTCGGTGAAGCTCCATAATCGATTATACCTTCCAAATCATTTAAGCCGTTTTCGGCGGGATTCCGTGTAGCGAAAACTAGGTTTAAAACATAATCTTCGACTTTTTCATCTACATATATGTCAAGAATCACAGATTGCGCATCCAGGATTTCTTGGCTGGAAACAACTGCCGCCAAATTATCAATATTTACCTTTTTAGTATTTTGGCGTAAAACCATTCTTTCAGAATCATGATCAGGATAATCCACAATAAGTTTAAACATAAAACGATCTACTTGTGCTTCTGGTAATGGGTAAGTCCCCTCCTGCTCGATCGGATTTTGAGTTCCCATAACGAGGAATGGTGAATCTAGTTTAAATGTATTTTCACCGATGGTTACTTGCCGTTCCTGCATAGCTTCGAGTAAGGCACTTTGAACTTTTGCAGGTGACCGATTAATTTCATCTGCTAAAATAATATTAGAAAAAATGGGGCCTTTTCGCGTATCAAATTCCCCTGTCTTCTGATTATAAATTAAAGTTCCTAATAAATCAGCTGGCAACATGTCCGGTGTAAATTGGATGCGTTGAAATTTCGTAGAAATGAGTTTTGCTAAGGTGTTGACTGTAAGTGTTTTTGCCAAACCTGGAACACCTTCCAAAAGAATATGTCCATTTGCTAGCATTGCTATCAGAATTTTGTTGATTAATACATCCTGACCAACGACCACTTGGGCCATACTCTTTTTTAATTCATCTACAAATACTGACGTTTTCGAGATCTTCTCATTGATCTCTGTCAAACTAAAATCGCTCATAATCTTGCTTTGATTACGATGTAATGTGCTTCAAGGCTGGAATTTCTTCAATCCCCTTACCAAGAAATTCAATTTCAAATTTGACCGAGGGAGCCAACTCATGGTTTGGAAATCTTTTTAAAAATTCGCCATATTCAATTTCCGCACTTTTAGGGTCATTCACAACATTCGCATAAATATAACCTATCATGAAAAGGGCATGTGCTTCCTGCGATGAACCTGCAAAATTCTCGATAACTTTCCGATATTCCTGGATTGCTGTTGAAAAATCACGGAATTCATTCATATAGAGATCACCCAACATATACTGCCCTTTTGGAGCTAGTTCATGCTCGGTATATTTCTCTGTCATATACATGAGGTGTTCCACGGCTTCTTTCACCATTTTCCGTTTCCTAAGCGATTCAGCCTTATTCAGGATATATTCAGGGAACTGGTCTATCTCTTTTTGAGCTTGGATGGCTTGAATTGAACCCCCATAATTATTTACAGTAGCTTGGAGTGCCACATACCCAGATGCAAGCTCATTTTTCCAATTCAAATAAATGGAAGCCAGCTTATATTGAGCTTGGGATGCCAAACTATCTTGTGGATATTTGGTCACGAGTGTTTCTAAATCCTCAATGGCCTGATCTGTTTTTTTATCTTTTAAGTTTTCATTTGATAATTCAAAAAGTTCACCAGCTGTTTTAGAGCAACCTGTGATTAGTAATAATCCTAATAATGATAGAATAAGTTTAGTTTTCATTGTGTTCCTGTAGTTTTTAAGCGGCGGAAATTAATACCTGTTTATCATCCTGAAAAGTGTTTGGTCATGATTTAATGCATCTAGCCAATTTCTGTTCCAATTTTATCTTTTTTATCAAAATAAATTTTGAACGCCTAATTGTATTTTTCTTTTTCCCGGATCATTTACTTGAATTGCATAATCCAAACGAGCGGGGCCTAAGGGAGTTAGTATAGTGATTCCAACTCCGGAATCCCATTTCAGCCGATCTGAAGAAATATTCTTCGTATGGTCTGCTAATAAACCACCATCAGCAAAAATAGTAAACCCAAACGATTTATAGATAGGGAATCTGTATTCCACATTGGTCATAAAACGAATGATCTCACCCACGGGTTCACCTTTCAATTCTTCAAATCGCAGGACTTCCCATCCCCGCATAGATGTACTGCCTCCAAGATAAAATTTTTCATAACTATAATCATTAAAATTAGAATCCCATCCCCATAAACGGCCAATTTTAATACGGGTTGCAAAAACGGATTTTTTCCCAATTGGCGTATAGGATTGAATTGCAAGATCTACTTTAAGATAATCCCGATTACCCCCTAAGACATACCCTGCTGATTTGAATAATCCGGATAACAAATATCCTTTTCGAGTAAAAAGAGGATCATCTTTTTTATCAATATTAATCTTTAACGCAAAGGACCTTTGCTCAATATTCTTCTTTGTTGCTGATTGGTCACTAAAAGATTCCCATACTGATTTAGTTTCAAAAAAGGAGCGTTTGTCAAATCGGATAAGTTGTGAAAGGTTGAGACCAAATCGTTCTATCGTTTCAATCTTGTCTTTGTATTCAATGAATGTTTCATAAAATCCAGTGAGCTTCGATGGGAAACGTATTCCCATAAACCAACTGCTGGCAAAACTCACATCATATCTGAGACGGGGGAGTACAAATTGTTCTTCCATCGGCACACCGGCTAATAGTTTCGTGGAGAATTGAGTTGGTGTGTTAAAAAAGGATCGATTCCGCCATTCTACTGTTCCACTTATGGCGGGTAAAGGTTCGGCACCTTCAGCAAATCGAATGGGATCATATCCGCCATCTGAAATCCATTCCCGTTGTTTATATCGGCGGAATTCTATAACCATATTCACTAAAGAATCTGTATCTGCCACTTTAATAGGAATCATATTTACCATTGAAAATATGCCCATTTCACGAAGTCGCCGTGTTGTATTATCCATGGTATTTTTTGAATAAATACTTCCAGGTTTATAAGCCAATTCTCGCCAAACTAATGCACTATCTATTCCTCCTAGTTTCTCTAAATATGTATTTTTGATACTGACATCCTTGCCCTCTGAGATTTGGACAGTTACTTTTACCGAATCAGTAATATCATCCAGAACATTGATAGTAAAAAATAATTTCCCAATTTGATGATACTCATTTTCAACAGCGTATAAATTATCATTAATGAAAACTGGGTTGTATGGTTTTCTTTTGTCTAGACCCAGCAGTTTTATTATTTTTTTCTCTGAAATTGAATGATTGCCAGTCATCGAAATTTTGCTAATGAAATACTGTTCCCCTTCCTCTATTTTATAAACGATATGAGCAAAATTGTTTTCAATGGAATAAGATTCTTCCAATTTGATATCGAGGAAACCCTTAGAATGGTAAAAACTTTTTAAAGTCAGCGCATCGAGTTTTAAAAGACGAGAATCAAATTCAGGTTGGCGGACAAACCAATTAGGTGGACGTTGACGAATGATATACATTACTTCATTTATGGAAACGTGGTCATTTCCTATCAAATTGACTGTTTTGATTATAATATCATCGGATTGCGAGCGCACAGCACCCATCCATGCCAGAAGGCATAAAAGAATTGTGTTTAGTGATTTCACGTATTACTTAATAAGCGTATCGGTAACGATATTTTAGGTTTAAATTTCCATACTCATCTATGTTCCCTACCACAGAAAAATGTCGGCTTAATTTATACTCTACACCAATCTGTGATTGGTTTAATGAAAATGACCTTTTATACGATAAATTTAAGAAAGTTTTATCACCTATTTGTCTTTTTGCTGTGACTTCGAAATCTTCATCAGCACCTTGAAGTAATCCGGCAGCACCTGATATAGCAATATCATCCACCAACCCCAATTTACCAAATTCAGAATCTTTCAAGTTTTTTTCTAATTGGTTCTCCAATAATGATCCAAGAACGGACACAGTTTGATTCCCGAAACCCGTTGATGTTAAATCCTGATCTTCAAATCGTTTTCCCCAAGTCAATAATTCTAAAATATCACTTTCAGAAAATCCACTGGCGGATTCCAACATTATATCTAAATCATCTATCCCACCATTGATACGGAGATTTATCCGTTCATCGTCAATCATTGTGAAGGCATTTACATCAAATAATGGATTGAATCCTTTGTTGTCAAAACTCACATATCCCTGAAGCCCCTTGAAATTATCCTTGTAAGAGAAAACACTCCCATCTTCTACAAAGATTTCACCCCCAAAATCCATTTCCTGATGTCCAATTTGGGATATACTCATTTCACCGGTCACCACTGCATCTATCTGGGAATTCTGGAATAATGCCGTTCCCCGGATAGGAATGTTGAGTTGATAGGACATGACAGTACCAGTCTCTTGAGGAAGAGCTGTACCCATTTCTTCTGTAGTGAATTCATAAAAAATATTTGCATCCAAAGATTCAATTGTACCGGCGATTGTGATTGTGTCCCGCCCGGAAATAGTTACATCCACATTACTTTGTCCTGTGATATCCAAGTAAAGCGCCTTAAAAGATGCTTCTTTCCCTTTTAGATGCAAATCGTAACCAGGATTAAAAAACTGGGTGAAATCTATAGAGCCTGACAAAGTTGTATTCTGCTTTTTTGGTTTTGGATATTTCCCATTTGAATGATAAAGTGTTGTTACCAGGTCTTGTATTACTAATTGATTATGATTCATAAAGGCTTCACCTTCAACCGATGTTGCCGGATCAGCGATCAAAAGGGTATAGATTTTTCCATTTTTCACTTTAATATGACCGCTTCTTTGAATCGATTCTACAGGGCCAGTTAAGGATAAAGATATGTCCATATCTCCACGCACTGAATCCAAATCCGCGATATATGGCGTTAGAAATGGCAGTGATCCCATTTGCGCCAATGCATGAAAATCCAATGAATCTCCTGGGAAAAACCGGCCAATACTGGGTGAATTGATATTAAAATCAAAAGGAACTGACCCCTGAGCGGTTATTTTTCCATCAGGATGAATGGCTTCGCCTTTTTTCACAAAAAGTCTGCTACCATCATATGACCCATTTCCGATCACGTGACCTAATTCAATACTATCAAATAATCCATTTTGAACATCAAAATCATAAGTGAATTGAGTATTGGCAGGGATACCTTTTAAATGAAAAGAGCCCGATAATTCACCACCCAGCGTAAAAAATTTTGGAATAAATTTGTGGATAAATTGTAAGGAGAAATTAGAGAAAGTTGATCTCAAGGAAATGGGTGTTTTCCCCACACGGTTTTTACCCAAGGGTAGAATCCCATTGGCTTGAAGTCCCATGGATTCACCCCGCGTCATTGAAATATCATCCATATGAAGCATGCCTTTATTAAATAAGAACGAAAGAGTCATTTCATCAAAGGATTCATCCATATATCGACCATTTTTCAATGATAGGTCCACATCAATATTCAATCCATCTTTTACCCATTGTAACCAAACCTCACCAAAAACTATTCCGGATACTTGGAAGCGCTTATCTTTAAGGAATTGTGTCAGGATCTCCGCGTCAAAATTAGACATTTTGAAACGTCCTTCCGGTTTGTCACCTCCGGCAATGACTCCTTCCATCATGCCGTCATTAATATGCAATTCAAATGGGTCTACTATCAAGATCGAGTCTTGGAATGAAAAAGTAACAGGACGGGCATTCACAAGAAAATGGTTGTGATACAACGCTTGTAATCGGTTGATTGAATACTGTTTAATTCCATCATATTTGCCGGACGCTTGGAAATAATCTTCCCCTGATGTAAAATGGCAATTTTCAACATCTACTTCACCATTTCGAAGAGTCGCATAGGCTGTCACATTTTCAAAGAATCTATCTCTCCATGATCCCGCACTTGCTTTCATATCAACAAATCCGGATGTCAAAGAATCTGAAATAGACATTTGAGAATTTAATTCAAGTGATTTCAATTCAAAATCATCGAATTTTATATCATCACAAATCAATTCGGCATTAGCGGATGGCGAATAAAAATCACCTTGAACCTTGAGCCTACCTGTTGCACGGCCCGACATAAAATTACCTGGTAGAAATTGATTCACTAATTCAATCTTAGCCTGTTCCAATTCAGCCATAACATCGATAGTATTATCCTTAAAATTGCCTTCCCCATTGACGGTAAGATAACTGTCTCCCACCATAACCATTACAGGATCTACAGTTGTAACTATACTATCTTGGTAGGATATTTGCCCCTGAATGGATATTTCACCCTCATCAAATAATTTGGATTCGATTATTTCCAGTATCAAATCAATTTGATCCAATGAACCGGGTTTTGTTAATCCAGCGTCAATTATAGCTAATCCTGATAATTGAGTTGGGGGCTGATCAGTCATCCATCGACTCAGATCCAATTTCATAAGATTCAGAGTGCAATTTACTTCTTCACCCGCCTGCCAAATACCATTCATGTTTAGTTGGGACATTTCTCCCGCTAATTGAAGTTTCTTTATAACCCACGCTTGTTTTTGTCTTCCTATTAAAAATTCGCCCTTCATATCCAATCCAAGGTTATTATCAAGAGCCAAAGTTCCAGAGAAATATTTTAAATCAGATTCAAAATCAAAACTACCCGAAAAAGTGGAAAATTTATTTTGAAGCGGTAATTTGGTGAATAGTTCTTCAGGAATTTTGATTTCACTTACATTCATATTTCCAGTCAATAAGGAGCGCTGATCATCAAAGATCATCTCACCCCGAGTAGGAACCCCCAAAATATCACCCGTGACCTTATTGAGATAAAAGGATGATCCATCAAATCCCAAAACTAGGCTACGAAGGTTTGCAAGCATATTTGGATTCTCTTCGATAGATAATTGAAATAGATCACAAACTAATATTGGGCGAGTCCCACCTTCAAATTCACCTCCAATTTTCAAATTTATTTTGTAGAATTGTTCATTGAAGGCTGACATAATTTGTCCTGAAACAAAAAATGATTTTACATGAAATGGAATATTGATGGATTGTCTTCCAACTTTTGATGAATCCATTTTTGTCCAAGTTTTATCGAATTCAGTTGACAGCCCTTCAATACTCAATATATCGAAAGTTATTTCTCCGAAGAAGGATGCAATATGTCCAAAATTAATCGATGATTTTTTTATCAGGATTTGGGGACCGTCCTGATGACTTAAAAAAATATTCTGAAGACGCATTGTTCCAAATAGGCTACCGGATGATGATCCAACATCGATAGACCAACCAGTGGATGCTATCTTTTCATTAAGCTTTTTTTGAATGAACTCTCCCCAGACTGCTGCTCGTAGCAGTATCATTAAAAACAGGATTAAGGCGGCACTGATGCCGAGTATGTATTTTTTCTTGTTTTGCACCATGGAAAGGTTACAATGTGAACTCTAATTTTGGAAGTGAGTTCCATATATAAAAAAAGCTCTCAACCAACCGGCCGAAAGCTTTTTTTAATCTTAAGAAAAAAGATTAATCGACAACTTCAAAATCAGCGTCTTCAATCTCACTCTCTTTTTTCTTTTTTGTATCCGTGCCATCCTTTGACTCACC
>Ga0209753_1001079_pt1 | contig 11593 bp, 10 predicted proteins | sample METZYME_3_550m_FD_187550 | JGI IMG/M metagenome (GOLD analysis project Ga0209753, IMG submission 187550) | Marine microbial communities from oxygen minimum zone in mesopelagic equatorial Pacific - METZYME_3_550m (SPAdes) (version 2) | ecosystem: Environmental > Aquatic > Marine > Oceanic... | reverse complement strand
TGCCTGGTTAGCTAGATTGGGTCTAGCTTTTAGAGCGTTTGGGTAGAATTGCTTGCTGCGGGTTGCCGGTTAATCGATACAAACTCTCAATCTGTTGAATCGAATGGTGCCTGGTTCGGTCCGTGATTGTCGTTTGCTGCAATAGCCGTTATAGATCCACAGAAAAGATTTGGGGCCTCTAAACTGGGCGCGCTAAGATTCGGCACAACAAGGATCTGCAGGATGTTGGTATCGATTCCGAACCAACCCGTAGTAAGAGTGACTGGCACGCACCCGGTATGTCATGGAACCGGCCGGTGACTTTGGTATCTATAGCGAAAACGAAGGACATGTCCCTAATTCCCGCTGAGATTTAGGCTCTCACCCGGTGATTCGGCCTCCAAACACTTATATGGGCCGGGGGGATGGTGCAAACTTGCCGAATCTACAGATCTCGGAGGGCCGTCGAGATGGACTAATTGGGCCAACTGGAACAAAAAGGGGAGGTTGGAGGAATTCTGGAGTGCGGAAAACCCTGGGGTTTAACCTTGCGAGGATTCACGAGAATTAGAGAGCGGCCACTACCAGCGGAGCACAAATAAAGTTGATGGTGACAATTTTTCAGAACCGGAAAGTTACTCTGGCCAAAATTGATCGACACTATACGAGACTTTTGATTACATGTACAACAGGATGCCCAGCAACCAACAAGAAGGTATCGCTGCTTAGTTATTCGCCGCAGCCATCTCCCCCCTGAGTTTTTCGGTCCCGGAGACATCCAAGGCTGAAGTCTTTGGGTCAACCACTACCCCGTATTCCCGGCGCACATACTCGGCGGATAATTTCTCCTGTTCCACGTCGTCCGCTACCGCGTACATGTCCCGCTCTAATGGGTCTCCGTAACCGCCTGCTCCGGCCTGAACCACCCGGTAAAGATCGCCTTTCTTTAGTTGCCGCAAGGTTTTGCCAGGCAGTTTCTCTTCCCGATCGGTCCCGGGGTTCAGGTAGTTCTCAGTGGGAGTTCCCGGCTTGCCGCCCTGAACGCCCCAGGGTGTGAAGTCTGACCGGTCAGACCGCAACTGGAAGGTCGCGTCTTCAGCCAGCAGACGGAATTCCCGCTCGATGCCCAGCCCACCCCGGTATTTGCCTGCGCCCCCGGTGTTAGGCACAAACCCATAGCGTTCCACCATCAAGGGCTGCTCAGATTCGATGCTTTCGATGGGCGTGTTGGCCATGTTCAGAATGGGCGCGGCCAGGCCGTCGGCCCCGTCCAAGGCAGGTCCGCCGCCTCTGGGCCCGTCGTTAGCGAATTCCAGGTAAACCCAAGCCTTGCGGTTGGGGTGATATCCTCCCCAGCTAACGCCAATCTCGCCGCCGCCCCAGGCCGCCGGCACCTTACCGGGCAACGCTTGGGCCATGGCGCCAAAGATGGTCTGGCAGATCCGGAACCCGGCCAGTCCCCGGGCCGCCACCGGCGCTGGGTGCTGAGGGTTCACGAAACACCCTTCCGGCGCAGTGATATTGAATGGCCGGAAGAACCCGCTGTTTGACTGTATGGCGGGATCGATAAGGCACTTCATCACGGCATATACGTTGGATTTGGTATAAGCAAAGTTGGGGTTGATCGACCCTTTGGCCTGGGGTGATGTCCCGTCGAAGTCAACGAAAATCTCTCCGCCCTTGATCTTGACCTTTGCGTGGATCGCGATCGGCTCAGGGTCGATGCCGTCGTTGTCTATGTAGTCGGTGAATTCCCATTCTCCCTGAGGCAACAGTTCAATCTCGGCCCTGGTCAGCCGCTCGGTGGTGTCCAGAATGTCAGTCATGTAACTTTTCAGCTCTTCTAGACCGTAATCGTCCACCAGCCGCAATAGGTCTCGCTCGCCGAAACGTACCGCCGCCAGCAGGGCCTGTACATCTCCAAGGACCTTATCGGGCACCCGGACGTTCTTCTCCAGGATGCGCCAGACCGCTTGGTTCAACTCACCGTTGGCGTAAAGCTTAAGCGGGGGAATGATCAAACCCTCCTGATATATCTCCGTGTTGTCACAGGCGTTTCCACCGGCAACGCGGCCGCCTATGTCTGTCTGGTGGCCGATGCAGCAACTCCAGCCCACCAGCACATCGTTTTTGAAGATGGGCTTAAATAGAAAAATATCTGGGAGGTGGCTAGCCCCCTCATATGGGTCGTTGTTGGCGAAGATGTCTCCTGGTTCGACATCATCGCCGAAGGCATTCATCACGCCCTCAAGAGCCGGGGCCATGGAACCCAAATGGGGAGGCAGCGTCAGGCCCTGGGCTACCTGCAAGCCGTCCGCGTTGAACAGCGAAGTGGAGAAGTCCATTCCGTGCTTGATCACCGCCGACCGGGCAGTGCGTACCACGGTCAAAGCCATGGTGTCGGCAATGCTCATCAGGGCGTTCTTGATGACTTCTCTGGTGACCGGGTCGGTGACCTGTTGCATCAGGGTCTCCTTATCTAGAGTTGGCGGTATGAACTGATTCAGCGTGGGAACGTGGGTTAAAACCCCACACCTACGATGAACATACCTTTTCCAGAATGATGTTGCTCCAGCGGTCGATTGTCGCGTTCCAACCGGGAGGCACCACAGTAGTGGAATCGTATTCCTCAACAATCAGCGGCCCCTCGGATATCTCTCCGCTCAGGCCTTGTCGGTCGATGACGGGCACGCTGGCCCAGCCTTTATTGGGTCCAAAGTACACGTCGCGCTGGGCCGCGGTTGAACCGTTGCCTGTATCAGGCAACTCAAGGCGCTCCGGCATACGGAGGGTCTCCGGCAAGCCGCGGGCAATGACCCGTACATTGACCAACTGATACCTGGTGCCCGGGTTGTTGTAGCCGAAGCTGCGTTCGTGTTCTTGGTCGAAGGCGGCGATCACAGCGTTGACCGTCTGCCAGTTGACCTCGCCACCGAGGAAGGGGACGGTCAGGTCGGAAACCTGCCCTTCATACTTCATGTCCATCTGGGTCAATATCTCGTGCCGGCTTTCGTCAAAACCTTCTGCCCGAAGTTGTGTCCGGCCCTGCTCCCAAAGGCTGTTCAGGAGCACCGATAGCGCCGTTATGTCAAGTTCTTCGAAGGTCTTGAAATGGGTCTGGACGAAATGGTGTTCAACGTCGGCCACCAACAGGCCGAACGAACTGAACACGCCGGGGAAAGGTGGAACCACCACTCGGGAGATGTCCAGCATCTCAGCCAGGCCTACGGCGTGCACGGGGCCGCTGCCTCCAAAAGTGATCAGGTCGAACCGCCGTGGGTCCCGGCCCCGTTCGCTGGAGACAGCGCGTAGGGCTCGGCCCATGTTGGAGTTGACTAGGGTGTGGATGCCGTAGGCCGCCTCCATATCGGACATCTCTAAGGGTTTGGCCACGTTTTCTCTGATGGTCTTTCGTGCCAGGTCGGCGTCAATCTCAAAGGCGCCGGCCAGCAGATGCTCCTGGTTTAGGAACCCCAGTAACACGTTGGCGTCGGTAACAGTAGCATCCTGTCCGCCTAGCCGGTAGCAGGCCGGTCCAGGGAATGCCCCGGAACTCTGGGGCCCGACGCGCAACGACCCGCTCCGGTCAACCGCCGCGATGCTACCGCCTCCGGCCCCCACTTCCGCCAAATCGATGGCTGGGACACGAAGTATGTGGCCGGAACCCCTCAAAAGGCGATGGCCCACGCTAATTTCGCCGCCGACTTCATATTCGGGAGCCTGGAGCATCTCGCCGTCTTCGATTATCGATGCCTTGGCGGTGGTACCGCCCATGTCGAGTGTCATCAAGTTCGGCATGCCCAGTCGTTTTCCCAGATGGAAAGCGCCGACCACGCCGGCGGCCGGGCCTGACTCGATGCAGTAGACCGGGCGTTCCTTGGCGATGTCAGCGGTGGCCAGGCCGCCGTTGGACTGCATCACAGTCAAAGGCACCTGGATCCCCATCTCAGTAAGTCCGTCAGTGAGCAGAGAAAGGTATCGTTCAACCACTGGACGCACGTACCCATTAATCACCGTGGTGCTGGTGCGCTCGTATTCCTTCATCTCAGGGAGCAGTTCCGAAGAGACCGTCAGGTTCACTTCCGGCGCCTTCTCGGCAAGGGCCTGCGCGATGAATTGCTCGTGGTCGGGGTTCGCGTAGGAATGAAGCAGGCAGATTGCCACCGACTCCACGCCGCTGTCCAGCACGTATTGCACGGCGCGGTCAACGTCGACCTCGTTCAGAGGCTCAAGGACCTCTCCTTTGAAATTCAGCCTTTCACCCACTTCCAATCGGAACTGGCGCTTGACCAAAGGCGGGGGCTTCTCATAGTGGAGGTCGTACAGTCGTGGGATGCGGTTGCGGCGGAACTCCAAGATATCCCGAAAACCCTTGGTGGTGATCAGGGCGGTCTTGGCGCCTTTCTGTTCAATGATGGCGTTGGTGGCAACAGTGAAACCGTGGCTAACCTCGGACACCATCTCCGCGGTTATCCCCAGCTCCGCCACACCGATCTTGATTCCGTCTAAGACGGCCTCGCTGTAATCGTCAGGGGTGCTGGCAATCTTACGGGCTAGCACATGGCCGTCGTCACCCAGGAAAACGATATCGGTAAATGTGCCGCCAATATCTACGCCAACCCGGAATTTCTGCACGCTTTCACTCGCAATCAGTTAGTTATTGGGCATGATACTGTGGCGGGTATTTGGTGGCAAGCGCAGGCGGGTCTTTCAGCGAGCCCTGACGAGGGTAACGGAGTCTCTAAGCCCGGCCGGGACCGGAGGATGCGTCGCCGGAAGCTTTCTGCAACTGCACTGCGGTGTTGATCATGGCCAGGTGGGAGAGCGCCTGGGGGAAGTTGCCCAGCATTTCCTTCGTGGCCGAGTCAAATTCCTCGCTCAGCAGGCCTAAATCATTGGCACACCCCATGGCTGTGTCGTACAGCTTGCGGGCTTCGTCCAATTCTCCGAGTAGTATCAGATTGTCGGCCAACCAGAAGGTGCAGATGGTGAAAGCCCCTTCAGTACCGCCCAGGCCGTCGTCAAAGTTTGTATAACGGTAGACGAACCCCTTTGGGTTCGTTAATTCCGCTTGGATCGACTTGATGGTTGAGCGCATCTTGGGATCGGTGGCGGGTATGAAACCCACCAACGGGAGCATCAAGTTGGCGGCATCCAGATTATTGTTGCCGTAGCATTGTACGAAGGCCTGCCGTCCTTCGGAATAACCTCGAGCCATGACCTCGGTCTTGATCTCTTCCCGCACTTTCCGCCACACATCGATGTCGCCCGGCAGTCCCAGTTCCGTGGCTGCTTTGATGGCGCGGTCCATGGCCACCCAGCACATGACTTTCGAGAACACGAAGTGCTGCCGACCGCCCCGTGTCTCCCAGATGCCCTCGTCCGGTTCCTTCCAGTGGGCCATTACGAAGTTCACCACCCGACGCAGGTACTCCCAGTATTCCGAGTCCACGGCGCCGCCGAACTTCCGGAAGATGTGGGCCGAGTCCATGATCTCGCCGTAGATGTCGAGTTGGAACTGGGAATAGGCCCCGTTTCCGATGCGCACCGGGCGTGATTGTTTGTAACCATCCAATTCTGGAATCTCGATCTCGGTCAGTCTTCGCTCGCCTCCCAAGCCGTACATCACCTGTAAGTCTTGCGCCCGGCCTGAGGTACTCCATTCCAGCCAGTCCTTGAACGCCCTGGCTTCTCCCGTGTAGCCGATGATAGACAAGGCGTAGAGGGCGAAAGTTGCGTCCCTGATCCAGGTGTAGCGGTAGTCCCAGTTCCGCCCGCCACCGATCGCTTCGGGCAGCGATGTGGTTGGTGCCGCCACCAGTCCTCCGGAGGGTGCGTAGGTCAGGGCTTTCAGGGTGAGGGCGCTACGGATGACAGCCTCCCGGTGCTCGCCTTGGAAGGTGCATTGGGCCGACCATGACTCCCAGAAAGTCGTGGTGTCCGCTAACTCCTTATCCAGCTCCGCCGAGGTCACGGGTTCTGAGCGATGCGAAAACGAGAGCTGATTTGAGATAGTCGCGTAGAGCTTCTCTCTTTCGAAAATGGCGCCTCTGGAACGGAAGCCGTCGTTGACAACCGATAGCGGGGACGAGCAGTAGACGGAAATAGCATCCGCACCGCCGTGGGCTATGCCGGTGGTGGGACTGCTCAACGACGCGTGGGGAATGATAGTCCCATAATCGAAACGGGGATAACAGTCCATCTCGAACTCCAGCCGGCCTTGAGTGCAGAGCAGTATACGCACCACCCGCTGCAAATCCGTTACTTCCAGGGCCTCCCGGGGCAACGATGCGTGGCGGTGCACTGGCATGAAATCCACAAGGACTCCCGTGCCGGTGCTGGTCACGAAGGTTGTCTCAAGGATATTCGTGTTGGGCAGGTAGCGGCGATTGGTACTGCCGATATTGGTGGGCGCTAGCTTGAAAAAACCGCCTTTGTTAGCGTCGAGCAACCGGCTGAATAGCGCAGCTGAATCGAACCTGGGTATGCAGCACCAGTCGATGGATCCATCCGTCCCGACCAAAGCCGAGCCGTGCATGTCTCCAATGAGGCCGTAATCGTGTATCGGATTATAGTTCACGGAATTGTTCGCGGGTAAACTGCCTAAATCATAATCAGTGCTGCCAATCACGGTGTAGCCATTCCCGTCCGTGTTTGGACATGAATCGATCAGCCCCTTCGGGGCCGGCGGTATTTTTGTCGTATCTGCCCGGAAGTGAGATGTTAGACATGGCCAGACCCTGGATGATTGAGCCCATTATCTCTCAGGTCTCTTCAATCTCATCTGTGCGGGTGAAATAGAGAAGCGTCGCCGTTTAACGCGTCCACCAAAAGGCGCCCATAGGCGTCGGGGATCGTCGGGCCGCCGTACACACCGAAGATGACGACCGTTGTGTTCTGGTCTATAGAAGAAGAACCGGAGGTCATTTTCTGGACTTCCGCACGGCGTGCCCGCCGAACTGGTTTCGTAGCGCCGCCAGCAACCGTCCGCCAAACGGATTACCTTGCCGAGACCGAAATCGGGCCTGCAAGGACAAGGTGATCACCGGAATTGGCACGGAAAGTTCCACCGATTCCTCGACGGTCCAACGGCCTTCGCCAGAGTCATCCACATATGAGTCCAGGGACTCAAGATTAGGGTCTTCCTTTAGAGCGTCAGCGGCCAGGTCCAACAACCACGAGCGGACCACGCTGCCGTGCCGCCAGGTCTCGGCAATGCTTGCAAGGTCAAGACCGAACTCTTCCTTGGCCGCCATCAACTCAAACCCTTCGGCGTAGGACTGCATCAGCCCGTATTCCACGCCGTTGTGCACCATCTTGGTGAAATGGCCAGACCCGCTGGGCCCGACCCGGCTATAGCCCTTGTCCGGGGCCGGGGCCAGGGTGTGGAAGATGGGCTCCAAACGTTTGACCGCGGCCCTGTCTCCGCCGACCATCAGCGAGTATCCCTCGGTCAGTCCCCAGATGCCGCCACTGGTGCCTACGTCGATGAAGTTGATTCCTTGGGTTTCCAATTTCTCTGCGCGGCGCATGCTGTCCTTATAGTTTGCGTTTCCGCCATCCAAGATGGCATCGCCGGGGCTGAGAATAGGGGCTAGAGCGTCAATCGTGTTCTCGGTGGGTTGGCCCGCTGGCACCATGATCCACAACGCTCGGGGGGCCGATAGACGGGATACCACTTCCTCGAGAGAAGACGCGCCTTCGCCGCCGAAGCCTGCACTGGCTATGACTGCTTCGGAGTCGCGATCGTAGGTCACCACCCGGTGTCCGCCGTTGACCAACCGTTGGGCCATGTTTCCGCCCATTCGTCCCAGGCCTATCATTCCCAATTCCACAAGTTCAACTCCTCATGTATAAATGACCGCCGCCGGTCACACGGGTGATCCACCAAAAGCGCGGTGCACAACCTCAGGCAGAGCTGGGTGCACGTAGATTAACTGAGGGATCGCGTCCACTCCCGCGCAGGAGCGCACAGCGTTCGCCACTTCTTGAATCAGAGTGGCGGCGTCGGTGCCGATGATGTGACAACCCAGGATCTCCTCGGTTTCGGCGTCTGCCAGCACTTTCACGAACCCGTCATGGCCCTCGATAGATGCGCCGTAGGCGGTGTCCGATTTGTTATAGGTGAAGGTTATGTAGGCCTCAGCCCGGCCTTCGGTCTCCTGCTTGGTAAGGTCCACTAGGGCCACCTACGGCGAGGCGAAAACTGCGTGGGACATGGCATGGTAATCCACCGGCATCTGATTTTCCGGGTTCACTATATTGTTACATGCATAATCTGCCTCAAGGTTCGCGCTGTGTTTCAACAGGGAGCGCCCCACGATATCGCCCGGGCCCAGATGCCTGGAACGCTGGTCTCGAAATACTTGTTGGTATTGATGTAGCCGCGTTGGTAAAGTTCCACGCTGGTGTTGGACACCTCAAGGATGTCTGTATTGGTAAACCGGCCATGGCCCTTTAAAACCTCGACGTTTTCACTCTGCCCGTAGCCCCTTTCAATCATCGCAGCATCGGCATACGCTTTTTCAAATGCCTGCTGGACGATGAAGTGCCAATCGATGCTTTCCAACCTTAGCGTGGATGCCGAAGGCGGTGGCGTTCTGGACGGTTTGCATCACGTCGGCGCGGTGAATCAGCATCTTGGACGGGATGCAGCACGGTTCAGGCAGGTGCCGCCGAAGGAACCCTCTTCAATCACCGCTATAGAGCGGCCGGCGTCCGACACGTCCGCGGACACTTCCAGGCTGGAACCGGTCACGATAAGGGACAACGCCCGCATCAAATCCTCCAGCCAATTGGCGGTTAAGCCGATTTCCCAACGTTTTTGGACCGGAGGGTAGCTGGCCTACGTGACCAGTTTTCGCGCTTCTTCGGCCACCCGTTCGGCTGTTATATCAAAATTCTTGTAGAGGTCGGCGATGGGCGCAGACGCGCCGTAACCGGTCATCCCCACGGAAGCCCCGTCGAGGCCAACGTACCGCTCCCAGCCTTTGGTTGCGCCGGCCTCGACCGAGACCCTGGCCCGGAGACCCGGTGGTAATACGCTATCTCGGTACTCTTTGGGTTGGTCGTCGAATACCTCGCAGGACGGCATGGAGACCACCCGGGCGGCAATGCCCCGGCCTTCCAGCATCTGCCCTGCTTCCAATGCGATGTGGACCTCGGACCCGGTGGCGATAATCACAACCTGGGGTGAATCGTTGCTCTCCCAGAGGACGTAACCGCCCTTGAGGACGCCGGAAGCCGGTTCGAATACAGAACGGTCCAACACCGGCAGGTTCTGCCGTGTGAAGGCCATTACCGTGGGGCCGTCTTGGCGGTTTATCGCCGCACGCCATACTTCCACGGTTTCGGTGGCGTCGGCCGGGCGGCTGACCACCAGACCCGGTATCTCGCGCAAAGACATCAGATGCTCGATAGGTTGGTGTGTGGGTCCGTCTTCGCCTACGCCGATTGAATCGTGGGTGAATACGTAAATCACGTGTTGGCCCATCAGCGCTCCCAGCCGGATGGATGGGCGCATGTAGTCTGAAAAAACCAGGAAAGTGGCGGTGTAAGGGATAGCACCTCCGTGCAAGGCCATGCCGTTGGCCACTGCGCCCATGGCGTGTTCCCGCACCCCGAAGTGCAGATTGTGACCCGCGAAATCGCCAGTACCAATATGGCCACGGTCATCAAGGATGGTCCTAGTTGACGGCGCCAGGTCGGCTGAACCGCCGATGAACGCCGGCAGGCCTTTTGAGATAGCATTCATCACCACGCCCGAAGCCGAGCGGGTCGCGATGGGGTCGGGTTTTGCGAAAAGCCCGTTCAGGCCGTCCTCCCACCCGGCAGGCAATCTCCCGTGCAGGGCATCATCCAGTTGCTGCGCTTCGCCGGGGAAGGCCTCCCGGTACTCCCTGAACGCCGCGTCCCATTCGCCCTGATTTGCCTTGCCCCGTTCGGAGGCTAGTCCTAGATGGACACCCGCTTCAGCAGGCACGGCGAACCCTTCTGATGGCTCCCATTTCAAATTCTCTTTGGTTAAGAGAACTTCCTCTTCGCCGAGTGGGTCGCCGTGGGCCGACGCTTTGCCGGCTTTGTTAGGGCTGCCGTAACCGATCACCGTGCGGCAGACGATTATGCTAGGCTTTCCGGTTTCGGACTGTGCATCGGTCAACGCATAGGAGATGGCGTCTGTATCAGTCCCTTCTATCCCGCTGATGACATGCCAGCCGTAGGCTTGGAACCGTTGGGCGACATTCTCGCCAAAGGTGATGCCAGTGTCGCCCTCGATGGAGATGTTGTTGTCGTCATAGAGCATTATGAGCTTGCCAAGGCCCAATGTGCCGGCCATGGACGCTGCTTCGGACGAGATTCCTTCCTGGAGGTCACCATCAGAGACGATCGCGTAAGTATGGTGGTCGATGATCGCGTGACCGGGTTTGTTGTATCGTCCGGCCAGCCAACGCTCGGCCAATGCCATGCCGACAGCGTTCCCAAATCCTTGTCCCAGAGGGCCAGTGGTGGCTTCAACTCCTGGAGTCAGGCCGTGCTCTGGGTGGCCCGGTGTTTTGCTGCCCCATTGGCGGAACCGCTTCAATTCATCCATGGGTAGGTCATAGCCCGTGAGGTGCAGCAGAGAATACAACAATGCTGACGCGTGGCCGGGGGAAAGGATGAAGCGGTCGCGGTTGGGCCAGGTTGGGTCTTTTGGGTTGTGTTTGAGGAAGCGGTCCCACAGAACATAAGCCATGGGCGCCGCTCCAAGAGGTGCGCCTGGGTGTCCTGATTTAGCTTTCTGGACGGAATCTACAGCCAGAAATCTGATGGTGTTGATACAGAGTTGGTCAAGGGCCTGGTCAGGCAAGGTGGAACCCCCTAAACGTCTGTGTGATGTGATGAAGGAATCGATGGTGTCATTTTTAAATACGCGAGCTCCGGATTTTGAGGCAAGCAGATTCTCGAGATTATGGTAACGGGCTTAGAGAGTGTTGTCACTAGTAAGTTTGGCTGGAGGAAAAGATAAAACTCAGTCCAGAAACCGCCAGAGAAACGGACTACGGTTTAACTGGGGTTAAGAGTCGGGGTCGGAGGGGGCAATTACGCCAATAAGGAATATTCATCCAGATGCTTGTGGAGTAGGATCCTAGCCCAGTGAAGACGGGATTTGAGGGGAGCGATGGAGATGTTCAAGGCCTTCGCGGCCTCTCTCGTGGAGTGTCCCTCAATACGACGGCGGCGTGGAGGTCGGGGCACAATATGTTTAGCCCGTGTTCTAATGTGGAACTGAGTTCGCGGTTGACAACGGCCTCTTCGGGGTCATTTTCCCAATCGTAGACCAAGGCGTCGTCAAAGAGATTTTCCGAGATGTACTTGGCCCTGGATTTATCTTTGGGTATCCCCAACAAGCGTTGACGACGATGCGGTATAGCAAGGTGGAGAGTCTTGAACGCCGAGATATAGGCTTCTTGGACTGCATCTTCCGCATCCGCGGCATTTTGTAGCAAGCGGAAAGCAACGCTGTAGGGCAAGTCGGAATACTGCTCTACAATCTCGGTGACATTGCCGTTCGAGGTTTACAGCCCCGGATGCGTCTTGGGTCGACGTTCAAGTCTCCTGGGAAGTGGCGGGG
>Ga0209753_1001075_pt1 | contig 11607 bp, 8 predicted proteins | sample METZYME_3_550m_FD_187550 | JGI IMG/M metagenome (GOLD analysis project Ga0209753, IMG submission 187550) | Marine microbial communities from oxygen minimum zone in mesopelagic equatorial Pacific - METZYME_3_550m (SPAdes) (version 2) | ecosystem: Environmental > Aquatic > Marine > Oceanic | place... | reverse complement strand
AACGATTCCGCCATCACCGACTTGTCGTTACCGAGGACCCCAGGCAAGTATCTTACCAGCCCTTCGACTAAAACCATGGCTGGCAGTTCGCCACCGGCCAAAACGTAATCCCCAATCGAGATTTCCTCATCAACTTCCTGCTCGATCAGCCGTTCATCAATTCCCTCATATCGCCCCGTGAGAAGTACCAATCCTGACAGATTGGCCAAATCTCGAATCCGATCCTGTTCGAGTCGCGTGCCCTGCGGGGTCAAGTGAATCACCCTGCCTTCAGCACCGTCGTCGCGCAGCCGCTGCAACGTTTTCGTCAACGGCTCGGCCAGCATCACCATACCAGGCCCGCCTCCATAAGGCCGATCGTCTACTCGTCGGTAGTTATCGTCGGTTGAATCTCGTGGATTCCACAACCGTAACTCAAGTGCCCTACATTCGATCGCGCGCCGCACACTACCGCAGCATTTCACCGCTTCGAACATCTCCGGAAAGATACTGACAATGTCTATCCGCATCGCCAACCCCTGATCAGAAATCGAGTTCCCAATCGACCTGAATTTTCCCCGCTGACAGATCGACTTCAACAATGGTATTCGGCGTGTACGGAATCAGCCGTTCCCTTTTGCTCCGTACGACGAGCACATCATTGGCGCCCGTTTCCATCACACGCGCAACAATTCCCAGTTCCTCGCCTGCCGCGTTGACCACCGATAGCCCCTCCAGTTGATGCCAGTAATATTCACCACTGTCGAGTTTTGCCAACTGCTCGGGTCGGATCGCAATTTCGGTACCAATCAATTCCCGTGCTGCTTCGCGATCCTGCCATCCTTCAAGCTGCACAACTACTGTGTCCTGGTGAGAGCGACCCTCTCGCACAGACACTTCCCGCCAGCCGTCTTCGTGTCTAAGAAGCCAGGGATCATAGGTCAAGATGTCGCCTCGGCGTCGAGAAAAATCAAATACACGAACCTCGCCCCGTACACCAAAGAGGCCTGAAATTCGTCCCACAATAATCGGCGCGTCCGGCACCCCTGCTTACCCCACCATATCGCAGTCAGAAGTTCGTGACTGCTTTATCGGTCAGGCCGTCGTCGCTTCCCGTCGAACCTGCTTGAGAATGCTGGCAACCCGATCGGACGGCTGGGCCCCCTTGCTGATCCAATAATCAACACGACTGGTATCCAGCCGAACCTTCTCCTCAGTCTCGGTTGCCATCGGATTGAAAAACCCTATGCGTTCGATGAACCGTCCTTTAGGTTGGCGCCTTTGGTCAGACACCACAATGGAGTAAAACGGCCGCTTTTTGGCACCACCTCGGGCCAGCCGTATCGTCACCATATTCCGCTCCCGCTACTTCACTTTATAGGTATGAAAACAGTTAATTTTACCATACTCCGTGCGTTGTTCTGATTTTTAAAATGTCTCTTCAGTGACCGAAAGGGGGCATCCCGGACATACCGCCCCCTTTCATCTGCCCCAGTATCTGCGCCATACCCTTTTTGCCTTTGGCCTTTTTCATCATTTTTTGCAATTGTGCAAACTGCTTCAACAGACGATTGACCTCCTGCACTTCGGTTCCGGAGCCACCCGCAATTCGCCGCTTTCGCGATCCCTTGATCAGTGCCGGATGACGTCGCTCCCGAGGGGTCATCGAATTGATGATTGCGACCAGCCGTCCCGTTTGCACCTGACTCGCCTGATCAAGGACTCCGGACGGCAGATTTCCCACGCCGGGCAACTTGTCGAGCATCCCTGCAAGCCCTCCCAAGTGATTCATCTGTTCCAGCTGTTCCCTAAAATCGCCTAGGTCAAAGCCCTTTCCCTTGCCTAGTTTGCGGGCCACCTTTTCGGCTTTTTCTCGATCGACCTTGCGTTCAACCTCTTCAACCAGGGATAGCACATCACCCATGCCAAGGATGCGAGATGCAATTCGGTCCGGATGAAACGGATCGAGTGCATCATTGTTTTCTCCGGTTCCAATGAACTTAATAGGCCGACCCGTCTGGTGCCGAATGGAAAGCGCGGCTCCACCGCGGGCATCACCGTCGGTCTTGGTCAGGATGACGCCCGTCAGATCTAGTTGTTCATTAAAAGCGCCGGCGCTGTTCACAGCATCCTGCCCCGTCATGCTGTCAACAATGAATAACGTCTCCACTGGATTAACGCTCGCGTGAATCTTTCTGACCTCCAGCATCATTTCGTCATCTATATGCAACCGGCCGGCAGTGTCTATGATCAACACGTCATACCCACCACGTCGCGCCTGTTCCAGCGCTTGGTTTGCAATGGCGATGGGATCGCTCAAACCGTCATCGCAATAATCTACTTCTACTTCGATAGCCAGGCGCTGCAACTGATCCCTCGCAGCCGGCCGATACACATCGGTACTGGTCACGAGTACCCGCTTCCCTTGGTGCATTCGTAAGTGGTAGGCCAACTTTGCTACTGTGGTGGTCTTGCCAGTGCCCTGAAGGCCAGTTACAAGAACCACCGCGGGCGGTTGCACCGCGAGATCGAGCGAATCGTTTTTCGCGCCCATGAGCTCGACCAATTCATCGTACACAATCTTCACAACCGCCTGTCCAGGGTTCAAGCTGCGCGATACTTCCTGACCCACTGCGCGGCTTCGGACCCGATCGATAAACGTCTTTACCGCTGGCAGGGCGACATCGGCTTCGAGCAGCGCCACGCGCACATCGCGAAGAGCATCGATGACATGGTCTTCGGTCAGTCGACCTCGACCCCGGAGGCCTTGAAATGTCTGCTTAAGTCGATCTCCCAGTTGATTGAACATAACGAAAGAGGACAGTTTTAACTGATGGTTGAGTTAATAAAAGGAACGCACGAAAACAGGCGGCAAGGGAACCAATGGTGACTCTAAAGGTACTCGAACCACAAATTTTACAGTGCACCCCATCTCCAAGCCGAATTGTCTAGTTGTCCGCCAAACGGGAAGCAACCCACTTGTGAAAGTGATGCGTGCCTGTGTCTAGCGCAGGGGAAAAGGCGCCGCCGTCAAAAGCACTCGAAGCGCGGCCGCGCTGCATACCCTCAACTGGGTCAAAATCTTCAACGAACACTTCACGCCACCCCGCTAGCAATATCCTGCGGGCCTTCGCATAGCGCTCGGTCAAAGTTTCGTCACCCACATAGTAAATCTGGAACTGTTCCACAGTTCGATCTACTGCCACGGGCAAAAGGACAACCGCATAAAAATGATCTACTTGCAAGCCCAGCAATACATTCGGAAACAGCGCAATATATTCGGCCACTTTTTTTTCTGCCTCTGGCCACTTTGCAAATACCGGCAGGTCTATGCCGGCCCGCTCACTGAAATCAAACACAGTGGTCCCCTGACCTGCCCCCCAGTCGCCAGCCAAAATAGGGTAATGGTCTTCAATCTTGGAATAGCTATTTAAACCCGGATGCACCCAAGGCAGGTGATAACTCTCGCAGTAGTTCTCTACCAAAAGTTTCCAGTTGGCCCTGACCTCCATCTCCATCCAACCCCCATCGTTCACTGGTCTGGCACAGGGCAAATCTCCCGCTCCCGTAAACTTTGACCATCGTGCCTCCAGGGGCGCGATGTGCTTGTCAAATGAAGGTGCATCAGCAGAAAGATTAACGAACAACATATCCATCCAAACCGCGGACCGCACCTGGAAAAGCCCGTGCAATGCGGGGTCGAAATTTTTCAGGTCGTGAATACCATGTCCCCCAATATTGGGCGTACCCCTTAACGAGCCATCAAAATGGTAGGTCCAACTGTGGTACGGGCATCGAATACTGCCCTTAAGTGCGCAAGCCTCGTCCACCAACTGACGCCCACGATGGCGGCAAACGTTGTGAAACACGCGCACTGTCCCAGTTGGATCTTTCACTATCAACAGCGGAAGCTCCATCAATTCGACTGGCGTCGCGCTCGCGAGTGGAAGACTATGGACATACCCGATGGCAGTCCAAGTAGGAGCAAAAACACGGTCGCGCTCCGATCTCATCCACTCTGAGGAGGTATAACTTTGTGCCGGCAAACCTACCGCATCTGCGGTGGCCTGATGGATTGCATTTCGCTGCTCAGAAGAAAGTACAGATGTTGTCATCGAGGCATCCTGGTGAAAAAACCAACAGCTCAATCGATCTCAGATGGGCATCGCACAAATCCCCGCAACCCACCGCCGTGATCAATCGACACAACGGTAGAATTATAAATCAGTGATCGAAGGCTAAATGCCGATTCGATCGAGTTGCCCATACCACCAGACAGAGGCGCTCAGAAACCACGGCTTGCCATGATAAAAAGGGCGGGTGCGAAACGGCAAGTCGTCGAGCGCAGTTCTACCCTCCTTGAGGCCCAGCACCTGCTGTCCCAACCGGGTACCAAAATAACTGGCGAGGGAAATGCCGGATCCACAATAGCCGAGCGAATACCAGACTCCATTGTATTGCCCAAGATGCGGCACATGCGCAAAAGTCCAACCCACAAATCCCATCCAGGAATGGGTCACGCGGGTATCTTTAAGCTGCGGGAAAATAACAGTCATCTGATCGTGCAATCGCGGTGCGCTGACCCGGGTGTCAGTTTCTGTTAGCGATACCCGGCCACCGAACAACAAGCGACGGCGGTCCGGTGACAGTCGATAGTAGACCACGACTCGCCGTGAATCTGTAATGTTCCGATCCATCGGTATGAGACGAGATGCCTGCTCGATTCCGAGATCCTCTGTCGCAATGATGTAACTGCCGATGGGAATAACCCGCCGTTGCTGCCAAGGCGTAAGAGGTCCCGTATAACCACCCGTCGCGACAACAACATCGCGCGCCTCAACAGTTCCCCCGCCGGTGCGAATTCTATAGCCGGCTCCTCTCGGTAAGGACTCAATAGACAGCGCAGGACAATGGCCAACAACGTGAACGCCAGCAGCAAGAGCGCGCTCCAAAAGACCCTGATGGTAGGCGGCAGGATCAAGCGATGCGTGCTTTTGAAACACCAGCCCGCCATGATAGAAGTCGGTGCTGATTTCAGATGACTGCTCTGATCGGGGCACAAGATGAGCGCTGAGTGCCGGGCCATCGGGGTGGCTGTTGAGGCGCCGCCCTAATTTCTCGTAATGACGGGGGGTATGGGCGCCGTGAAATCGGCCGGTGACACGAAAATCGCACGCGATACCCTCTTCCCGAATGAAGTCGCCAATCCAAGCAAGCGCGCGGTGCCCTTCTTTGAGCACCTCTCGAGCCGTATCGCTGCCGTGCTGTTTTGAAAGGCGCGCAAAATCCGGCTTGATGCTACTGCTCACCTGCCCGCCGTTTCTAGAACTGCAGCCCCATCCGATGTCTTCGGTATCAATCACCAGCGTCGATCGACCCCCGCGCGCGGTCTGGATAGAAGCGCAAAGCCCGGTGTATCCGGAACCAATAATTAGTACATCAACCTTTGGAGGAAGACCGTCAGAAGTCAGATGCGGGCGTGGCGTGCCTCCCCACCAGTAGGGCCGATCCACAAAGTCGGAGGCAAAAATTTTCGAACGATTTGAATCCATTGGATCTCGTTCACTCAAAGCGGATGGTCGCTGACCTGGTAGTGGCTAGACTCGAGCCAACGAGGATCAATCTCTACACCCCAGCCCGGCCGATTCGAGACCGTAACGTGTCCGTCTTTGATCAAATAAGGCGACTCGACGAACAGATCCTGCTGCCACGGATAATAGTCAGGGCCCTCGATCGAAAACTCGAGATAACGACCCGGGTTTTCAACTGAGCGCAGCAGATGCATCGTAAATAAAGTCACCATTGAAAGATTCGCACAATGTGGGGTACAGGGCAGGCCGGCACCACTCGCCATGGCGGCCACCTTCATCGCCCGTAACATACCGCCGACATAACATACATCGGGCTGAACGATATCAACGGCAGTCCGATCAACGATTCGCTGCCAAGTCGACAAATCGCAATCCTGCTCCCCTCCAGCCACATTGAGCGCAAGCGCTTTCGTGACTTCCCTTGTCTGTTCGATCTCCCAATAAGGGCAGGGCTCTTCGAAATGCTCCACCCCGTGCTCTTGAAGTAACTGTCCTACCTCAATAGCGCGGCGCGGCGAGAATCCACTGTTGGCATCGACCAGTAAAGCAACACCGTGGCCAAGAGCCTGTCGAACTGCTGGAACGATCGCCTCGGTGCGACCTGGCCATTCATCTCGATCCCTGCCGCATTCTGCACCGACGCGGAATTTGAATGCATCAAAACCAAACTCATCACGCAACCGAACCAGTCGCTCTGCTTCGGCTGTTGGCGTGATATCCCGTTTCATGCTCGACGCATAGGCCCGCAGTTTGCCCGGTGTGCCACCGAGCAATTCGCAAACGCTTTTACCGTCGACCCTGCCCCATCGATCCCACAATGCTGTTTCAACGCCAGCCAGCGCTCGCCGAAGATAAGAGCCCGGAAATTTGTGCTCTTTTTCCGGAATGACTTTGATTAGTGTTTCGATATCAAAGGCATCCTCACCCAGTGCCCATGGTGCGATCTGGCGATGTACGATTTGGGCGCTGATGTCGGCATTGTATGGAGCGACCTGCCCCCAGCCCCACGTGCCGTCCGATGCCGTAACCCGAACAAACGCCAGAAACTCCCGGCTGAACGTCTCGATTTTTTGGATCTTCATCGCCCCTCGGGTCACACAACCCACCACTTACTCACGTAACATGATTACGTTCCGAAGCACAGCTCCGGTTTTAACCTCGGCGATAGCCTCATTGATACCCTCGAGCGGATAGCGGTTCGAAACAAGCTCATCGAGTTTCAGTCGACCGCTTCGGTAGTGCTCGACAAGGGGGGGAATGTCGGAGCGCAACCGGGTCGACCCCATCTTGCTGCCCACCAGGTGAATGGCGTCATTCGCAAGATCCAGAGTTTCGAACTCAGCCTTAACCCCCTCCGGTGTCATCCCAACCAGAACCACCATGCCACCACGACGGATCAGTTGGACGCTTTGCTCGATTGCTGCACGACTTCCCGCAGCCACAAAAACGTAATCCGCACCTCTTCCTCCGGTCAGGCGGCGGACAATAGCCGGTGCGTCTTCAGACGCTGGATTGATCACATGGGTGGCACCGAAACACGACATCGCTTTGAGCTTGTCGCTGGACAAGTCGAGTGCGATATTAAGTTTGGCATTCGACAGCGCAGCGCCCTGCACACAATTGACCCCCACGCCACCCATACCAATCGTCACCACGCTTGCCCCTGCAGGCACGGCCGCCACATTCTTCACCGCCCCGACCCCTGTAATTACGCCGCAGGAAAGCAGGGCTGCACTGTCCATCGGCAGATCCGGCGGGATTTCGACGACCTGGGTGGCGTGAACAACGACTTCATCGGCAAATGCGCCAGTCCGCAAACCATGGCCGATGGGGATACCCTGCTGATCGGTGATCGGAGAGGATTCGTCCAGTGGAAAACGAGTCTCGCACAAGCTTTCCTGGCGTTGCCGGCAAAAAAAGCAATCACCGCACGAGCGGAGTAGCGTAACCACTACCGGCACCCCGCAGCGCAACCCTTTCACATCTTCACCGATGCCTTGAACAATCCCGGCCGCTTCATGACCATAGACAGCCGGAAGTTCGCCACCCCAATCGCCATCCATATAAGTGATATCACTGTGACAGATTGCGCAGGCATCAAGTCTTACATGGACCTCACCGGGCCCTGGCAACCGAAGATCTATATCTTCAATTGAAAGGGGTGCACTAAATGTTCTACAAACCGCAGCTCTCACTTTACTGTCTTCCAATTGTGTTAGGTCTGCGTTGTGTTGTTTACCATTCGATCAAGATTCACCCCAGGTTGAGGTACCAGTCAAATTCGAGCGAGCTAAATTGGTCATGGTAATTATCATGCTCAAATTGCTTGGTCTGACGGTAAAGGTCTAGATAGTCCGTACCGAGGTATTCCGGCAAGATCTGCCCCGCGGCCAATGCATCAAGCGCGGCTTGCCAGCTAAACGCCAAATCAGGATCTCGGTCGCCACACGCATTTCCCACACTGGCTTCCCCTGGGTCCAGTCTATGTTGGATACCGTGATGCACACCAGCGAGTACTGTCGCCAGCACCAAATAAGGGTTGGCGTCGGCACCTGCGACCCGGTGCTCCAGCCGAAGGGAGGAACCTGCACCAGCCGGAATCCGAACAGCGACTGACCGATTGTTGTATCCCCAGGACCGACGGGTCGGCACATAGAGATTAGGAACAAAACGACGATAGGAATTGACGTTTGGTGCAAACAATGCCATCGCTTCGGGCATCGTCTCTAATAATCCACCAACTGCGTGACGCAAGACCGGGGTGCCAACTTCTGTGCCATCATCGAACACGTTGTCGCCCTTTTCGTCGACTAGACTCAGGTGAACATGGAGACCACTGCCTGCATCTTCCCGATAGGGCTTAGCCATGAAGGTCGCTGCCGTGCCGTGCTGCCGTGCCGTGCCACGAACCACTCGTTGCAGCAAAATGGCATGATCCGCTGCAAGTTGCACATCAGTCACATGATGTAAGTTGATCTCATACTGGCCCTGGGCGTATTCGGTGCTGGCCGCACCCAACCGAATGTTCTGCGCTTCACAAACCTGGCTGACATCTCCAAGAAACTTGGAAAATCCTTCGAGGTCACTGATGCTATAGACCTGGGTGTCCCGGACCCGGCGTCCGGATGTCGGCAGTAGTGGCGGTTGTACGGTGCCGGTCTCAGTCAGATTTTGGTCAATTAGATAAAACTCGAGCTCGAGTGCGACGACCGGAAACAAACCTTCGTCGTTCAATCGTTTACAAACCGAACTCAGAACATGTCGGGGGTCTACACTGCAAGGCGACCCATCAAGATCGTACAACGTGCCAAGCACCTGCCCCAGTGGTTCGTCAAACCACGGCACCCGCTGTAACGTTCCTGGCACTGACCTTGCGTACACATCAGGGTCTCCATCGCTGAACCCGCGCCCACCGGGATCACCACCTTCACCCGTAACATCAAGCAGCATAATCGAACTCGGCACCTGAAAACCTTCCCGATAAAACTTCCCGAGATCCGCTCTCGGCAACCGTTTTCCACGGATCACATTGCAAAGATCCGGTAACAACACATCGACAAATTGAACGTCTGGATGCGCCTTTAAGAAAGTTGTCAATTCTTCCATCGGATTGCCGGGTACCCTTCTGGCAACATTGTTGGGCGGTATGCTAACAAACAGCCGGCCACCGAAGCACACCGTCAGTGCCTCGACGTTTGGAACTCTTTGTCCAGCGAGCCACCTGCTGTGAGCACATCAGAGTACCAGCGAGTTCCCTCACTGTCACAATCGCTGCAGACTCTGAAGCACAGGGCGGCGCACCACCCGTTGCACCGCCAACAGTCCGGCCGCGCCCACACCCGCAGCGCCACCGACAATCCCGTAGATGAACACGGCAGGGCCCGGATCGAAGGGCAGCTCAAATACGTCTTTCGACAGAAAAAACCCGGCGACCGACGCGAAAACCGCAGCCACCAGACCGGCCATGGCTCCCAGCAACATGAACTCGGTAAGTTGTGCGCCCCAAATACGTCTTCGCCTCGCACCCAGCGATCGAAGGATCGCTATCTCGCGCATGCGCTCGCGGGCACTTACCTGAACAGCGGCATAAAGAACCACCAGGCCCGCAAACAAAGTGAAGGCAAAAACGTACTGTACTGCCGTGCTCACTTCCCTAATGATCGAGCGAACCTGATCGATCAGGGCGCCCACATCAAACACCGTGATTCCTGGAAAACGCCGGACCAGATCTCCCGCAAACTGGGCTCGATCGTCCGGCAAATAGAAGCTCGTGATAAAAGTTGCGGGATAGCGCTCCAACATCGAAGGTTTTCCAATCATAAAGAAATTCACTTGAAAAGAATCCCAGGCAACACGCCGAAGGTTGGAGACTTGGCCTGTTACTTCGTTTTCACCGACTGCAAAAGTCAGCATATCACCGACTTCCAACCCCAGGCTACCGGCGATCCCCTCCTCGAGAGACCATTCTCCGTGCGAGGCGTCATCGGTCCACCAGCGACCTGCGATCAGTTCATTGTTTACAGGCAAATCATCCGAGAATGAAAGATTAAATTCGCTCGGCACTTCCCCGGATTCACCGGGTCCGCTCGAATTCCAGCCTCGCCATTCGCCGTCGCTCTTCTCGGGCACCAGCCGTCCACGCGCCATTGGGAAGATCCCGGGCAAAGTGAGGCCAGCCTCTTCTAGCATCTCGACAACGCCTTGCTGTTGATCCGGCTGAATATTAATGACAAATCGGTTTGGGGCATTGTCCGGTACGGTGCGCTGCCAATTATCGAGCAGGTCTACGCGAATCACGGTCAACAACAACAGCGCCATGATGCCAGTACCCAAGGCAACGACCTGCAGGATCACTATGCCCGGCCTCCGGCCTAAATTAGCCAATGCATAGCGAACGACCGTATGGCGGACTGGCAAACGGCGAACGAACCAGACCAGCGAAGCGCCGATCGCCAGCAACGCAGTCATCAATACCAATAGCGACGCGATCACCCAGGTGGCAAGCATGAGATCCTTGCCCTGCCAAAGCAATACGACAAATGTTGCAGCCAGCGCAATGCCAGTCGAGAGAATCGACGACGGTCTTGGCATGTCATGCTCGCTGCGCAGCAGCCGAAGCACTGGCACCTGGCGCAAGGACAGAATCGGTGCCAAACCAAAGCCAAGAGCCACAACAGTTCCAACGATGACGCCCGCCAGCAATGGACGAAACGAGGGCGCCGGCAACTCTACCTGAAGGGCGCTGCTTGCAAGCGACGCCAGAAACTCTTGTGCAATCAAGCCTGCCGCACAACCAATTGCCGATGCCAGCCCAGCAGCGAACAACACTCGACCAAGAAAATTCCGCAGTACATAGCCTTGGCTTGCACCGAGACAGCGCATCACCGCAGAAGCATCTTGCTGCTGCCTGGCATAAAGCCGCATGGCCAATAAGATCGCCGCCCCAGCAATCACGATAGCCGTGATGCTGGCAAGCCCGAGATAACTGGCCGCTCGATCGAGCGCGGTGCGAATCTCCGGTTCGACGTCACGGATGGTTCGAATCCTAACGCTTGGGTCATCGCGCTCACGCGCCCAGCCAATGAATGCGGCAACTTGTTTCGGATCACCGGCGACCAACAAACGGTGGCGGGCGCGGCTGGCCGCCGACAACAACTCCGCCACTTCGAGGTCGATCCGGTTCATCATGACTCGAGGGGCTGCCAACTGAGAAAAGATACCCGTGTTGTCCGGCTCGTAGGACAAAACACGCGCAAGTCGAAAGAAAGATGCCCCCAACTTGATGGACTGACCGAGTTGCAGGCCACTTTCGGCAAGCAGTGTAGCCCCCACCCAAAGCGTCCCGGATGCTGGAACGGCATCGGTTTCCGTGCCCTCTTCGAACAATTGGTCGGAGACTCGTAAGCGACCTCGTAACGGGTATCCCATCTCCACTACTTTCACAGCAACCAGCTTCGGCATACCCTGAGGGTCAAGGATCACGCTTGGGAACTCGACCTGGCGGCTGACCGCCAACCCTTCCTCAGTAGCCTTGGTT
>Ga0209753_1001069_pt1 | contig 11637 bp, 9 predicted proteins | sample METZYME_3_550m_FD_187550 | JGI IMG/M metagenome (GOLD analysis project Ga0209753, IMG submission 187550) | Marine microbial communities from oxygen minimum zone in mesopelagic equatorial Pacific - METZYME_3_550m (SPAdes) (version 2) | ecosystem: Environmental > Aquatic > Marine > Oceanic | place... | reverse complement strand
TGAGCATGATGTAGTCGATGAAATTGTCGATATCCAGCAACCTTTCAACAGCTGAATAGTTTTGGGGGATGGTGAGATTTTTCTGCAAAGCGCTCTTGACCTGGTTCCATTTCACCATGTCGCCCTCCCGAAGTTCACCGAACTGCGCGATGATATCCCACTGCGAATCGCTGCCGTTCCACGAGTTCAGAAAGTCGCTATCAATACGCTCGGTAGGGTTGTAGTAGCCCTTGTTTGAACCGTTTAAATAGAGGTTCATGAAGGTGCCCTGCGCAGAGATCTGCCCCATGTCCGCCGAGAGCCGACGAACCAGCTCGTCGATAATGAACGGATTCGAATGGTCATTCATCCCGGCCCGTAAAACAATGTGATTGAAATCCTGAACCTGTAGCCCTGGGAAAATAGCATGGCGCAGCCTCCCTGGCCCGTAATCGCCGCGGAAGTACAGGCGAAAGGAATACTTCCCGGCGGGCGGTCCTGAGTTTGGGTTGTAGCGCCCGCGAATATAGTCGCCGCCCTGCACGCGCAGGCCGGCGTTGGCCTGAAGCGTCTCGCCGGTGTCAGGATAAATCAGCTCCATTGAGACCGGGCGCTCCCAGGCAATGCCGCGCTTGGTCGTGTTGCGAGGGTTTGTTTCCATGATGCCCGTGTTCCCCCGCAGGTTGGATTGCTCAGTCACCAGTGACATCAATGGAAGCGATGTCACCGACTTGCCAAGGTTGTAGGCAAACGTGTGCGTCTCCACTCGCGACGGCAGCATGCCGCTCTTGAACACGGCCGCCCGCACCACGGTCGTCCGCCTCACCGCCACCGGATTGACGTACTTCTTTCCGTTGGATGCGGTTGGCTCAGAGTAGTCGGTCGTATAGCGGATCACTGCATCCGGCTCGTCAGTTATAATGTGCACCTGAAACTGGGCATCGTAAATGCCCCGCTGCGCGCTGAACTGCGGCGGCGTAAGCAGGCCACGAATCGTCCTGCTACCGTTGGCCATTCCCGGCGTGGGTGACTCAAACCAGCCCCATCCGCCGTTGTCCAATCGCCCGTAGGAAATGTTGCTACGCTGCTCGGGATAAGCTGGTGTAATCTCGTCGGTGACACGGCGCGGTAACTCCGGGCTGAACAAGCCAAGGTACTCACCCTCCACGCCCAGTTTGAAGTTGGTGTGAAGCGCCCGACCGGACGCACGGCGATTTTTGCCGGTGGCATGCACGACGAGCGAACCGCTTGGCCGGATCGTCACGCTGGGAAACACCCACTTGCCCGGCTTGGCCACATCGTCGCTTAACGACCAACCGACGAGGTCAACCGTGTCATCACCATTGTTCCGTAACTCAATCCAGTCCCCAGCTTCGCCCTCCTCGTCCTTTAGGCCGTCACGGTTGGCCGCGAGGATTTCGTTGATCACCACCTGGCCAAAGTCGTGGTTGACGTCCACATTGTAATGCCAACCTTCCGCGGCAAGCCTGTTCGGCTCCGCTGCCAAGTCGGTCACGCCGTGGTCCGCCACCCAGTCGATCGTCACGATGCCGCTCCCAGTCGACTCGAACTCAATCTGCCACGGACCGCTCGCCACACCGACGATCGACGACGGTGCCTTGCCGTTCACCCGCACATCGGCCGCCTCAAGCCCACGGACCGGCTCACTGAAAAAAAGGCGCACGCGGTCCAGACCGCGCACCGTGCTGCCTGGTGGCGGCAGGATGGTTGTCAGCGCGGGCGGCATGTCATCAACAATGCGGTATTGGTGCGTGGCCGCCGCCGTTGCGGCGTCCATCAGGTTAGGCGGACGGGCCGTGTCAGCGATACCGTGGTCCGGATTCCACGACAGAGTCGCCCCGCCAAAGTTACCCGGCGCGAATGTAAACGTCCACAGGGCGCTCCTGCCGCGCAGTTGCACCGCCGGGTCGCCGTTGAGCCAGAGATCATCGGCGTCCACCCCGGTGACCTCCTCGTCGAAACGGACTGTGACCTCGCGCAGCAGGCTGACATTGCCCGGCGCAGGATCGATCGACGCCACTTTTGGCGGCGACTTATCCGGCTGAAAACTCCGAAGCTCAGCGTTCATCATGAAGTCGCTGCTGGTCAGGTTGGTGTTGAACCCCATGATGGCGATCTGGTTTTTACCATCGATGAGAAACTGAGCAGGATTGTCCAGGGCGAACGTCTCGAAATTGCCGGACTCATGACTGATGCTCGCAAAAGAATCGTGCGACAGGTCAGCCGACCCGCCAACATTGAGCACCCGCTCACCATTGATCCAGACGACGAATCCGTCGTCATAATCTACCAGCAGGTCGAGAGCGGAAATCTGACTGGCTCGAGCCACGGTAAAGGTGCGGCGAAAAAACATTGTGGAGTATGTGTTACGCATGTCACGTAGCACCGTGCCACCATTGCCGTCTCCGTAACGAATTGGCGAGGCACCGCTTGGCCAATCGCTGTCGTCGAAATTTGATTCAGTCCACTCCAAGTCACCATCGGAGGGATGATCGTTACCCTTGTAATAACTCCACTTGGCTCCGCGCGCAAAAAGCGTTCCGGCATTGGCCTCGCTGCCGAACCAGACACCCGCCACGAGTACCAACGCAGCCAGCGAAAACGGATTTATTTTCATTGCTGGGGAGTTATTTGCCCTTCTTCCTATTCATCGCCATCACGCTGAGCCCGCCAAAAATGGTGCCAGAGCCACCGGTGATGATGCGCTTCACTGGCAGACCGGTCTTGGGATCCTTTTTCAGCGGATCGTCACTCATGCGCTGCTCGATCTCGAAGCGACGAACTTTCTGTCCCTTCTTCTGCGGAATAGTCTGGTAGGTGTAAATGGGCATAAGAGGCTACATTTTAAGTCACCCCCAAATCGTATCGAATCAGGCGTGCTGATCAATCACTTTCCCTTCCGCCTCGTAGGCGACGTAGAACGGTTTTCCGTTTTGAATCGTAACACAAATCAGATGCCGCTTGCTCTCCGCCTTTGCCAGGTACCACAACTCCCCCGGCTTGGGCACTGCGCGAGTATCGACGCCCCAGCAGCCGTCTCCGAGGTAGAGGATGCCTTTTTTTCGATCGATTCGATTGGCGCGAAGCGGATGAGTACGCTTGTAAGTGTGATGGTCATTCTCGAAAACAGCCGTGACGCGATACTTGTCGAACAGCGGACACCAGTTCTTAATAATCTTCTGCGCCAGCGGATCCTTGGACGAATCGTTGGTACCCTTGGGTGGCTTGGCCGTGCCGTAGGCAGCCTTGTGATAGCACGGGAAAATGAAGGGCACCTTCCCGGCGCGCTTGGCCAAGACCTGCCCCAGCCAGGCGGTCTGCTCCCCTTCGACTCGCTCGGTGAGATCCGAATCCAGAATGATCAGGCTCATATAATTGCCGATATCCATCACGTAAAAACTGCGCTTGCTCGGCAGTGGAAACAGGCTGTAAAAATATTTGGCATCCTTTGGCTTCTTCCCGGTTCCGCCGGAGACCTCGTGATTGCCGATCGCCACGACCATAGGGATCAGGCAGCCGTCCGACTTTCGCACGCTGTTAAGCATCCACGACTCCAGCCAGTCGTCCCACTTGGCCACATTGTTCTTTTTGGCATCTGCGTAAGCCAGATCGCCGCCAAGCAGCGCAAACCACGGGTTGAGCTGCGCGGCGCGCTGGTTCATCGCGTCCAATTTTTTTCGGCTGTGCATCATGTCACCGCCGGTCACGAATCGAAAGTTGGACGGGAGCACGCGCGGCAAGGTGCGAAACTTGAAGTACCGCCCGGCACGGGTCGGCGCTTGGGAACGGATCATGAAAATGTACTCGGTGTCGGGCTCCAACCCCCGCAACTCAACGTGGTGCATGATCCGTTTTTTCTGATCGGCAAACAGATGCTTGAAACCCCGGGCTAGCAACCACCCACTCTCGGGCGGAGCGGCCAAGCGGCGGTACATCACGTAGTCATTGCTCCGCGCGTCACCGTCCATCCAGTTGACCACGAGGGTCGAGGTGGGATCGGAGCGCCAAGTGAGGTACACCAGCGGCCCCTTGACCAAGCGCTTGGCCAAGGCCCTGTAAGGCGCTGCTACCAAGACAGATAGTACCAACAGAAAAAATCGGCGTCCGGTTTTTAACGTTTGAAAGCTCACAAATGCAGAAACAGCGCGAAAAATAGGCGTGAGTCGTTATGAGTCAATACGGAGTTTCGGGTTTTTTGTGAGAAACAGCCGAAAAAGACGGGTTTTTCTTCAAAACAACGTGTTGACTCACTTTAGCTTTTTGTTAGTGTTCCCGCCCCTTTGCTTCCGGGGGGTTCTGGATGAAGACCTATTTACCAAAGATAGACAAGCTGAACCGTACTATTGATGAGCAGCCACGCAAGTGGCACGTGATCGATGCCGACGGTGCCGTGCTGGGCAAGGTGGCCACGACTGCGGCTGACATTTTGCGCGGCAAAAACAAGCCAACCTTCACGCCGCACCTCGACACGGGCGACTTCGTCGTGGTGATCAACGCGGAGAAAGTCGTGCTGACCGGGAAGAAGGAAACAGGCAAAGTGATAACTACCTTCTCCGGATGGCGCGGCGGCCAGAAGCAATTTACCCCGGCGGACGTCCGGGCCAAACATCCAGAGCGGCTTGTCGAGCGGGCCGTCAGAGGTATGATCCCCCGCAACCGGTTGGGCCGGCAGATGATCAAGAAACTTAAGGTGTACGCCGGGCCGGATCATCCGCACAAGGCGCAGGCGCCGATAGCGCTAGAACTCGCGTAACACAAATTTTCACATGGCTCAAACTGAGGAATTTCTGGGAACTGGGCGCCGCAAGACTGCGATTGCGCGGGTAAGACTGGCCGAAGGCTCCGGCAAGGTCACCGTCAATGGGCGTGACGTGGAGAACTACTTCACCGTCGAGAACCAGCGCTCACTTGCAGTCGAGCCGCTTGAGACCGTTGACATGAACGAGAAGGCTGACGTCCGCGTGAAAGTCGCCGGTGGCGGCATCGCCGGCCAGGCCGGCGCGGTGCGGCTGGGCATCGCCCGCGCGCTCGAGAAATACAACGGCGAACTGCGCCAGCAGCTCAAGGACGCCGGCCACCTCTCCCGTGACCCGCGCAAGAAGGAGCGAAAGAAGCCCGGCCAGCCCGGCGCACGGAAACGTTTCCAATACAGCAAACGCTAAATTGTAACCCTTTTCGAGCCCCGCTGGTTGAAACGCTGGCGGGGCTTTCTGTTTTTAAGATACCGTCATTTCAAGCAACCTCGGCCAAGCGCTGGCCGTAAAAACAGGCACTATGTCAAACAATAGAATCAACGCCGCAATCGTGGGCGCCTCCGGTTACTCCGGCGAGGAACTGGTGCGCCTGCTGCTTGGGCATCCGCACGTCAATCTGTCGGTGCTGACCTCGCGCCAGTACGCTGGCCAGCCGTTGGCTTCTGTTTTTCCGCGCTTCGGCGGACATGCCGGCGCCAGCGATCTGGTCTTTTCCGAGCCATCAATTGAACTTTTGGCAGACAAAGCCAAGGCTGTTTTTCTCGCCCTGCCGCACGGCGTCGCCGCCGAGTTTGCCGTGCCGTTGGTCCAGCAAGGCGTGACGGTGATCGACCTGAGCGCCGACTTCCGACTCAACGACGCCGACACCTACAACGAGTTTTACGGCGCCAAACACCCCGCACCGGAGTGGCTGCCGAAGGCCGTTTACGGGCTGCCTGAAATCAAGCGCGACGCCATCGCCAACGCGACGCTAATCGCCTCGCCCGGCTGTTACCCGACGAGTATTTTGTTGCCAACCATTCCGCTGCTCGAGGCCGGGTTGATCGATCCCACGCAAATCATCGCCGACTCGCTGAGCGGCATCAGCGGCGCCGGGCGAAAAGCCGACGTACCGTTCCTATACGTTGAGTGCAACGAGAGCCTCCGACCTTACGGTGTGCCCAAGCACCGGCACCTGTCCGAGATCGAGCAGGAACTCAGCCTGTCCAACGGCTCACCGGTAACCATTCAATTCACCCCTCACCTAGTTCCTGTAAACCGTGGCATTCTTACCACGATTTACCTCGCTCCCGCGCTTGGCCAAGCGGATGATATTGTCCAATGGACAGGCGCTATCGACGATTGCCTGACCAAGCAGTACGCCGATGAGCCGTTTGTGCGGCTCACCGGTAGCGACCGGTTGCCCGACACCAAGAATGTGACCGGCACAAACACAATCGAAATCGGCTGGGCCGCCGATCCGAGAACCCAGCAGCTGCGCGTCTTCAGCGCCGAGGACAACCTCATGAAGGGCGCCAGCGGACAGGCGGTGCAGTCGTTCAACATCCGGTTCGGCCTAGACGAAACCGCCGGCCTGCCGATCTGATCCATGGCCAAGTTCAATAAAATCAGGGGATCGATCACTGCGCCACTTGGCTTCCAGGCGGCCGCACGGTTTTGCAATGTCAAAAAACTCGGCACTGGCAAAGGCAGCAACAAGGGCCAAAAACGTGACCTCGCGCTCATCGTCTCCGACGTGCCGGCCAAGGCCGCCGGGATGTTCACTACGAACCAGATTTGCGCCGCGCCTGTGAAACTCTGCGTCAAGCATCTACGGAACAACACCGCCCAGGCTGTCGTCATCAACTCCGGCAACGCCAACGCCTGCACCGGGCCACAAGGCTTGGCCGATGCCCGCGAAATGGCCGCCCTCACCAGCCAAGCACTTGGACTTGCCACCACCGACGTGCTCGTCGGCTCGACCGGCCGGATCGGTGTCCATCTGCCGATGCCGAACCTCCGCAAGGGCATTACAGCTGTCGCGGCACAACTCAAGCCCACCCAAGCCGCTGCGACTGAAGCCGCCGAGGCCATCCTGACAAGCGACACGCAAACCAAGCAGATTGCCGTGGAGTTCCGGCTTGGCGGCAGGACGGTTCGGCTCGGCGGCATTGCCAAGGGCGCGGGAATGATCCAGCCCGGCATGAGCCCGACCGGTGCGCGGCCGGCCTCCGCGCCGCAGGGACTGCACGCCACCATGCTTGCTTACCTGACCACCGACGCGAAGGTCGATGTGGCAAATCTGAAAAAGTGCCTTCGCGAAGCCGTCGCGAAAAGTTTCAACTGCATCACCGTCGACGGCGACATGAGTACCAACGACACGGTTTTGCTTCTGGCTAACGGCTTGTCTGGTAACGGCAACTTGAACGCCAACGACGTGAAAATATTTCAAGCTGCGCTCAATCACGTCTGCCTTGAGTTGGCGAAAATGATCGTCCATGACGGCGAAGGAATCAGCCGCGTCGTCACCGTGCGCGTCACTGGGGCCAAGTCGTTCACCGAAGCTGACGCAGCGGCGCGGGCGGTCGGCAACAGCGCGCTCGTCAAGACAAGCTGGAGCGGCGGCGACCCGAACTGGGGCCGAATCATCGACGCGCTGGGCTACTCACCCGCCAAGGTCATCGAGGAAAAAGTCGACATCGCCTACAGCGCAAGCGGCTCAGGCAAAAAAGTTTACTCACTCAGACAGGGACGCCCCACAGGCACCGCGTTCGGGTCTCTTTGCAAAGCGGTCGAGCCGGGCGAGTTCGACCTTCATATCAACCTAAACCTCGGTGAGGCCGCCGCCATGCTTCACGCCGCCGACCTCACCGAGGAATACGTCGATTTCAATAAAGGCGACATCAGCGACCCTGCATCGCTTGGGGGATAAACATGAACAATCTAATCGCCAAGGCGGACACATTGCTTGAGGCGTTGCCGTATATGCAGCGGTTCCGGAGCGAAACGTTTGTCATCAAGTACGGAGGTAGTTTCATGGACTCAACCGATTCAACGGTGCGCAGCGGCGTGGCGCGTGATATCGTGTTCCTTGAGGCCGTCGGCATTAATCCAGTCGTCGTGCACGGCGGCGGCAAGGCGATCACCCGTGCCTTGGAACAGTCCGGCGTCAAGACCCGGTTCGAGCAGGGGTATCGCGTGACGACGCCGGAGTTGGTCGGGGTCGTCGAGCAAGTTTTATCGCGGGAGGTCAACCCCGGGATCGTCTCGATGATCAACGAACTCGGCGGCAAGGCACGCGGGTTTTCTGGCACGGAGATTTTTCGCTGCGAACCGTTTTGCCCGCTTGGCCAAGCGGGCGAACCGCTCGACATCGGTCTGGTCGGCGAAGTAACCGAAGTGAACACCTCGGCGCTGCTCGAGTGCATCGAACAGGATATCACGCCGGTCATCAGCCCCACCGCCACAGGCAAAGACGGACAAATTTACAACTGCAACGCAGACGTCGCCGCTGGCCAAGCGGCGGTCACGCTCAGACCCAAGCGCCTGGTTTACATGAGTGACGTGCCGGGGTTGCTTAAAAACCCGGATGATCCAGCGAGCGTGATTTCACATCTGCCGATTGCCGGGGTGGAGTCGCTGAAGGAGAGTGGCGTCATCTCGAAAGGCATGATCCCGAAAGTGGACAGTGCAGTGAGCGCAGTCGCGGCAGGAGTCGAAAAAGTTTTCTTCATCGACGGCAGGTTGAGCCACTCACTGCTGCTGGAGATCTTCACTGACGCCGGAGTCGGCACGGAAATCGCGGAAAAATGAGTCAGGAAATCAAGGATCGCTTCAAGCAATTCGTCGTCCCGACTTACGGGCGCTTCCCGATCACGCTTGATCGCGGCAAGGCCGCTTACGTGTGGGACACCGACGGCAAGCGCTACCTCGACCTCGGCGGCGGCATCGCGGTCAACTGCCTAGGCCACGCACACCCTGAGATAAGCCAATCACTCGCCGGGCAGTCGGCCAAGCTGATGCACTGCACCAATTTCTACCACTTCGACGGCCAGGCGCGTCTTGCAGAAAACCTGGCTAAGCGCCTCGGACCCGGTCGAGTATTTTTTGGAAACAGCGGTGCAGAGGCGTCGGAGGTGATGTTCAAACTGGCGCGGCGGCTTGGCCAAGCGGATGGCCGGTTCGAGATCATTACCGCCGAGAACTCGTTTCATGGCCGGACGATGGCCGGCATATCGGCGTCGGGACAAGTGAAGGTGAAGGAGGGTTTTGCTCCCCTGCTCCAGGGGTTTGTGCATGTGCCATACAATGATATTGATGCCGTGCGCTCAGCGATCTCTCCAGCCACGGTGGCGGTCATGATCGAGGGCATCCAGGGCGAGGGTGGCGTCCATCCGGCGACTGCGCAATACCTGCTTGGCCTGCGCCAGCTTTGTCACGAACACAACCTGCTGCTGCTGTGGGACGGTGTGCAGTGCGGGCATTTTCGCACCGGCTCGTTCCAAAGTTTTCAGACGATTCTTGGCGACCAGGTTGGTGATTTTTTACCGGACGCCGTCGGCATGGCCAAGGCGCTCGGCGGCGGTTTCCCGATGGGCGCGGTGTGGGTTTCGGAGCAACATGCCGAAGTGCTTGGCCCGGGAACACACGGCTCGACATTTGGCGGCAACCCGATGGCATGTGCGGTGGCGAATAAAATCCTCGAGGTCATCGACCGCGACAACCTAGCCGCCAACGCCCGCGAGCTAGGTCATTTTTTTATCGATGAACTGTCCACGCTGCGGGAGAAATATCCGGCGGCCATCCGCGAAGTTCGTGGACTAGGTATGATGATTGGCATCGAGATGGGCGATGGCTTTAGCTCGTTCGACGACAGCAAACCTGCGGCGGTGCAATGGGTGTCGGCCCTGCACGAGACCGGAGTCCTTACCATCCCGACTGGCTCATCGGTCGTCCGTTTTTTGCCGCCTCTCAACTTGACCAAGGAAGAGGCCCAGGCCGGTCTCGATTTGTTTGAACAAACCGTACAGAAGGTAATTGAATGAAACATCTGTTGAAACTCGAAGGCATGCCAAGAGGTGCGATGGAAGAAATCCTCGCCTCGGCGGAAACCATCAAGGCCCGGCGCGGTGGCGGTGAAACCAAGCCGCTTGACGGGCAGACATGGACGATGATTTTCACTAAATCCTCCACTCGCACGCGGGTGTCGTTTGAGGTCGGCATCCGCGAACTAGGCGGCTCGGTGATGTTCCTCAACGCGAATGACATGCAGCTTGGCCGCGGCGAACTAATTAAGGACACCGCACGCGTGCTGGGCCGGATGGTGCACGGCGCGGTCATTCGCACCTACGCGCAGGCGGACGTCGAGGAGTTTGCGGACTACTCAAACATCCCAACAATCAACGCACTGACTGATGACGAGCATCCGTGCCAAATCCTGACCGACATTTTCACTTTCCAGGAGCGACGCGGTCCGATCCAAGGGAAAGTCGTGACCTTCATCGGGGACGGCGTGTGTAACGTGCCGGTCTCGTGGATGCATGCGGCTGCGGCGCTGGACTTTGAACTGCGCATCGCCGCACCAGCAGAGTTCCAGCCAAGCACGGAGACCCTTGCCAAGGCCGGCGGCACCATTACGTGCACGGAAGATGTGTGCGCCGCCGTCGAGGAAGCCGACATGGTTTACACCGATGTCTGGGTGTCAATGGGAATGGAAGATGAGGCAGAGGAGCGCTTGGCCAAGCTGGCCAGCTACCAGATCAACGGCGCGTTGATGCGCTTGGCCAAGCCGGACGCACTTGTGATGCACTGCCTGCCGGCTTATCGCGGAAAGGAAATCGATGCGCAAACATTTGAAGCACACGCCGACACAATTTTCACACAGGCCGAAAACCGGCTGCACACGCAGAAGGCCATTCTCGCCTGGTTGGCCGGTTAATTCCGTTGCCAAGAGCACCCTGCTGGTGGGACACTCCACGTGATGCCGAGCGCAGAAAAACCAAAGCGAATCAACGTTCGCCGGCCGGATATCATGGAGAAGGTCAAGGCCGAAGTCGTGACACATTATCGCAGCAAACTGGTCGAGCACATCCACGCCGACGGCGGCACATTCGCCCACGGCGGCATCGGCATCCGACTGGCCAAGGAATTCGGGTTTTGCTACGGGGTCGAGCGGGCGATCGACCTGGCCTACGCGGCAAGGCGGCATTTTCCCCGCGAACAGCCGGTCTACATTCTCGGGGAGATCATTCACAACCCGCACGTCAACGAGCAAATTCGCGACATGGGGCTCACCTTCCTCTCTGGCACCTACAAGGCCGCCGACATCGACAACCTCGGCAAGGGTGACCCGGTCGTGATCCCGGCATTCGGCACAGAGGTCAGGATAACTGACAAGCTCATCGAGCGGGGCTGCACGATCATCGACGCCACCTGCGGCGACGTGATGAGTGTCTGGAAGCGAGTCCGCCAAAATGCTCGAGAGCAGGTCACCAGCATCATCCACGGAAAGGCGTGGCACGAGGAAACCAAGGCCACCAGTTCGCAGGCCAAGTCGTTCGGGAGCGGCCACTATCTCGTCGTGTTTGATCTCGATGAGACGGACCAGGTCTGCCAATACATCACCCAAGGCGGCGACCGCGCGAAGTTCCAGGAAAAGTTCAAGGGTGCCATGTCGGATGGATTCGATCCGGACCAACACCTCGACGCCATCGGTTTGGCCAACCAGACCACAATGCTGCGCGGCGAAACCGAGGAAGTGCAGCGGCGCCTGCGGGAGGCAATGCTCGAGAAGCACGGTGCGGATGCACTCAGTGAACACTTCCGCTTCTTCGACACCATTTGCGGCGCGACCCAGGATCGGCAGGATGCGCTCAGGGATCTACTCAGCCGGCCGATGGATTTG
>Ga0209753_1001065_pt1 | contig 11644 bp, 10 predicted proteins | sample METZYME_3_550m_FD_187550 | JGI IMG/M metagenome (GOLD analysis project Ga0209753, IMG submission 187550) | Marine microbial communities from oxygen minimum zone in mesopelagic equatorial Pacific - METZYME_3_550m (SPAdes) (version 2) | ecosystem: Environmental > Aquatic > Marine > Oceanic... | reverse complement strand
TCTTCTATGTCAAGCCATGGCTGAGTAAGAAATATAGAAGCAGTCACATCGGGATATTTACCCTCCAATTCATCAAAAGACGCGATGACTTTCTTCATGGGTTGACGCTCCGATTGCGAGGTAAGAACGGGAGCAATTAATGGAATACGCTTTACATGGCAGTGTCGATGTTTCCTTTCATCCAAAAACTCTAACATTCGACGTGCGGCACGTTGCCCCGTTTCAAATAAATCTTGGTGAGGATAAGTTTTATAGCCAACCACAATATCAGCTGCGTTGAGCATTTGATCAGTCAAATTAGCATGCCAATCTAACGCCACCACTAAGTAGCAGTCTGGACCTGTGACTTGTCGTACCTCTTCGAGCAATTGGCCATCTGCATCGTCCAAGTGTTCTGCAAGCATAGCCCCATGTAACGACAGAAGAACACCATCTAGTTGTGTCTGCCTTTGAATACTTTTTAGGAGTTCCTGCGACAACAACTCGTATGCATCTTTTTCGACTCTTCCACCTGGCATCGCCCAGGCCGCAACGGTCGGAATCACAGTCACATTAGCGTGCTCTAAGACCTGGACAAAACCGCCAATCTCAGTTTGGGTTCCCCGCAAGTCGTCTATTAACTGAGTCCCCTTCAGGAGATATCGACTTCGAAAATCAGCGATTCCCGTTAAACGAGGCGAGAAACTATTGGTCTCTTGATAGATCTGCCCGATCGCGACACGAAAATTATTCATGGAACTCTTTCGCGATTTCATAATCACTAATGTATTTTGTTGGTTCTCTCGGCGACGCCACACGATATACTTCTTTTTCCATGTCACATTCCGTATTGTGGAAATCCATTGATGATACTTTGTTTCGGCGAATCCCTAATTGATCTTATACCGAAAGAAGACGCCAGCGGAGCGACGGTATTCAGGCCTGTTCCTGGTGGCTCGCCTTTTAATACCGCAATTGCTTTAGGTCGACTGGGTATCCACACTGGATTTTTGGGGGCGATATCAACCGACTTTTTTGGCGAAATGCTTATCTCTTATCTGAAGAACAATAGTGTTGACCCAGCCTATATTTTTCGGAGTCAAGCGCCAACCAGTCTAGCGTTCGTTTCTCCAGAAACGAAAGAGAAAGAAACAAGTTATCAATTTTATATGGATGACACAGCAGCGACCTTGTTGCGACCAGATGATATCCCTCGTTCATTTCCTTCTTCTGTCGAAGCATTGTTATTTGGTTCTACTGCGCTCGCAACCGAACCAATAGCTACTACGTTAATAAATTTCATGCAGAAAGAATCAGGTAATCGGTTGATCACGCTGGATCCGAATATTCGCCCTTCGTTAATTTCGGATCCAGAAACTTTTCGCAGTCGATTTGCCATATTTCTTGAATGCGCTGACATTGTAAAAGTTAGCCTTTCGGATCTTGCTTGGCTTTTCCCATCAAAAAGTTGGAGAGAATTCTCCCAAATGTGTTTGGGGCACGGCGTCTCGGTCGTATTCCTTACCGACGGTGGAACTGGTGCCTGGGGTATCACCAACCAGCATGAAGTCTTTTCGGAATCGGAACGCATAGATGTCAAAGACAGTATTGGAGCGGGCGACAGTTTTCATGCTGGCATGCTCACTCAGTTAAGCAGGTTGGGAAAACTTTCTTCGGCATCTATACAGACTCTTACTGTTAGTGATCTTGAGAATTGCCTGCATTTGGGAACTCGTGCCGCAGCAATCACCTGTTCACGGCCCGGGGCGGACCCACCGTGGAAAAACGAGCTCTAAGACGAGAACAATAATTTAAATTACCTGCAGGGTGGAGAAAATCTATGTTAATAAATATTGATCCATTGCTAAATGGCGAGCTGCTGTACGCTCTTAGGTCTATGGGTCATGGCGATGAATTGGCCCTTGTAGACGTAAACTTTCCAGCAGAGTCAGTGGCCGCAGATACGGCGATGGGTTCGCCAATTAGACTTGATGGCACTGACATCATCATCGCAGCAAAAGCAATATTTTCTGTGTTTCCGCTTGACAGTTTTGTGGCAGCACCCACCCACCATATGCAAGTTGTAGATCAACCCGAACGAACCTTAGAAGTTCATGACGAATTTCGAAGTGCTATGAGACAATATTCCGGCCGAGACTGGCCTCTTCAGTCCTTAGAAAGGCATGAGTTTTATGACAGAGCTCGGAATGCTTTTGTTGTAATTGTGACAGGCGAGCGTCGGGCTTATGCCGATTTTTTGATGACAAAAGGGGCTATTGGCGTCGACGGTCAAATACTATGATCCAATCTCTTTGGGAACATCCAGACGATAAAAGTCGATTGCTGTGTCACGCAGTATTAATGCCTTACCTTCCTCGGGAATATCATTGAGAAGTGTTTGGCCTACTTGCACTACAGATTCGTAACTTGCAGCAAGTGTGCAGACGGGCCAATCAGTTCCGAACATAAGTCGGTCGTAATCGAATAACTCCAACACATCGTTAACATAGGGCTTTAATTCATCTATGCTCCAATTTAAATGATCGGCCTCTGTCACCATTCCTGATATCTTACAAAACAAATCGCCGCACTTTGCTACCTCCCCCAAATCCGATAACCAAGGTTCTCTTTTTTTCTCCGAAATAGCGGGCTTAGCAATATGATCGACAACCGCCCGAAGATCTGGGACTTGTTCCATTATTCTTGGAATGTATTTAAGATTGGGAGGACGAACTAGAAATTCATAGATCAAGTCTCTCCGCTGCACTTCCTTTAGTCCTTCGACTGCGCCGGAAGTAAATAGCCAGGACGGATCCGACTCGTCTTCCCATATATGTCGGACACCTTTTAGGTACTTATTTTCCTGCAGGCGGTCGAGGACATTTCCGACCTTAGGGTCAGTCAAATCCACCCATCCAGTCACACCCAAAACAAAATTCTGCTCGTTTGCAATCTCAAGCAACCAGCGAGTTTCTTCTACTGACGAATGGGCTTGAATCAACACGGTGTATTCAACATTAGCGGCATTGATGAGTGATCTCAACTCGCTTGGCGATCGATTAACTCGTAAAGGAGAATCCGCGCCCATCCACTCATAATTGAATCGAGAGAGATCCCAAAAATGTTGATGGCTGTCGACAATTTTCATTTGTGGTCAATAATATGATTCGATCGAATTACTGGAAATAAGATGTCAATAATCAGTTCTTATTAACCCCAACTCAACCAATGGTTACTGCGAAACATTCTGCCCAATACTCAGTGACAGATAATTCTTATTTGAGTCGTTTTCAGAGTGGCGTAAAGAAATCAGTGGTAAAGCCGAGCCCACATCTCTAAGTCGCTTTCAACTTAACGCGGCACGCATCTTATTAATCAAATTCAGCTCTGGCTCAACCGGTAGATCTACCATCCGATTTTGAAGACCACTCATATATATCGCCAAAATAATATTAAAGTCCAGATGAGCCCGATCGAAACATAACGGATGAACTGCTCTGTCGTCTCCTATCCAATCGAGCATCGCCTCTGTCATTCTAGCTTGGCCTAGAATATCTTCATCCCAATACTCGTGAGTGCCCCCCTGCGATTTACCATCTACCAAAACCTCCCAAGACCACATCGTCCAACGCACATGCCCTTTCGATCCATATACAGTGACATACTTATGGGTATTGATAGCCTCTCGACCAACTTTAGGCGCAATTTCCCCCGATTGCAGCAAGGCTTGTACGCCATCATCAAAATCGATGATGGCTTGGGCGCATCCAGGCGCAAAATGCTTCTGAGGCGTATCTTCTAGATTTCCCACAACCATCGTTGGAAACGTCCCACAAACATCGACTCGATGCGTCTCACTTCCTGCACCCGAAATCTGCCCAAACACACGCTGAGGTTTACCCTTTGGATGGAATGCGCCAATTGCTTGAAGCGTGTGAGTGCCCTGAAATGCAAGATTCATACCACAGCCGGCGGTTATAAAGCGCATCTCTCCCAGATTGCCATCCTCGACAATTTTTTGTAGTTCAAAACGACGGGGGTGAAAATGAAGCTGATGATTAATTGCGACCTTGACCTTGCCGCCTTGGCAAAATTCTTTAATTGCCAAATAGTCTTCCCCTTGTATCGCGAGCGGCTTTTCCATAATCACCGCGGATACACCGGCTGACTCTGCAGCTTCCAGGACTTCCAACCGAATGTTAGGTGGTGTATTTAGATGCACGAGGTCTGGTTTTTCACGCGCAAACATTTCCCGATAGTCCTTATAAAGGGAATTGATACCGAACTGCTCTCCGAATGCTTGTAAACGATCTGCACTTCGGGCAGAGGCGCAAGCTAACTTCCCGCTTTTAATATGCTTATAAGCATCGGCATGTTCGCGAGACCGGTTAGGCCCAACACCCACTATCGCGCATTTATACATTTCAAGTTTTGAAGAAAGCAGTCATTTCTATCCTACAAAAAATAGGATGATGTTTGCAATTCATACGAATAACCCAAGATAACTTGGGAGAGAAAAACTAGATCGCACTGTGTCGCAGCGAAAATGCTTTTCATCCCCGGGGGCTAATTTAGAATAGATCCTATGAATCGAGAATCAACCTGCCTTTAATTCTTTTGCCCGATGTCTCGTCAAACAGATAGCCATTCTCTGCAGGAAAACGAACGGCCACTTCACTGTCATAGGCTGCTTCATAACCAGTTGGCATCTTCACAGTGATGCTTTTTTCTCCCAACATCATTGTGACCAATGAATGATCTCCTGCAAGCTCCGTCGTAAAAACTTTGGCATTAAATTGCCCTTTACCAGAATCCACAACTTCTGCGTATTCAGGGCGAAACCCAAGTACTGTCTTGCCTTCTGCGGTGGTTCCTTCAATTGGGATCCTGACGTCTTGAGACTCGAAAACTCCGCTGGAAATCCGCCCGCTTATTAAATTCATTGGTGGGGACCCCATAAAGCCTGCCACAAAAAGATTCTCCGGCTCGTCGTAAACATCGCGCGGAGACCCTACCTGCTGCAAAACTCCGAAATTCATAATGGCTACCCGGTGCGCGAGTGTCATTGCTTCCACTTGATCATGAGTCACGTAGACTGTAGTTACACCAAGTTCATGTTGCATGCGTTTTAACTCAGCACGCATATAGAGTCTCAGTTTCGCATCGAGGTTCGATAACGGTTCATCCATTAAGAAAACAGCGGGGCGTCGCACGATTGCTCGGGCCAATGCGACCCGTTGACGTTCACCACCAGACAATTGTTTTGGATACCGAGCAAGCATGTGGCTCATATGGACCTGAGTGGCCGCATCTCGAACAGCATCGTCCCGCTCTTTTCCCTTTATACCGCGAACTTTAAATGGAAACCCGATATTTTCAGCGACAGTTTTATGGGGATAGAGCGCGTAGGACTGAAAAACCATTGCAACATCACGGTACTTCGGAAGCAGCGTCGTCACATCTTGATCGCCTATTGAAATCTGGCCACTATTTGCTGCCTCCAGTCCCGCCACCATACGAAGGGCGGTTGTCTTTCCGCATCCTGATGGGCCAAGAAGTACTAGAAATTCGCTGGGAGCGACATCAATCGTAAACTCGTTGACGACATGATCATCACCAAACCATTTATTGAGTCCCGTAACAGCCAATCGTTTCGCTTGGCTGTTACCTCTTTCACTCACCTGATTCATAACAGAATTACCCCTTTACAGCCCCAAGTAAAACACCCTTGGATATAAATCGCTGCAATAGAAACGCCATAATAATGACCGGGATGATCATGAGAATGATCACAACAGACATGTTCCACCATTGAATTCCCCTCTCCTGACTGATCTGCGCGGAAACCATGATAGGCAATGTTTGCGCCTTTGATGTAGAAAGAAAGGCAGCCAGAAGATATTCGTTCCATGCAAGAATGAGGGTCAAAAGCGTCGTAGCCGCAAGACCTGGCCGCGACAGCGGCAAAATTATTTCCCAAAAAATTCGAAACCGCGACGATCCATCGAGTTGCGCACTTTCCTCTAAATCGATAGGAATCGTAGCAATAAAGTCATGCATCAACCAGACCACAATTGGTAAATTGACCACTGCATAAGCAATTATCAGGGCAAGGTGCGTATCCAGCAGCCCAATTCTTTGAAACATAATGTAAACCGGCAACACGACCACGACGGGAGGCAAAATTCTCTGGGAAATTATCCAGAACAAAATATCTGAATTTCCCACCCTCCCGTTGATCCAATGGGCAGCGCTCCAACCGACCACTACCAAGGCCAAAATAATTGAGGCGGTTTTCCCATGTTTCTCAAAATCGGGGGAGAAATTACCACTGAAATACAAGACGATTGCAACCACCAGAAAAATGCCTACTACTACGGACATTTGACCATTTCCAAACCGCTCTTTAACAGCCGCCCGCCACAAGAAGAAGAAGATAGCCAAACCAACTGCAATTCCCAGCCACCAGTCAACGCCCCACCGGCCGATAGCTACGCACGCAGCAGCAAGAGTCAGAGCAAACAACATAATGGATCCAAACTTCGGCCTATATTGAATGCGCACCAATGCATACGCTGCCAAAGAGCCCACCATGACACAAAATATCGTAGAAAAAAACGCTATAACTATTGAATTAAAGTATGCCGAAGCAACATCTGCCATATCATCCACAATGATGTTTCTCCAAGCATGCAGCGACGGCGTGAAATCCACCCAAGGGATATAAACCGGACCGAAATTCACATCATCCATCGACTTAAATGCAGTGATGCAAAGCCAATAGATCGGAAACAAAACCACAAGAGACCAAAATAAAAGAAGAAAATACGAGATGATTTTCCCCAATGGCGACATTCCACCAATCGATGACTGCTCAAACCATCGGGTTTGGCGATGCGGTAAATTAAATTTGGTGCCAGTACCAGTACCCACGCTTATTGCCTTCTAGAATATCTTCGAATGACCAAATTAAAAAAGGACACACATATAACCACGGAAACAAACAACAAGGTATATGCCACAGCAGAGGAACCCGCAAAATCTAGCGTCCGCCACTGCGTCCAGGAGTGCATCGTTAGTGTCTCAGTCGCAATACCTGGACCACCATTGGTCAAAATATTCGGAATATCGACCAACTTAAAGCCTTCAATCCAACGAATCAACAGAATCGTGCCCGCGACTGGGGCAATCTGCGGCAACGTAATATCCCTAAATATTAACCATTTCCCTGCCCCATCTACCTCAGCTGCTTCGGTCAAGTCACGAGACACAGTTTCGAGTGCGGCCAACATCACCACAAAGATAAAAGGAATCCACATCCAAGCATCTGAAATCATGACCATCGAGCGTGCAGGCCACGCGAGTGACCCCCAGGCAAATTCTCCAAGGCCCATCCACTCCCAAAGCGGCGCCACAGGACCTTTGTTCATATCAGCCAACATTCGCCATTGATAAGCAATACCAACAGGGGTAATTGTTATTGGGATAAAAAAGAGTGTGCTAAAAAACGCTCGCCCCCTTATGGGCTGGGTACAAACATACGCCAAACCAAGGCCGATCAAAAATTGTAGTGAACAGCCAAATAACACATAGACAAGTGTCATTGGCATCGTGCCAAATTGCCTGCCGCTCAGTAATGTGGTGGCAAAAAGAATTGTAAAAGCAAGTGCCGCAGCAGTCGTAACAATCCGACCAATAAATCCTACAACCTTAAATTCCTGTCGAACGTAACGGTAAAGCCACCAGAGTAACAACGCCGCGACAACAATGATCGCTGTCCACCCTAGCAGACTGATGCCGCCTTCCATGGTTCCAAGCAGATGGGACTGCTCGGAGCCCGTAAACAATTTCTTAAAGTTCTTAAGTCCAACCCATCGAATTTGATAGCCACCCACTCGCGGACGAATGCGCGTGAATGAAATCAGCAACGACGCAACAAGCGGAAAAATAGAAAAAACAAGAATGAGAAACACTGCGGGGGAAATAAATAGCGTGCGTGACTGGCGATCTACCCACTCACTCCACGCGCTGTCCCTTTTAGAGGCAGAAAAAAGAGAACCGGCCGGAGCTACTGGCCCCGGCCGGTCCTTATTCGGTGCTATCTCCGATGTATTCACACTATGAAAATATCACCAAAGTCACACATCCATCAGTTCATCGCTGCAGACAGACCCAACATACCACGATAGAGTTTAATCTGACGATCACGTCCAAAATCATCTGTGACTTCATTCCAACCCTCTTCAACGTTTGACATCATCTGATCAGCAGAAATCTCGCCTGCCAAATAACGGGCAAGTTCTCTGTCGAGAATGACACTGGTGTATTGCGCTGCTCCCGGGATCTTAAGATCGGAGGAGAAGTTCGGGTTGTTCAGGCTTTCTTTCAAGCCATTCAAGTATGCTGCTGCTGAAGCTCGGGTGAAGCCCGCGTCCAACCAATTATCGAGATTCTCAAACTGAGAAGTCCGATAGGGATTGAAGCCAGTCCAGCCTTGCGTTACATCATAATTTGACTGTTCCGGAGCATTCATATACGAGAAAAATTGATATGCCGCTTCAAGAACTTTCGGGTCGGCATTCTTATTGATATACGCTGACCAACCACCGAAAGCGCCAAAAGGCGAGTGATTGATACCGTCTTCCGCGTGCGGGCAAAGAGTCGGGTTACAGTCATCCAGTGTATTGGTATCACGATTCCAGACCTTCGTAGAACCTGGCATCTGGGAAGCACCCCAAAGATTTCTGACCACATCGCTTTCAAGTGCGAGTGGTGAGGTGTCGCCCCATTCGATCAACATGCCGCAACGCCCAGCCAAATACATTGACCGAATGTCAGCAATGTCCATGTTCAGCTCATCCGGCGGACCATAGTCGCCCATCTTCTTGTAGACGCGAAGCGCCTCAGCCATACCTGGATTATTGATTCCCGGATTTCCAGTTTCAGTATCTAGCCAAAGGCCCTGAGAGGTACCCATTGTCTGCAGATACGGAGCTGCCACCGACATAATCACGAAGTAGTTCTGAGCAGATCTTTTCTTGAACTGGCAAGATGCATAATCCGGCTCACCATCGCCATTCATGTCTTTGCCGTTGATAGCTTCTGCAACCGCGAACCACTCGTCCCACGACCTTGGGGGTTCCTGGCTGAAACGATTTAACACGTCCGTACGATAGTAGAACATGTGAAAGTCACCATCGAGCGTCAGCGTGTAGGTATCCCCATTTACTTTCTGGTTGAACTCCCTAAAGTAATCAGTGATGTCTTCGGGCTTTAAATTAGTGTCAGCTTGGACAAACTCTTCCAAGTTTGCGACCAAACCCATATCCACCAACTCAGGCACCCATGCAGAAGAAGTCACAGCGGCGTCGATAGAGTTCGTTCCCTGGGACCAGTCTGTCAAAATCTTATTAAACAGTTCTGAATAGGGAAGCTCCTCAACAACCACGTTCAAGCCGGTAAGTTCTTTAAACTGCTTACCGCGCGCGTCAACTGCGCCAGAGATAACCGGTCCAGGTCTTGATAGAACCGTAACCGTTATGCCGGAAAAATCCATATCGGCATAGTCCTTAGCGCTTACCTGCCCACCAATAAGTGCGGCCATGGGCAAGATTGCACCCAATACAAACTTAGACAATCTTTTCATCCGTATAACCCTCCTTTTAGATGAATTTAGTGATAGTGCATCTACAGAAACACGGACATCGTTATTAACAACTTACCAAGGCACGTGAATTCTGATGCTCTGAGTATATTCAAAAAAAAACGTTACGTTCAACGTCAATTACTAAAAATGGGCCTTATCCCCACCCAACAAATTCTTTAAACCACTATTTTCAAATGAAGTAGCCCACTAATTCAAAGAATTAACAGTCAAAACATATAGTTACAATGATCTATGCCTTTCGTGACAATCTATCCGCTTGCTCAACCACTCGGGACAAACTTTGCGCCAATTTGCTCTAGAAGGCCCATCTGGTCGTATACCCCACGCGTGCGGGATATCTTCCCATCTACAAAATCATAGAAAATAACACTTCGATAGGAGACTTGACGGTGCGTGGCCTCGATCCCCATGAAACTGCCCTTGTGAGTGCCCGTACAAACAATATCCAGCATGACCGTATCCCTTTCTTCCATGACGTTCTCGATATTATGAATAAGATCAGGAAACGCTGAAAAAAACGTTGGAGCGTGAACTGTCTTGTAGGTATGAATATCGAAGGGCGGGTTATTCAGCATATATGTCATCGAATCTTTAGTGTAGAACTCTTCAGCTGGTTCGTGTCGACGATCCAACTCCTCTATAGCCCGCCGCGCGGTATCTTTATTTGTTACGGTCATCGCTTCCCTTTCTGATTTGTTTGTAGTTAAACGTTCAGCCAATCTTGCATTTGAATATCCGTGGCGAGTCACAACTGTTTGTCAAAAGATCGCACGCCCACATAGTCATAACTGTACATGATCTGGTAAGGTAAGAATTCAAGTTCAGTTCTGCCATTGTGGGGTTCGATTCCATCCTAATGGCTTCTCTTTTTCGACTCGCGGAATAATGCCGGATAACAATTGTTTCTCTGCTTCTGGCCAGGTTGCGATTCCACCTTCGCTGATTGGTGTATCGACACCATCGACGACACCATTGTGCAGTTGCCAGATCGAGGAACGAATTGCGCCTGGCAGGTCGCCGAAATTTGGGTGATACCAAAGCGTCAATAAACCTCGCTCTCTATCCGAATTATTACCATAAGCCCCATGAAGCAGTCTTGCGTCTCCGAACACAACGTCGCCGACGTTAACCTCAACTCCGACTTCCTCATCTAAATTCTGGAACTGAATTGAGGATGGATCGTTATACGCTGACAATTCATCCGTGTGCGCCTCAAGAGAGCTAAGTAATTCAAAATCCTTCCGGTGGCTGCCGGGAATAACCCTCAAACATCCATTTTCCCGATCAGTCTTCTGCAGATAGATCATGACGAAAAATTGTGCGACCGTGCTGGTGTACGAGGAAGGGTGATCCCATCCCCACCAATCCTGATGCCAAAATAGGGGCGGACTCTTGGCTGGCTTGCTGATCAGATAACCTGAACTAAACACAGTATCCTCGAATCCAAACTCCGCAAAACAGTCGTACAATTTATTATGAGCAATCACTTTTGAGAAATAAGGATAGTCAAGGAGTTGAATCAGACTGCCCTGTGATTGATATTTTTTTCGCAAATCTACAGGTATCGCCTTGGCCAAGGCTAAACATTCAGCCTGCAATTCTTGAATGAACTCTTTAGAGAACACATTCCCGACTTTGCAATAACCGTTTCGATGAAATTCATCTATCATCATCTACCTCCAATTTCACGACGATTATTTATCCAGAATTGTACACACGGCTCGCTTCAGGGTCTTCTTTGGACGAAGGAAAACTATCTAATTCCTCCCAAACTCCTGGGGGTATATCCCATTCAAGCCATTGCAAGGTCTCCGATATCCTTTCCGGCTTACTGATACCACAAATAGTCGACAAAATGCGTGGATCCTGGACGGAAAACTGTAACGCCAGCGCACCCAATGGAATCTTAAAACGATTACAGATTTCCTCGAGTTTCTGAGTCAATTCCAATATGGAATCATCAGCTGGCATGTACACGTATTGTGGATAGGCTGTTGA
>Ga0209753_1001064_pt1 | contig 11657 bp, 9 predicted proteins | sample METZYME_3_550m_FD_187550 | JGI IMG/M metagenome (GOLD analysis project Ga0209753, IMG submission 187550) | Marine microbial communities from oxygen minimum zone in mesopelagic equatorial Pacific - METZYME_3_550m (SPAdes) (version 2) | ecosystem: Environmental > Aquatic > Marine > Oceanic | place... | reverse complement strand
AAAGGAACAATATACCTGGTATCAGCAAAATGTCCATCTATTGCCCTTTACCTGGGAAGAGGAAGTACAACTGCTTCAGCGGGAACTGGATCGAGCCTGGTCTTCCTTAAAGTTGGAAGAACAGCGGAATAAAGATCTGCCGCCTATGTCAGCTGCCAATACACCGGAAGATTTTGCCCAGCTCACAGAGCAGGGAGTCCAGCGCTTCATGAATTTTTTAAAAGAAAAAGAAATCATGACCATCAAATCAAACATGGAACCCGCATTGAGGGAACATATGGGACAATTTGTACCTGAAGATGAGCGCAATTTCTTTTCCATCGGCATGCATTATGATCCTGTACCGCTTTATTCCCATTTTATCCATTGGTTCGATCTAGCTCAGGTACGGGATGAGCCACACGAAAGTCCCATCCGACGCGGTCCTTTGCTCTATAATATTTTTGATTCCAAAAATGAGGGGATCGCGACAAGCGTGGAAGAAATGTTCATGCATGCTGGGTTGTATGAAGACAGTCCCCGCTCCAGAGAGATTGTTTGGATCATGATCGCCCAGCGCGCAGCCCGTGGGTTAGGGTCCCTGTATGCCCATGCCAACGAAATGACCATGGCTGAAGCAAGCCAGGTGCATGTAAAATGGACGCCACGGGGCTGGATGAAACGGGAACCGCATCTATTACAGTTTGAACAGCACTTTTACCTGCGCCAGCCTGGGTATGGCACTAGCTATATCACCGGTAAATATTTGATCGAGAGACTCCTTGCAGAATGGTCTGAGCAATTGGAAGAACAGGAAAAACCCTTTGTGATGAAGGATTTTTTCAAAGCGTTTAATGATGCTGGAAATATTCCTGTAGAGTTAGTACGCTGGCAGATGACAGGAATAAAGCCAAACCACAAAGATATTAAATAGATATACTTGAACTTATTTATTTGGCACCTCTCAAAACCGAAACGGAAGCACTTCGTGTTAATGATGCACTTCTCGCAGGCACGCAGATTGGACCAGTTATTGACCAGTCACAATTGGACCAGGATCTTGATTGCATTCGTATAGCCCAGCACGGGGGGTCACTTTGTTGGCGGGTGGTACAAAAGGTTCGAGCTATGGATCGCCTGAGCAAGGAAGTTATGCAGCAGAATTCTATATAACCGTGAAAACAGTTTATGTTTTTCCATAACTTTTCCGGGAGTCCGGCGAGGGAAATTCTTACTGGGCGTGCAAGTCTGCTGGCAATAACATTTCTCATAGCCTGTTTAAGCGGGCCTGTTTCAGCAAATCCGTCGGATGAACGGATCATTTTTCACTCAGACCGAGATGGCAATAGCGAAATTTATCGCATCGAGCTGTCCGGTGTTGAAGAAACGAGATTGACGTTCAATGACAGCTATGACGGTTTTCCCTCTTGGTCTCCAGATGGTCAATTAATCGTGTTTCAGTCCGATCGCGAGGGTACAGAGGCAATTTTTATAATGAAGGCCGATGGTTCGGATGCCAAACGCATACCGAATACTGAAAATGGTCGCTACCCAAAATGGTCTTTCGATGGATGTCACATTACATTTTTTGCTGAGATTAACGGCAATACCGAAATATTTGTGATCAAATCTGATGGCAGCAAGCCACGAAATTTAACCCATCATCTGGCAACAGACGAAACACCAAGCTGGTCTGCAGATGGCAAAACTTTGGCATTCCAATCTGATCGCAATGATGTACGAAAAGGTGACCGCAGTGTTGAAGAGTGGAATTATAATTTTGGTTTATTCACAATGGCATCAGACGGCAGGGCAGTGCAGGAAATAACGGGCACCCAAACCAACGATGAGAACCCTTCAATAGCGCCGCATGGCAGGCAAATCGTTTACCAAAGTTATATTGGCAATAGTCTTGGGATTGCAGTTGTCAATATAATCACTAAGGAAAAGAAAATTTTGACAGATCTTCGTTATGCCAGCGGATCACCTGCCTGGTCAAGCGATGGATCAAAAATTGTTTTCGACTCTAATCAGGATGGCAACTTCGAAATTTATGTTATGGATGCGGACGGTTCGAACCAGCGTCAACTGACGTTCACCGACCACGCCGAAAACTCCGGCGCCGCCATGTATTCTGGTCAATATTTACCCTGACTTCCCATCGAGGACCTTTTAGTTTTTACCAGCAAGTGAGCGTGCATGCTCCAGCATCTCAGGGCGAATGAGTGCGACCGGCACGTTTCCTTTCAACAATAAAGTGGTGTTAAATTCTTTGGAGTCGAATTGGTCGGATCCCAGAATGTCTCGATACTCCTCTTTGAGTGCCTTAATTTCGACCACCCCCATGTAGTAACCAACATCGTGCGCGGGGATATTAGTGATCTGGGTCGCCTCTACATGCGCCTGGCCTCGAGATGTGCCGGTACCTTCAAAAAAATCCACCATGTATTCATAGTCGATAAGACCTGTATGAAACTGCGGATCGAGAATTATCCTGGCAATACGCCAAAGTCTGTGCTGAAGATGCCCGAGGAATAATCGTGGCTCATCATTCAGATACCCGTGATTGTACATCAACTCTTCTGCGTAAACCGCCCAGCCCTCACTCATTGTAGAACTGACATCTGTGTAGGGTGCTGAACCCGCCAACTGCCTTGCTGGTCGTTGGTTTTTTCCGGTCATAAAAATTGCAAAGTGGTGACCTGGGTAAACTTCATGAGGAATTTGCTGCGCGATATACCAAGCCCTACTCCAGTCTTGAAGAAACTCTGATTTTCGTGGCCATGTGTTGTACTGGTCGATCGACGGCAGCGAATAATAGCCAACATACCTATCGTTATGCGTAAAGCCAAACGGTCCAATGCCTGAAGCACCGCGAGGAATCGTTTCAGGATGGGCACGCCGCACGTAGCGGTATTCCTCAATAACGCCATCCGGCACAGACACAATTTCTTTATAGACCAGAACTTTTGCTCGGGCCGCTTCTCGCGCGAGATCGGTATAAAGATTCCATGGATCCATGTGGTCCATTCGATTTTCTTCAATCAACTGTTGCCAGGTCTTATTGGAGTCGATCTGTGCAGCAGTATGTTGCATCAATTGTTCCGTTTCTTTGTATAGTTTGGTGCCTATTGCCACCAGCTCATCTACAGAGTAGTTCAGGAAATGATTGCGCAATAGACGCTCATATCCCTGCTTTCCAACAGCCAATTCGCCGATCTTGCCTGGTTTTAAGTCTTCCACAAGAAATGTCCTGAATTCTTGTAGTTGATGCCGATAGGCATCTGCGGCTTGCTGCATTTTTCCACCCAATATTTCGTTTGGTGCCCGCGCAATAATGTCAAGCATTTCTGTATCAAGAAAACTCAATGTATTATCGGCCAATGTCACTGCCCTCTCTATCCATAGTGGTGGTGGGCCTACCAGATTCTCTTTGCCATATTTAAAATCATGCAGATCCGAAGTCAAAGCGCTAATCATGGTCGTGTAGCGTTCTTCCCATGGCACTACCTGGTCAAGGCTGGCCGCAAAAAAGTCATTGAATGGAATGTAATCGGATGGGCGTTTTTGCCAGATTTTAATGTCCCGTAATTTTTGCATACTATTGTCGAGTTGGGCGTAGAAATAGTCGTAATCAATACGATCCGCAGTCCCAAGTGACGATCTATCTATTTTTGAAAGAGCCTGTAGAAATTGATCAGTTCTTTTAGCCCGAGCTTCGAAGGCAGTACGACTCTTGCCATCGATAAGTTCAATTTCATCCCCAGAAGGTTGGTAGAAGCGCGTAACAAGATGAACCAGACGCGGGTCTCCTTCTGCAGCATAGACGAGTGGCAGGAAAAACAATGTGGCCGCAATGAGGAACATGTAAAATCTTACAAATACGGAGTTTATAGCATTCATTATCATTCTCCAGAATGAATTCGACGTACTGGACTTGGCAAAGACAAAACACCCAAGAAGTCACTCATTACAATAGCGTTCCCATCAATATCAGACAATGTTTTGGGTGGGTTGAAACTCTGCGACAGCAAAGTCATGCCTATCTGCAGAACCAGACCAACGAAGGCCGCCATCAGTTCAGAAGGCAATTGAATAGTGGATCCAACATGATTTAGGTATTCAAAAAAGAGCCAGCTCAACAGACCGCCCAAGGCACTGGCAACTGCGCCAACTTGATTCGCCTTTTTCCAGTAAATTGCTGCGGTCATGGGAACAAAAAGACCCACCATCAGTATCGAGAACGACTTGATCATAAGTTGATAGACATTTTGAAAATAAAGTGCGGTTAGCAGCCCCAATATTCCAACCACAACGACGGTCCATCTGGTTACGTTCAAATCCGAGGATTTAGTAATATTCGATTTGAGTGATCGCATAATATTTTCAGTAAAGATGCAGGCAGGTGCCAACATTCCACCGTCAGCAGAGCTCATTAGTGCGGAAATCATTGCGCCGGTAAAAAGCGCCATCGCAAGTGGGGGTAAATATAATTTTCCCATTTCCGGAAGTACAAACGCAGGATTGGCAATATCCGGTAACACCACTGTGGCAGCAATTCCAATGAGTACGGGAATCATTGCGATGGTCAGATAAAAAAACGAACTGATATACATACTCCACTGTGCAACGTACTCATCTCTAGCGCTGAACACTCTTTGCAATAAATCCTGGGAGGCAATGTTGCCGAGGCCGATCACCAGCAAGCCCTGCATGAACATAATCCAACCATAGAAAGTTGATTCTGGTGCCAACTGAAAATGACCCGGTGGTGCTTGCTGGATCAAATTCTGCAAACCACCGATATCGTTTATTACTATAGGAAATAGCACTAAGAGACCTGCGATAATGATGATTGCCTGGAAGAAATCCGTTAAGGATACTGCCCACATACCGCCCCAGACGGTATAACCAATTGTGATAAGGGCACATATAAATATTGCGGTCTGGAAATCTACCCCGGCGACCACATTGAGCACCGTACCAAATGCGACAAAAATTGAACCAACCCACCCAATATAGGCTGGAATAATGCTCAGTGCAGCGATAATCTCTGCCCAGCGACCAAAGCGCAGACGGAACAGATCCGGTAAGGTCAATAGTTTTAATCGCCGCAAAACACGGGCATAAAAAACGCCGGCTAACAACAGACATAAAGCGGAACCAAATGGATTAGCGAGTACACCACGAAAACCACCGGAATATGCAGCGCCGGCCGCCCCAATAAGGGTGCCGGAGCCAAACCAAGTTGCGAATACAGTAAAGACACATAAACCCAGCGGCAACCGCCTTCCTGCAACAATGAAATCGGCACTGTTTTGAACGCTGCGACTGGCGAAAATACTGATGCCGACCAGAATGGCCACATAGATTAGCGCACCAATAGTAATGATAGTAGTTGGCGGCAATGTCTATTTCACTATTTGTATCCTAGAACCAAATGTCGGTTCACCGCTGAGCAAAATAATTCATACGAAATGTTAATGACTTAATTGTATATAATAAATCTTTTGAATACACACAATTGGTTGCTTTGATGTGTCGTAATAACAAATCAACTAGATTCGCTGCTTTTTTAACTACTCAAACGATTCGGTTATAGTACCATCATTTAATAAGATAAAGATCCTTTTGTGGTGTAGATAAATATTCAACTCCTTTTTCTGTAGCAATAGCTTGCTCATGATTCCAGAATAACAAATATTGGTCTTCATCTTTATTAGCTGTAAGCGATGGCATATAGAAAAAATATTCCAGAACAAAATGATGGTTGGGCGCGAGGGGAACATCGTAAGTCCATTCTGGGCCATAAGAACCAATTCTAGGGCCAAGATATATATCATGCTTCCAATGGCAAGATCCTTTACCCTTACCATGACAGTCAATAGAAAGTAGAGTTTTTTTAGAATCATAGCCTTTCGAATATGCCGGGAAATTATTTTTTGGTTGTACCATATGCATTTGGGGCTCAACAACAATAACATCAACTTCAGCAAATTTTTTCTTGTAGTTCTGAATGATTTCCCTAGCAGTAAATCCCGCTTTTATTGTTTCCGCTAGGATCTTTTCAATTTTAAGGTATTCATTCCAGAGTTTCTGGATTTCCGAAGGTGGTTTAGTCTCTCCGTTACGGAGTACATAGGCGAACATTCCTTGACTTGGAGCCGCAATAATGTCACCTCCTTGGACAACTGCGTTTTCCCAGCCTGAACTACGACCCCTTTGGGATTGTCCAGCGCTCATCCGCCGAAAATCGACGACATCAACCTCGTAATCTCCGGTTTCACCTAGTTCGTCCGTTCGAGTAATGCCCGGCTTGATTTCAGCAAAGGATTTCTTTACAAGCTTAAGTTCGTCTTTACGCATTTTTTTAAGTAATTCAACTTCGCTTGGAACTGGAGAAATACAGTAATCCATTATCACGTATTCAGATGATACTAATCTGCTGGCATATTTCTCTCCGAGCTCTTTGACAAGGAGGCGGTAATCAGTATAGGAAATACCATCCCTTACCATTCTAGTTGTTTCCCACGGTCCCAGTTCATCTCTAAAATTAACCGCAATTTGTTTTGGATCTCGGGCTTCAACAAACTTTTTTAACCCCTTAAAGCGGAAATCATATTCTGTTTTCGGACTTGCCAGTGGCTCCGCCACAAAAATTGGATCATGTATTATGTCGTAAACTCCGAGTTTTTCAATTAAATGACTTTTATCCTCTGTCCTTTGACGTTGCGTCGCACCCCAGCGACGACCAATAACTGCTCGTTCGATTCGATCTCCTCCACGATCCGTGAACACGAAAACGCCTGATGAGCTACCAAGGTCTTCTACCCCAAAGAGATCATTTTCATAGGTAGGATTATCTTTTTGAATATTTAGATCAGAAATGGCATCTCTCATAACATGAATCCACATATCAATATTATTCTTTCTCATGGCATATGGGATAATGAGATCAAATTTTTCTCTGCGAATCTGATTATTTATTTCATTGTTATATAACTCATTAGTCGTTTGGTTTTCTTCTGTTGACTTAATTTTTGATATTGGTTGAGCAGTTTCAGTTCCACAAAATGTAAGAAGAAAGGAAAGCGAAAGAATAGAGTGGTAATTATGTCGAGTATACATATTTATTTCCTTTATATATTTTACTATCAACCAGTACTATATAAAATGACTTTTATAGATAAAAATAATTAATGAATATTTATTTAAACAATAAATAGGATCAATATTGGCACTTCGTGTAGGGATAATCGGCTGGGGTGAAATTGCTAAAACACATTATTCGAAAATAAAAAAATTAGGTGCGGAGGTGAGTGCAATTGTATCTCAAAAGAAGGTGTTGGATATTGACATACCTGTCTATAATTCTGTTTATGATATGTTTCCCAATGTAGACGCTGTCACTATTGCTGTACCGAATTATTTACATACATCATTCTGTCTGGCGGCTGTCTCTGCTGGCAAACCGGTTTATGTCGAAAAACCAATTTGTATAACGGAAAAAGAATTAAATGAACTTGATGATGTTCTTCCTAAATTAAAAATTCCAGTTCACGTTGGATACCGTCTAAGATGGAATCCGACAGTTATAAAACTTAGGGAGCGCATTAATAGAGTCAAAAAGATAAGCTGTATGTACAATTTAGAAATGAAAAAACTTGATGCTAATAAAGGATGGACTAGAAAATATAAAATGTCCGGTGGTAGTTTCTTTACACTTGGTGTACATGCACTTGATCTGGCCCGTTGGTTAGCAGGCGCTCGCGGTGAACCTTTAGTCAACTTTTCAGCGTTCACAGGTGGTATAGAAGACACCTGCGATTTTCCTCTCCATGTTCAGCTTACCGGGATATTGCCATCTGGTATTAGGATCATTGCCGGTGCTGATCTTCGCTGTGGGACACCTTATGGTTTTAATATTGAGATCGAAGCCGATAAGGGTAGCTACCCCGATTCAATACTCCATCCTCCTGTTATTGATGATGAAGATACTGAGTTCGAAGGGCTTATCGGTCATTTCATTTCTGCTGCTGAACAGAGAGTTTGGGACGGTGATGAGCATAAAGAAGTTATTCAAACACATCGGGAGCTTCTTGAAGCTAGAAGAAATACAAATTCCTAAAAAACTAATCCAGATAATAGCAATTATTATTCGAAAACTTATTGGTTTCAGTCTGACTCAGCATCTCTGTTTAATTAACCATCATCTTAATCTCCAAAATTTAAATGGAAAGGGGTGGAAATAGCTCTTATGGCACTTTTTTCGATGATTGTATAAATTACTTGGTATCTTTTATGAAAAATTCATTATACAAGAAAAAAAACAATAAGAATTCATTTTCAATCAAAAAAGGGGGAACGTCATGATATTTAAAGCTGTGATATTTTTATTCGCTACAATATTTACTGTACCAGAATTAATAGGACAACAACGAGGAGATTACTTTAACCCCCTACCACAGCGGACGGTAGAGACCGATAGAGAAGCACTTCGTCTTATGAGAAATGGTAAACTTGACCTTGTTCTACCGGGATCTATGCGCGATAATGATGTTGATATGTGGATTCATGTTAGCCGTGGTGGAGACCCATTGACTCAGTATTTTGGATCATTCTCTGGCTATTTGATATTTACTGATCTTGGCGACAGGATCGAACGGGCTATGTTTGGTGGCTCACCAGGTGCTGTCGAAAATATTGATGTAGAGGGATCCTGGCATTTGAGGCGAGCTTTTAATAATTATAATTATAATAATACAGATCCTCGACAGGGATTTACAATTCCTGAAGTCTACGATGAAATAACAGATTTTGTTGCCGAACGTGATCCAAAGAGGATTGCAGTAAATTTTTCCGAATATCTACCTGCAGCCGATGGGATTTCCTATTCATCATATTTAAAACTAGAAAGGATTTTAGGACCTATTTATTCTAAGCAAATTGTGTCAGCGGAAGATGTCATCACAGATTTCATAGTAAGAAGAACGAGTAGGGAAGTTGCTGCACAGACCGAAGTATTGGCACTTGCTCGTCAGCTTGGTTTACAAAATATATCTAAAATCGTGCCAGGAGTAACGACAATTAAAGATACTGGTGGCAGACTTTACTATTCCGCAAATACCAGACCAAGTGAACATGAAAAAGATTTTCCACCCTCTGTTAGGTGGATCAATGGAAACCCCGATTATGTTCTTCAGCCTGGAGATTTTTTTGTTGGTAGTAATATAGGTAACGATGAATTGGGTAACTACATGGGTTTTGATATAGATACAAAAATTCATTGTTATATTTTGAGGGAAGGGGAAACAAAAGCTCCCGATTTTATTCAGAAAGTTTTTGATAAAGCAATAGCAGGTCAATGGATTATGGCGGAAGGTATGAAAATTGGTATGACTGCTGGTGAATCTATGGAAGCTATGGTCAAACTTATGGAAGATGCAGGCTATTTATATACGCCTTTTATTGATTCTCATGAATATCTTTTAGATGGAACAAGAGATGGAGATGAAGATTATAGAATCGTGCAAAAAGCACTAGCCGGTAAGGGTGCTGATGTCGCAGGATTTTCTATTGATAACCATGCTATTGGGAATATGAATGAGGTTGGACCTTCTATGGGATCCTTTCGAACAGATCACCAGCATTTGAAAATTCAAAATAACAATATTTTTGCTTTTGAATATATGGTGCACATGAATATTGCTGAAAGACGTGGATATCCTCTGTGCATTAATATTTCAAATCCTCAAATCATAACCAATAAGGGGGTTGAATTTATTCAGCCTCTAAATGAAGAAATTATACTGATCAAGTAACGGTAGCTACGCCTTGTAGCTCCAGTAATTATGAGTAAAGTGTTTTATGATGGATTACCAAGGGATTTGCAACATATTGTTAATCAAACATTGGGTGAGCTTATCTTTTATGAACGGGAACTGTACACGGATATAAGTAAAAACAGGTTAGAACAACTAAAAGAGCTTGGTGTTATTATTACTTACCCTGACCCTGAACCATTTCGAACAGCATCACAAGATGTTTACAAGGAATGGGCTGATAAAGTTGGCGGGTGGGAACTGATCAAAAAGATACAGAATTTCAACTATCTAAGATGATAAAGGCTATTATGTAACAAGCATCAAAGTAAAAACAAATGTGAGATAAATAAATATTAGCTATGTAAATAATTTAGGACTTTCTTAAGGGCAAGGCGCAAAACTGAAAAAAAAATTAAATGCCCTTCCACCAATTGGATGGCGCATTTCTTTTTCCTTGTCCGATAATTCTATCTAGCCAAAGGATTATTCGCTTTAATGGTGTTGCCATCAAATTTGTCCAAGTTTTAAATGCCCATTTTGGCATTTTTCGGTTGTAAGGACAAACGCGAATACATATGGAACAATCGGTCACCTGCTTCACCCAGAAATCGAAACATTTTTCGGCATCGGTAGTCCATTTCTCAATACCAGGAATATTGGATTGATTATAAATGGTTTCTATTTGATTGCCATCATCAATGGCTCCCGGTGGACAGGCTTTTGTGCATTCCCGACATATATTGCAGAATTTTTTAACACCAAACTGAATAGGTTTATCATGAGCTAAAGGCAAATCGGTGAAAATTTTCCCGATGCGAACCCTAGGGCCAAATTCTTTGGTGATGAGTAATCCATGTCTTCCATATTCACCTAAACCTGCCTGTATAGCCATGGGAATGGATAAAGCAGTATCATTCATGCTGGCATAAGCCTGATAGCCCAGATTACGAATATACTGTGCCAGAGCCAAAAGGGTAGTCACATCTCGGGAATAGCCCACACCTGTGGCCGTTCCGCTTAGAGCAGATGGGACAGTGCGAAGAAGTTCATAATCCATTTCGTGGGCCACAACAATGGTATTTGTAATATCATCAGGAAGGTCCATCTCAACTTCTTCCAATTGATTTCGGTTGAACCGTTTATCATAAGTCCATCGTTCATCATAAAAGGTTATGCCACAAAGATCAGCATCAAAGAGTTTAGCTACGTGCTTGATTTCTCTACTCATTTCCACAGGATCAGGTATATCCCTGTATTCAGCTGCTGATGGTCTGTGAGCAGTTAAAAAATCCAAAAATCCTTCTCTACGTTCATGGGATTTTTCCAATCGTTCAGCAAAAAAGTCAGTTATGTGCCAGGCAGCGTTACGGATCGAAAAATCACGGTGTTGATAGCCATCTACCTTCTTCCATTCTTTAAGCGGTTTACGGTAGGAGGTGTAGAACCTTTCTGTTTTTTCAGAATGAATTTGATCATCCCAAAAAGATCGACTGAAAATATCATTTTTTTGATTAAAACGTTTAAACCTTTCAGAAATGTTAAAACCAACCAAAGTGTCACTTACACAATCGCCGTGGCATCCAGTACAGGAACTTTTATTTTTATTTTTCATGGAAAGTAAGAAGCTGTAAAGTAACATCAATTATTTAAACATATTATTCCAAACTGAAAAAGAATCAATGAATAATATTACATTAATGATCATGACAGCAGGGATGGGTTCCCGTTATGGAGGACTAAAGCAGTTGGATGCAGTGGGGCCTAATGGTAAGCAGAAATATTTGAGCGATTATTTAATAAATGGGATGGCACCTCTATGGATTCAACCAAAAGTAGTATGGTAGAAAAAAGGGA